>Ga0068859_100005485_pt1 | contig 12913 bp, 10 predicted proteins | sample KBSSwiS22_FD_66585 | JGI IMG/M metagenome (GOLD analysis project Ga0068859, IMG submission 66585) | Switchgrass rhizosphere microbial communities from Kellogg Biological Station, Michigan, USA - KBS Switchgrass S2-2 | ecosystem: Host-associated > Plants > Roots > Rhizosphere > Soil ... | reverse complement strand
GATCCCGCGCAGGAGCTGCTCGGTGAGCTGGCGCGCCCGCTGCGGATCGATGAGGCCGACGATGGGGAGGATGAGCAGGCGCTCCCGCACCTGGAGCACGGGGGTGGACAGCTCGCGAATCGCTTCCTGCTGCTCGCGGATCGTGCGCTCGCGCTCCTGGACGAATCCGACCGCCACCGTGATCGCGATGCGGTTCGCCGCCGGCTCGTACGCATCCAGGATCCGGTTCAGCATCGCGAAATCCGACCGGTACTTCGAGAACAGCGACCGCGCGAGCACGTCGCGCAGCAGGAGCACGATGCCGACGACCTCCTCGGTCTCGACGCCGCGCGGGATGATGCGCTCGGACAGGTTGCGCGCGTACGCCTGGAGGGCCTCGAACGTCCCGGTCGCCAGCGCCTCGACGTAGTTGTCGTAGACGGAGGTGGCCTCCGCGAAGATCTCCTCGTTGCTCATCGCCGTGAGCAGGTTGGCTTCCTGGATGCGCCTCGCCCAATCCTCGCGCGCCTGGGTGCGCTGCTCCCTCAGGTGGGCCACCAGCTCCTTGAGTAGAAGCCGCTTGGTCTCCAGCGGCTGTTCGTTGGTGACGCTCGCCACGTCGTACCTCCTCAGCTCTTGACCCGAATTCGTCTCCATGACATCGCCCTCGCGATCCCTTATACCGCCCGCGTTCGGGCACGGCGAACGCCCGCGAGGCGAACTCCTGAGGGACCCCTAGGCGATCTCCCGAGCGTTCGTTTCGTCCGAATTTTCCTCAGACCGATCGAATCCCCCGGTAGGACGCAGCTTCACGAATCTCCGGACTTTCGCTGCGAGTTCATGGACCGGGCGAGAGCCCAGGTCATTCCCTAGGCCGGGCATCGGGGATTCGCCCATGCTCCCTAGGTGATCGACCCGAGGGAGAAAAGGGGTCAGGCACCGTTTCGCGTGGCGCGAAACGGTGCCTGACCCCTCGTTGTGAGCCCGGCTCGGCGAAGCCTGAGCGCGTTCCCGATGACCGACACGGACGAGAGGCTCATGGCGGCGCTCGCGATCATCGGGCTCAGGAGGCCCGCCGCGGCCAGCGGCACGGCGAGGACGTTGTAGGCGAACGCCAGGAACAAGTTCTGCCGGATGTTGCCGAGCGTGGCGCGGGAAAGGCGTCGCGCCCGGACGATCCCCGAGAGATCCCCCTTCACGAGCGTGATCGCCGCCGCCTCGATCGCGACGTCGGCTCCCGTCCCCATCGCGATCCCGACGTCGGCCCGTGCGAGCGCCGGCGCGTCGTTGACCCCGTCGCCCGCCATCGCGACGACGTGCCCCTCCGCCCGCAGGCGCTCGACGATCTCGCCCTTGGCCTCGGGAAGGACACCGCTGTGCACCTCGGACATCCCGAGCCGTCGCGCCACGGCTTGGGCCGTCGCCTCGTGGTCGCCGGTGACCATCACGAGGCGCATGCCGAGCGCCCGGAGGTCCGACAGCGCCTGGGGCGTGACCGCCTTCACCGGATCGGCGACGGAGAGGACGCCCGCGACGCGATCCCCCATCGCCACGTACACGACCGTGTTCCCCTCGCGCCTGAGGATCTCGGCGAGGCGCGTCGAGGCGTCCACCGCGACGCCGCGCCCGGCCAGGAAACGCTCGTCGCCGACGGCGACCTCGACGCCGTCCACGAGACCGGCCACCCCGCGCCCGTGCACGGCCCGAAAAGCGGTGGCGGTCTTCATGGGGATGGCTCGCTCCGCGGCACCCGCGACGATCGCCGCGGCGAGCGGATGCTCGCTGCCGCGCTCCACGGCGGCCGCCGCGGCGAGGACGTCCTCTTCCGTGAATCCCTCCCCGGCCGTCACGGAGGTGAGCCGCGGCTTCCCTTCGGTGAGCGTGCCGGTCTTGTCGACGACGAGCACGTCCACGCGCTCGAGCGTCTCGAGCGCCGCGGCGTCGCGCACGAGCACCCCGGCCGACGCCCCGCGGCCCGTGCCGACCATCACCGACATGGGCGTCGCGAGCCCGAGCGCGCACGGACACGCGATGATGAGCACGGCGACCGCGTTCACGAGCGCATGAGCGGCCCGGGGCTCGGGCCCCCAAATCCCCCATCCCACCGCGGTGCCCGCCGCGATCACGAGCACGATCGGCACGAACCACGCCGACACGCGATCCGCCAGGCGCTGGATCGGCGCGCGGCTCCGCTGCGCGCGCGCGACGCTCTCGACGATGTGGGCGAGGAGCGTCGCGCTCCCGACCCGCTCCGCCTGCATGACGAACGTCCCGGTGCCGTTCACCGTGCCGCCGATCACCCGGTCGGCCGCCCGCTTCTCGACCGGCATCGACTCGCCGGTCACCATCGACTCGTCCACGGCGCTTTGCCCCGCGAGGATCACACCGTCCACCGGCACCTTCTCGCCCGGGCGCACGCGGAGCCGCTCGCCGACGAAGACGTGCTCGAGCGGCACGTCCTCCTCGCGCCCGTCGATCCACACCTTGCGCGCGGTCTTCGGCGCCAGGCCGAGCAGCGCGCGGATCGCGCCGGCCGTCGCGTGCCGCGCGCGCAGCTCGAGGACTTGCCCCAACAGCACGAGTGTCGTGATGACGCCGGCCGCCTCGAAGTAGACGTGACCCGCGCCGGTCGCCACCGCGAACACGCTGTACGCGAACGCGGCACCGGTGCCGAGTGCTATGAGCGTGAACATGTTCAGATGGCGCGTGACGAGCGACGCCCAGCCGCGCGCGAAGAACGGCGCACCGCCCCACAGCACGACGGGAGTCGCGAGAAGGAGCTGGACGATGGGAAGCCGCTCCGCCATGCCGAGCGCGAACAGCGGGATCGTGAGGATCGTGCAGGCCACCAAGCGCCGCGTCATCGCGCGCAGCTCGTGGCTTGCCTCGTCCCCCTCGGCCGGCATCATCGGCTCGAGGTCCATGCCGCAGATCGGGCACGCGCCCGGGCCCGGCCTCACGATCTCCGGATGCATCGGGCACGTGTACGAAACAGTGTCAGACCCCTTTTCCGAAAGGGGGTCTGACCCTTTTTTCTCCAGGAACGAGCGGGGCGCCGCGACGAAGCGCTCGCGGCAGCGCGGGTTGCAAAAGTAATAGGTCGTGCCGCCATGTACCGCGGACCCGCCCGGCGCGCTCGCGGGGTCGACGGTCATGTGGCAAACGGGGTCGATCGCCATTACGGAGGCGAAGTCTTGCAGACCTCGCGCAACTTCACCAATCGGCTCCGTCGGGATCGACGTATAGTCGCTATCAGGAGGACAACCGCATGAAGAAGAAGCTGGTTTGCGCCGCGCTCACGCTCGTCGTCGCCGCTCTCACCACCGCAGCGCTCGCCGCGAAGCCCGGTGGGGGAGGCGGCGGCACGTTCAACTGCAAGTGGGTGGTGTGCGCCTATCCCGATTGCGGGGACGGCTACCACACGGAGATCCCCGCGGGAGCGTGTTGCCCGGTCTGCGTCCCGAACTAGCTCGGGGAAAAAAGGAGGGCGCGTCGCAGGCTGGGATGCTGCGACGCGCCCGAGAGCCGGATCACTCGGCGACGCGAAACGCCGCCCACCACACCGACGAATCTTCGCAAATCAAGCTGGTCAGCAGGCGCTGGCGCTGCGCGGCGACGTCGTCGTCGACGGACTTCGTGTTGCTCTGCGCCTGGATGTTGTACACGAACGAGCGGCTCCAGCACTTCTTCGGGGTGCTGCGGCCGGCCGTCACCGGCGGCTTGCCGGTCGTGACGAGATCTTCCTCGTCCATCGGCTCGTACCCGTTGCGGTGCACGATCGCCTTGAGGCGCTCGCGGATCTGCTTCTGGCCGAGGTCCTGCGCCTTCGGCATGTCGTACCAAACGTACGAGTCCTTGATGCTGACGAAGCGGATCGCGGCTTCCGGATTCGCCTCGTTCCAGTTCGTGATCCCCTCGTCGAGCCAAGCGGGAACCGAAGCGGCGTGGGCGGGTGCGGCGGCGGCGAGAAGGCCGGCGCACAACAGCGCGGCCGCGGCGACGGACTTGGGCGTCATGAGAGGCTCCTCCGCGACCTAACTTGGGCGCTGGACGCCCCGGACGCAAGGAAGCCTGCGGCCGCCCGGCTCGGTCCCGCAATACCCAAAGGATACGGACCGGGCGGTCGTGAAGATTTTGGAGCTTTAGCCGTTCTTCAGCTCGAGGCTGATGCCGGTCGCGGTCTGGCCGCCGATGATGAGGCTGAACGCGGCTCCGTCCTTGGCCTCGATCTCGACCTTGTCGTCGTCGTAACGGTCGACCTTGTAGCCGGGGCCGAGGAGGACCTTCAGCTCCTTGGCCACGTCGCGGCAGACGTCGTTCTCGCTCATGCCCTTGGCGAGCGTGATGTGGACGTCCTTGGCCACGCCACCCGCGGGGGTGAAGGTGAACGTCGCCTCGCCGTTGCTCTTCACCTCCCCGTCGCACACGACCTTCATGGACTCCTTCGGGGCGGGGGCAGGGACCTGGGCGTCCACCTGGGCGAGAGCGAGCCCCGATGCGCCGAGGCAGAGAATCCCGATCATCGTTCGATGCATGGTGACCTCCGTTCGCCACGCACTGTAGGCGGCGGCGAGGACCTCACCCACCGGGGAATCCCTGATTCGGCGAGCGGGATCCCCCTACTTCTTCAATGTCGCACCGTCACTACTATTTCATCTCGAGCGTGATTCCGGTCGCGGTCTGGCCGCCCAAGCTCAGCGAGAACTTCGCGTCCTTCTTCCCCTCGACCTTCACCTTGTCGTCGTCGTAATGCTCGACCTTGTACCCGTCGCCGAGCATGACGGCCAGCTCCTTCGCGATGGCCTTGCAGACCTCGCTCTTGTTCTCGCCCTTCTGGAGCGTGACCTTGATCTCCTTGGCGGAACCGCCGGCCGGCGTGAACACGAGCCCGGCCTCGCCGCTCGTCTTGACCTTGCCGTCGCAGATGATCTTGATCGACGCGACACCCGGCGCCGCCGGTGCCGCCGCTACGGCCGGCGCGGTCGCTGCGGCCGGTGCCGCCGCGGCCGGCGCGGGCGTCGCGGCCGGCTCCTGCGCCGCGGCGAGCCCGCACACGATCATCACACCGCAAACCCCCAGGGTCGCTCGCATCGGGACCTCCGTCACTTGGCCAGAGGAATGGCCGAAAGGGCCTCGACCTGGATGATCGTGTCGAGCCGGTTTTCGATCTGGTAGAAGCGAAGCACGAGCTTCGCCGGAATCGCCTTCTCGAACCGCGCGCGGTACTTCTCCTTCACCTTCACGACGTCCCTCTGGATCGCGAGATGCTCGGTCATCAGCGCGGTCGCCTGCGCGTCGGTGAGCGTGTCGTACCCGCTCGCGTAGTCGGTGACGAGCTTGACCGCGCGATCGCCGACCTTGGACATCTCGGTCCGGTACTCCTGATACACGGGCCAGAAGGCGGCGCCCTGCGCGTCGGTGAGCGGCAGGTTGTCCGCGACGATCGCTTTGCGATCGGCCTGGATGTCCGCGCGCGTGATTTCGACGTCGGACCGAGTCTGCGCGAGCGCGGGAGCGGCCAGGATCAGTCCGAGGACCGGAATCAGCAGCTTCATGGGTTCATCCTTTCGGAGTCGGTGTAACGCGCACTATATACTCCCGCGGTGATCGGCTCCCGTCTGGGGATCTACGAGGTTTCGGCGAAGCTCGGCGCGGGCGCCATGGGCGAGGTCTACCGCGCGCGCGACACGCGACTGGGGCGCGACGTCGCCATAAAAGTCCTCCCCGCAGCGTTCACGATGGATCCGGAGCGTCTCGCGCGGTTCGAGCGCGAGGCCAAGCTCCTCGCGTCGCTCAACCACCCCAACATCGCGACGATCCACGGCCTGGAGGAATCGAGCGGGGCGTTGGCGCTCGTCATGGAGCTGGTCCCGGGCGAGAGCCTCGCCGCACGCATCGCGCGCGGTCCTCTCCCCTACGCCGAAGCGCTCGATCTCGCGAGGCAGATCGCGTCGGCCCTGGACGCGGCGCACGAGAACGGCGTCATCCACCGCGACCTCAAGCCGGCGAACATCCTCGTCACCGAGGCCGGTGTCGCGAAGGTGCTCGACTTCGGGCTCGCGAAGGCGGTCGGCGGCGAGCCGGCGTCGGGGACGATCGGATCCGGCGCCTCGCCGACGCTGACCTCCGCGGGGACCGCCGCGGGGCTGATCCTCGGGACGGCCGCGTACATGAGCCCGGAGCAAGCGCGCGGGAAGGCGGTCGATCGCCGCACCGACGTCTGGTCGTTCGCGTGCGTCGTGTACGAGATGCTGGCCGCGAAGCCCGCGTTCGGAGGCGAGACGATCACCGACATCCTCGCCGCGATCGTGCACGAGGAGCCGGAGTGGCCGGCGCTGCCGCCCGTCGCGCGCCCGCGCCTGGAGCGGCTGTTGCGGCGCTGCCTCGTCAAGGATCCGCGCGAGCGCATCAGCGACCTGGGCGACGTCGCGCTCGTGCTCAAGGAGATCGCCAGCGAGAAGCCGGCGTCCCCGGCCGCGGCCCCGGTGGTCGCCCCGCAGCGACCGTCGATGATGCCGTGGCTCGTCGCCGCGGGGATCGGTGTGGCCGCTCTCGTCGCCGGGATCTCCGTGGGACGGCGGGGAGCGCCGGCCGCGGCATCGTCCTTGGCGGACGCGGCCCCCACGTCGTTCCAGCAGATGACGCTCACCGCGGGCGGGGAGGGAGCGCCCTCGATCTCCGCCGACGGCGAGAGCTTCGTGTACGTCGCGGGACCGCCCGGAGCGACCGACATCTTCTTGCAGCGTGTGGGCGGACGGAAGGCGGTCAATCTCACCGCGGATTGCGCGCAGCCCGATACCGAGCCCGCGTTCTCGCCGGACGGGCGCCTGATCGCCTACCGCTCGGAATGCTCGGGGGGCGGGATCTTCGTGATGGGCGCGACCGGCGAGTCACCGCGCAAGCTCAGCGACAACGGCTATGCGCCCGCCTGGTCCCCCGACGGCCGCGAGATCGCCTTGGTGACCGAGCAGCTCGTCATGCCCTGGGCGCGCAGCACGACGAGCGTGCTTTCGGCCGTGGATGTCGCCACCGGCAAGAGGCGCAAGATCAGCGATCACGACGCCATGCAGCCGTCGTGGTCACCGGACGGAAAGCGGATCGCGTTCTGGGGACTCCCCGACAAGACGTCGAACCGGGATCTGTACACGGTCGCCGCCGATGGGTCGCAATCGACGAAGGAGGCCGCCGTCAACGTGACGGCCGACGCGGATCTCGATTGGTCGCCGGCCTGGGGGCCGAACGGGCGCTCGATCTACTTCTCGAGCACGCGGGGCGGCACGTTCAACCTGTGGCGCATCGCCGTCGATCCCGCGTCCGGCCGGCCGAGTGGGAAGCCCGTCCCCGTCACGGCCCCCTCCAGCTGGGTGGGATGGATCTCGCTGTCGCGTGACGGGCGGCGCCTCCTTTACACCGATCGCAACCCGCGAACGAACGTCTGGCGTGCGCCCTTCGACCCGTCCCTGGGAAAGCTCGCGGGGCCGCCCGCCCCCGTGCCGCTGGGCACCTTCGAAGTCGCCGACGACGTCGAGATCGCGCCCGACGGGAGCCAGATCGTCTTCTCCAACTCGGGCCTCCCCGCGCATCTCTTCCTGGTGCACACCGACGGCTCCGGCCTGATGCAGCTCACCGACGGGCCGTACCGGGACCGCCAAGCGTCGATCTCCCCGGACGGCCGTTCGGTCGTGTTCCAGACGACGCGGTTCGATTCCTCCCTGGCCGTCATCCGCACCGACGGGAGCGGCCTGCGTGAGCTGACCGCGTCGCGGGACAGCGCGTGGTTTCCGCACTGGTCGCCCGACGGGCGTCGCATCGTCGCGGGATCGCGCACGGGCCCGTTCTCGATGGATCTCGAAGGGGATGCGAAGGCGGTGCCCCTCGGCTCCTTCTCCGAGCAGCGTAACTTCTGGCCGACCTCGGTCTCCGCCGACGGGCGGAGCGTGCTCGGCACCGTCTTCGGCGAGTCGGCGATCCCGCTCGGTCTGGGCCTCCTGTCCTACCCCGAGGGGACCCTGCGCAGGTTGAGCTCGGAGCCGGGGATCTTCACCGGCGTGGTGTTCCTTCCCGACAGCCGCCGCTTCGTCTACGCCCAGGACGATCGCCTGATGTTGGGCGATCTATCCGGCGCGGCCCCGCGGCAGATCGCTTCCGTCCCGCCCGACCGCTCGATCCCCACAGCCGCGATCTCCCGCGACGGGCGCACCGTGGTCTGGCTCGAAAGCGCCGACGAGTCCGACATCTGGATGGCGACGCTCGGTCCTCAGTAAGATTCCCGGTTCCTTTCGCGGGGTTTGCCCCACACCGCGTCCCGCGGTCCGCTCCTACGATCGACGCATGAGACGCCCGATCGCGGAGCTCATCCCCTGGTTGGTTCCGGCGGCCTTGGCCGCCGCGATCCTGGCAGCCCAGGAACCGTTCCCCCCGGAGCCCCCGATTCCGGCGCCCGTCCCGACCCCGTCTCCGAGACCGAGACCGACTCACGAGCCCGAGGCGACGCCGTCGCCGACCCCGACGGCGTCGCCACGTCCGACTTCGACCCCGGCACCCACGGCTTCACCCTCTCCCACGCCGTCGCCGGACCCGCTCGACAAGCTCCACCGGCCCGATGCGTCGCCGTCCCCGGAGCCGTCGCCGGCGCCTTCGGCGAGCCCGACGCCCTCACCCAGCCCGACGCCGACACCGTCGCCCTCGAGGCGGAACGGCTACCGCCTGTCCCCCCGCCAGCGTCCCCTCAACGCCAGCCTGGTGAGGTACGCGTAGCTCCTCCTGGGATATGCTCCCGGCACCCACACGACCGACAAGGAGGAACCATGACACCGAAGTTCGCTGGAGCTTTGATCTGTTGCGCCGTGCTCGCCACCGCCGCCGTCGCGCAGCAGGGCGCCCCCGAGATGACGCCGGAACAGAAGGCGCAGGCCGAGGCCTGGGCGAAGGCCGGAGCGCCCGGGACCGAGCATGCGACGCTCGCGAAGACCGAGGGGGAGTACGACATCAAGATCAAGAGCTGGATGGAGCCGGGCCAGCCCCCCATGGAGGAGGGCGGCACCGCGACGCGAAAGATGGAGCTCGACGGGCGCGTCCTGGTCGAGCACGTGCACAGCACCATGATGGGTCAGCCCTTCATGGGCCACGGGATGATGGGCTACGACAACGTCAACGGAAAGTACTGGTCCACCTGGAACGACAACATGTCCACGGCGCTGTTCGTCAGCTCCGGAAGCTGCGACGCGAAGAACGTCTGCTCCTTCAAGGGGACGATGACCGACCCGCTGACGAAGAAGCAGCAGACGACCCGCATGACGACCCGATGGACAAGCCCCACGGTGGAGGTGTTCGAGATGTACGGTCCCGACCCGAAGGGCAAGGAATACAAGATGATGGAGATCACCTACACCAAGAAGGGCTAGAAAAAAGGGTCAGACCCCTTTTCGCTCGAAAAGGGGTCTGACCCTTTTAAACTTCCTTGCGCGGATCACGTAACATGCGCGCATGTCGAAACCACTCATCCTCGTCGTCGCCGGAATGACCTCTCTTTCTCTCCTCTCGTCGTGCGGGCGCCCGGACGGCGCCGCCCACAAGCAGGCCTTGGCCAAGGTCGCGGAGCTCAAGGCGAAGGCCGATGCCGACCCGCTGCTCGCGTCGTGGACCGGCCCGTGGGGCGGTGTGCCGCCGTGGGACAAGGCGAAGGCCGAGGCGTTCCCCGCGGCGTTCGAGACCGGGCTTTCGCTCCTGGCCGCGGAGGTCGACGCGATCGCGACGAACCCCGAGGCGCCGACCTTCGAGAACACGATCGCGGCGCTGGAAGACGCGGGCCGTCACGACGACCGCTCGGAGACGCTCTTCAACGTCCTCACGAACAACCTGAGCACCGAGGACGTCCAGAAGGTGGACACGGAGTGGTCGCCGAAGATCACCGCCGCCCACGATGCGATCGTCTTCAACGACAAGCTGTTCGCGCGCATCGCTTCCGTGTACGAGGGACGCGACAAGGCCGGGCTCACCGACGAGCAGAAGCGCCTCGTCGGGCTGACGTACGACCGGTTCGTGCGCGCAGGCGCGAAGCTCAACGCGGATCAGAAGAAGCGCCTGGGCGACATCAACAAGGAGCTGTCGGTCCTGTTCACCGAATTCGCGAAGAAGGTGCTCGCCGACGAGAACACCGCGATCGCCCTCGAGAAGCCGGCGGACCTCGCGGGCCTGTCCGACTCCCTACGTTCGGCGTACAAAGCCGCCGCCGAGGAGCGGAAGCTCGAGGCGCTCGGCGCCGTGGTCAACACGCGCTCGTCCGTCGATCCTTTCCTGACGAACTCGAAGCAGCGCGACCTCCGCGAGCGCGTCTGGAAGGCGTTCAAGAACCGCGGCGACAACGGGGACGCCAACGACACCAACCCGACGATCGCGAAGGTCGTCAACCTGCGCGCCGAGCGGGCGAAGCTCCTGGGCTACCCCTCGCACGCGGCGTGGCGGATGTCCGACACGATGGCGAAGAAACCGCAGGCGGCGCAGGACCTCATGATGCGCGTCTGGCCGGCCGCCGTCGCGCGCGTCCGGGAAGAGGTCGCCGACATGCAGGCGATCGCTCAGAAGGAAGGCGACGCGATCACGATCGAGCCGTGGGACTACCTCTACTACGCGGAGAAGGTACGGAAGGCCAAGTACGATCTCGACCAGAACGAGCTGAAGCCGTACTTCGAGCTGAATCACATGATCGACGGCGCCTTCTGGATGGCCGGCGAGCTGTACGGCCTCGCGTTCCAGGAGATCCCCGGCAAGGTCCCGGTCTTCGGTCAGGACGTCCGGGTCTGGGAGGTCACCGACAAGGCGACCGGCAAGCACGTGGGCCTGTTCTACGGCGACTACTTCGCCCGCGCCACGAAGCGCTCCGGCGCCTGGGCCTCCGGCTATCAGGGTCACGAGACCTTCACCGGCAAGGAGGTCCCGGCGATCACCTCGAACAACAACAACTTCGTCCGCGGCGGCCCGAGCGACCCGATCCTGATCTCGCTCGACGACGCGGAGACGCTGTTCCACGAGTTCGGCCACGCGCTGCACGGCCTGCTCTCCGAGGTGAACTACCCCGGTCTCGCGGGCACGCCGCGCGACTTCGTCGAGTACCCCTCGCAGGTGCACGAGATGTGGGTGCTCTCGCGTCCCGTGCTCGACAAGTTCGCCGTCCACTACAAGACCGGAAAGCCGATGCCGCAGGAGCTGGTGGACAAGGTCGAGGCGTCCTCCAAGTTCAACCAGGGCTACTCGACCGTCGAGTACCTCTCCGCCGCGATCGTGGACATGGAGCTGCACACCCGCCCCGACGGCATCAGCGACCCCGACGCCTTCGAGCGCGAGACCCTCGAGAAGATCGGCGCGCCGAAAGAAGTGGCCATGCGGCACCGCCTGCCGCAGTTCAACCACCTCTTCCAGAGCGACTCTTACTCCGCGGGGTACTACAGCTACCTCTGGTCCGAGGTGATGGATGCCGACACCCGCGAGGCGTTCGTGGAGGCCGGCGACCTGTTCGACAAGGCGACGGCCGCGAAGCTCCGCAAGTACATCCTCGCGCCCGGCAACTCGACCGACCGCATCGAGGCGTACCGCCAGTTCCGCGGCCGCGACCCCGAGGTCCAGGCGCTCCTGAAGAAGAGGGGGTTCCCCACGTCATGAGAAACCCGGCGATCCCGTCGCTGCTCGCGCTCGCTCTGGTCCTGACTCCCGCCGGCGCGAAGGACAAGAAGAAGATGGCGGAGGACATCACCGGGACCCTCATCAGCATGACGGCCCCGGGAGCCATGGGCTCCCGGGTCCAGATCTACGTCGAGTCGTACACCGACGACGCGACCGCGGAGGGGCTCATCAAGACGTTGTCGGAGCAGGGGCAGCGCGCGCTCCTCGACAAGGTGACCGATCTGCGTGTGGGGACGATCAAGGTCGGAACGAGCAACGGCTATCCGATCTCGGTGGCCCGGCAGCGCAAGGCCGAGGACGGCAGCCGCACGATCGTACTCGCGACGAGCCGGCCGTTCGTCGGCTTCGCGCCTCAGGCCGGGACGCGGATCGAGGACTACCCGTTCGGCCTCGTCGAGATCAAGCTCGCCGCCGACGGAACGGGGGAAGGGACGCTCGTCGGCGCCGCCCAGCTCGCCTTCGATCCCGCGACGAAGGACCTGAGCGTGAAGACCTACGCGACCCAGCCCAGCCGGCTGTCGAACGTGAAGGCGAAATAGGGTCCGACCCTTTTATGAGCGCCCCTTACCGCCGGTGGGGCACGGACCTCGAGCCGGAATCGGTCCGGCAGATGGACAACGCCTGCAAGCTGCCGGTCGCCGTCCGCGGTGCGCTCATGCCCGACGCGCACCGCGGGTACGGGCTTCCGATCGGCGGTGTGCTCGCGACGCGCAACGCGGTGATCCCCTACGCGGTCGGCGTGGACATCGCCTGCCGCATGAAGATGTCCGTCCTGGACCTCCCGGTCGATGCGGACGCCGCCAAGCTCACCCGTGCGATCGAGCAGGAGACGCGCTTCGGCGTGGGCGCCAAGTTCAAGGACCGCCGTGACCACGGCGTGATGGATGAGGACTGGTCGGTCACTCCGTTGACCAACAACCTCAAGGACAAAGCCTGGTCGCAGCTCGGCACGAGCGGGAGCGGCAACCACTTCGTCGAGTTCGGCGTGTTCGAGCTCGAGCGAAAGGACCTCGGCCTCGAGCCCGGAAAGTACCTCGCGCTCCTCAGCCACAGCGGAAGCCGCGGCTCGGGTGCGACGATCGCCGACCACTACAGCAAGCTCGCCATGCGCCAGCGGCCCGAGCTGCCGAAGGAGCTCACGCACCTCGCCTGGCTCGACCTCGACACCGAGGAGGGCCAGGAGTACTGGAGCGCGATGGAGCTGATGGGGAAGTACGCGGCCGCCAACCACGCGTGCATCCATCGGCACATCACG
>Ga0068859_100005482_pt1 | contig 12917 bp, 13 predicted proteins | sample KBSSwiS22_FD_66585 | JGI IMG/M metagenome (GOLD analysis project Ga0068859, IMG submission 66585) | Switchgrass rhizosphere microbial communities from Kellogg Biological Station, Michigan, USA - KBS Switchgrass S2-2 | ecosystem: Host-associated > Plants > Roots > Rhizosphere > Soil ... | reverse complement strand
GCCATCCCAGAAGAGACCTGCTTCGCCAAGACCGGTGCCGGCCGCGATGATCCCGCAATTGCCCGGAACGTGTTCGCCCTCGTTGAGAACACATATCTGATGCGGCTCAAGAAGTGGAACTCCATAACCAATCGCTTCGAGGTCGTTGAGAAGTGTGACCGTGCCAAGCGAAAGCTGTCCAGCCAGCCTGCTTGAATTGACGACCCAGGGAAGATTCGTCGTCGTACAATTGCCGTCGATGACAGGACCAGCGACTCCGAAACATGCCGCAGTGACCGTCTGTTCCAGATCCACAAGGAATTCCGTAATGATCTGATCGAGGCCGCTGTAGTTTTGGCTGGGAAAGACGGCCTTTCGAATTACGCTAAGAGAGTCTCTTTCGATTTCGAAGAGCCCGAGCTGCGTCTTGGTTCCGCCAATATCACCAGCAAGAATCATGATTTTGTCCGATTGAGCAGATAAAAGCTCAAGCCCCTTCGTCCAGCGCTCGAATCATTTGCTCAGCGAGAAGCGCGCTCTCTTCAAAAACCCGATCATGTCCCAGCGCCTCCAGTTCCTTCACAAGAAGTGTTGACTCCGTCCATCGATCATAACCGAGCACTCGTTCAAGGCGGCGCGCGTCTGCCAACGTTACCTGCGCCGCCAACCTCAGGTCATCGGCAGTCTTCGTTAGACTGAAGGTCGAACGTCCGGAATCCGCCCCGCTGCAACTGAGGACTACCTGGTCCAGACGACCGCCGCGTTCGGCTGGTCCTTCCAGCTCATTGAGCAACACCCGAACCTCGCGGCCTTCAGCTGTGAAGGTAAAGCCAAACGAATTCGCCTGCGCCGTCGTTCCGGCGCGATCGAACTTCCACCCGAGGCGACTTGCGAGCCAGGCCGACAGGTAAAGAGCGCGCGGAGCAATTCCCCTGGTACCCGCCGGAGGTGCACCTGTCGGGTTGTAACAAATCTCGACCTTCTCGATTTGATTGAGAGCCTTCCGGTAGTCCGGCACGTCGTAGAATCCAGCCAGGACCGAACGCCACGTCAACAATCTCGTCCAGTTCAAATCAACGAGAGGGGTTCTTCTGCCGCCATCGCTTAAGAAATGTGCTATCTCACGAAGGCCTTCCAGCGTGGAAGAGGCTGCGCCGGTGTCGACCAGAACCCGATCTGCAACCGAGGCGCATCTGCGAAAAAACGCATCGCCAAGCCGCGGAACGTCCCGCCACCATAGATACACCGGGAGATCGGCCAGGATCAGCGAGACGACCGCGCTCGGAGTCTCGCGAACTCTTGTTGCGCTAGCTCTGATCGTGATTTGTTCACAACACACCTGCTTTGAGTTCGACGTCGGCAGCGCGCAGCGTGAAGACACCCAGGCGTCGAGAAGCGGCTCAGTCGCATCGCGATCCGCAAGGAGCAGGATTGCCCGCCCCGGATGCTTCCCGGTGACCTCTATCAAAGTTTCATCGAGCCGGTAGTCGGCCTCTGATGCCGGCGTATACACGAGAAGATTCAATACGCAGGATCGCGTAACAGTGCTTTCAGGATCTCCCTCACCAAGATTGATCCAGAGCGCGGTCAGTTCACGCTCGAGCTCGGCCACATCGATGCCAGGTTGTCGTTGTTGATTGGACATCATCACTGGTTTGCTCGGGCGGCCTTCACCGCGACAGCGGGCATTTCACTTCGCCGCGATAGCGGCCGTTCATCTTCGCCGCGATAGCGGCGGCTGACTTTAGCCGTGGTTTCAACCCGCGGCTAAACTCAAAGCGCCGCTAACGAGGGTGTGTCAAAAGGCGAATGTCATCTTCTTTTTCCCTAGCCCAGCCGTTTACGGCTGGGAAGGCTCGGAAAGCCCATTTGAGCCCGATTCATCGGGCTTCCTCTCTCGCTTGAGCTCAGCAGACCTGGAAGCCCGATGAATCGGGCTTGCCATTCGAACTGCCCGATACCCAGCCGTAAACGGCTGGGCTAGGGAAAAGAAAGCCGACCGAACTGTTATGACCACCCTCTAACGCGGCGAAGAATGGCGTCACGAACGTCGCCATTCGCGCCCGTCGCTCTCTATGAACTGATCTGCCTCCTGAGGGCCCCAGGTGCCGGCCTCATAATTGGGAAAGTTGGGCTTCGTATTTTGCCAGGCCTCCAGAACCGGCATCACGATCTCCCACCCGCGTTCCGTCATGTCGCGCCGCGCGTAAAGAGTCGAATCTCCAAGGATACAATCGAGCAACAAGCGCTCATACGCCTCGGGTGAACTTACTCCGAACGAAGCGCCATAACGGAAATCCATATTGACCCATCTGATCCGCGTGACCTGCCCGGGGATTTTCGCGCCGATACGCAACGTGATCCCTTCATCGGGCTGTACACGAACAACCAACACATTGGGCTCGAGCACTTGTTCGGCAAGCTGGCTAAAAAGCAGGTGTGGCGCTTCCTTGAACTGAATTGCGATTTCCGTGACGCGTTTTGGAAGACGCTTTCCGGATCTAATGTAGAAGGGCACGCCCGCCCAGCGCCAATTGTCAAAGAGGAGCCTGATCGCAGCGTAGGTCTCGGTCGCTGACTCCGGGCTGACACCGGGCTCTTCGCGATATCCCGGCACCGGGACGCCGCCGACCGAACCCGGGCCGTACTGGCCCCGCACCGCAAAATCCGCGACATGCTCCTGATTGATGTCACGGACAGCCTGCATCGCTTTTATCTTCTCGTCACGGACGGCGTTGGCGGAGAGACTTGCCGGCGGCTCCATTGCAACGAGCGCCATAACCTGAAAGACGTGATTCTGAATCATATCGCGCGTAACGCCAGCCGTTTCGTAGTATGCGCCGCGCCCTTCAACACCGATTGCTTCTGCATTGGTGATCTGAATGTGGTCAATGTACTGCCGGTTCCAGATCGGTTCAAAGATTCCGTTGGCGAATCGAAACACCAGCAAATTCTGAACCGTCTCCTTTCCGAGGTAGTGGTCGATACGATAGACCTGGTCCTCGTCGAAGACCTCGGCCACCTCTGCATTGAGTTGGCGTGCGGTCTCGAGGTCAGTGCCGAAGGGTTTCTCTATGACTATGCGAGTCCATTTACCTTCGCTCTGACCCGAGAGGCCGGCTGCGCCAAGTTGCCGGATAGCGTCAGAGTACTGCGCCGGCGCCGTCGAAAGATAGAATACGCGATTGCCGCCGGTGCCGCGGTCCCGGTCGAGACGCGTCAGCAGATCGGCCAAACGCTTGTAGGCGTCCGGATCGCCCACGTCTCCCGGCAAGTAGAAGATTCCCTGAGCAAAGTTGTTCCATACTTCCTCATCGAGCTGCTTGACTTCCGAGAAAGTCTTCACCGCTTCCTTCATGCGATCGCGAAACTCGGCGTCGCTGAGCGGCGAACGAGAGATACCTACGATGGCGAACTCACCTGGGATCAGTCGCTCCTGCGATAGGCGGAAGAGCGCCGGCACGAGTTTTCGTTTTGTCAGATCTCCCGACGCGCCGAAGATGACAACCACACACGGCGAGGCAGTGCGCTCGCTTCGCAATCCCTCCCGTAAGGGGTTATCGACGTGGTTTGGCGGCATCGATCATTCTCCCTGGGTGTGTCAGTAGCACTCTCGGAAAAGGCAAAAGGCAAAAATCAAAAATCAAAAATCAAAAATCAAAAGGCAAAAGGCAAAAATGAAAACATCCTCTAGCTGATAAGCCCTCGTCAATGATTCTTCCCCTTTTGCCTTTTGCCTTTTGCCTTTTTTGATTTTTGCAGAGGGCTTACTTCCCCAACAGCTGCTCCCACTCGGTATGAATAGCCCCCGCATCGGGACGATCTAGCCGTTGATAGGTATGTGAGCCGAAGAAGTCTCGTTGCGCCTGCGTCAAGTTGAGCGGCAGACTTGCGGCGCGATATGTGTCGAAATACGCAAGGCTCGCCGACATAGCGGCCACTGGAATCCCGTGAGACTGGGCCGAAGATACAACCTGGCGCCATCGTGGCTGCGACTCGAGGACCCAGGCTTTGAAGTCGGGTGCAAGGAGTAAATTGGGAAGATCGGGCCGGCTCTGATAGGCCTGTTTGATGCGGTCCAGAAACTGCGCTCGGATGATGCATCCTCCCTTCCAGATGCGACTCAACTCTCCAAGGTTGATGCCCCAGCCGTATTCTTCGGACCCACTGCGAATAAGATTCATGCCCTGGGCGTATGAGCATATCTTGCTTGCGTAAAGCGCATCATGGACTGCTGCAATCGCCTGCTTCTTGTCTCCGGTAAACGCGGTGTGAGCCGGACCAGTCAACTGCTGGCTGGCTTCCAGGCGCTCCTCTCGATGCGCGGAGAGCACACGCGCATCGATTGCAGCCTGGATTGTCGGAATCGGCACACCAAGATCGAGAGCGGTTTGCGCCGTCCACTTCCCGGTTCCTTTCTGGCCTGCCGCATCCAGGATCAGGTCCACAAGCGGGCGCTTCGTCTCGGGATCGAGCACGCGGAAGATCTTTGCGGTGATCTCGATCAGAAACGAGTTGAGCACGCCTTCATTCCATTCCTCGAAGATGTCGGCCAGCTCGGCAGGCTCGAGGCCCAGGTCCTTACGCAGAACGTCATAGGCCTCCGCGATTAATTGCATATCGCCGTACTCGATCCCGTTGTGGACCATCTTCACGAAATGCCCGGCGCCGTCAGGCCCTATATAGGTAACGCACGGACCGTCGTCGACCTGCGCCGCAATCTTCTCCCACACGGGCCGCAGGTGCTCATAGGCCGCTCGATCGCCCCCGGGCATCAAGGACGGTCCCCAAAGGGCCCCTGACTCGCCTCCCGAGACTCCAGAACCGATAAAGCTGAAACCTGCTGTGCGGAGCTCGCTCTCGCGCCGGCGCGTGTCCTGGAAAAGTGAATTCCCGCCGTCAATGATAATGTCGCCGCTTGCAAGATGAGGTGTTAGCTGACTTATGACTGCATCGACGGGATTACCTGCTTTCACAAGCAGAACGATTCGACGTGGCACCTCGAGCTTGGAAACAAAGTCTTCGACCGAGTATGTCCCGAAGACGTTTCTGCCCTGAGTGTGTTCCTCAGCTCGTTTTAGGAAACGATCTACTTTCGAGGTGTCGCGGTTGAATACGGCGATCGGGAAGCCATTTCGCGCGATATTTAGCGCGAGATTCTCGCCCATTACGGCAAGGCCGACGAGTCCAATTCGAGCTTTCTCGGGCGCGGCCGGATTTGACATCGAGTTGCGCTCCTTTCAGCAGTCGAGATTCCAGATTGGTCGACAATCCGTGACCGCGTATGTGATGGAGGATCAGGGCTGCAATCTGACGGTTCTTAACGCGCGCCAGTCGCCTGACGGATCAAGGTCGATCGCGCTCACGCGATCTCTGCGGATGACAACAGTGGCAGGATACCACAAGTAAATCTGGGGTAAATCCTCGGCGAGGGTTTTCTGGACTTCGGAGTATATGGCGCGCTGACGATCCGGCGCGGCGAGTGTCGCCTCGTCGAGGAGTCGTTCCAGAGCAGGATTTGAATACCGCGATCGATTCTGACCATTCGGCGGAATCGATTTCGACGAATAGGCGAAACGGAAGATATCGGTCGACTGATTGCCGCCGACCATCGTGTTCAGGTAGAGCTGAAAGTTGCCTTCGACCATATCCTGAGTCAGCTTCTGCCGCTCGAGTGGTTGCAGGTCTATCTCGACGTTGATGCGGCGAAGCTGCTCCTGAATCGACTCCCCAATCTTACGAGATACCCCGAGCGTCGAAGTCTTCAAAGAGAGCCGCAGGCGTGGGCCTGCTCCCGACTGCTTTCGGCCCGCCTCATCGAGCAGTTTCGAAGCCCGTGAAGGATCATACGGATAATTGCTTACGCCCGGCTCATAGGCCCACTGCCCCGTCGGGAGGATACTGTGGGCAAGCTTCGCCTGTCCGCGAAGGATGTCGCGCATAATGGCATCACGATCGATACCGCAGGCAATAGCCTGTCGAATACGACGATCCTTGAGCAGGGGATCGAGCAGATTCACTCCCAGATGAGTAAGGTTGGTGCCGTCACGCATGTCGACCTTGACACCAGGGGCCTGCTGGAGCGACTCGATGCTGATTGGGTCGAGGTCAGCATTAATCGCGACATCGACGGAGCCTTTCCGAAGCTCGCTCTCTCTTGTACTGCTGTCCGGACTGATCTTGATCCGCACCTTGCCGATCGAAGGCTTTCCTTCAAAGTAGTTCGGGAATGCGCTAAGCCCGACTTCCTGATCGTCTATGTAGTATTCGAATGAGAAGGGGCCGGTGCCGACAGGGCGTATCGCCTGCTGGGCGGAAGAGTCCTTAGGGATGATGCCTATCGGGACGATGACATTCGGCAGGCCGGGGCAGGGAAGCGTACAGTTAAAGACGACTGTCCGGGCGTCCGGAGTCTCGATTGAGCTCAGAATCTGCGCAATCTCCGCTTTTTTCTGCGACTGAAAGCCCTTTTCCATCATGGTGTCAAACGTGTATTTGACATCAGTTGAAGAGAGCTGTCTTCCATCGTGAAACTTGACTGCGTCTTTGAGCCTGAAGGTGTGTACTCGCCGGTCTTCGGAGACCGAGATGGCCTCGGCGAGATCTGGAATAGCCTCAAATCGCTCGTTCTTTCGAGTAAGGCTGTTGAAGATGAGTTGACGAATGCGTTCGGCTGCGGAATCCGAGCTCACCCTCGGATCGAGGCTGGCGACGCGTTTCTCGATCACGATCGTCAGCGTGTCCGCATCAGTCTTCGCGCGGCAGCTGGTGAAGAAAGCGAAGGGGAGAATAGCGAGAGCCAGCAGTCTGCGTAAGGTAAGCATGCAGGATCACTCGGACCCGAGGCTAGCGGCGCTCTTTGGGAGACTCCTCATTTCTGCGACGATCCCTTTTTGCATCCTGACGCTGCTTCCATTCGTCGAAACGAACCTTCTGCTCGGCAGTGAGCAGGGAACTGATCTTTTCATGGGATGAATCACGGATCTGCATCATCTGCGGGTGATACTGCTTACGCAGATCCTGGAACTGTTGTCGCGTGTCGACGAGGATTTTTTCGACCTGCTGACGCTGGTCAGGGGTAAGGCTCAACTCGACGGACAACTCATCCACCATGCCGGAAAGATTCGGCGGCGCTGCCGGAGACTGCCTCCAAACGAGCGGGCTGATGATCAACCCGATGAAAAGACCGAGCAGGAAGGTGCACGTAATGACTAAGTATGCCTTTCGGCTAGTTGCGGACATGATCTGGATCCTCGGACAATAGGGCAAACAGCACCTCATCTTGACTGAGTGGATCAGTTCTCGTGAGGACGATTCTTTCGCTTCGCTGCGAGATCAGGGCGTAGCTGAGCCGATCACGCCCAGCCATCGACGGTTGCGAGATCCTCCCGGAATATACGACAAAGCCAAGGACCAGAATCGCCGCGAAACTCCCGGCAAAGACCCAATTCTGAAACTGCAACACCGTCGCTTCCCATGTATTCGAGAATATCCTTCTTGCCGAAGCCTGAATGGCAACTTCACGATCGATGCGTTGCCGCAGTCGTTGATGGAAATCCGGGGACGGCACTATCTCCGGAGGAGCGGCGACGCTCAGGAGCTTCTCAAGGACAAGCTCCGACTCGAGGGTCTCGCTGCAACGGGAGCAGTGAGCGGTGTGGAGCAACGCCCGACGACGCCCTTCGCCGGAAGCGAACCAGATGATTGACACTCGCGCCTGAAAACATGACATACGATTATCTCCCACGAGAGAAAGCCCAGCTATTCCACGTTCTTGACCAACTCCGACGTTCCCTTTTTCTTCGCGAGGACGCGCTGTATCGCGCGACGTCCAGCCTGACGCGCGCGAAAAGCGCGGATCTTGACCTTGGCCTCTGACCAGCCCGTCAGCTGCGCGATCTCACGAACTGAGAGCTCCTCAGCGTGCAACAGAACGAGCACGAGCCGATCCTCGGGCGGAAGCCTATCGAGCAGAATTCCAGCAATCTCGGTCGCGCGCGCCTGATTCTGATCCTTCAAGTGGATTGCAAACGAGAATGGCGCCAGCGTCTGCTCAAGCCAGAGACCGTCATCTTCAGATAGCTCGGTGAAGAGCGATTCCGCGCGCTTCTGGCGTTTTCGCAACTCGTCGTAACAATTGTTGACCGCAATCCTCGCAAGCCAATGAGCAAATGAAGCGCCCCGGCGGTAACTTGAAAGCGATATATACGCCTTTGTAAAAGTCTCCTGGACGATGTCTTCAACGGTGTCCTGTTGCCGGAAGAAATGGCGCGCGATCGTAAAGAGGCGGCGCGAATGGCGCGAAACAAGCGATTCGAAGGCTTGTTCGTCACCCTCAAGCGATGCATCGACAAGGGCGTCATCCGCAACCTGGTCCTTTGCAAGGAGCGTGGCGCTCAGAAGGCTCTCTTCCTTGTATGTTGAACCAAGCAAATTGGGCTCTCGACGCCGCTGGGCCGCCGGCGCGGAAAACGCTAAATCAGATTGTAGTGCTAACTCGGCCACCATTGAAACAATCCAACTCCTCTCCTGTCAAGTTATCCCGTATCCAGTAGACGCATTCGAAGGCAGCGCCGTTACAAATATAGTTTACAGTATCTGTTTCACCTGCGAAACTAATTCTTGCGGGCGGGAACATTCTGTGGTAGAAGTCTCAATAGGATGAAACAAGATCTTGTGCTTATGACCGAATGGAGAGGGTCGCCATGCTGAACCGCACTCAATCGGGAGAGGAAGCTCCGTTAGTCAACGTGCTTGAGCTTGGTAAGCACCTCAAGCGGAAGCGCGTAGCCGACCACCTGTCACTCCGGGCGGTCGCCAGAGAGACGCAGGTCAGCGCTTCGACTCTTTCCCGCATCGAAAATGGGAGCGGAGTGCCCGATGCCGAGACACTGGCAAGGCTTGCACGCTGGCTGGAAATCCCGCTCGAACGCATCGTCGAAACACACAGTCATGACCCGCACGAGCCCGTGGTCTATTATCCTCACGAATCTACTCCGGATATCGTTGAAGCCCACTTGCGCGCTGACAGAAACCTGACGCCTGAGACCGCTCACGCACTCGCCGAAGTCTTCCGAGTCGCCTATAAACAGTTCTGCCCCCCCGCCGCCGGATCTACACCCAGACCTACGACCAGATATTCGAAAGGCTGAGAAATGGTGACTGGTATGTTCCAGAAACCGGAAAATGCCTTGCCGGTGACGAGGCTTGGGCGCCAATTCGAGCGGAAGGCAATCAGGATCCGCCAGTTCGCCGGAGCGGGCTATCTGGAGCCCCTGGACCCGTTCGAACTGGCTGCGAAGATCGGACTTCGTGTCGTCTCGCTGGACGAACTTCGCTCGCTCTCGCCTGAGGTACGATTTCACCTGACGGAAGTGGACGTGAATGGCTGGTCCGGTGGAGCGAGTCCCGTGCTGCCGGACGGGTCGAGGGTTGTGATTCTGAACCCAAAACAGAGTCGAACACGGCATTCTGCTACGCTGATGGAGGAGATTTGTCACGTCCTCCTGGGTCACAAAGCCGACAGGCTCGGAGTCGCACAGTCGAGTGGCGCACATCGCGATTATGAGGAAGAAAGGGAACGCGAGGCATACGGCGTGGGAGCCGCGGCCCTTGTCCCGTATCATGCCCTCCTGGGCTGGCTCGAAAAGGGGCAGACCACATCCGAGATTGCGCGGCGCTATGGCGTGAGCCGAAAGCTGGTGGAATACCGGTTCAAAATCGTCGGGCTCTGGCAGAAACTGAAGGAAAGCAGTTCGATCGAGAAGCACTCAAATGAAAGGCGTTGATGCTATGGCAAAACGAGCTGCCGCAGATCCTCGCCAATGTCGTTCGCGGCAGTTAAGCAGGATTGTGCCGTAGACTGTCAGTCTGCGGATATCTCACACCTTCAGGTCGCCAGTAAAAGAAAAGGATTTTGTCAACATGCCGCCGCAGAGCCAGGTGGATATCTGGGCGCTCAGCGATCTCTGCACTCCGTGGTGCGTTCACGTCGTTGCTACGCTGCGCATCGCCGAGCACATCGCTGCGGGGATAACCCGAATCGACGGCCTGGCTGCAGCATCAGGCGCGCACTCCGATTCGTTGCACAGAGTGCTGAGGCATCTCGTAAGCAAGGGTGTGTTTGAGGAGACGACGCCCGGTCTATTCGCGCTCAACGAGCCTGCCCGGGCGCTGCTTGACTCGTCAGCACAGCTGGGCTTCGACCTCGACGGTATGGGCGGACGCATGGCGTATGCGTGGGGCAGCCTGCTAAGCGCCGTGAGGACTGGCGCGCCGGCATATGCTGCGTTCTTCGGCCGGCCCTTTTGGGAGGATCTGGAGGCCAACCCGGATATCAGCGCCAAGTTCGACGCGTTGATGGGAACTGCGGGGCACGGCACTCCTGACCCGGAGGTGCTGGTCAGCGGCGACTGGGAATCGGTGCGCACAGTGGTTGACGTCGGAGGTGGTACGGGAGCACTTCTGGCGGAAATCCTGCGGACCCGACCCGCTGTGCTGGGTACGCTGGTCGATCTCCCGGCGACGATAGCTCGATCCGGAGAGGTTTTTGAGGCGGCGGGCGTAGCCGACCGTGTCACTACTGTGGCGCAGAGCTTCTTCGATCCGCTGCCGGCCGGTGCGGATATCTATATGCTGAAAAGCGTCCTGGGGGACTGGCCCGATCGGGAGGCACTCGTAATCCTGACACACTGCGCTGAAGCAGCCCGACCGGCGGGTCGCGTTGTTGTACTCAACGGCGTATCGCCCGACGAGATGAACGGCCCGCCGCCGGCGCTGCTGATGATGGTGCTGGTGGGAGGGCGGGAGCGAAACCTCACAGAGTTTCGCGAGCTGGCTCGCGCGGCCGGCCTGGAAGTCCAGACCGCCGAGCGGCTCCCATCAGGCCGCTTTGTGGTCGAGTGCCGCCCGATATCCTGAAGGTTAGCCCGGGTATCCTGAAGGTTAGCCCGGGTATCCTGAAGGTTAGCCCGGGGGCGGATGCCGGCCGTCAATGTACACCCACGCGTGTATTCCGGATTGAAGGATCACCGCCACTCGTTGACAAGGTGCGACTTCGTACTTATCGGCGCTTTGGATCTCTTCAGGCGTGACGGTGTAGACGGTTCCCGGTATCGTATCGGATGCGTTCCCGGTGAATCTGGCAATTGTATGGGTGGCTTTTCCGCTGATCGAGATCACGGTCTGGTCTTCAATCTCCAATGAAGCCTCTTCGAAGCCGGTCAGCACATCAGGTTTGCCGACTAATAGCCGACCAAACGTAGCCATCTGGACGGCATCAAGCTGCAGCGTTCCGTATGAGAAGAGGAACTGGGCCATTGGTCACATCCTGTCAAAAGGACTTAATAGACATAAAGGACGAAAAGACTAAAGAGACCACACCACAGCAGTTAGCATTCGTAATTACACTCTCGAAAAAACAGACTCGCTGGGACATAAGATTCATTATCAGACGCAGTAGATATCTCTAACAATCGGTTGCGCCCGCTGGTTCTTCTCATCTCTCAATCCTTTTCTCTGATGTCAGGTCTACGGCCTTCTCCGCGCGCTTTTGAAAAACAGCCGCAATGGTGGCAACTACGCTCGAAAGAAACGTGATCAGTAATGCCGGCGCTACAATACCTGTTATGTCTTCGCCTTTCCCACGAGATACCACCATTAATGCAGCTATTCCTGCCAGCATCAAGGCGCTGATTGTGATCGCCCAGTATTTTATTTGCCTCAACGCTCCAGCAGATGATTCCGAGAAAGCCTTATTTGAGTCTCGTTGCATTTAGTACCTCTCTCCTGATAATGGGGGGCCCGATGCCCCTATCGCTTCGACTCCTGGCCCTTAGCCTTAACTTTAGCGCCCGTGATCAGGCGCTCACCTTGCGGCGGGTACATCGAGGGCGGGCGCTGAAAGTTGACCTGTTCGATATCGGTCCAGCGCACGTACTCGGGGCGCTGACTGCCGTCGACAAAGATCAGCATGCCGCCATTCCCTTCGCCGAGGTCGCCGCTGCGCTCAAGCTGTAACTCCTCGCCGGTGTGGAGCGTCACCCTGGCATGCTCGGCGCCGCGCTCTTCGCGGCCGGGAAGCACGATCGAGGCGATCAGGCCGAAGGGAATGGTGTAGTTCACGCCCTGAGATGGGGCGTCGAGCGTCTCGGTAGTCTCGCTCTCGTCGAGGTCATAGACCAGCCGGCCGGCGAAGCGGTCGCCGGCGCGGGTGGTGACGCTGCCCGTAAGTGGGTGCCCTGCCGGGAAGTCGCGGTAGGCAGGGCCGCCGCCGCCGGGACTGAAGTCGAGGCGCTCGAAGGCGTCCCAGGAGATCAGTACCCGGCCGTAGCGTGGGTCGTCGACGTAGATCCCGAGGTTGTCGTGGCCGGCCTCGCGCGTGCCGGAGAGGACGATCTCGCGCCCGTCGAGCAGCGTCACCCGGGAGCTGTCGCTCGAGTGGCGCGCGATGGAGCGAAGCGTGTCGAAACGCAGGCTGAGATTCCCATCGGCGGTGCGGCCGCTGAGTTCGTCGGTGCTGACACCCTTGTTCCGGTCCCACTGGACAAAGCCCGTGAAGTCGCCTTGACGCGTGCGCACCGTACCGTGGAGCCGCTGGGGGACCGCGCCTGCCGCGGCGGCGGGGAGAAAGTCGATTGCGCGGACCCGCCGAGGGCCGAAGTTAAAGTCGATGGCGCGGAACCGCTGAGGGACGAAGTCCAGGACGCCCCGACTGCCGTCCCACACGCGCACGCCGTCATCGAAGTCGTTGGAGGAGTAGAAGCCGAGGTCGAACACGGTCCCGCTCTTGAGTGTCACCCGGACGTTCCGACCGAGCAGTTCGATGCGCGCGATGTCGCCGAAGCGCGCCATGAAAGGCCTCGCGAGGTCGATCTGCCCCCCGGATCTCCCGATTTGGATGCCGAAGATCTTGATCGGGCGGGGCTCTTTACGGAGCC
>Ga0068859_100005477_pt1 | contig 12918 bp, 13 predicted proteins | sample KBSSwiS22_FD_66585 | JGI IMG/M metagenome (GOLD analysis project Ga0068859, IMG submission 66585) | Switchgrass rhizosphere microbial communities from Kellogg Biological Station, Michigan, USA - KBS Switchgrass S2-2 | ecosystem: Host-associated > Plants > Roots > Rhizosphere > Soil ... | reverse complement strand
GCCAAATCACTCGCGGCTTTTTTGACCGCTGCTTCATCAGCGTCAGCCGCCGCCGCTTTCGGCTCCGGCGCGTTGGGCTCACCCGCACGCATGAAACCGTGACCAGCGCCCGCGTAAGTCACAGGGTCGTAGGCTTTCTTTAATTCCTTCATCGCCTCTGTCGTTTGCGGAATGGTCGCGTTAATCCGCATATCGTTTTCGGCATAGAACCCGTAAACGGGCGCTCCGATCTTCTCCAGAGCTTCTTTGTTTGGCGCGAACGGTTGTCCCTGAGCGCTGCTTCCCGGCGCGGTGCCATAGAACACAAAGGCGGCTTTTAGAGTCGGCCGGTTAGTCGCAAAAGCGAATGTTTGTGATCCTCCCCAGCAGTACCCGGCGACCGCGACCTTGCCGTTGGCCCCCGGGACCCTGGCAATGTAATCTGCCACCGCATTTAGATCAGCAGCAAGCTGGGCCGGCGGCAACGCGCCGATAGCTTGTCGCACCGCGTTACCTTCCAGAGAGCTGGTGCCACCGCCGTTTGGGCCCATGCCCGAAAGTAAGTCCGGCGCAATCGCGATGTAACCGGCTTCAGCCAATTCATCTGTGAGCTGCTGCACCCAATCGCTCATGCCAAAAATTTCATGGATCACCACTACCGCAGTGGCCTTTTTGTTACTCTCGGGATAGACGACAAAGCTATTGACCTCGCGTGTGCCGTTCTTCACTTTGACCCATTCGCTGTGACGCGGAGACTTGGCCAGCTTTTGTTTGGCCCAGTCCTGAATTGCCTCTTCGTTCACACTAGCCGAGCTGGTCACGTGATGATGCGTGCTCATGTCCTGCGCGGAATTTTTGCCGGCACAACAAACGAACGCGACGAATAGCATCAAGATGATCCTGCTTGCTGTTTCCTGGCGATTGCCTGCCCGAATTTTCATTTGGCTCCTCCGAATCAAAAGGCTTGTTAGATTTGTGGGACTTCTAAATATCACAAACACCGGCGAATAGGCGAGTGGGCCCGGGGTCGGTACGCACGCCTCTGGCGTGCCATCAAGAAGCGATCGATATCAACGCAAGCACGCCAGAGGCGATGCGTACCGAACAAAAAGGCGATGCCGCTGAACAATGTCAGCGACATCGCCTGGAAAACTGTCTCAGGTCGGGACTGAGCGCCTAACGTTAGAACGGCCAGCGGCCATAGCTTCCGTTGTTACTGCGATTGTAACCGCTGTAGCGCCGGTAGCCTTCCTGATAACCACGCAGGAATCCTGATCGGTACGCCTGCTGGAATTGGTAACTGTTGTCGATTCGCCCAAGACCGCCGTTATCACCATGCCCGTTGCGATAGAAGTGCGAGCGTTGGGGATTGAAGTTTTGGCGACGCTCGGCATCGCGCGAACCAGTGTTGAGACCGTCCTGGTAGCCCTGATTAATGGCTATCTGAGAGATATTGGCGTAGCGGCCGTCGCGACGATAATCGCGATCGCGTCGGTAAGTATCCTGGCCGTAAGGCCACTGGCGATATTGCGCCTGAGCCGCTGTGCTTGACGCGAAACCGATACCGGCAACGAACGCCAGCCCCAGCAAAATTCTGCCGACTTTGTTCCTGAGATAATGTGAATTCATATTTCAAAACCCTCCGCTCGGGCTTTGGCAACTGCCGTGCCGATTCTTAACCATTTTTGGAGCGGGCTTTGTTCCTCTCGAAATTCGCAAATTGAAAGGGAATTCCGTTACGTTTTCGTGTGAACAAGAATCGGTTGTGCACGAGATCGTTGAGCCAGGAATTGCCGCCGCAAGTGGCACAGACTTCAGTCTGTGTTTAGCAGGCATCGGATCACAGACTGAAGTCTGTGCCACATAAAAAGCCAAATGCCGCGAGCTTTTCGACCCGCGGCATTTCCGAATTTGGATTGGTTGCCTGGTTACGGCCCGCGACGGAACGTCCCGCCACTGAAATACTTTTGCCAGTTGCGGTAGCCCTCTTCGTAACCGCGCAGAAAACCGTCGCGATAGGCCTGCTTGTAGATGTCCTTATTACCGAAGGACGAGTTGTACCGGTGCGTGCCGCTGGAATAGAAGTGCGAACGCTCCGGTTCAAAGGTCTGGCCGCGCCGCGCGTCATTGGCTCCAGTGTATAACCCATCCTCGTATCCCTGATCATAAGCGCCCAGGCCATAGCTGTAACCACCATAGTTTTGCGCGTCGTAAACCGTGGTGTAGTAATCGTAGTAGTAGCTATTGTCATAGACCGGGTAGTTCTGACGATATCTGTTTCTGTCTTTGTCGCGATCTCGATAGCGCCCGTGGTCCTTATCTTTGTCTTTGTCGCGATCCTTGTAGCGATCCCGGTCCTTATCCCGGTCGCGGTCACGGCCCCAATCACGATCACCGCCTCTGCCTCTTTCGCCAACCTTCTCGCGGTCCCCATAACGCTCCTTATCAACACCGCGATCGTTATCACGACCACGATCGTTATCGCGACCGCGATCGCGGCTGCGATCATTATTTCGATCGACGGGCGGAGTACTTCGATCGACGGTCGGAGTTACCGGGGCGGGGTTGTCCGGAATCACGCGGTCTCTGCGATTATCGCTGCCATCACCATCGTTACTGCGGCGCACTGGTGCGGGGTTGTCCGAAGAGCGGCGCTCCGAATCACCACGGCGGCCGCCGTAGTCGCGGCCACGACCGGAATTGTCTCGCGGACTGTCGTCTCTACGACTACCACTGCCGCTATCATTGTTACGACTGCTGTTGTCAGAACTGCGACCGGAATCGCTGCTCCGATTTTCACTCGGCGCCGGCGCGCTCGGTGCCGGCGCGCTTGGTGCCGGCGCACTTGGCGGAGGTGCACTCGGCGCTGGGCTCGACGGTTCAGGTCTTTCCGGCTTCAAGTCCTGCGCACTTGCGCATAGGACCGAGCCGCAAACAAACGATACCAAAGCGAAAGCTAAGAACGCGATTTTGATGATGCGGGTCTGGGATCTCATGTCGCCTCCTTCTGGGCTGCAAAAAAGGATTCAACGGAAGAGTGTGCCAGGATTATACGCCGATTTGTTTCCAGCACCCAGAGATTTGGAGCGGGCGGTACGCACGCATCTGGCGTGCTATTGGGGAGCGATCAATGTCGTCGCAGGCACGCCGGAGGCGTGCGTACCGTTGGGTTCAACGCGCTTCGCTTTTTCGCAGTGGCTGATCGCGATCGAGTATGTTCGTCGTCCGCTCAGTGACGCTGGTGAGAGGCTGACGCGCAGAGGCTGTCGTCAATTCCGGATCGGGCAGTGGTGGATCAATGCGCAAGGGCGCGTCGATCGGAAACTCGATTTGCTTCTCTGGTGCGGGTTTGATGGTCAGACCGGCGAACAGGTGACCCAGTCCGGACAAAACCGGAATCAATCCAATCAACCAAAACACTCGGACGACGGAGGGAATATCGAACGGAACCTTGTTGATGATGTCGGGATCAAGTCTGAGGACTATCGCGTGAGAAAGAAAGTAAAGGAACAGCATGAAACCGGCGCCCGACCCAAGCTTGATGAATCCCCTGGTCAGCATACTCTCGCGCCGTTCCGCCGCAGTCTTCTGCTTGCGACGCCACCGGCTCGCTCGTGAGTGTTCGGCTGTGCGCTCGATCTCGCGATTCATCTTGTCCATGGCCCGGGAAACCTCTTCGGTAACCTTCTCAACCTTGAGGTTTTGGACCATTTCCTTGATTTTCGCGGGCACACCGTCGCTGCGCCCGATAGCTTCGCTGAGCATTACGGCCTTGCCAATCACCTTCAGATTAGCGCCACAAGATCGGCAGAATTTGAGTTCGGCCTGCGATTCGAGGCCGCATTGAGGACAAAACATAGTCACTCCCGACTTCGGAACATTCTACGCTCAATCCGTACGCGTTGTTCGCAGAAAAAACGAAAAATGCCGCGAACTTTCATTCGCGGCATTCTGTCAGGATTGGAGGCGGACGACAGCCCGCACCGTCAATTATGATCTGAATCCGTCCTCATAGCCTCGCAGAAAACCTGATCGATAAACTTCTCCGAAATTTCCGAAGCCGGCTTCCTGATAATAGTGAGACCTCTGCGGATTGTAGGTGCGATCATTTTTGGCGTCGCCTCGACCCGTCTTCGTACCATCTTTGAAGCCCTGGTTATAAGCCTTGTCCGAATCATCGAAGACGTAGTGGCTGTAACGGCTGTAGTAATCGAAGTACGGATCGTATCCGCGATAACCCCAGCCCCACGGGCGGAACGGCCGGACGATCGGACGCACGATGATGACACGGCCGCGACGCTGGGCTTCTACTGTCGTACTTGCCAGCAGGATTCCTGCACTGGGGAGCAATAAGACCGCTAAAACAAAGACTCCAAATCTACGTAGATATTTTCCTTTCATGATGAACCTCCTTGTTCTCCTCTAAATATCATAGACGCTTATTGAGCGTCCGCGGTTCGGTAGATCCCGCGCCAGAACATGGAGCTTCACGTGCGATTAGTTTGTGCCTTTCTTGCTTTTGCAGCTCAAGAAAAATGCCGCGACCCAAGCCGCGGCATTCCTCTTTTTGCCGGTTCTTATTGTTGGGGCGTCCCTCCGTGGGCGCCCTTGGACTCGAATCAAAAAGGGCGCCCACGGAGGGACGCCCCTACACAATTCTTTCCTCTTTGCCCTTTGCTCTTAGTATCGTCGATAGTGGCGATGGCGTTTGCGAATCTTGTACGTGTACAACGCGCCGCTTCCTAAGCCAACCAGTGATCCAATCGCTGCGCCTTTCTTCCCTCCGGCGATGGCGCCGATACCGGCCCCACCGGCCGTAGTTCCTGCGAGTGTTAACTTGTCACGATGCTTCTGCCAGAACGTCCGTTTGTGTCGACGATAACGGGTTCTCGCAGTCGTTTGAGCAAAAGCTTCCCCTGAACTAATCGACGGCGCTACGAACACCAATGTCCCCATAATTAGTGCGCATAATAAGAAAAGCGATAGACCTTTTTTCATACTCCCTCCGTTCTAAATCGTGGCAAAGCCACTGGATTCTTGCGACATCACGCCTGCTAATCCGGGAAGAAGGACGCGACACCAGAACAAAGCGCACGTCTTATGCCAGCAAACAATGCTGAAAAATCATCATGATAGAATCACAACAATCTAATGAGACGTTCGACAACCGCTGTCCCTGGTAATCCGCGCTCAAACGGAGACGCTCAGTCGGTGATGTCGCCCCCACTTAAATGGGCCGGCGGGAAACGCTGGCAACTACCGCATCTCAGAAAGTTTTGGGATCGGGAAAACCATCGCCGGCTGGTCGAGCCGTTTTGCGGTGGTCTGGCAGTAGCGCTCGGCTTGCAACCTGCAGAGGCGCTGCTCAATGACGCGAATCCTCACCTGATAAATTTCTATGAGTGGTTGCAACGCGGCTTAAGAATCTCTATTGAGATGGCCAACGATGCCGAAATGTTTTACGAGCATCGCGATCGCTTCAATCAACTCCTGCGCACGGGCAAGGGCGGAACGCGCGAGGCGGCGTCGCTTTTCTATTATCTGAATCGCACGGGTTACAACGGGCTCTGTCGGTTCAACCGCAGCGGTGAATTCAACGTGCCGTTCGGTCGTTATGCAAACATTAACTATCGACGAAGCTTTGTCGATTACCGGCCGTTGTTCAAGACCTGGGAATTCTCGCGCGCTACCTTCGACCAAATTCGCCTGAGGCCTGATGATTTTGTTTATGCGGATCCACCTTATGACGTTGTCTTCACGCAATATTCAAAAGGTGGCTTCAGTTGGGATGAACAAGTCCGCACCGCGGAATGGCTGGCGAAACATCGCGGCCCCGTCGTGCTGGCGAACCAGGCAACACCGAGGATCATGAAACTGTACCGGGGTCTCGGTTACAAGCTGGTAAGGCTCTCGGGGCCGCGCCGGATTAGTTGCACCGGAGATCGAACCGATGCCAGGGAAGTCCTGGCGCTACGCAATCTCGAATAATCAAAAGCTTCCTTTCCCCGCCGGCAAAGTCTTGAGGAATCCTGTACCTGTCGGATTAATCCTGCACAGAATTCCGCAACACTTTGAGGCAACCTCGCCAACAATCGCTCTTTTCTCGTGAAAACGAGTCGTTTGCGCGTGGCATCAGCGTTGCACACTCGTGCGCGGAAAATACGGACGGCAACAGCCCGATTTGTGTTCAGTTGCAGGTTCGACATTAGGAAGAGGAGAAAGGTTCATGAAACACATTTCCGGGTTTTTGGCGGTGCTGCTTTTACTCGCACCGCTTTCGCAATTGACGGCCGCCGGCCAAACCCGAACATCACCTTTAGATAAAGCTAAGAGTCAGGTAGCCAAACTCGGTGTCGGCTCGAAAGCTCGCGCCACCATCAAACTCAACGACGGGACCAGGGTGAAGGGTTACGTTTACAGCTCGGGTGATGAGGATTTCGTCATCAGAGATCGGAACACCGATGCGCCGACAACGGTTCGCTACGCCGACGTAAAATCAGTTGATGATAACCGCGGACATTCGGTGGCTAGGAATGTCCTGATTGCTGTAGGCATCGGCGCCGCAGTAACCATCGCGGCCGTCTTCGCGGCCATCGCGCGTAATGAGCGATGAGTCCATTAGCCGCGGATTAACGCGGATGCGCGCGGATAAGAACCCTTTTTAGCATCAGCGCAAATCCGCGTTCATCCGCGGCCAGGAACTGCCAGCCTACTGCTTTAACGTACCCTCAAAGTCCAACTTTGACGTCTTCACATCAAGCAATGGCCCGAGTTCATAAATGTTTCGATAGCCATAGCTGTAGAGCGCAATATAGGTCGAGAGATTGAGCGAGGCCGTCATGGCTTTCGTCGGAAAGGCCCGCTGCTCGCCGACAAAGTTGTTGTTGCAGTAAATCAGTATCCGCGCATTTTTGTCGGGGAAGGTCTCCTTCAAGCTATCCACCGTAATGTCCGGAAAGCTCAGATTGATCGCGCCTCTGATGTGCAGCTCGTTGTATTTCTCCTGGCTGCGGGCATCATAAATTATTGTTCCGAAGTCGCGACTCATCTGGATGAACTCGTCTTCGGTCACACGGCGCGATTCGCGATGCCGAGCCGCCTCAGCAGCGACCAGGAGATAACCCTTCATGTCGATCGCGGGATTATTGATGCCGGCCTTAGCGGACCTGGCAGTGTCAGCCCTGGGTTGGGTAGCCTGGGCCCTGGTTTGAGCGCAGGCTATGGACGCTGCAGCGAGAATCGCCAGCGCCAGCAGTACTAGTCGTTTCATTTGAATTCGACCTCCTGCAAGCCTGAACGGCACAAGAGCCGAAAACTTGCGCGGAGATTTAGGTACGCACGCCTCCGAGGTGCTTTTTCAATGACAGCACGCCAGTGGCGTGCGCACCCATCATTTGGCAGGACCACCAGGCGGCGAGTTTGAGGCAGTGGGAGGTGGCGGCGCTACGTGAAAAGCATCAGCCACCTTGATGTATGCGTTCCATTTTTTCACGAGCGCGTCGATCTCATTCTTTTCTTTCTCCTGTTCCACCGCTTCACGAGCCTGTTCTTTTGGGGCCTTCGGCGGTCCAAACGGATTCGATCCACCAGCAGCGAGCAGGATATGACGGGCATGAACCTGTTCTTCAGGCTTGCCGTCTTTGTTCTCAGTCCTTTTTTCTTCGAGCTTGATGATATGAAGTCCAAACTGACTTTCGACGATATCGCTAATCTGGCCGGGCTGGAGGGCAAAAGCAGCTTTCTCAAATTCCGCCACCATCTGTCCATGGCCGAACCAACCAAGATCTCCACCTTTATCCTTGCTGCCAGGATCGCTTGAGAATTCTTTTGCCAACGCGGAAAAGTCTTCGCCCGCGCGAGCCCGCTTCAACACCCCTTCAGCTTTTGGCCTAAGCAAACTTGTGTTCAGGTCGGGATGCTTGGCAATGTAGGCATCAATTTCCACGTCAGATGCTTTGGTTTGGGGAATCAGGGTCTCTTTCGCATAAGTCGAAGCCAAGAGCCGGGCCTCTTCAAGCATGATCTGGAGTTGCACATTACGTTTTTTGTCCAGACCAGCGGTAATACCTTTCCGCGCGCCGAGCGCCACCTGCGCAAGCTGCTTTCTAACTTGCGCTAACTGTTCGGGCGACATTGGCTTGCCGGCCGTCTCCGGGTTATTAGTTTGAGCGTCCTTCACGAATTGATTAAAGCGCTCCTCCTCTACGGGCTCCTTGTAGAAGGCATCAATCTCCGCATCAGTTGGCGGAGCCGCCTTTGGATTCGATTCAGCATAAGTCTGCGAAATCACGATTGCCTGAACTAATTCGAGTTGGCGTTTGATCTCTGGTCGATAGGCAACCCCTTTCGCTCGGGCCTCGGCCGCAACTGAAAGCAACTCGCGCACGTTTTTGGCAAAGTCCTTGCGCGCGGCGTCATCCGAAACTAACCTGGCCCGCGCTTCCGGCGTCTGACCTTCGACGATCAGCGTCATATCTTCCGCCGTCAGAGTGACACCGGCAACACCGTTTCGGTTGCGAATCATCAGAAAGATCGTCAAGGCAATGGTGCCAATCACGAGCAGTCCGAGGACCGCTCCAAGCCCGATGAAGATCGTGCGTCTGGACTTGGGCGCATGAGTTTGCTCAGGTTGGATTACGACCGGCGGTGGCGCCTTGATGGTTTTGACCGGCGTCGAGGGTGCAAGGTCACGGTCGCTCTGGGTTTGCACGACTGTGGACGGTCGCGTCGCAATCGCCGGTGGATCCTGGATCTCGGCCATTTGCGTGTCGGGCGCTGAGGGCTTGGCTGGCGAGGGCAGTGCCCGGGTTTCAGCGGATTCTCTTTGTCGCCGCGCGGCATCGAGGCGCTCACTACCAGTCAGCGCAGTCTCAACAGCTCGACGCATTTCCCTCGCACTCGCCGGCCGTTGACGGCGATTCACCGCCATGGCTCGGTGGATGATCTCCGTCACGTCAAGGCTGGCTGCTGGATTCAGTGTCTCGATCGGCTGCAAGGTATCTGGCCGATCTTCTTCGATCGCATTGAAGCGTGAAGCGGCATCGGCCGGTGGCGCACCACTCAGCAGGTGATAGAGCGTGGCTCCGAGACTGTACAAATCACTGCGCGGATCAGTTCCTTGTCCGAGAATCTGCTCGAGCGAGGCATAAACCGGTGTGTATCCGTAGACACTGCGACTGGTAGCCAGGGTCGGCATTTGACCCGCCGTGCCTTTCGCCAGACCAAAATCGAGCAAAAAGAGCTCGCCTTGCTTAGTCAATTTGAGATTAGACGGTTTGAGATCACGATGAAGAATAGGTAAGTTCTGGCCGTGCAAGTACTCGAGCACTCTCAGAATCTCAACACCCCAACGCAGAACCTGAGTCTGCGGAAACGGCGATTGCCTTTGATCCAAAAGAGCGGCCAGGTCTTCGCCGGGAATAAACTCCATCACCAGAAACTCGGCGCCGCCCTCGCTAAAGTAGTCCATCACTTTAGGCAGCGCTGCGTGACGAAGATTTCCCAGCAGCGAAGCTTCGCGCTCGAAAGCGCGGCGGGCTTCTTCGTTGTCGGCGGCGGTGGTTTCTTTGAGAGCGACCAGACAGTTGATGCGCTGGTCGATGGCCTCGTACACGGTGCCCATCCCACCGTGGCCAAGTTCGCGAATGATGCGATAACGATTCTGGAGGATTGATTCAGGAGCGCGCATTCGTGCGCCGAGTCTAAGTGCGGGTCTGGAGGAGTGTCAACGTTGGGCGGGGCGCAAAAACAATCTCTTAACTCTGCTTAACGAACTTGAGCGCCACGCCATTCATGCAGTAACGCAGACCAGTCGGCCGCGGCCCGTCATCAAATACGTGACCGAGATGGCCATCGCACTGTGCGCAGGAAACTTTGGTGCGCGTCATGCCCAGGGTCTTATCGGTATCCTCTATGACATTTTCTTTCTTGATCGGCGCCCAGAAACTTGGCCAGCCGGTACCTGAATCAAATTTTTGGGCCGAGCTGAAGACCGGCAACCCACAGCCCGCGCATTCAAAGGTTCCCTTGTCGTGAATGTCATTGAGCGGACTCGAGAAAGCATATTCAGTGCCTTCGTGCCGCAAAACGTTGTACTGCTCCGGCGTCAACTGGCTCTTCCATTCTGCGTCTGTCTTGGTCACTTTTTTGATTCCTTTTGACTTGGTACCTTCTCGCTTGGGTTGAGGGCTGGGCTGAGGCCCCTGAGGCCCTAAGCCCGCCTCACCTCTCAATCCAAAACCATTGCCGTTCGCCCAACTCGGCAGCCGCGACAACAGCGCAACTCCGCCCAGGGCCATTGCAGATGAGATAAACAACCGTCTGTTCATAATTCGCCTCGCGATGATATCGAGTATCGGTTCATCGATTCAAATTACGTAAGTCAACGGCATTTCGGATTGCTATTTGGAGTGCGGTGACTTGTCACCGCTTTGGATTTCCTTCCGCGAGTCTCAAAGCGGCGACAAGTCGCCGCACTCCAAAATCGCCAACTTACGCCGCGGCGCTTTTCACAAACGTCGCATTCAACTTGATGTCGACTCCGGCTAAAGCCTGAGACACGGGACAATTCTTCTTGGCCGATTCAGCAGCGTCGAGGAATGTCTGCTCATCAATTCCCGGCACTTCGCCTTCGGTGTTGAGTTCAATTGTCGTGATCTTGAATCCCTCGCCAACTTTCTCCAGACTGACGTTCGCGCTGGTGCTGATGCGTTTCGGATTATGACCGGCCTTGGTCAATCCTGCCGCCAGGGCCATTGAAAAACATCCGGCGTGCGCTGCGCCAACTAACTCTTCCGGGTTCGTGCCGGTGCCTTCTTCGAACCGCGACGCGAATGAATACTGACCTTCGAACGCGCCACTGCCTAATTTGACTCGGCCATTCCCTTCTCTCAGCGTACCTTCCCAAACCGCGCTTGCTGTGCGTTTCATGTTGGATCTCCTTTAATGATTTTGTTTTGAAGATTGTAGCGCGATTGCGCGATGACCCGCGAGCGGCGAGTAGTCTGGAATATTCAGGATTCGAAAATCAAGAAAGCCCCCGACGAATAAATTCGCCGGAGGCTTTGGTGAGAAGCAAGAGCTGCTAATTAGTAACGTCCGCCGCCGCCACCGCCGTTGCGATTTTCGCGGGGCTTGGCTTCGTTAACTTTCAGCGCGCGCCCGGCCACTTCTTTGCCGTTAAACTGCGCGACCGCAGCGGCGCCTTCTTCCTTCGTTTGCATTTCGACGAAGCCGAAGCCGCGTGAGCGACCCGTTTCGCGATCTTCAATTACATTGACGTTTTCGACCGTGCCCGCTTCCGCGAACAGAGCCTGAAGATCGTCACTCGTCGTTTCAAACGCGAGGTTTCCTACATAAAGTTTCATAGACATTTGTGATTTACCTTTTCCCCCTTTGGGGACCAACAGAAGCCTTCCGAGCTTCCCAATTCTCCAAGGTTTAATGATCCAACAGAGAGAAGCCTTGGCATTCTAACTGGGTTTGAGCTGTGGAAATCAGTTGGACTGGAAAGTGACCAGAGCGGCTGAGAGCAGAGTAAGCTCGACTTTGTTCACAACGACCGTACGCTAATAGCAGGGATGTGTCAACGCGGGGGTATGTGTTGGGGAAGAGATTTGGGTCGCAAACGCCGGGGCGCCTTGGCCTTGCGACTTCGCCGCAGCACACTGCGCGGCGTACTATTAATTGGCCTTTCCCGGCAGCGTACAGACAACCCCCAGATAAACGTTTAATGTTGGCGCATCCCCCTTGAGCAACAATTTGCGTAGAGTCGCATGGTCTACGCAACAAGGGGAAGTCTTTGAGTGGTACGTACCTCGCTCGCTGACTTCCCCTGCCTTGTAAAAAGTCCTCAAGTAATCCTGCCGGGAAACATCCGTGCCATTCGCCGACCAATTTAATTTGGGACACGACCCTTTGATACAAATCAGTCAAGTATGTAATCGCCGATGAAAGCCCTGACCGCGGACCGACGCGGATGCTTTGCGGCTTCGCCGCAGCAACATGCGGTAAGCCTTTGGCTTACCGTTGCCGCCACCCATTTATTGGGCTACGCCGCCGGATGCCCGAGGCGTAGCCTCGATTATTTATGGGTAGCACTACCGGAAAGGCAGAGCCTTTCCGCCATGTGCTGCGGCACAGCCGCTTGATGTTTTCCGCAAGGTTCTGATTTTGATTAGCTCTAAGCTTTACAGAAGCAAACGATCACACCTTCAATCGTTCCCACGACCGCGCCGCTGCCACCCTTTTCCGAAGGATCAAACTTAATGCGATAAGCGGCGATCACCTGACAACCTTTCAGCTTCGTATCGCCCGGTTTGATGACCTCTCCGCACAGCTTGCCTTCCATGATGCCGCGGTCTCTGCATGTCTGACAGTCTTTGATCGGTTTCCGGTGCGTGCCCGAGTTGGTTATGCCCGACATCCGCCCGGTGATCGTGAGACCGCCAACTCCGGTCCAGGTGAAGTCCCCTGAGTGAAATCCGCGATGATTTCCATCGGTGTCAAAGGCCGTGCTCAACGTGGCGCCCAAAGTGCCATCTAAAAAATGGCCCGGATCCGAGTCACAAATCGTTTTCGAGACAATTACTTTGAGCGCGTGTTTGGCTCTCACCGTCTTGCACTCAGGCTCTTTGCATTTCTGCCCCTTGCTATTGCTCAGCTTCAATTCACCTTTGAGGTCCTTGGACGTCTGCGTAACGCAGAATGCCTTCTCGAGAATCGCCGCGGGATCGTCGAAACATTGAAATGCCATGATTGTGTCTCCTTTGGTTGATGAGGTTTTCCTCAAGCGACGCTGCCGGTCAACGGGGGATTCCTGGCCTGGGGCCCGGAGTGTCACCAGCAAGCGTCACAGGTTTGCTAAAAGAGATGGCTGGATCGTCGGAGTTTGCTTTTGAGGCAGAGGCTCGGGAGAATTCAGCCGCTTCAAAACTGGGC
>Ga0068859_100005476_pt1 | contig 12918 bp, 6 predicted proteins | sample KBSSwiS22_FD_66585 | JGI IMG/M metagenome (GOLD analysis project Ga0068859, IMG submission 66585) | Switchgrass rhizosphere microbial communities from Kellogg Biological Station, Michigan, USA - KBS Switchgrass S2-2 | ecosystem: Host-associated > Plants > Roots > Rhizosphere > Soil ... | reverse complement strand
TCCAGTGCTGGCCCTCGTGCTCGTACCGGCCTTCCTGATGGTAAGCACGATCAAATTCCGCAGCTTCAAGACCTTCGACCTGCAGACGCGCCGGTCGTACACCGTGCTGATTGCGATCGCGCTGCTCATCGCGCTGGTTTTCGCGCATCCCGCACTGGCGCTGGTGACCCTCTCGTACGGTTACATGCTGTCGGCCTTCATCGAGATGGCTGTATCGAGAATGCGCCGCGGCCAGCGGCAGACCGCTGCGGGCGGCGCCGCGCCGCAGGTACCGCCCACTCAGCAGGAATTACCCCCGAACGTTGTCGAGCACCGCCCCAATTACTAGACTCCGGGCTTCGGGCTCCTGGCCTGGAGTCTGAAGTCCGGAGCCTGTAGCCGACGAAAAATCTAGCGCAGGATGGGCAGTTCGATGGTGACAGTCGTGCCGACGCCGGGGGCGGATTGGACGAGGATCGTCCCGCCGTTGAGTTCGACATTGCGTTTCGCGATCGTCAGACCCAAGCCAGTGCCCGTCGCCTTGGTCGAAAAGTACGGCTCGAAGATCCGCCGCAGCGCCTCCTGATCCATCCCGGTTCCCGTGTCGCTCACCGACAAGCGAATGGTTGTCGGACCGGCGGCCGCTTTCGCCGTCAGCGAGCCGTTGCCGGGCATCGCGTGCAGCGCATTTTCGATGATATTGGTGAGGGCGCGCGACAGCAGCGTGCGATCGACCACCACCGGCGGAAGCGCAGGCGGCACGTCAATCTTCACCGTGATGCGGCCCGCGAGCCCCATGATGTACGGGTCGAACACCGTCGCCACCAGCTCGCTCAGCGACGTCGGCACCGGTTGAGGCGTTGGCCGCGAGGCGAAGTTCGAGAACTCCGCCGAGATTTGCCGCAGAATTCGCACCTGCGACTGAATGGCCTCCACGCATTCCTCCAGCACCGGCGTGAGCGGCTCGCCGCGATCCTTGTTCACCCGGACAAGATGCTCGGACGACAACTGGATCGGCGTCAGCGGGTTCTTGATCTCGTGAGCGACCTGGCGCGCCATTTCGGCCCAGGCTTCGAGACGGTGCGTCCGTTCGAGCTCGGCTCTCTGGCGCTGCAGATCCGCAGCCATCTGATTGAAGTCGGCGACCAGCCGCCGCAGCTCATCAGACGACGTCTCCACCACACGCGCGCTGAAATCGCCGCGTGCAATGCGGCGGGTTGCGCGCGTCAGTCGGTTGACCGGATCGCCGATACGCTCGGCCATGTAATAACCGATGCCGGCGCCCAGCAGGGCAAAGAGCAGCGCGGCGAGTAATACGTGGCGGTCGAGCCGGTCGATTTCCTGATCCACTTCCTGCTGACGGAGCGCAAGCGGCACCGTAAGAATCGTCGGGCGTCCGCCTGCAACGCGCACGGGCGCGGCGGCCAGCACGTAGCGAACCTGGCCGACGAACTCCACGCCCACCGAGTTCGACAAGCGATCGATGGTGATGTCGCGATAGACCGAGCTTGGCGTGCGCAAGGGAATCAGGCCCGACGTAAACAGGTCGCGCTCGCTGGTGGCCAGCAGCGTCGGGCCGTCAAAAATGTTCACGTCCTGGCCTATTGCCCGGCTCAGCCACAGCATGATGTCGTCGTCTGGCGCGGCGCCGGCCTCGCGCTGTTGGAGCGCCACATACTCCTCGACGACCCGCTGCGCGACCGACGCGACGCGCACGGCATCGGATCGCACGCCCGCCTGAAGCTGCGCGGCAAAGAACGTGCGCGTGGCTATTGCGAGTACCAGCACGGGAACTACCGCCGCGGCGAGAAACGCCAGGAACAGTTTTCGGTAGAAGCTGGCGCGCACCTCGCGCAGCAACTCGCGACCCGATGCGGCGGTCGTTCCGCTCAGCCCCGACAAAAGCCAGCCGAGCGTCAGCACTACGACGTACGTGAGACCGACCAGCGTAGTGAGCTCTGCGAGGTTGATCAGATGATCGATGGTGGTGATGACCGGATAGCCGAGGACGTAAATTCCGACACGGTCGTTCTGGATGTAAGTCGAGAGCGTCCGCTCTCCGTCGCCCATGGTCGTCCAGAAGGGCTGCCGGGATTGTGCGATGCGGGCGAGGAGCGTTTCGTCAACCGGCAAGGCGCGCGCGGTTGACGAGTACAGAGAACCGCGCCCCCATCCGTACACGCTGAACTGCACGGCGCGGCCGGCAGCGCCTTCCTGGGGCGCCGAGTTCGGCGAGCGCACGAGCTCGTAGTACGGGCTGCGGGCGGTGATGAACGGCAGCGCGTCGTAATCGAGCATCACGTTGACCACGATCGATCCGCCGTTCGGCGTCTCGGAGTTGCGCAGACAGATCCCGCGCCCGGCGTGCAGCAGCCGCCGTTCCTCAGATCCAAACGGCGAGGCCTCCTCGAACACCTCCCACTGGCAGCTCGGCTCTCGCCACCGCGTCGCGGCCGACACGTAATCCGGTAGATTCAGCGCAAAGCGATTCACGGGCGCGCCTTCTGCGCTGTACAGCTCGATAGAAGACGCGATGCGCTCGGCGGCCAGGTCGGTCGCCAGCCATAGCTGGTATGCCGTGTCGCTGCTCCGCGACGGTTGCGGGGGCGTGCGGCTCACTTGTGGAACGTCGAGCTGATCGATCTGCTTCAGAACCGTGAACAGCTTCTCCTGAAGCTGTCCTCGTTGATTCTTCGCCTGCTGCGCGTACTCCTCCTCGATCACTCGCCGCAGTCCGCGATCGGCGAAATGATGCACCGATGGATAGAGCACGAACGCCGGAATGAGAAGCACCAGCGCGCCGGCAAACAGGCGCAGCGTCTGCGATGCATGGCGGTAACGCGGACGCGCCCATGCCATTCCCCACGCGAGCGCGAGGCATGCGACACCGGCTGCGGCAGTGGGCCACCCCGGCACAGTCGATGGAGCGGCGCCGATGATCCGCGGAGAAATCGCGATGATCGCAATCGGTATCAGCTGCAGCAAAAACGCCGCGAGCGCGACCGAACCGGTTCTGGAGAATCGCCACGAGATCGATGCCATCCGCACGGCGAGCACCGCCGACCACAACACGACGGTCTGGGTGAGGATCAGCCCGACCGCAAACGCCAGACGCGCGGTATCGAACGGGTGCAGAGAGAAGTGGAGCGCATCGACCGATGTCGCCAGGATGGCGTTGCCGAGCAGCACTTCGTAGGTGACGAGCAAAAGCCCCACGACCGCACCCGCGACGAGCTGTGTGACCGCAAACGTGGCCCACTCCTGTCGCGACACCGGGGGCCGAACCCGGCGGCGAACGCTGCGCCGTAGTCTGTCGGCGAGGTCGAACGCCAATACCAGAATCGATGCGAACAAAGCGACGGTCAGCAGAAAATCGATCGGCGTCCGCAGCACCATCCGCAGTGTCGGACCCAACGCTGCCGTGTGAAAGATCTGATCGGTCCAGCGTATCGTCGGCGCGAACCAGAGCAGAGCTCGAGCCACGAACAAAACCGCGGTGATGAAGACGACCACCTTCAGGTGTTCTTTTGCTGTCACCAACGGGCGGCGCCAGCGGAGCAGCGGCGGAACCGAAACCAGCAGCGTGAGCGCCAGGACGCCGAGCACAACCGCAGTCACGTTTCCACGCGACGCCGCTCGAGCGGCACGAAGGTCATCGTCGGTGACGCGGGCGTCCAGCAGCGGCTGGCCGGTAGGCGACGCGATGACGAACGTATTCGGTTCGCCTGCTCGGGCTGGATCGTGTGCGCGCACCAACACCGGTACGACCGTCGCCATCGACAGAAGCCCTTCGGCCCGCCGCCTGATGCCACGCGAGCTCGAGAGCACCCGCTCGGCCGCGACGACGCCGATACGATGGGTTGTGGCGGGGTCGACCACCGGTTTGATGTAAACGAGCCGAAGCCCGAGGATGTTCGGGTCGACGAAGAACGTTTCGGGTCCGGCGATTCGGTCGACGTCGATTTCCGAGGGCGCACCGCTCCACGCGAGCGGCAAACCGCCGCTCGGGCGATAGGCCGTGACGGCGAACACGCCGGCGGGGCGCCCTCGCAGGGCGAGATCTGCACGATCGAGCAGCGTCCGCGCATCGGCCAGATCCTTCGCAGCCACATCGAACTGCGCCGGCTCGACGGCGACGGTCGCCGAGATGTCGCCGAGGGCGGCGAAGACGTCGGCGATATCGGCGCGCACCGACCGCTCGACTCGCTGCAATGCCTCGGCGTCCGATGCTCCGAACCGCGCACGTTCGAGCGCGAGGCCGGCAATGGCGGCGACCAGTGCGCACGCAAGGCCGGCGAGACAAATACGGCGAAGCGGTCGCCGGATCGATGATGCGTTCACGGCGAGTGTGTAAGCGCAGCGGCGGGAGCAGGCACGGCGCCAGGCTCCGCAGGCTCGGTGCCGGGTTCTGGCGTAAAGACAGGTTCAGGCTTGGTCGTAGGTTCGGGCGTTGATTCAGATGTGGGGTCGGCGGGGAGTGCCGGTGCCGGGGCCGGTGTTTCAGGTTTCGCTCCTGGCGCTGCTGTTGGGACGGCACCGGGTGTTGCCGGGGCGGCACCGGGTGTTGGTGCTGTTGGCGGCGCTGCCGCGGGTGCCGCTACAGGTGCCGCTGCGGGCGGTGCGGTGCCGAGCGCCTGGAGTTGGCCGTTCTTCGTCAAAATCACAATCGTTTTTTTCGTGGTCAGGTGAGGCGGGGCAGCCAGCTGCAGCTCCTCGCCCTGGCTTCCCTTGAGTACGAAATCGCCGGCAGGGGCTCCGTCGGCCATCGCGAAGCCGTGAAGTTCCGCCGCCAGTCCGGGTACGATCAGCAGCGTCTCTGTGAGGAGTGGCCCCGAAGACGGACGCATCGGCAGCGCGCGTTTCCAGTACAGCGAGCCACCGCCTCGGTTCAGCGCGCGCAGCATGTTGTCGAGCGCGACGAAGTAGATCCGGCGCGTATCAATCACTGGCATCCCCACCACGTCGGCATCGTTGCGCCAACGCCATTTACGTTTGCCATTCTTCGTGTCGAGGCAATAAAACCAGTCGTCCAGCGATCCCACATACAGGCGTTCGGCGAGCGCGAGAATGCCCGCGCCAGGCTTGTCGAGCGTGTGCGTCCAGACCTCGTCGCCCGTTTGCAGCGACAGCGCGATGATGCGAGAGTCTTTCAACGAAAGGTAGAGGCGATCGCCAGCAAGTGCGGGCGCGGTGTGCAGCGGCGCGCCGAGATCTCGCTGCCACAACACCTCGCCATCAGTGGCGCGCGCAACGAGAAGCGGTCCTTTGTCGGTCGCGGCAATCAACCAGCCGGTATCCCAATACAAAGACGTCACGGGGCCTTCGATTGGCCGTATCCAGACACGTTGTCCGTCTTTTTGCGAGCGCGACTCTATGCCTGCGGCGCCTGCCGTGAACACCAAACCACCGCCGGCTGCGGGGGCGGAAGTTGTTGGGCACTCGACCGACCACGCCTCGATGCCGTCTTGCAGTGAAATAGCCGCGAGTTGATCGTTGCGGAGGGCAAAATATCCAAACCCGCTGTCGTAAGCCGGTGGAAAACTGGGAACGTCGGCGAGCGTCGCCGTCCACGCCGCGTGCAGCGGAAATTTTAGGGGCTCGTCTGCCGGCACTTCGGCAGGCGGGTTCGTGGCTGCCGGCGCGGCGACAGCAACCGGCGCCTGGACCGTTGGCTCAGCGGGCAATTGAGCAGTGCTCGCACACAAGGGCGCGAGAAAAACTGCGACAGCCACACAAGATATGGTGGTGCGACGACTGCGCACCCCGTTATAATAGCGTGAACCTAAGCGTCCTCATCCGCCTTCGCGCGCGGAGCGCTACGGCGGACCCGCCGCAGCTTTCGGCGCAGGCGGGGTCCAATCAGTGGCTGACCAAAACTTCGTTCATCTCCATCTTCACACCGAGTATTCCCTGCTCGACGGGGCATGCCGGATTGACGAGCTGCTCGATCAAGCGGCCAGGCTCAAGATGCCTGCGCTCGCCGTCACCGAGCACGGCAACATGTTTTCGTCGGTCATCTTTCACGATCACGCGAAACAGCGCGGGGTGAAGCCGATTCTGGGCTGCGAGGTCTACGTCGCGCCGGGGAGCCGGCACACCAAGAGCGGGACTCCCGGAGAGACCAACAACCATCTCGTCCTGCTCGCTGAGACCAACGAGGGTTATCACAACCTCATCAAGCTCGTGTCGGCGGGCTATACCGAAGGTTTCTATTACAAGCCGAGGATTGATAAGGAACTGCTGGCCCAGCATGCCAAAGGTCTGATCGGTTTAAGCAGCTGCTTGAAGGGCGAAATCGCCTCCGAGATTCGCACCGGGCGCGAGCGCAAAGCGTTGGAAGCCGCCGCGACCTTCCGGGACATTCTTGGCGCCGGCAACTTCTTTCTCGAGATGCAGTATCAGGGCATCGAGGAGCAGTTGGTCGTCAACCAGGGGCTGGTGCCGATCGCGCGCGAACTGAACATGCCGCTGGTCGGCACCAACGACGTCCATTACCTGATGCACGGCGACCATCATCCGCACGACATCCTGCTGTGCATCGGCACCGGCAAGACAGTGAACGATCGCGACCGGATGCGGTATCACGGCGATCAGTTCTATCTGAAGACCGCCGCCGAGATGAGCAAGGTGTTCGGCGAAGTGCCGGAGGCGATGTCGAATACCGTTCGAATCGCCGAGCGGTGCAACGTCGACATCGCGAGCGACAAGAATTACCTGCCCAACTTCGCCGTCCCCGCGCCGTATACGCTGAACGATTACTTTGAGCACGTCGTCCGCGAAGGATTTGCTCAGCGGCTGACGCGTCTTCGCACGCTTTACGCAGCCGGCTCGCTTCGTCATCCGATTGAAGAGTACGAGAAGCGTCTCTCGTACGAGATCGAGATGATCAAGCGGATGGAATATCCCGGTTATTTCCTGATCGTCTGGGATTTCATCCGCTACGCGCGCGAGAAGGGCATTCCCGTTGGCCCCGGCCGCGGATCGGCGGCGGGCAGCCTCGTCGCCTATTGCCTGAGGATCACCGACGTCGACCCGCTCGACTACGACCTCATCTTCGAGCGCTTCCTGAATCCCGAGCGCGTGTCGCTGCCCGACATCGACATCGATTTCTGCGAGCGGCGCCGCGGCGAAGTCATCGAATACGTGACGCAGAAATACGGCCGCGAGAACGTGGCGCAGATCATCACGTTCGGGACGATGAAAGCGCGCGCGGTCGTGCGCGATGTCGGCCGATCGCTCGACATTCCCTTCGCGGATGTCGATCGCGTGGCGAAGCTGATTCCGCCGACCCTCGACATGACGCTTGATAAGGCGCTCGAGGAAGTACCGCTGCTGCAGCAGGCCAGCGACCAGGATCCGCGAGTCAAAGAGCTGCTGGCCGTGGCCAGGCGTCTCGAGGGCATGACGCGTCATGCATCGGTGCATGCCGCCGGGGTCGTCATCGCGCCTCGCGCCATCACCGATTTCGCGCCGCTCTACAAAGGTAAGAACGACGAAATCACAACCCAGTGGGCCATGAAAGAAATCGAGCGCATCGGCCTGCTCAAGATGGACTTCCTCGGGCTCAGCACGCTGACGCTTCTGGACGATGCGGTCAACCAGATTCGTGAGACGACGGGAAAGGTTCTCGATCTCGACACCATTCCCCTCGATGATGCGAAGACATATCAGATTTTCGCCGAGGGCCAGACCTACGGCATCTTTCAGTTTGAAAGCTCCGGCATGCGCGACATTCTGCGCAAGGCCAAGCCGCAGCGGCTCGACGACCTCATCGCCTTGAACGCGCTCTACCGTCCCGGCCCGCTGCGCAGCGGGATGGTGGACGACTTCATTGCGCGCAAGCACGGCAAGGTGAAGGTGAGCTACGAGGTGAAGGAGCTCGAGCCGATCCTGGCCGACACCTACGGCGTCATCGCTTATCAGGAACAGGTGATGCGCATCGCGAGCGTGCTCGCGGGCTTTACGCTGGGCGAAGCCGACCTGCTTCGCAAGGCGATGGGGAAGAAGAAAGCCGACGTGATGCAGGCGCAGCGGCAGAAGTTTGTTGAAGGCGCCGTCAAGCGGGGCATCGGCGACAAGAAGGCGACCAAGATCTTCGACCTGATGGAGCACTTCGCGGGATACGGCTTCAACAAGTCGCATTCGACCGCCTATGCGCTGCTGGCGTATCAGACCGCGTATTTGAAGGCGAACTATCCCTGGCACTTCGCGGCGGCACTGCTCACCATCGAGGCCCAGAACACCGACAAGCTCGCAATGTACTTGACGGAGTCGCGCGAGCGCGGGATTCCCGTGCTGCCGCCCGACATCAACAAGAGCCGGCTCGCGTTCGCGGTCACACCCGAGGGCGTGCGCTTCGGCCTCACCGCCATCAAGAATGTCGGCGAGGGCGCGATCGCGTCGATCCTCGCGGTGCGCGCGGCGCAGGGCACGATCACCTCGCTCCACGGTCTATGCGCCGACCTCGATCTGCGGCTGGTGAACAAGCGCGTGCTCGAGAGCCTGGTGAAGGCCGGCGCGTTCGATGCGTTCGGTGCCGCTGGAAACGGCGCCGCTGCGAATGGCGGCGCGGCGAACAGCGCGTCAGGGAACCTGGGCACGGCCGGCCATCCCACGCTCGGGGCATTGCGAGCCCGCTTGATGGCCACGATTGATTTGGCCTGCGAGCACGGCACGCGCCGACAGCGCGATCGCGACCTGGGCCAGGCGCAGCTGTTCGGTGGTGCCGCCTCCGACGGCGGGGAAGACACCGTCGATCCCACGCTCGCGGGTCCGGGCCCGCTGGCCAACATCCAGCCGTGGACCGACATCCAGCAGCTGGCCTATGAGAAGGAAGCGCTCGGCTTGTATTGGAGCGGCCATCCGATCGACCGCGTGGCAGCCGATCTGAAAACTTTCGGGGCCAAGACCACCGCCGATCTTGCGTCGGTCGCGGCCACCGGCGCCGACAACGCGAACGGCGGCAACGGCGCCAGCGGCACGAACGGCACGAATGGAACGAACGGCGCAAACGGCGGCGGGCCTCCCTACGGACGCCGTAACGGGGGCGTCGACGTGGCCGTCGGGGGCATCGTCGCCTCCGTCCGTCAGCTGAAAACCCGCAAGGGCGATCGCATGGCGGTCATCATGCTCGAAGATCCGCACGGCAGCATCGAGGTCGTGGTCTTTCCTGAGGCGTATACGAAGGCGGCCTCGGTCCTCGAACCAGGTGCCATGGTCGTCGTGAAAGGCAAGGTCGAGCTGGATGAAGAAACGGTGCGCATGATGGCGAGCGAAGTGCTGCCCATCGACACGATGCGCCAGAAGATGTCGAAGGAAATGTCGATCAAGCTCATCTCGCCGCCGCACGGCCGGGCCACGTTTGAGGCCCTGGCCGATTTATTCTCCAGACATCGCGGCGACCGGCGCGTGGTGCTCGAGCTCGAGCTGCGCGATCAGCAGCCGCCGATTCGCCTTCGCGCGCCACTGGCGGCTCAAGTGCGCGTGCAGCCGTCCGATCAGCTGGCGGCGGAAGTGGAACGGATCTGTGGCGCCGGCACCGTGGTACTAAGATGACTACGATTATGACGTCGACGCAGAGGCGCAGAGACGCGGAGGAATTCCTTTTCCGAAAACGAAATCTCTGCGTCTCCGCGTCCCTGCGTCGAGGCCGGGCGTTCTGATGCCGACTGAGACACTAGAGTTTGAAGAGCCGCTGATCCCGATGTTGAAGGAAGTGGATGCGCTGTCGGCGCTTCCGCGGACGGATGCGCGCGAGCGCGAGCTGGAGCGGGTGAATCATCGGCTGCGAGCGGCCCGAGCGGAGATCTACAGCAAGCTCACACCGTGGCAGCGCGTCCTCGTGTCACGTCATCCCAGCCGCCCGGACTTGCTCCACTACGTCCAGCGGTTGTTCACCGATTTCGTAGAACTTCACGGAGACCGGCGATTTGCCGACGACCATGCAATCGTCGCCGGCACTGCCTGTTACAAAGGTGAGCCCGTGATGGTCGTGGGCCACCACAAGGGCGGCGACACCAAGGCGAAGATCTATCGCAACTTCGGATACTCGCGCCCCGAGGGGTACCGCAAGGCTATGCGCCTGATGCGGCTCGCCGAGAAATTTCATCGTCCCATCCTCTCGTTCATCGACACGCCGGCGGCGTATCCTGGCGTCGAGTCGGAGGAGCGCGGTGTCGCCGAAGCGATCGCGTTCAATCTCCGCGAGATGGCTGTTCTGAAAGTGCCGATCGTCGTCATCGTGACCGGCGAAGGCGGCAGCGGCGGCGCGCTCGGCATCGCGATCGGCGATGTGATCCTCATGCAGGAGTACGCCATCTACAGCGTCATCCCACCCGAAGGGTGCGCGGCCATCCTCTGGCGGGATTCTCAAAGGAAAGTGGAGGCTGCGGCCGCATTGAAGCTGACCGCACCCGATCTGCTTCAACGGGGCATCGTCGACGAGATTGTGCCCGAGCCGGTCGGAGGCGCCCACACGAGCCTCGACGACGCCGCGACACTCCTCGATGGGCCGCTGCATCGCGCGCTGGAGGCTGCTTGTGGCCCTGACATCGATGCGCGGCTGGCCCGCCGCTACGAGAAGTTCCGCGGAATGGGCCGCCTGGGTGCAGATTTCACCGACGACGAAGGCAGCTGACATTGCAGATTCTTCAACCTCGACGCAGAGACGCAAAGACGCAGAGTCGCTAAAAATGATTTACAACTCTCTTGATCCCGTGCACAACCCGCGTCGTGTTGAAGTTAATGAGCAGTCCGAGGCGTTTGTTCAGCAGCCTGAGGTATGACAGCAGTTGAGCGTAGTGAACCGGCAACACTTTCTCTGTCGATTTCACCTCAACAATTACGGAGTCCTCGACTAGCAGGTCGATTCGATAGCCTCCGTCGAGCTGGAGCCCCTCATAGTAGACAGGGACCAGCTTCTCCGTCTCGACCTTTAAACCTCGAGCACGCAGCTCGAACGCCAGACAGGTACAGTAGAGGCTTTCCAGAAGACCGGGGCCAACTGTGGAATGAACCTTGATTGCTGCTTGGATAATCACCGAGGATGTCTGATTCAACGCGTCTTGATCTGAGCTCATTCTTTGCGTCCTTGCGCCTCTGCGTCGAAGGGTGGCGCTGATGCCTGTTCCGTATCTGTGGGAAAGGCTCACGTGCAAGGACGAGGCCGTGAAAAACCTTGTTGATGCGCTGAAGATCAGTCCGGCGGTTGCGAGGCTGCTGGCGATTCGCGGGATTGACGAACCCGAGGCCGCCCACCGGTTTCTGCATCCGTCGCTCGATCACCTCCACGATCCATTTCGGCTAGCCGATATGGCGCCTGCGGTGGAGCGGATCCTGGCGGCGATTGAGCGCAAAGAGAAGATTGCGATTCATGGTGATTACGACGTCGATGGCATCACGTCGACGGTCATCCTGTGCCGGGCGCTCGAGTTGTTCGGCGCCACTGTCATCCATTTCATTCCCGAACGGCTGCGCGATGGGTATGGCCTGCAGCCCGAGACGTTCGATCGGCTGCACGCCGACGGTGTGAAGCTGGTGATCTCGGTCGATTGCGGAATCAGGGGGATCGAGGCGGCGCGGCGTGCCGCCGAGCTGCAGATTGATCTCATCGTCACGGATCATCACGAGCCGGGAACGACGCTGCCGGCTGCGCTGGCGGTGATCAATCCCAAGCGTCACGATTGCGATTATCCCGACAAGAACCTCGCGGGGGTTGGCGTCGCGTTGAAGCTGGTGCAGGCGTTGTGCGGCCGGCTCGATCGCCTGCGCTGGCTGCCGGCGTTCATCAAGGTCGCGGCCATCGGCACGCTCGCCGACGTTGTCCCGCTGGTGGGCGAGAACCGCGTGATCGCGAAGCTCGGGCTCGACATGCTGTCGCAGGGTCCACACAAGGTCGGCTTGCGCGCACTGCTGGAGGTGGCGGGGCTCACGGGCAAAACGATCGATAGCGGGCACGTCGCCTTCATGCTGGCGCCCCGAGTCAACGCGGCGGGCCGGATGGCCAGCCCCGAGATCGCGGCTCGACTCCTGCTCGCCGCCGACGAGACGATGGCGGCCGAGGCGCAAGACCTTGCGCGCCAGCTGGACGGCGAGAACGTGCGCCGGCAGGAAGAAGAAGCCGGCATCCTGAGCTCGGCGAGGAAAGTCGTGGAGACCGATCCTGCTGTCGGTGCGCGGAGCATTCTGGTCGTGGCCGGCGACGGTTGGCATCGGGGCGTGATTGGCATCGTCGCTTCGAAGCTCGTCGACAGCTTTCATCGTCCGGTCATCGTCTTATCTGTCGACGGGGAGCACGCCCACGGATCGTGCCGCAGTATCCGCGGGTTCGACATGCTGGCGGCGCTCGAGCACTGCGCGGCGCACCTCATCCGGTTTGGCGGTCACAAGCAGGCCGCGGGCCTGACGATGGCGGCCTCCAGCGTGACGGCCTTTCGTGAAGCCATCGCCGACTATGCCGATAATCTGCTTGGGCCCGACGATCTGAAACCGAGGCTGAGGCTCGATGGTTGCATCGGCTTCCGCGATATCACCGGAGACTTCGCGGGGCAGATGGCGCTGCTGGCGCCGTTTGGAACCGGCAACCCGCGCCCGCTCTTCGAAGCGCTCGGCGTGCAGGTGATCGATGGGCCGCGGCGGCTGAAGGACCGCCACCTGAAGATGGCGCTCAAACAGAACGGCCGCATCTTCCGGGCGATTGCCTGGCGCGCGGTCGAACGCGAGCAGTTCATCACAGACAATCGCAGCTCGCTGGATCTGGCGTTTTCGCTCGAACACAATAAGTATCAAGGCGATGAATTTCTGGAGCTGTCGGTGAGCGACGTGAAGATTGCCGCCGCCCGGGGCGAGTCCTGACGTGGTGGCCTGGCAGAAGCGCGCCCGGCTGGCGACCCTGGTCGTCGGCGTCGGCATCGTCGCCGCCGTCTTTGCGACGAGCAGACG
>Ga0068859_100005475_pt1 | contig 12919 bp, 11 predicted proteins | sample KBSSwiS22_FD_66585 | JGI IMG/M metagenome (GOLD analysis project Ga0068859, IMG submission 66585) | Switchgrass rhizosphere microbial communities from Kellogg Biological Station, Michigan, USA - KBS Switchgrass S2-2 | ecosystem: Host-associated > Plants > Roots > Rhizosphere > Soil ... | reverse complement strand
TGGCGCTCGTTCCAGTCGTGATAGAAGTCGATGACGGCGAGCGCGCTCAGGCGCTCGAAGCGCGAGGAAGTGCCGGTGCCCGTCGTGAAGTGCGCCTGATACGGGATGCGCGATTCGCCAGCGGGCGTACTGCGAGAGAGCTGGCCACCGGTGTGCATGAACCACTTCGACGAATCGGGGTGGGGAGGCCACTGGGTGGCGGCCTTCCACTTTTCCTCGTGGACGGTGTGGTAATGAATCGGCGCCTCCTCGGCGAGCCCGGTGTCCAGCCCCATGACGTGCTCGTCGAAGAACCGCAGCACCTCTCCGAGCAGCGGGAATTGCGACTCGGGTCCCTTGCCGCGGAAAGGCGAGCCGTTCGCCCGTGCGCCATGGTCCCAGGGCCCGAGCAGGAGCCGATCGTGCGGACCGGCCATCGTGAGGAAACGCGAGATCGCGCCGTTCGGGAATTGGCTGCCGTCGTACCAACCCGAGATCGAGTAGATCGCGACCTTTCCCTTCGCGTCCAGCAGATACCAGTACGGGCTGCATGCGCCGCTATGCAAGTCGGGATCGTGCGGCGCCGGCTCCTCGCGAAACGCGAATTCGAGCGCCATGTCGCGCAAGCGGAAGTTGTCGCGATGCGCCTCGACCGCCGCGCGCACGAGGCGGCCGTCCGTGTCTTCGTCCACGGGCTGCGGGCCGGCGAACGTGGGATCGCGAAAATACGGATAAGGCGCCAGCCGCTCGCGCTCGTCGAGGTCGAGCGCGCGCACCAGGTCATCGTAGTTCGCGGTCACCGTCGTGCACATGATGCCGCCGGGAAACACGTGGTCGCTGTACGTGTCGTGGACCGCGAAGAGCGGCGCGATCGCCTTCACCGCGGGGTGACCGGTGCTCGCGAGGAAACAGGCGGCCGCGCCGAGGTAGGAGATCCCGGTCGAACCGATCGCCCCGTCGGACCACGGCTGCGCGACGATCCAGTCGGCGATCTCGCGATAGTCGTCGCGCTCGCGCGGCGACCGGAAGGAGTCGCGCGTGCCGAAGCTCGCGCCCGTGCCGCGCACGTCCACGACCACCATCGCATAGCCGCGCGGCACGAACATGTCGCGATATTTCGCGGCGTTGGGGCTCGGGTCGGAGCCCGGCTTCGAGAGCCTGAAGCGGCGATAGTAGGGCGTGAGGATGACGATCGTCGGGAACCGCCCGGGGCCTTCGCCGGTCTTCGATTCCGGCACGTAAGCATCTACCGCGAGCCGCACGCCATCGCGCATCGCGACGTAGCACGACCTCGGCGCAGGGATCGAATACGCCGCGGGCCGGCGCGCGAGATACTGCGTGGGCGTCACGCGCCAGGCTTGGCCGAGATCGTCGCGGTCTGGCATTGTCGGATTATCGATCGAAAGGATCACGCACGCATGAAGACCATGAGGCTCGTGCACTTCTACCTGGGGGTCTTTTTCGCCCCGCTGATCCTGTTCTTCGCGTTCAGCGGAGTGCTCCAGGTTTTCAAGCTGCACGAAGCATATCGGGAGATCCCGGGAAGCCAGGGGGACTGGATCGCCTGGTTCGGCCAGTTCCACAAGGAGCAGGCGTGGATCGCGCCGCGCGTCGCCCCCGTGTCGCGCCCGAAGGCCGCGACGGAGGCACGCGGGCCGAGGCCGATGAAATGGCTCGTCGCGCTCATGGGCGCATCGCTGATGGCGACGACGTTGCTGGGCCTGTGGATCGCGTTCAACTATCCGCGGCGCAAAGGGGGATTCTTCGCCGCTTTCGGAGCGGGCATCGTGATCCCGCTTGCCCTGATGGCGAGCTCCGCGAACGCGCAGGAGTACCCCACGCGCCCGATCAAGATCGTAGTGCCCCAGGCGACGGGCTCCGGAGCCGACGTGGTGGCCCGCATGCTCGCCGAGAAGATGACGCTCGAGCTCGGCCAGGCGGTCGTCGTGGACAACCGCCCCGGGGCCAACGGCATCGTCGCCTCGAGCCTCGTCGCGCGCGAGCCGCCCGACGGCTACACCTTGCTGCAGACGAGCGTTTCGCTCGTGAGCTTCAACCCCTTCATCTACAAGAACATGGGATTCGACCCGATCAAGGACTTCACCTTCATCGCGCCGATCGCGGACGCGAGCTTCGTCGTCGTCGCGTCCATCAAGAGCGGCATCCGGTCGTGGACGGAATTCCTCGCGCGCGCGAAGGCCAATCCCGACGGCCTCACCTACGGCAGCGCGGGCGCCGGCAACTCCACGCACCTCTACGCGGAAATGGTCGCGCGCCGGGCGGGCGTGAAGCTGCGCCACATTCCCTACAAGGGCTCCGGTCCGGCGCTCCTCGCGATCGTCGCCGGCGAGATCGACGTGATGGTAGTGCCCACGGTCGTCGCCGCGGGGCAGCTCACCGGCGACAAGCTCGTGCCGCTCGCGCAATCGGGCGATGTCCGCTCGCCGCAACTGCCGAACGTGCCGCTCCTCAAGGAGCTCGCCCCCGATGTGCCGCCGCTACCCGGCTGGTACGCGCTCGTGGGTCCCGCGAAGATGGACGCGAAGGTCGTGCAAAAGCTGGCGGCGGCGGTCAATCACTTCCTCGCCGATCCTGCCGTGAAGGCGAAGCTGCAGGGCCAGTTCCTCGAGCCGATTCCCGGGACGCCAGACTCGATCCAGAAGCGCGGAGAAAGCGAGGCGGCGCTGTGGGGCGGCCTCATCCGGCAGCTCGGAATCCAGGGCGACTGACGAGCTCATCTCATCTCTTCGAGAGGTATTCCTCGACTTTCGAGAGGAACTCGGGCGATTGCGGCTCGACGGCGGACTTGAAGCTCGCGACCGTCGTGCCGTCGCGAGCGACGAGATATTTGTGGAAGTTCCACGCAGGCCTCTCGTGCGTCGACCGGGCCAGGTCGTCGTAGAGGGCCGAGCCGCCCGGTGCCTTTACCGCGGTCTTGGCGAACATGGGAAATTTCACGGCGTAGGTCCGATCGCAAAAGTCCGCGATCTCCTTGTTCGAGCCCGGCTCCTGGTTGCCGAAATCGTTCGACGGGAATCCGAGGATCACGAGCCCGCGCGATTTGTACTTCTCGTTGAGCGCCTGCAGCCCCTGGTATTGCGGCGTGTAGCCGCAGTAGCTCGCGGTATTCACCACGAGCACCACCTTTCCGGAGTACTCGCAGAGGTCCTCGGTCTCGCCGAGGATGTTCTGCACCTTGTGGGAGAGCAGCGCGGGACATTGCGGGGCGCCGAACGCGCTCAGTGTAGCGGCGGCGATGACGAAGGCGAGGACGGTGGTCTTCATGGGGAGCTATTATCGCTCCATGTCCGCCACGCTGCACGATTTCGCGCGCCACGAGCCGCTCTCCGGGGAGCCGTGGGACGCCGCGCGTGCGCACGACGTCATTCACGAGCTCGTCGCCGACATCGAGGATGCGATCGAGCCGGGATGCACCTGGCCTTGGCACGCGCTCGACACGCGAGACCCGACGCGCCCACGCCACCGGTCGCTTTATCTCGGGGCCGCGGGCGTGCTCTGGGCGCTGTGGTATCTCGAGAGCGAGGGCGCGGCCCGGCTGCGGGTGAAGCCTGCGGAGTTGTTCCAGCGGCTTTATCCGTCGTACCTGCAGGAGCCCGATACCGGGGAAGTCGTCCCGTCCTATTTACTCGGCGAGGTGGGGATCCTGCTGCCGCTCTGGCGCATGACGGGCGCGCGCGATGCCCCCGAGCGCCTCGCGAGCGCCATCGATCGCAACATCCCGAATCCGACCAACGAGGCGCTCTGGGGCGCGTCCGGAACGATGCTCGGGGCGCTGCACATGCGCCACTGGACGGGGGATGGCGAATGGGAAGTCCTCTTTCGCCGCAATGCCGAGCATCTCTGGCGCACGTGGGTGCGCGACGAGGCTCTCCGCTGTTACGTCTGGATCCAGGACCTCTACGGCGAGGTCGCGGCGCTTCTCGGCCCCGCGCATGGCTTCGCGGGCAACGCCTACGCGCTGCTGCGCGGCGCGGACCTGCTATCCGAAGAAAGGCGCGAAATCCTTCTCGATCGCTGCGCGGAAACGCTCAGTGCGACGGCTGTCGAGCAGGGCGATTGCGCGAACTGGCGTCCGACCGCCGCGCCGCCGGAATCGGGAGGTGATTCGAAGATGCTCGTGCAGTGGTGCCACGGCGCGCCCGGCATGGTAACGGCGCTTGCCGAAGTACCCGTGGGCCGCTCGCCCGCGCTCGATGCGCTCCTCGTGAAAGGGGGAAACCTCACTTGGGAGGCGGGACCGCTCGCGAAGGGATTCGGCGTGTGCCACGGCACGGCAGGCAACGGCTATGCGTTTCTCAAGCTCCACGCGCGCACCGGCGATCCCGTCTGGCTCGAGCGGGCGCGCTCTTTCGCGATGCACTCGATCGGGCAAGCCGAAGCGATGCGCGAACAGTACGGTCGCCGGCGTTACAGCCTGTGGACGGGGGATCCGGGGCTGGCGATCTACCTTTGGCACTGCATCGCCGGGGCCGGCGACGTGCCTTCCCTCGATTTCTTCGACTGACGGGACCGCCATGGACGAGGCGATGATGCGCAAGCTGCGCGAGCTTTTCCAGGCGCAGCCCATCGGCTCGCTCGGCACGCAACACGCCGGCCAGCCGTACGTGTCGATGGCGCCTTTCGCGGTCATTGCCGACGCGCCCGCCTTCGTGATCCACGTGAGCGCGCTCGCGGCGCACACCCGGCACATGCTCGCCGATCCGAAAGTGAGCCTGCTCGTCGTCATGCCGCCCTCGCCGGGCGTTTCGCCGCAGGCCACCGCGCGCGTCACGATCCAGGGCGAAGCCACGCGCGCGGCCGAATCCACCCCGGAGCACGGGCGGGCGAAGGAAGCGTACCTCGAGCGGTTCCCCGAAAGCGCCCAGACCTTCGAGCTCACCGACTTCGCCCTCTTCGTGATCCACCCCAGCACCATCCGGTTCATCGGCGGCTTTGCCGAGGCGAAGACGATCACGCCCGGGGGCCTCGCGCGCATCCTCCAGTCCGGAGGCGAATAGGGCAGGGCGGATTGCCCTGGATCAAGCCGCTCCGCCGGCGCTTGGCGACAATGCCGGAATGCAGAAGGTGATCCCGTTCACCACCGACAAGCGCTTCGTGCGCCGGGCGCGCGAGCAGAAGGCGCTCGAGGCGATGATGCGCATGTACTGTCGACATCACCATCATTCCCCGGGACTCTGCGCCGAGTGCGCAGAGCTGGCGATCTATGCGCGCCGCCGCCTCGAGCGCTGCGTTTTCGGCGACGCCAAGCCGACGTGCGCGAATTGCATGGTGCATTGCTACAAGGCCGAGATGCGCGAGCGCGTGCGTGTGATGATGCGCTGGTCGGGGCCGCGGATGCTGCTGCGCCATCCGGTGATCGCGATCCTGCACATGATCGACGGGCGGCGGCCGGCGCCGCGGCTTCCCGTGATCAGTCGATGAGCCTGCCGCCCTCGTAGAAGGGGTAGGGGCCCGCGAACTCGCCGATCGCGGCGGTGTGCGATACGACGCCCACGCCTCGCCGCCACAGGTGAAGCTGGAAAGCGGGAGGCTCCATCACGAAGCGCGACGCGGCCTCGTCATCGAGATCGAGCGCGACCTGGTGCGAGGGGCTCGGCGACGTGGAGGCGATCGTGCCGCCGAAGCGCTTGACGATCGGGCGGTGAAGGTGCCCCGAGATCACGCGCTCGACCTGCGGATGGCGTGCGACGATCGCCTCCAGGTCGGCGGGATTCGTGAGCGCCATCTTGTCCATGTGCCCGATGCCCGTCCAGAACGGCGGGTGATGCAATGCCACGATCGTTGGCTTGAGCGGCGCGGCGGAAAGCGTCTGGTCTAGCCACGAGAGCTGCGCGGCGGTGAGGTTGCCCCCGCTTTGCCGCGGAATCGTCGAATCGAGCGCGACGATGCGCAGCGCGAAGTCGTCGATGGCGTAGTCGAGCTTGCCCGTGCGCTGCCGCAGGTAGGCATGCGACGGAAACCCCTCGCGCAGGGTCTGCGGGTCGTCATGGTTTCCGGGCATCAGGAATACCGGCATCTCCAGCGGCCTGAGGATGCGCGCGAGGTTGTCGTATTCCTCGGGTTGGCCGAAATCGGTGAGATCGCCGGTGAAAAGAATCGCGTCGGGGCGCTGGGGGAGCTCGAGGACGTGAGCGATGCAGCGCTCGAGCGCGGCCTGGGTGTCCACGACGCGATAGGAGAGCTTGCCGCCCGCCTTGATGTGCATGTCGGTGATCTGGGCGAGAAGGAAGCGGTCGGTTATGGGGCTTCTCCCGGCACCGGCAGCAGCGCCCCGGGCGCGATGGCGAGGTAAACGGTCTCGTCGCGCGGCCACTCGCGCCGCTCGGTGGTCTCGACGATGATCGGCGCGGCGGCGCCGGCATCGACCGCGAGCCGCGTGTGGTCGCCGAGGAAGAAGGACGAAATCACCTTCGCCTCCAGATCGTGGGAACCGGCCGGCACGATGCGCGCGTCCTCGGGGCGGAACATGAACTCGCGCCCGTCGCGCACGATGCGGTTCATGGTGCCGATGAAGTCGGCGACGAACGCGGTCGCGGGATGGTGGTAGATCTCCTGCGGCGTGCCGGTCTGGGCGATGCGCCCTTTCTCCATGACGATGATGCGGTCGCCGAGCGCCATGGCCTCGGACTGGTCGTGCGTCACGTAGATCGAGGTGATTCCCAGGTGGCTCAGCAGCCGATCGATCTCGACGCGCAATTGCTCCCGCAGCTTCGCATCGAGCGCGGTGAGCGGCTCGTCGAGAAGCAGCACCCGCGGCCGGATGGCGAGCGCGCGCGCCAGCGCGACGCGCTGTTTCTGGCCCCCGGACAGTTGATCGACGCGCCGCGCGCCGAGCTTCGCCAGGTCCACGAGCCCGAGCATTTCGGTGACTCGTTGCTCGCGCTCCTCGCGCGGCCATTTGCGCACGCGCAGCCCGTAGCCCACGTTCTCGGCGACGCTCATGTTGGGAAAGAGGGCATAGCTCTGGAATACCATGCCCACGCCGCGCTGCTCGATGGGCTCGGGCGTCACGTCTTCGGTGTCGAAGAGCACGCGCCCGCCAGCGTCGGGCGACTCGAGCCCCGCGATGATGCGCAGCAGCGTGGTCTTGCCGCATCCCGAGGGGCCGAGGACCACGATGGTCTCGCCCGCGGCGATGCGCACGTCGATCGGCTCGAGCGCCCGCGTTCCGTCGGGAAAGGTCTTGCCGCAGTTCTCGAGGTGGATCGCGACCGCCATGTCAGGCCCGCGAGCGCTCGACGCGCCCCGCGGCCCATTGGAGGCCGACCAGCAGCGGCACGATCATGAGAAGGAAGATCAGCGTGTAGGCCGAGCCGATCTCGAGCCGCATCGAGGCGTAGCTGTCCGCAAGGCCGACGGGCAGCGTCTTGGTGAGCGGCGTGTGCAGCATCCACGTCATGTTGAACTCGCCCATCGAGAGCGTCACCACCATGAGCGAGCCCGCGACGATCCCGGGGCGGACGTTCGGCAGGATCACGCCGAGGAAACGCTCGCGAAACGATGCGCCGAGACTCGCGGCCGCCTCCTCGAGCGTGCGCAGGTCGACGGCGAGCATCACGGCGAGCACGGAGCGCACCATGAAAGGCAGGGTGAAGAGCACGTGGCCGACGAGGATGAAGAGCCAGCTCGCGCGAAAGTCGCGCCATTGGCCGTACAGGAGGATCAGCGCGAGCGCGGTCGCGAGGCCCGGCACGGCGATCGGCAGCGTGAGCAGCTCCTCGATCCATCGCGTCCAGCGGCTCTGCGCACGCGCGAGCGCGTAAGCCGCCGGGATGCCGAGCGCCAGCGTGACGGCGAGCGTCGCCAGCGCGATGTAGATCGAACGCCAGATCGTGTCGCTGTAGAGCGTCCACACTTCGCCGACCCAGCGCAAGGTGAGCCCGCTCTTCACGCCGATGAAGTAATTCTGCGTGACGCCCGCGAGGATCGACATGAAGACGGGGACCACGAGAAACGCGCAGACGAGAAGCGTGAGGCCGAGCTGCAGCCAGTAGCGCAGGGGCCGGACCCTCATCCCGGCCTTCTCCCAAGGGAGAAGGTGACTCTCATCCCGCCGCCGCCACGCCCGCGCCCGCGAGCGACCGGGCCAACGCGAGCGCCGCCCAGGTGATGAGACCCAGGACGATCGAGAGCGAAGCGGCCATCGCGAAGTTCGCGTAATTGGTGAATTCGTTGTAGATCGTGAGCGGCAGCACGTTGATCTGCGTGGCGAGCGTGAACGCGGTGCCGAACGCGCCCATCGACGTCGCGAAGCAGATCGCGCCCGACGAGATGATCGCGGGCCCGAGCCCCGGCAGGATCACGTCGCGCGTCACTTGCCAGGTCGATGCGCCCAGCGAGCGCGCCACCTCCTCGAGGGCCGGATCGAGCTTCTCCACCGAGGCCATGACGGTGAGGATCACGCGCGGAATGGAGAAGTACAGGTATCCCATGAAGAGCCCGGCCATTCCGTAGGCGAAGACGATCTTCTCGTCGAAGAGCCGCGAGCTCACGTCGCCCACGAGCCCCTGGCGTCCCGCGAGCAGGATCACCATGAAGCCGACGACGACCCCAGGGAAGGCGAGGGGGAGCGTCATGAGCGAGATGAGGACCCCGCGCCCCGGAAAGCGGTTGCGCTGCAGGAAGATGCCGGAGACGAGCGAGAGCGCGAGCGTGGCGACCGTCACGCCCAAGGAGAGGAGCACCGTCGAAACGAGGCTCCTGAAGTAGTTCGCGTTGGTGACGACGGCGAAGTACGCGGCGAATCCATCCGGGCCGCTCCCACCGACCTGCACGAGCCGCGCCATCGGCAAGAGCCAGAATGCCGCGAACACCGCGAGGGCGGGCGCCGCCATGAGGAGCGCCGTGCGGCGCGGGTCGCCCCCGTGTCGACGGGGGCCCAATCTACTTCGCCTCCTGGAATGCGTACTCGTGCTGCGCGTCGCGCACCATCAACTCCCGCTGTCCGCCTTTGTCCGCGACCACGAACTCGAAGCCGGCGATGGTGGGATCGATCGTGATGAACGAGATCGAGCCATCGTCGTTCTTGCGCGAGGCCATCGCGCTCTTCCATTCGCCGACGTCGAAGAAGACTTCCGATCCTTTGCGCGTGACGGCGACGGGACCGAGGTCCTTGTTGCGATAACGCGGGGCGAGATTGCCGGCGAGATTGGCGTCGGGCGGAATCACGAGCCGTTCCCGGGTCTTCCGGAGGTCCGCCTTGAGATTGCGCGCCGAAGCCTCGATTTGCGCCTCGGCCTCCGGCTTGCCGTCGAAGAGCAGCTCGGCGATCCGGCGGAGCAGCGGCCCCCGCAGCGCCCATCCCCAGTCGCCATTCGTGAGGATCACCGCGCCCACGCCATGCTCGGGGAACCACATCATGTCGCTGTGGTAGCCCGCCAGGTCGCCGCCATGGCGCACCATCGGCACGCCCCAGCGGCGGTCGACGAAGAGACCCATGCCGTAGTCGATGTCCTCGCCGACCTTCACCTGCGGCGCACGCCGGGCAAGGAGGTTCTCCTCCGAGATGAGGCGCTTGCCGTTCGGTAACCGCCCGAGGGCCAGCTCCATCTGCACGTAGCGGATGAGGTCATGGGCGCTCGTCCACGCACCGCCCGCCGGACGCGCCGGAACGACCGCGTAGTTGAGGTCCATCGCCGCCACGCGCACGTTGCCGTCGGCGTCGGTGCCATGCGGGCTCGCGTGGTTCGATTTGAGCGCTTTGCGGAAGTCGAACGTCGTACGGGCCATCCCCAGGGGCGCGAAAACCTTCTTGTTCATCGCCGCGTCGAACGCCGCGCCCAATTCGAGCTTCGGCTCGACGATGTGTCCGCCGATGAAGCCGGCCGCGGCCGCCATCAGGTTGCTGTACTGGAAAAGCTCGCCGAACTTGCTCGTCGGCTGCATCGTGCCCAGCAGCTTCATGGACGATTCGGGGGTTGCGTCCTTGAACTCGAAGACCCACTCGAGGTCCTGGCGCGGCATGCCGGTGCAGGCGCAGATCAAGTGCTTCACGAGGACGCCCTTCGTGGTCGCAGCGTCGCCGAGCTTGAAGCGCGGATACACGTCGACTACGGGCTGGTCCCAGCGCACCCGCTTCTCGTCGACGAGCTCGGCAATCAGCAGCGTGGCGAGCGCCTTGGTATTGGATGCGGCGATGAAGAGCGTGTTGGCGTCGACCTTGTCGGGCTTGCCGAGCTCCTTCACCCCGAGCCCGCCTTCCCAGACGACCTTGCCGCCGTCGATGAAGGCGAGTCCCACGCCCGGGACTTCGAGCTTCTTCATCCCGTCCTCGACGAATTTCTTCAGCACGTCGAGGCGCGCGGCGTCGAGCGGATGCGGCTTCCTGCCGGCGAACGACTCCTTCGAATAGCCCTTCGGACGCGCGCTCTGGAAGACGAGGCCGATCTGCGAGAGCCGCTTCTCCCACGTCGGCTCGAATGCATCGGCGATGATCACGATCCATTGCTTGCCGGCGCGCATCGCCAGGGCCTGCACCACCTTGCGCTCGTTGGGTGAGGTCTCGTATTCGAAGAGGTGGCGTTCTTCCCAGCCGTTGCGCGGCGCCTGCGCGGTCGGGAGCTTGAGCGGGCGCTTGTTGTCGGGGCGGAATGCCGTCCACGCCGCGGCGACGGCGCCCGCCGCGTCGCTGGCCTCGACGTCGGCCACCGCGATCGTCGTGTCGTTTTCGGGCGATTCGAGCGTGACGACGTTACCGCGGCTCGCCAGCGTCCATTCGGTCGGCGCGGTGAACGTCGCGCCCGCAGCCGTCGTGCGCGGCGAGTCGGCGGCGAGCTTCTCGCCCTGGGCGAAGGCGAGCGTCGCGGCGAGAAGCAGCGACGCCGCGACGCCCGCCCGGATCACTGCACTTCCTTCAGGTAGCGGTCGGTGAACGCCTTCTGCACGTCGGCCATCTTCCCGTAGTCGACGGTCTTGGCGCGCGCGTACTCCGAAGCCGGAAGGAAGTTGGCCTGCGCTTCCTTCGAGATCGCCGAAGCGCGGACGGGACGCAGGTACGCATTGGCCCACACGGCCTGGCCTTCGTCCGACATGAGGTGATCGAGCACCTTCTTCGCGCTGGCCTGGTTCGGGCCGTTCTTCACGAGCGACATCACGTACGGGACCACGACCGTGCCTTCCTGCGGGATGACGAAGACGATGTTTGCCTTGTCCTTGTACTTGCCGCGGTAGGCGTTGAAGTCGTAGTCGAGCAGGATCGGGATCTCGCCCGAGAGCACGCGCGCGTACGAGGTCTGCTTCGGCACGATCGGGTCGTTCTTCTTCACTTCCTTGAACCACGCGATCGCCTTGTCGAAGTTGTCGAGGTTGCCGCCCATCGCCTGGTTCACCGCGACGGCGCCGACGTAGCCCACGAACGCGCTCGGCGGATCGAGGTAGCCGATCATGCCCTTGTAGGCCGGATTGGTGAGGTCCTTCCACGATTTGGGCACGGGCTTGCCCTTGAGCGCGTCGACGTTGACCATGAAGCCGAGCGTGCCCGAGTGGATCGTGAACCAGTAGCCTTCCGGATCCTTGAGGCCCGCCGGAATCTCGTCGAAGTGCGCGGGCTTGTAGGGGGCGACGACTCCTTCCTTCTTCGCCTGGATGCCGAAGGTCACGCCGAGGTACGTGATGTCCGCGACCGGGCTCGCCTTCTCCGCGACGAGCTGCGCGAGCGACTGGCCGCTGTTCTTGTTGTCCTGCGGGACCGTGATCCCGGTCTTCTCCTTGATCTTGCGAAGCTGCGTGCCCCAGTCGGCCCATTCGGGCGGGCAGTTGTAGCAGATGGCGTTCTGGGCGAGCGCGGCGCCGCTGAACGCGAGCACGAGGGCGGCCGCGGCCAGGCGATGGACGATTCTCATGGTGTTCTCCTCCGGGTAGAACCGCGATTCTAAACGCGGACGGGAAATCTTTACCGGCGCAGGCAGGATTTGTCGCGTCCTGCGGCTGTCAAATCCGCCGAGGACCGGCATCTCCGGTGGCGAATTGGAGAAAACATGCGCTACTTGACCCTTGTGTGTTCGGCGCTGCTTTGCACCGCGACCTATGCGGCGACGCAGGTCAGCGTCTTCATCGGTGAGCCCCGAGTGAGCATCGGGATCAACCTGCCCGTGTATCCCGAATTCGTCCGGGTTCCGGGCTATCCCGTCTATTACGCTCCCCGCGTGAGCTCGAACGTCTTCTTCTACGACGGCCTCTACTGGGCCTTCTACGACGATCAGTGGTACGCGAGCACCTGGTACAACGGGCCGTGGGGCGTGGTCGCTCCCGAAGTCGTGCCGGTCTACGTCCTGCGCGTTCCGGTGCGTTACTACCGGGCGCCTCCCGCTTACTTCAGCGCCTGGGCCGTCGACGCGGCGCCGCGCTGGGACGTGCACTGGGGCGCCACGTGGGCGCAGCAGCGAGCGGGGTGGGATAGCTGGAACCGCAGCTCCGTGCCGGCGCCCGCGCCGCTCCCGGTCTACCAGCGCCAGTACTCGGCATCCCGCTACCCGAGCGTGCAGCAGCAGCTGGTCCTTCAAAGCCAGCAATATCGCTATCAACCGCGCGAAACGGTCGTGCGACAGTATTACAGCCAGCAGGTCGTCCAGACTTCGCGCGCCGCCGCACAACAAAGGTCGGCCGCCGCGCAATCCGCGAGCGCGCATGCGCCGGGACAGCTCAAGCGCGAGCAGGGCGCGGAGTCGGCGAAACAGTTCGCGCCGGGACAATTGAAGAAGCAGCAGGACGCGCAGTCCGCGCGGGAGTTCGCGCCGGGACACGTCAAGAAGCAGCAGGTAGCGCAGTCCACGCCGACGGTCGTGGCGCCCGCTCCGCAGGCCGAGCGGCGCGCCGCCCCGCCGAGCGCCAAGCACCCCGGCAAGGGCAATCGCGTTCGCGACGGCGAAATCGAGGTCGACAATCCCGGCCAGGGCCAGGGCCAGGGCCAGGGGCAAGGCCA
>Ga0068859_100005473_pt1 | contig 12922 bp, 15 predicted proteins | sample KBSSwiS22_FD_66585 | JGI IMG/M metagenome (GOLD analysis project Ga0068859, IMG submission 66585) | Switchgrass rhizosphere microbial communities from Kellogg Biological Station, Michigan, USA - KBS Switchgrass S2-2 | ecosystem: Host-associated > Plants > Roots > Rhizosphere > Soil ... | reverse complement strand
GACCGGTACGAGGCGCACCACCGCGTCTCGATCACCGACGCCGCGCTGGTCGCCGCCGCCGGGCTGGCCGACCGCTACATCAGCGACCGGTTCCTGCCCGACAAGGCGATCGACCTCATCGACGAGGCCGGCGCGCGCATGCGCATCAAGCGGATGACCGCCCCGCCGGACCTGCGCGAGTTCGACGAGAAGATCGCCGAGGTGCGCCGCGAGAAGGAGTCCGCGATCGACGCGCAGGACTTCGAACTCGCCGCCGGGCTGCGCGACAAGGAGAAGAACCTGCAGGCCGACAAGGCCAAGCGCGAGGCCGAGTGGAAGGCCGGTGACCTGGATGTCGTGGCCGAGGTCGACGACGAGCAGATCGCCGAGGTCCTCGCGACCTGGACGGGCATCCCGGTCTTCAAGCTGACCGAGGAAGAGACCGCCCGCCTGCTGCGCATGGAGGACGAGCTGCACAAGCGCGTCATCGGCCAGGAGCAGGCCATCAAGGCCGTCTCGCAGGCGATCCGCCGCACGCGTGCCGGCCTGAAGGACCCGAAGCGTCCCGGTGGCTCGTTCATCTTCGCCGGCCCGTCCGGTGTCGGTAAGACCGAGCTCTCCAAGACGCTCGCGGAGTTCCTCTTCGGTGATGCCGATGCACTGATCCAACTGGACATGTCCGAGTTCCACGACCGGTACACCGTGTCGCGGCTCGTCGGTGCGCCTCCCGGCTACGTCGGTTACGACGAGGGCGGGCAGCTCACCGAGAAGGTGCGGCGCAAGCCGTTCTCGGTGGTGCTGTTCGACGAGGTCGAGAAGGCCCACCCGGACGTGTTCAACACGCTGCTGCAGGTACTGGAGGACGGTCGCCTGACCGACGGCCAGGGCCGGATCGTGGACTTCAAGAACACGGTCCTGATTCTGACCACCAACCTCGGCACGCGCGATGCGTCCAAGTCGGTCGGCAGCCTCGGGTTCGCCCAGGGCGGCGGCGACAGCGACTACGAGCGGATGAAGAACAAGGTCAACGACGAACTCAAGCAGCACTTCCGGCCCGAGTTCCTCAACCGCATCGACGACATCATCGTGTTCCACCAGCTCACCGAGAACGAGATCATCCAGATCGTGGATCTCATGCTGAACCGCCTGGACGGGCAGCTGAAGAACAAGGACATGGGTATCGAGCTGACGGCGGCCGCGAAGGCGTTGCTGGCCAAGAAGGGCTACGACAAGGCCCTCGGTGCCCGTCCGCTGCGCCGCACCATCCAGCGAGACATCGAGGACACGCTGAGCGAGAAGATTCTCTACGGCGAGATCGGCGCCGGCGAGATCGTCGTCGTCGACGTCGCGACCGGCGAGGACGGCAAGGAGGGCTTCACCTTCCGGGGTGAGAAGAAGCCCGACGCCGTCCCGGACGCACCGCCGGCCGAGGACATCAGCCTCGAGAAGTAAATCGGCACTGCACAAGGACCCCGCGGGAACATCCCCGGGGTCCTTGTGTTTGATCAAGGTATGACCACTTCGCTGCAACAGATCCCCGTCCAGACGATCGACGGCACCGACTCCTCGCTCGGCGACTACGCCGGCGACGTCCTGCTCGTCGTCAACGTCGCGTCCAAGTGCGGCCTCACGCCGCAGTACGAGGCGCTCGAGAAGCTTCACGAGTCGCTGCGCGAGAAGGGCTTCGCGGTGCTCGGCTTCCCCGCGAACGACTTCGGGGGGCAGGAGCCCGGGAACAACGAGGAGATCGCGGAGTTCTGCACCTCGATCTACGGCGTGCAGTTCCCGATGTTCGCCAAGATCCCGGTGACGGGCGAGCAGAAGCACCCGCTCTACGCCGAACTGACTGCTGCGGCGCCGACCGCGACCGGCGACAAGCAGGCGTGGCGGGACAAGCTGACCGGCTACGGCATGAGGCCGACGCAGGATCCCGAGGTGCTGTGGAACTTCGAGAAGTTCCTCGTCTCGCGCACCGGCGAGGTCGTGGAGCGGTTCGCTCCCGACGTCACTCCCGATGACGAGCGCGTCGTCGCCGCGATCGAGCGCGAACTAGCCCGGTAGCGCGAACAGGTCGTCCTCGACGACTTCCAGAAGGCCGTCCTGTACCAGTGCGTGCAGGCATCGGTCGCGTTGCGCTCCGTCGTGCCAGACCGTGTCGATCCGGCGTCGCTGGACGGGGCCGGCTGCGTCGCGAACGACGGCCATGATCTTGCCGCGGACCTGGCGGTCGGTGCCTTCAAACTTCTGGGTGCGGGTCACCGGGCCGTCGTAGGCGGGGCGGCCGGCGAGTTGCCAGGCGCACTGGTCGAAGACGGGGCAGCCGTCGCAGCGGGGTGCTCTCGCGGTGCAGACCACGGCGCCGAGTTCCATCAGGGCTGCGCTGAGGCGGGCGGCCCGCGCCGGGACGTCCGGCAGCAGGGCTTCGACCGTCGCGAGGTCGCGCGTGGTCGACGGCGGCCCCGCCTCGCCCTGGCCGGTGACGGCGCGGGCGACGACGCGGCGGACGTTGGTGTCGACGACCGGGACGCGCTGTCCGAAGGCGAAGGCGGCGACCGCGCGGGCGGTGTAGGCGCCGACCCCGGGGAGCGCCAGCAGCGCGTCCACCTCCGAAGGGACGGCGCCGTCGTGCCGGGAGGTGATGGCGACCGCGGCACCGCGCAGGCGCAGGGCGCGGCGTGGGTAGCCGAGCCGTCCCCACATTCGCACGGCCTCGCCAGGCGCCTCGGCAGCGAGGCAGGCGGGCGTGGGCCAGCGCTCGAGCCAGGCGGCGTAGGGGCCCAGCACTCGCGAGACGGGGGTCTGCTGCAGCATGAACTCGCTGACCATGACGGCCCAGGGCGTGACGCCCGGCGAACGCCAGGGCAGGTCGCGCGCGGTCGCGTCGTACCAGGTGACGACGGCCTCGGTCAGCAGTTCCGGCATGGTGCGACCATCGTCGCATCCGGTCCGGTTACGGTGTCCGGGACATGTTGCATCCCGTCGGTCAGCACCCGGCCTCCGTCTACTGGCGCCGCCGTCTGGTCGTGCTCGCCGCGCTCGTCCTGCTGGTCGTCCTGATCGCGCTGACCGGCAACGCCCTGTTCGGAGGCGACTCCGCCCCGGCCGCTGCCTCGGACAGTCCGACCAACTCCCCGACGCCGTCCGTGTCCCGGACCGCGACCGCGAGCACGCCGCGGCCCTCGACCAGCAAGGCGCCGTCGACCACGGTGAAGCCGCCGTCCAGCAACAAGCCGGCGAGCACCACCGCGGCCACGACGGTGGCCACGTCGGCAACCCCCACGAGCACGCCGACGATGCCGCCGGACTGCGCGTCGGCGCAGCTGAAGGTGCAGGCCGTCCCGAAGGACAAGTCCTTCGCCGTCGGCTCCAAGCCCGAACTGATGCTCCGCGCGACGAACACCGGGACGGGCCCGTGCGTGCAGGACGTGTCTGACAGCAAGATCGAACTGCGCGTCTACAACGGCGCGTCCCGCGTGTGGGGCAGCCACGACTGCCAGATCGCGCCTGGCACCGACCCGCGCACGATGCTGCCGAACCAGCCGGCGACCTTCAGCATCACCTGGACCGGCCTGTCGTCCCAGCCCGGCTGTGAGGGCACCCGGCAGCGGGTCGGCGCGGGCACTTACACGCTGTACGCGAGCCTGGCCGGTAAGGACGGGACGGCCGCCACCTTCGAGCTGAAGTAGGGCTACCTGCCGGTACGGAACGAACTGCGGTGGCCATTCTGCCGCGCAGTAGCCTCACAGGATCGAGAGGAGCTGCCATGACATCCACTGGTGAGATCCGTCGGGTCGGCGTGGTCGGCTGCGGGCTGATGGGCTCGGGCATCGCCGAGGTCGCGTCGCGGTCCGGCCTGGACGTGCTCGTGTTCGAGCAGAGCGAGGCGGCGCTGCACGCCGGACGCAAGCGAATCGAGGGATCGCTGGGCCGTGGCCTGTCGCGCGGCAAACTCACGCAGGACGAGCACGACGCACTGCTGTCCCGGATCGGCTTCACGACGGCGCTGGACGACTTCGCCGACCGCGACGTGACGGTCGAGGCGATCGTGGAGTCCGAGTCCGCCAAGGTGGAGCTGTTCGGACGGCTGGACAAGATCGTCGCGCGCACGGACGCGATCCTGGCCTCGAACACCTCGTCCATCCCGATCATGAAGATCGCGATGGCCACGGCCCGTCCCGCCCAGGTCGTCGGCGTGCACTTCTTCAACCCGGTGCCGGTGCTGAACCTGGTCGAGCTCGTCCCGTCGATCCTGACGTCCGCCGAGACGGAGGCCCGGGCGACCGCGTTCGCCGAGGCGCTCGGCAAGACCGTTATCCGCTCGCAGGACCGTGCCGGGTTCGTGGTCAATTCGCTGCTGGTGCCCTACATCCTGGCCGCGGTGCGCATGTACGAGTCGGGCTTCGCGTCGGCCGAGGACATCGATACCGGCATGGTCGAGGGCTGCGCCCACCCGATGGGCCCGCTGCACCTGGCCGATCTGATCGGACTGGACACGGTCAACGCCATCGCCGAGGCGCTGTACGACGAGTACAAGGAACCGCTCTATGCGGCGCCCGCCCTGCTGATGCGCATGGTCGACGCCGGCCTGCTGGGCCGCAAATCCGGACGGGGCTTTTTCAGCTATACCGATCGATGATTGAGGTTTCCGCGAGGCGGGAGAGGGCTTCGCGGAAGGCGCGGGCGCGGGTCTCGCCGACGCCCTCGACGCTCAGCAGGTCGTCGGCCGAAGCGGCGAGCAGCTTCTGCAGCCCGCCGAAGTGCTCGACGACACGGTCCAGGACCAGCGGCGGGATACGGGGGACCCGGGCCAGCAGCCGGTGCCCGCGCGGCGAGGTGGCCGAGTCGAGGCCCTCCGGGGTGCCGGGCAGGCCCATCGCGCCGGCGACGTTGGTGAGGTCCAGCAGCCCGGTCGGCGACAGCGCGGCGAGCTCCTCGAGCACCTGCTCGGGGCTGCGGCTCCGTCGCCCGCTCGGCAGGTAGTCCCGCACGATCAGTTCGCGGTCTGCATCGACCCCGGCCATCAGCTCCTCGAGCTGCAACGCGAGCAGGCGCCCGTCCGTCCCGAGTTCGACGACCTGGCCGGTGACCTCGTCCGCGATCCGGCGCACCATCTCCAGTCGCTGGCTGACGATGGCCGCGTCGCGGACGGTCACCAGGTCCTCGATCTCCAGGGCCGACAGCGCACCGGAGACCTCGTCCAGCCGCTGCTTGTAGCGCTCGAGCGTAGCGATCGCCTGGTTGGCGCGGCCCAGTAGCTCGGAGGAAGAACCGAGCACGTACCGGCCGTCCTGGACGTACAGGCTGATGATCCGCATCGACTGCGAGACCGAGATGACCGGGAAGCCGGTCTGCCGGGCGACCCGCTGCGCGGTGCGGTGCCGGGTGCCGGACTCCTCGGTCGGGACGGTCGGGTCGGGCATCAGGTGGGTGGCGGCGTAGACGACCCGGTCGACGTTGTTGGACAGCACCACCGCGCCGTCCATCTTGCAGAGTTCACGCAGTCGGGTGGCGGAGAACTCGACGTCGAGGGGGAACCCCCCGGTGCACATCTGCTCGACGACGGTGTTCCAGCCGAGCACGATCAGCGCGCCGGTGTTGCCGCGCAGGATCCGCTCCAGCCCGTCGCGCAGCGGGGTTCCGGGCGCAACGGTCGCGAGGACGTTGCGCAACCCGTCCTGTTCGACCACGCCGACCTCCCCGTCCCGTTGATCCTTGAGTCTAGGAGGGCGTGGCCAGTGAAATGCGCGGTCGGGCCGCGAGTTGACCTATTCGTTGCAACGCGTCGGCGAGCGTGGACACGGCGATCGTCTGGATCGATTCGGCGACCGGTGGCAGCTTCTCGCCGCGGTGACCGGCCGGGACGAGCGCCGTCGTGAAGCCCAGCCGGGCCGCCTCGGCCAGCCGCCGCTGCAGGCTGCCGACCCGCCGGACGTCGCCCGAGAGCGACACCTCGCCGATCGCGCACAGCCCGTCCGGCAGGGGCTTGTTCTTGATCGCCGAGACGAGGGCCAGGGCGATCGCGAGATCGGCCGCGGGCTCGGCCGCCGCGATGCCACCGACGGTCGCGGCGTAGACCTCGTGGCTGCTGAAGTTCAGGCCGGCGTCGCGGGAGACGACGGCCAGGAGCATGGCCACGCGGGCCGAGTCGAGGTTGGTGACCGCCCGTCTCGGCGATCCGCCGTTCGAGCAAGTCGCCACCAGGCTCTGCACCTCGGTGACCAGCGGTCGGCGTCCCTCGACCGTGACCGTCACACACGTGCCCGGGACGGGCGTGCCGCGATGGGTCAGGAACATCCCGGACGGGTCCGCGAGCCCGGCGATGCCGTCCTCGGTCATCTCGAAGCAGCCGACCTCGTCCGCCCCGCCGAAGCGGTTCTTGCTCGCGCGGATGAGCCGCAGCGAGCTGTGCCGGTCGCCCTCGAAATGGAGCACGACGTCGACCAGATGCTCCAGCGCGCGCGGGCCGGCGACGGTGCCGTCCTTGGTCACGTGCCCGACCAGGACCGTGGCGATACCGCGCTGCTTGGCGACGGCGATCAGCGCGGCCGCGACAGCACGGATCTGCGGAACCCCGCCTGCGCCGCCGTCGATCGTGTCGGTGGAAATCGTCTGCACGGAGTCGACCACCAGCAGCTTCGGCTGCACCTGTTCGACGTGGGTGAGCAGGGCACCGAGGTCGTTCTCGGCGGCCAGGTAGAGCTCCGGATGCAGGGCGCCGGTGCGTTCGGCGCGCAGTCGCACCTGGGCGGTGGACTCCTCACCGGTGACGATCAGCGCCCGTCCGCCCCCGCCCTCGGCGAACGAGTGGGCCACGTCCAGCAGCAGGGTGGACTTGCCCACGCCCGGCTCGCCGGCCAGCAGGATGACCGAGCCGGGTACCAGTCCCTTGCCCAGGACGCGGTCGAGTTCGCCGATGCCGGTGGGACGGGCCCGCGCCTGTTCGGCGTCCAGTTCGGCGATGGGGCGAGCGGGTGTGCTGACCGCACCGGATGCCGCGGCGCGCCGCTCGGTGGCGCCCACCTCGGTGACCGTCCCCCAGGCCTGACACTCGGGGCAGCGCCCGACCCATTGCAGCGAGGCAGTGCCGCACTCGCTACAGCGGAAGGACGCAGTTGCTCTGGCCACGCCTCAGAACGTAGCCGGTACCACCGACAGAACGTGGGTTCTATTCGGCCGGCGCGTCGGACGGGGTCGGCACGACGGCGGTGTACGGCACGTGGGTGAGCTTGACCGGGACGGTCGCCGTGACCGCACCGGCGGTCTTGAAGGTGAAGGTCACCGGGACGGCCTGGCCGGGGAACAGCGCGGTGGCATCGCCCGGCGACGTGGCCAGCTTGGTCAGCTTGACCTGCGGGTCGTCAGGGGTCAGGCCGACCTGCACCGCGGTGCCCGGCTCGACCGTGAGGTTCGTGGCGGTGGTGCCCGAGAAGTTCGGGGAGGAGAGGCTGACGAGCTGGTCGGCGGCCGAGCCGGTGTTGACCAGGACGAACTCCAGCGGCACGTCGGAGCCGACGTCGTAGGAGTTGCTCACCGGGGCGGGGAAGGCGATCGCGCGCAGGTCGATCTGGCCGGCCTGAACCTGGGTGCCGTCGATCGCCGGGGTCTTCTCGGCGGTGGCCGCGTGCTGGCCCGCCGCGCAGCCCGAGAGGAGCAGCGAAGCGCCGACTGCGGCGATCCCGAAACCGAGACGAGCTCTCACCATTGACTCCCTGTAGCTGTACATACGGGTGCGCGAACAGACTAGCCAGGTCGGGTGGGGGTCGCTGATCCGGGGGACGGTTATCCACAGCCGACCGGCCGATAACTGTGCTGCGTGTTACCCTTGTATGAGCGGCTCGGACAAGTTTGGGGAGCTCGAAACATATGACTTTCAAGGTCGGCGAAACGGTCGTTTACCCGCATCACGGTGCGGCCCTCATCGAAGCGATCGAGGAGCGGGTGGTCCAGGGCGCCAAGAAGCTCTACCTCCGGCTCAAGGTGGCTCAGGGAGATCTGACCGTTCTGGTCCCGGCCGAGAACGCCGAGATCGTGGGCGTGCGTGACGTGGTCGGTCAGGAGGGCCTGGACAAGGTCTTCGAGGTGCTCCGCGCGCCGCACACCGAGGAGCCGACCAACTGGTCGCGCCGGTACAAGGCGAACGGCGAGAAGCTGGCCTCCGGTGATGTGAACAAGGTCGCCGAGGTCGTCCGTGACCTGTGGCGCCGCGATCGCGACCGTGGCCTGTCCGCCGGCGAGAAGCGCATGCTGGCCAAGGCCCGGCAGATCCTGGTCTCCGAGCTCGCGCTCGCCGAAGGCACCAACGAGGACAAGGCCGAGATCGTCCTGGACGAGGTCCTCGCCGAAGCTGTCGCGTAAAGCGGCACCTTTCTTCCCAGAATGGCGGCTCACGACCCTGCGGTCGTGGCAGCTTCATCCGCGGTAGCGGAAATCGGACATCGAATGGCGGCGACGACTCTCCCGGGAGTCGTCGCCGCCATTCTGGTTGCCGGGGGCAGCGGCTCACGCCTGGGGTCGGATGTCCCGAAGGCGTTCGTGACGGTGGCCGGCCGGACGCTCCTCGAGCACGCCGCCTCCCGGTTCGTGGCGCATCCGCTCGTCCGGGACCTGATCGTGGTGGCTCCGTCGTCGCATCGTGAAGAGGCGGGCAAGCTCGTCCCGTCCGCGGTGGTCGTCGCCGGTGGTGAGACCCGGCAGCAGTCCGTCTCGGCCGGTCTGGGCGTCGTGGAACCCGACGTCGAGGCGGTGCTCGTCCACGACGTCGCCAGGGCGTTCGTCCCGCCCGAGGTCATCACCCGGGTCATCGGCGGACTCGCGCTCGTCGGGGCTCGGGCGGCAATCCCGATCGTCCCGGTCACCGACACGATCCGCCGGTCGGACCCCTCGACAGGCGACCTGCACGAGACCGTCGATCGCTCGACGCTGTCGGCGGTGCAGACCCCGCAGGGGTTCTGGCGAGACGCGCTGGTCGACGCCCATGCGAATGCGTTGCCGGACGCGACCGACGACGCGTCGCTGATCGAGGCGCGCGGCGGCCGGGTGGTCGCGGTGCGGGGCGACCAGCGGGCCTTCAAGATCACCTACCCGCTCGATCTGATCCTCGCGGAGGCTGTGGCTCATGAGTGACATCCGCACCGGGATCGGTACCGACGTGCACCCGATCGAGGCGGGACGTCCGTGCTGGGTCGCGGGGCTGCTGTTCGAGGGCGTGGACGGCTGCGAGGGGCACTCGGACGGCGACGTGGTCGCCCACGCGATGTGCGACGCGCTGCTCTCCGCCGCCGGGCTCGGTGACCTCGGGGCCGTCTTCGGGACGGGCGATCCGCGATGGGCCGGCGCCTCCGGGGCTGCTCTGTTGGGCGAGGTCGTCCGGCTCGTCCTGGCGGACGGGTGGGCGATCTCGAACGTCGCTGTCCAGCTGGTCGGCAACACCCCCAAGCTCGGACCCCGCAGGGCAGAGGCGCAGGACGTGCTCTCGGCCGTGGTCGGTGCTCCGGTGTCGGTCGCCGCGACCACGACGGACGGGCTGGGTCTGACCGGACGCGGCGAGGGCCGCAGCGCCATCGCCACGGCCCTGCTCACCCGCTGACCCGCTCCACTTCCCGGCCCGTGTGGCCCACTGCGGGGGGTTCGAGACGAGCCGCACCGACCGTGGAGTCACCACTTCCCGGCCTGTGCGGCCCATCCGGCGGTCCGGAAATGAGCCACATCGGCCGGGAAGTGCTCGGTCGTGGTCAGCCGAGGGCGTCCTGCAGAAGCCAGAAGGTGCTCGGGTCGTCCAGGTTGTCGGCCGGGGTCAGCGTGTCGAGCACCTTCTGCAGCGTGAGCCCGTCGAAGTCGCCGAAGGCCTCGAAGGTGTACGGGCCGACCTTGCGGTTCGGCGCCGGGGGACAGTCGCCGGCGGTGGGGCCGGAGTCCGGCGTCGCCGGCGCGACCGCACCGTTGGTCGGCGAGCCCAGGCAGTGGATCGAGCTCTGGGCGTCCTTCTGCAGGGTCACCCGCAGGAACTTGTCGCCCACCGTGAACTGGACGCTCGAGCCCGAGGCCTCGGCGCTGCCCGTCCCGGGCGAGGTCTGCACGCCCACGTTGGTGACCGTGGCGCCGTCCGGGACGTACCCGGTACGGAACGGCAGCCTCGCGTACGACTTGCCGATCGTCACGCCGTACTTGTCGAACGTGCTCACGATGCGGGCGCGGTCGTCCAGCGAGTTGGTGTGCTCTGCCTCGTCCACCGAGGTCTGCAGCCAGGCGAAGACCCAGTCGGCACCCTTCCGGAAAGCGATGTTCCAGCGGGACAGCCACTTGTCCGAGCCCGGCCCGGTCGAGCCGTCGACCGGGTAGAGCTTGAAGTTGCTGTAGTAGCCGGTGGTACCGGCGATCTGAACGGGGTTGTCGCGTGGGATCCTCGTCGCGTCCAGGCCGGCGTCGGGCGAGACGACTTCGACGGTCAGTATCGGGTCGTCCGGACCGTCGCCGGTCCACTGGCTGAACTCCTCGACGCCTGGCACGTACGCGAGGTTGTAGGACGCATACATCTTCCTGTCCGGATTGGCGTTGATCTTGTCCACGATCGGCCCGAGTGTTGCGGGCACGTGTGGGTCGGTCGCGGGGACCGTCGTGATCGTGGTGGCGGGAGGGGACGACGGTGCCGCCACCTGGCCGTCCGGCTTGTCGGAGGAGCCCTGCCAGGCGACGAGACCGACGGTGCCGGCGGCGATGGTGGCGGCGACGGCGAGGGCCGCGGCGAATGTCCTGCGCCCGTTGCGCCGGGGCCCACCAGCGGCAGGACGGACGGTGGGGATGTCGTCGAGCAGGGCGTCGGCGCGGGACGCAGAGTGCTCCAGTGCCTCGCGCAGGTCGGATTCGGTGTACATGGTCAGCTCCCAAAGGCCGGGATAACGGCGTCGACCCGCAGCGCGGCCAGCGCGCGGTGGACGTGGACGCGAACGGTGGATTCGCTGCAGCCGAGCACGTCGGCGATCTCTGCGTCGGGCATGTCCTCGAAGAAGCGCATGACCAGGGCCGCGCGCTGCTTGATGGGCAGCACCGCGATCTCACGCAGCAGGGCGTCGCGCCGGTCGACGTTGTGCGTCGGGTCGGGGACGAACCGGTCCAGGTGATGGTCTGGACGGGCCTCGATCCGCGACCATTTGCGCCGCCACGAGACGACCTCGTTGGCGAGCATCCGCCGCACGTAGGCGTGCGGGTTGTCCGCCGCCGACACGCGGCTCCACTGTTGCTGCGCCTTGAGCAGCACGTCGTGGACCACGTCCTGGGCAAGCTCGGGATCGTCCGTCAGGACGACCGCGAACCGCAGCAGTGCGCGCCGTGCCTGGCCGACGTACACCTCGAATTCCACTGTCACGCTCCTAGGACGCACCGGCAACCGCGTGCGTTTACCCAGAATCTAGGTGCCGCACGTCGGGGCCGCGGAGAGCCCGTCCGCGAGCGGCTGCAGGTGCGGGTGATCGCCGTGCGAAACGCCTGCGCATCCACCTGATCACCCGCGACACGGCCGAACAGGCCTGGACCGACGCCGACCGGCTGATCGCCGGGCTCTCCGCCTCGGCGATCGCCGCCGGTCAAGCCCGGCTGCGCACCCTGGAGTCAGTGGGGCAGCAGCGCATGCTGGCGCTGCACAGCGGATCGCGGGACTCGCTCGTGGTCGGACCCAACCTGTGGGCCGGCATCGAGGAGTTCATCCTCTCCGGCTACCCGCACCTGGAGGAGGCCTACGCCTTCGCCGAGGGAGTCCGTCCACTGCTCTGACGCCTACGAGGCCGCGTCGACAGCCTCGTTCCACGCATCGAGGATCTTCGCGTCGGCGGTGATGAAGGTCAGGCCCTCCGCCCGGGCCTGGGCGACGAGGATCGCATCGAACGGGTCGCGATGAGGCAGGGAGAGCAGGTCGGAGTCAAGCGTGTGCGCACGGGTGACCGGCAGGTCCTTCAGCCCCGATGCGGTGAGCGCGTCGCCGAACCCGGCCGGGAGTTCGAGCTTGCCGAGGGCGGACTTCAGGTTCAGCTCCCAGGTGCTTGCCGCCGAGACGTAGACAGCGGCCGAACGCTCGATACGGCCGCGTGTCTGGCGGCCGAGGCGCTTGTTGTCCGCCAGCAGCCACAGCACGACGTGGCTGTCGAGCAGGACCTCGCTCATGCGATCCCGAAGAGCCGGTTGATGGCAGGGTCGGTGTCGTCGAAGGTGTCCGGGTCGTACTGGACCTGGCCGGTCAATGTGCCGAAGACGATGTCGACGCGGACGTGTGGGACAAGATCGACGATCGGCTTTCCGGCGCGCGCGATCGTGATGGCTTCACCAGCCTCGACGCGCTCGAGCAGGCGCGACAGGTGAGTCTTCGCCTCGTGAATGTTGACCGTGGCCATAACGTCACCATACCGGACTTAGTCTAGTCGGACTAGGTGCGCGAAGCCTGTCGCTCGTACGGGATCTTCTCGCCGGCTTCGATCGCCACGGTCAGCCGGATCGTCGAACGTCTCGGTGTCTACTGCGGTTACGACTCCTCCTGCGGCGTCCGGACGAGGACGAACTTGGTGTGCCGGCGCAGTTCGAAGCCGAGCGCCTCGTACAGCCGGATCGCGTTGGTGTTGGTCGCGGCGGCGTGCAGCAGGGCCTTGTCGCCGCGCTCGCGGATGTTGAAGGCCACGGCGCGGACGAGGCGTCCGGCCAGCCCCTGCCCGCGCTGGTCCGCATCGGTACAGACGGCACTGATCTCGGTCCAGCCCGGCGGGTGCAGCCGCTCGCCGGCCATCGCGACAAGCCGCCCCTCGCGGCGGATGCCCAGGTATGTGCCGAGCTCGTAGGTGCGCGGACACCACGGTCCGGGCTTGCTGCGTTCGACGAGGGCGGCCATCTCGTCGGCGTCGGCCGCGCCGAGAACGATCGCCTCGTCGTCGGGTCGGGCGTCCACGGAGACGTCGATCATCTG
>Ga0068859_100005472_pt1 | contig 12923 bp, 10 predicted proteins | sample KBSSwiS22_FD_66585 | JGI IMG/M metagenome (GOLD analysis project Ga0068859, IMG submission 66585) | Switchgrass rhizosphere microbial communities from Kellogg Biological Station, Michigan, USA - KBS Switchgrass S2-2 | ecosystem: Host-associated > Plants > Roots > Rhizosphere > Soil ... | reverse complement strand
GCGAGATCGATCTGCTGCGGCTCGAGCGCAAGATCGACGATGACGTGCGCGGCTCGCTGTTCCAGAACCAGCGCGAGTTCTACCTGCAGGAGCAGCTCAAGGCGATCCACCGCGAACTCGGAAGCGAAGAGGGAGACGACGGCGACGACCTGGCCGCGACGCTCGAGGCCAAGGGGCTGCCGGAGCCGGTCGCGGTGCGGGCACGGCGCGAGCTGCGACGGCTGCGCAAGCTCGCCGCGATCTCGCCCGAGGCGGGCGTGGTCCGCACGTATCTCGACTGGATCGCCGCGCTGCCGTGGCGCGAGCGGACCGACGACGTACTCGACGTCTCCCACGCGCGACGCGTGTTGGACGAGGATCACTACGGGCTCGAGGACGTGAAGGACCGCGTGCTCGACTACATCGGCGTGCTGTCGCTCGTCGAGCGGCTGGACGGTCCGATCATCTGCCTCGTCGGGCCGCCCGGCGTGGGCAAGACCTCGCTCGGCCGGTCGATCGCGCGCGCGATGGGGCGCAAGTTCGTGCGCATGTCGCTCGGCGGCGTGCGTGACGAGGCGGAGATTCGCGGCCATCGCCGCACCTACATCGGTGCGATGCCCGGTCGGGTGATCCAGGCGATGCGGCGCGCCGAAGTCGTGAACCCCGTCATCCTGCTCGACGAGATCGACAAGCTCGGGAGCGACTACCGCGGCGATCCGTCGGCGGCGCTGCTCGAGGTGCTCGATCCCGAGCAGAACAAGACGTTCAACGACCACTACCTCGAGATCGACTACGATCTCTCGCAGGTGCTGTTCATCACGACGGCGAACTCCCTCGCCGGCATCCCCGATCCGCTGCGCGACCGGATGGAGATCATCCGGCTCGCCGGGTACCTCGACCAGGAGAAGTACGCGATCGCGCGGCAGTTCCTCGTGCCGCGCCAGCTCACGCAGCACGGCATCGACCCGGCGACCGTCACGCTCGCACCGGACGTCGTACCGACGATCGTGCACGCGTACACGCGTGAGGCGGGGGTGCGCGACCTCGAGCGCCGCATCGGACGCATGGCGCGCAAGCTGGCGCGCGCGCGCGCCGAGCGTCGTTCGGCATACGCGTCGGCGACCGACGAGGTCCCAACCGAGCAGGATACGGTGCAGGCGAGCCAGCTCCACGCCCTGCTCGGTGTCGCGCCGTTCGATCCGGCGGCGAACACGCTCGAGGACAAGGTCGGCGTGGCGACCGGCCTCGCCTACACGAGCACGGGCGGCGACGTCCTCGAGATCGAGGTCAGCGTCGTCCCCGGCCGCGGGAGACTCCAGCTCACCGGCACGCTCGGCGACGTGATGAAGGAGTCGGCCAGCGCCGCGCTGAGCTACGCCCGCGCGCGCGCCAGCGCGCTCGGACTCGAGCGCGAATTCCTGCGGTCGCGCGATCTGCACGTGCACATCCCCGCCGGCGCCACGCCGAAGGACGGGCCGAGCGCTGGGATCGCCATCGCCTGCGCGATCGTCAGCGCCCTCAGCGGCATCCCGCTCCGCGGCGACGTCGCGATGACGGGCGAGATCACCCTGCGCGGCCGGGTGCTCGGTATCGGCGGACTGAAGGAGAAGACTGTGGCGGCGCTGCGGAACCGCGTCGCCCACGTGATCCTGCCGCAGGAGAACGCGCGCGACCTCGACGAGCTGCCGGCCGAGGTGAAGTCGGGAATCCAGTTCCATCCCGTGCGAACGATGGACGAGGTGCTCGCCGTGGCGCTCGCGCGCGCGGTGGACGTGCGGCCGAGCGAGTCGCCCGCCGCGCTGGTGACGCATTGACCGGCACGAAGGACGACCCGCTCGTCATCCGCTCACTCGAGTTCATCGGACCGATGGCGAGCGCCGACGGCTGGCGTCCGCCGAGCGATCTGCCGGAGGTGGCGTTCGCAGGGCGATCGAACGTCGGGAAGTCGTCGCTGCTGAACCGGCTCGTGCGGCGGAAGGCGTTCGCCCGAGTGAGCAACACGCCGGGGCGGACGCGCGAGATCAACTTCTTCAAGGTCAACGACCGATTCGTGCTCGTCGACCTTCCGGGCTACGGCTACGCGCGCATCGCCAAGACGCGGAAGGCCGAATGGCTCCCACTCATCGAAGGCTATATCCGCCACGCGCCGACGCTGCGCGGCGTGGTGCAGCTGCTCGACGTCCGCCACGCGGCGTCGAGCGACGACCTGCAGATGCTCGACTTCCTCGCCGACGTCGGCGTGCCGACGATCGTCGCGCTGACGAAGATCGACAAGCTGCGCCCGAATGAGCTGCCGGAGCGCATGCGGGAGCTCGCCGTACAGCTCCAGCTCGACGAGGAGCAGATGATCCCGTTCAGCGCGACGACGAACGTCGGACGCGACGACCTGGCCGCGGCGGTGGTGTCTTTAGTGGAGCAGCCGTCGTGGCGGGAGGAGCAGCCTGGTGGGAGTGGGGAGTTGGGGGTGGCGGGTGATGGGTGAGAGCGTTTGCAGTCACCCACCACTCCCCACTCGCCACCCACACCGCGTCTCTAGAATTCCGCGCTCAACGAGAGCCGCACCGTCCGTGAAGCGCCCGGCATGATGTTGTTGTTCCCCTGGGAGGTCGCGTAGTAGCGCGAGTCGAGAAGGTTCTCGACGTTGAGCTGGGCGCGCGTCCTGTAGGGGAGCGCCAGGAACAGCGCGCCATCGTACCGGGTGAAGGCGGGGAGCGTGACGCTGTTGTCGATCGCGGCGTACATGCGCGCCTGGTGCACCGCGCCGGCGCCCACCGCCACGGCAGGCGCGAGCTGCACGCGGTTCCACAGCGACAACGTTGAGCGCGGGACGAGCGGCACGGTGGCGCCCTCGGCGCCTGCCGTCGTGCGGCTGCGGAGCTTCGCGATCTGCGACGACCAGCCGGCGACGAGCTGCCACGTGGGCGTCACTTCACCGGTGGCGCCGAGCTCGTAGCCCGTGGTGCGCTGCGCCCCGGTCTGCACGGTGCGCTGCGCGTTCGCCGGATCGGGTGCGGTGCTGTTGCTGCGATCGAGCTGGAAGACGGCACCGGTGAGCGAGAGCGACTCGTGCACGTCCCACTTCGCGCCGAGCTCGTAGTTGCGGAACCGCTCGGGCTCCAGCGTCTGCGTCGTCGCCGTGAGCGACGAGAACTGGTCGCCCGAGCTCGGAAGGTGCGACACGCTGTACGATGCGTAGAGCGAGGCCGGAGCGGCGGGTTTGAAGATCAGCCCCGCGCGAGGAGACACGAGCCGGTCGTAGCGGACGAGGTCCTGCCCGCTGCGGTTGTTGTGGAAGCGGATCGTGAAGGCGTCGACGCGCACGCCGGCGACGGCCTGCCACTGCGACGAGAGCGCGATCTGATCCTGCGCGTACAGCGCCCCGACGTCCGCCTGCACGTGATTGTCGGCATCCGTCGAGGACTGACGGAACGCGACGTTCACCAGGCTGGTCGGGGCGCCGAAGGGCACCGGCGTGCTCGTCGCCGTCGCGCTGCCGTCGAAGTACGCGGTGTTGCGGACGTTGTCCGTGCGCTGCCGCGAGAGCTCCGCGCCGGCCAGAAGAGTGTGACGCACCGTCCCCGTGGCGAGCGTGCCGGTGACGTCGGTCTGGTTGAACAGGCTCCGGCGCTCCGTGGCGTTGTTGTAGCCGAACAAACTCACTTGGGAACCGCTGGTGTCCACGGCTCCCGGATAGACGTTCTGGTAGAACTTGTCGTAGTACATGCCGCGGGTGCGATTGCGCAGCGAGATCCCGTGGCCGAGCGCACGGTCGATCACGACGGCGCCGCCGTTCACGTCGGCGCGCGACCGGCTCACGGTCGGATCACCGAAGAACGTCGTGATCGGCGCCGGCGATGGGGCACCGCGGAACGACGGAATGCCGCGATCGACGGTGCGGTCGTCGTGGAAGGACTCGTAGTCGAGTCGGATGACGTTGCCACCGGCGACGATCGTCGCCGTCGGCGTGACGCCGCGTCGTGACAGACGCGAGGCGTCGCGGAAGCCACGTGACTTCTCGTAGACGCCGTCCAGCCGGGCCGCGACGTGCTCGCCCAGCGGGCCGCCGACGTCGAGCGTGCCGCGCTTGTGGTCGAAGGAGCCACCCTCGAGCGTCAACGAGCCGACCTGGGACCACGGCGCCTCTCGGCGCACCTGATTGATGACGCCACCGCCGCCCCCACGCCCGAAGATCATCGCGTTGGAGCCCTTGAGCGCCTCGACGCGCTCGATGTTGTAGAGGTCGCGCAGGTACTGTGCGTCGTCGCGGACGCCGTCGACGAAGAAGTCGGCGGTGGAGCTCTGGCCGCGGATGACCGGTGCGTCCCGATGCCCCTCGCCCTGCGCCATCGTGACACCAGGGAGGAAGCGAACCGCGTCGGCCATGCTCTGCATCGCCTGGTCGGCGATGACGGAGCGGGTGAGCACCGTCGCCGACTGCGGCGTGTCGCGAAGCGGGGTGTCTGTCTTCATCGCGGTCCGGGAGGCGGTCGCGGCGTACCGCGCCCTGCCGGCCCGCTCGCCGACGATCCGCATCGCCGAGAGCTCCCGTGCCCGCGTGCGACGCGCCAGCGAGTCGGCGGCGCGTGCGGAGTCGGCCGCTGGCCTGCCCTGCTCCTGTGCCTCGAGGCGATCCGCGGCCGAGGCGAAAAGTGCTGTGGATGCGAGGGCAAGGGCGAACGAACGAAGCATCGGGAGTATTTTTGTCTGGATTACGGATATGGCTCAGGGCGAGACGTATCCTGGCTCGCCAATTCGGGCGTATGTTATCGACCACGTCACAATCCCGTCAAGTTTTGTCGGGATTAACCAGGTGCGCGCGAAGTCCGACCTTGTCACATTAGTCCACATGCCCTACCTCCCCTTGCGAAAACTGCCTCCGCGCCCCTCGCAGGCGCTGTCCTCCGCCTGGCTGGAACGGCTGGCCGCCCGGCTGGCCGGATGTACGGGCGACGTGGCTGCGGAGCGCTCGGTGGTCTGTCGCGAGACGCTGGCCGAGCTCGCCTATCCGGCCTACGCGGCGAACTGGGAGACGGCGATCGCGGACGAGTCGGTGCCGCTGGGAACTCGCCTGGCACTCACAGCGCTCGACCCGCGGAACGTGACCCTGGAGCCCGAGTTCTACAGCGACTGCGACGACGCGCGGTTCCAGCCCGTGAAGCCGTTGCTCTGGCTCTGGTACTCGTTCGACCGCCTGCCGATCGGCGGCCAGAACGTCGAGCTGGGTGTGCAGCTCCGGCGCCTCCTCGCGCCGTACATCTTCAAGCGCTGCGGCTCGAACTTCAAAGCGTTCCAGCACGTCGAGTTCACGTTCGGCTACAACCTCGAGGTCGGCGACGACGTCGTTGTGCATCGCCACGTCCTGCTCGACGACCGCGGCGGCATCCGGCTCGGCAACAAGGTCTCGATCAGCGACTACGCGAACATCTACAGCCACACCCACAGCATCGTCGAGCAGGCCGACGTGACGAACGCGCTGACGGTGCTGGATGACGGCGTGCGCGTGACGTACCACGCGACGGTGCTGGCGGGAGTGCACGTGAACGAGCAGGGGATGGTCGGGGCGGTCGCGGTCGCGACGAAGGACGTGCGCCCGTACCACGTGTACGTCGGCATTCCGGCGAAGAGCGTGCGCGTGAAGCCGAACGCGCCGGAGCCCGCGACGATCCTCCGGACGGCTGAAGGTCGGGTGGCGAGGCCGATGCCGGAACTGTAGTTCCGCGGGTCCGGTTGCTGACACGGCCACGGGTGCAATTGCACCCGTGGCCGTTCTGCTTCGTGGAGGAGCACTGGCTGGCGCGCGAACGCGCTTGACTCATCCCCCAAAAGGTGCACCTTCGACCCCACGCGTCACTCGCGTGCACGCTCGCTGCCTTACCGCGACACCGTCGCCGGAGGCCCACCATGGAACAGCGCATCGCTGTGGTCGTGTCCACCGTTCTGGGTGTGTTTCTACTGGCGGTCTTCGTGCTGGCCGCGCGATCGGCCGGAGGCGCCGGGACCGCGGAGGAGATCACGGCGGGGGCGGCGCGCTGGCGACGCAGGGCGCTGTGGGGGCTCACGATTCTGTTCGTGCCCACGATCGCGTACTCGTTGACGCGGATGCCATATCCCGTCGCGGGGCAGACAGCCGCCGTGACCGTGCTGGCGACGGGACACCAATGGGCCTGGTCGATCGCGCCTGACACGGTGCCGGCGGGAACGCTCGTGGAGATCCGGGTGACCGGAGCCGACGTCAACCACGGCTTCGGCATCTACGACGCGAGTGGACGCCTCGTGACGCAGGCGCAGGCGATGCCGGGATACACGAACGTCATCCGATACACGTTTCCGTCGCCGGGAATGTATCGCATCCTCTGCCTCGAGTACTGCGGACTCGGGCATCACACGATGGCGTCGCAGCTCGTCGTCACCGCCGAACGGTAGGAGACGAACATGACGATTTCCGATACTTCGGATCATCGCGCGCGCGAGCTGGACACCGCGTACGCGCCGCCCGCCGCATCCGTCGGTGGCCAGGGTGTCGTGACCACCTACACGGCGATCACGGCGGTCGTGCTCGCCCTGCTGATGCTGTTCGGTCTGGCCATGCGGGCGTCGCAGGCAGGAGTGATCAGCCTTCCGCCCAACCGCTTCTACCAGCTGCTCACGGCGCATGGCATTGGCATGGTGGCGATCTCCGGACTCGGCGGCGCGGCGGTCATGTGGTACTTCCTCTCTCGCTACGTGCCGTTGAGCCGAGGCATCCTGCTCGCCAATCTCGCATGCTTCCTCGCCGGAGTCGTGCTGGTGCTTGGCGCCGTCTTCCTCGGCGGCTTCGCCGCAGCGTGGACGTTCCTCTTCCCACTGCCCGCCCACTCGCTTGGTGTGTGGGGGACAGGTGCGACGGCGGCGTATCTCACCGGAGTCCTCCTCGTGGGCGTCGGATTCCTACTGCTCTACCTCGACACGGGGCGAGGGATCATCCGGACGTACGGAAGTCTCGGAAAGGCGCTCGGGTGGCCGCAGGCGTTCGGCGGGAGCTCGGCCGCGTCGCCGCCTCCGACCGTCGTCGCGAGCACGGTGGTGACGATCATCAACATCCCGGCGATCGCGATCGGCGCAGTGATCCTCGCGATCTCACTGATCAACGCGCTCGCCCCAGAGTTCCGCGTGAACGCGCTGCTGGCGAAGAACCTGACGTACTTCTTCGGGCACGTCTTCATCAACTCGACGATCTACATGTCGGTGATCGGCGTGTACGAGATCTTGCCGACGTTCACCGGGAGGCCGTGGAAGTCGACGCGCCCCTTCCTCATTGCCTGGACGGCCACGATGCTGATGGTGCTCGCGGTCTATCCGCATCATCTCTTCATGGACTACGCGAACCCGCGGTGGGCGAGCGTGCTGGGACAGATCGTGTCCTACACGAGCGGGCTCCCGGTGCTCGGCGTCACCGCCGTCGCGACTCTGGCGAACGTGTATCGGTCCGGAATGAAATGGAGCGTGACGTCCGCGCTGCTCTTCGTCTCCATCGCGGGCTGGAGCGTGGGCGTCATTCCGGCGATCGTCGACGGCACGATTGCGATCAATCGGGTGATGCACAACACGCTCTGGGTGCCAGGGCACTTTCACATGTATCTGCTGCTCGGCGTGGCCGCGATGCAGTTCGGGTTCATGTATTTCCTCACCGCGGCGAAGGGGGCAGCCGACGGCGTGGTCGATCGCGCAGCGCTATGGGCGTACATGGCGGCCGGCGCGGCGTTCTCGATCGTTTTCCTCGCGGCAGGAGCGATGAGCGTTCCGCGTCGATGGGCGGTACACGAGGCGTCGTGGATGGGACTCGACCGGCTCGGTGCGGCGTTCGCGCTGGTAACGGTCGCGGCCGTGCTCGTGTTCGTCGTGACGTTCCTCCGTCGGGTGCGGACGGTTGGTGCGTGATCTGGTGCTTCCGTGGCGGCGCACCGCCGCCGCCACGCTGGCGCTCTGCCTGATCGTCGGCGCGCTGATCGCCTACGGCACGGATGGGTTCCGGGCGATGACCAGTGAGCAGGCCAGGCGGAACGCGGTCGCGCGCGCGCCTCGCCTCGTTCCAGCGGTCGCGTTGGAGGATCAGGACGGACGGCGCTTTACGCTGGCCGACTATCGGGGACAGCTGCTCGCCGTGAACTTCGTCTACACTCGGTGCCGTGCGCTCTGCACGCTGTCGAGCGCGGGGTTCGAGCGGCTCGACCGGGAGGAGCGTGGTCGCGCCGCGGACGGCACCCGCCGGCTCGCGCTCGTGAGCATCAGCTTCGATTCGAGCGACACGCCGGAGCGGCTGCGCGAGTATGCCACCCGACGCTCCGCCGACGGGCGGACCTGGCGCTTCGCCAGGATCCGCGACTCCGGCGCACGCGCTGCATTGCTCGAGGCGTTCGGGATCGTCGTGATCCCCATGCCCCCAGCAGATTTTCAGCACAACGCCGCCGTGCACCTGATGGACGCCGACGGCCGACTGGCGCGGGTGTTGGATCTCGACGCGACCGCGCTCGACGTACGCCGTGAGCTCGAGTCGATGACCGACGCGCATCGAGTCGCGACGGCGACGGATCGATGACCTGGATGCTGGCAGCGTTGGCGCTCGTCGTAGTGCTGGCACTGCCAGCTTCGCGCGACGCCCTGGAAGGTGTGATGGCGGCCCACATGCTCGTGCAGATCCCGCTCCTCGCGCTCGCGGGAGCGATGGCTGCCTGCGGCGTGCCATTGGCCTGGCGCACGCGGATCGCCGCGTGGAATCGTCGAGGCGTGTCGGGAACCGCCCTTGCCCTGCTCGCGAGCTCGTGGTGGATGGTGCCGCGCGCTCTCGACCTGGCGCTCGCCTCACCCGCGATGGAAGTCACGAAGTTCGCCACGCTGCCGCTACTGGTCGGTGCGCCGCTCGCGCTGAGCTGGCGGCCGCTCGGCGGGGTGGGACAGGGATTCGTGCTCGCCAACGTGCTGCCGATGTGGGCCGTGGTGGGATGGCTCTACGCGGTGGCGCCGGTGCGCCTCTGCAATTTCTACCTCGCCGACCAGCAGGTAGCCGCGGGCATCGGGCTTCTCGTGGCCTCCGTGACGGTGGGCGCGACGACGGGCTTCCTGGCGTTCCGCAGCATCGCGCCGGCGCGCTGACCTGGTCGACACGAGAACAGCTAGAACACGCGCAGCACGTCCTCCACCGCCCCTGCGTGACCTTCACGCAGCAGTTGAAGCACGTCGCGCAATGCTTGGCGCTCGCGAGGCCAGACGAAGCGCTCGAGCGCCGCGTCGGGGGAGAGCCACTCGTGACGCATGTGCTCCTCGCCGAGCGTGACCGGGCCGGCGCGATTCACGAACGCGGCGAACACCACCGCCAGCTCGACGGTCGCGAGCTTGTGCAGGTAGAAGGGCTGCACGATGACGTTGTACAGACGGTGCACGTCGAGGCCAGTCTCCTCGCGCACCTCGCGCACCGCGGCCTGCTCGGGCGACTCACCGGGCTCGATGCGGCCGTGCACCGTCTCCCACGCAGTGGGACAGCGCGTCCCCTGCGCGCGCTGCAGCGCGAGCACGCCCCACCCAGCCGGATCCGGGGCGATCAGGTAGACGTCGACGGTGCCGACGTTGACGGTGGTCATGCGTTGAACGCCTCCTGGTCGCCGAATGCGTCGCACCCGTCCCGGCGCCCCCGCCCATCGCGGGATGGAGTGCACGGTCATCGCGCACGCCAGCGCAGCAGCGCGAGCACGGTGGCGAGTATCACTCGGCCGTGAGTGGTCGCCGGGAGCACGACGTCGGCGTCGTGTCCGAGCAGGCGCACATGCTCGCCCGCGGAGTCGTTCGGCGCCAGAGCCACGACGAGCGGTGCGTTCGGCTGATCCGTCCGCCAGGGCAGGTCGGCTCGTGAATCCGCCGAGGCGGGCGATCCGACCACGACCACGGCATCGAGCGGAGGCACCGGTCCGTCGCCGAGCGTCACGAGTTGCACGCCACCACCCAGCGCGGCCGCGGCTGCGTTCAACTGGCCTCGCACGGAGCTGCTCACGGCGCCGGAGCTGGCGCTCCACCAACCGATGCGCGTCGGCGCGGGCTCGGTAGAGCGATCGACAACGGCGGCCTCGGTGACGCGCCGGGCAGGCTCGGCGGCGACGCGACGCAGCTCGTCGAGGGAGGTCTCACCGCGCCGCACCAGTCCGAGGCCCGCCTCCCAGAGAGGCACGCAGCCGTTGGCGCGCGCGGCGTCCGCGATGCTCTCGGGAGTCGCGCTGGAAGCGACGCGCCGCTCGAACTCGGGCGAGGCGATGAGGATCTCGGCGATGGCGCGCCGGCCACGATAGCCGGACTCGCCGCACTCTCTGCACCCGGCCCCGGCGCATCCGACGCACAATCGTCGCACGAGGCGCTGCGCGATCACCCCCTTCACCGCCGTCGCGATCTGATAGCTCGCGGCGCCGATGTCGACGAGCCGCGCGATGGCGCTGGCCGCGTCGTTCGTGTGCAGCGTCGAGAAGACGAGGTGGCCGGTGAGCGAGGCCTGGATCGCGATCTCCGCGGTCTCGCGATCGCGAATCTCGCCGACGAGGATGACGTCGGGATCCTGCCGCATGATGGAGCGCAGGGCGGCGCCGAAGGTGAGGCCCGCCTTCTCGTGCACCTGGACCTGGACGATGCCGGGGAGCCGGTACTCGATCGGGTCCTCGACGGTGACGACGTTGACGCCGCGCGCCTGGACCTCGCGCAGCGCCGCATAGAGCGTGGTCGTCTTGCCGCTTCCCGTCGGCCCGGTGACGAGCACCAGTCCCTCGCGCTGCTCGAGCAGCGATCGGATGCGAGCGAGGTCCTCGGCGCCGAAGCCGACGGAGTCGAGGGTGCGGAGACCGGCGCTGCCATCCAGGACGCGGATGACGATCTTCTCGCCATGCGACGCCGGGAGAGTCGACACGCGGAGGTCGACGACGGCGCCGCGCACCGCGACTCGCGCACGTCCGTCCTGCGGGCGCATGCGATCGGCGATGTCGAGCCCCGAGAGGATCTTCACACGCGACGCGAGCGACGGGCCGAGCGTACGGGCGAGCAGTCGCGCCTGACGGAGCACGCCGTCGATCCGATGGCGAACCGCGATCCCCTCCTCTTCCGGCTCGATGTGGATGTCGCTCGCGCCCGCCTGGATTCCCTCGGCCAGTAGTTGATCGACGAGCGGGATCGCCGACGCCGCATCGTCGGTGGGCGCCGTCGCCGAGTGTCCGGCGGCGAATCCGATGTGCTGCACCTCCACCGGTGGCGCAGAGAGCTCGGAGCGAAGACCGTCGGCGTACCAGCGCGCGAGCTGCGCCTGGATCTCCTCCCGCGGCGCCTCCACCCAGCGAACCCGGCGCCCCGTCGCGAAGCCGATGGCACGCTCGGCGTCGAGGTCCAGCGCGTCGCTCGTGGCGACGACCAGCGCGCCTTCCTCCTCACGCAACGGCAGGACGCCGTAGCGGCGGGCCCAGCGCTCGGCGAGCAGCGCGACGGCGCCCGGGTCGACGTGCGAGAAGTCTGCCTGGCGAGTGGACGGAGGGGAGAGGCTGGTCACGCGAGCAGGATATCGATCGAACCGCGATCGACATCATCCGCCTCGTGCGAACGGAAGCGGATTCGCTCGCCGCTACTTCTCGGCGCCGAGCTTCGCGATCTGGCGATCGTGCACGCTCGACAGCAGGAGCAGCGCGGAGATCGCACCGATCAGCGCCATGAACATGTCCCACTGCGTGTCCCACACGTCGCCCTGGGTGCCGAGGAACGCGTCGGCCGCGGAGCCGCCGAGCACCGCGGCGAGCCACTCGATCAGCTCGTAGGTGGCGCTCAGCGCGAGGCAGACGCACACGACCAGGAAGCCGAGCCACTTCCCTCGCTCGAGAGGCGAGCGGCGAAGCAGAACCTCGCGGGTGAGCATCGCCGGGACGAAGCCCTGCGCGAGATGCCCGAGCCGGTCGTAGTGGTTCCGTGCGAGGCCGAACGCATCCTGCGCCCAGAAGCCGAGTGGCACCTTCGCGTACGTGTAGTGCCCGCCCACCATCAGGATCAGCGCGTGCACGAACAGCAGCCGGTAGACGAGGGGCGTGAGCGGGAAGCGTCGCGCGGTGAGGACGAGGATCGGCGCGACGATCAGGATGGGCGCGACCTCCATCAGCCAGGTGCCCGGCTCCAGCGCGCCGATGCGCGACAGCGCCAGCAGGACGATGGCGGCGACCAGCAGGATGGCGGGCTCTCGACGCGTCATGCCGGTGGGACGGCGGCCGCGGCGCCGACGTCACGCCCGCGACACCGAGTCGCTAGAGAATGTCCCAGAAGTCCCGCGTGACGTCGACGTTGAACGTCCAGATCCCGTGGCGCAGCCCGCGCGCGACCTCGAGCCGCACCAGGTCGAAGAAGGGCTGGAGCGCGAGGCCGACGCTCGGATAGACGCCGGTCGGGTGCAGGTAGTCGCTCGCCGCGGCGCGGCGGGCGAAGGTCGCCTGCGCGAACGGCGCGAGCGTCGCGCGGCCGGGCGCGCGCCCGAAGCGGCCGAGCGAGATCGCCGGCGCGGAGATCGGCGTGCGCCACTCGACGCGCTGGGTCACGCCGACGACCGTCGCGAGCTCGTGGAGCTGGTAGCCGGGCGCGCTCACGGGGCCGCCGAAATAGATCCACTCCTGGGCGGGAATCGGCCCGTTCGCACCGACGGCACCGCCCGCGGTCAGGAGGACGAGCCGTCCCGACTCGAAGGGCCGCTCGATCGAGACCGACGCGAAGGCGCGCCCGACGGTGGTGGTCGGCACCTGGAAGCTCGCGTCGTCGGTGGAGATCCGGGTCGCACGAAGCTCGCCGCGGAGGCGAAGCTCGGTCCCGAGGACGCTCAGCGCGGTGGGACGCTCGGCGGTGAGCGATGCTCGCACGGCGCGCAGCGGCGTCGCCGGGAGGATGGGCGAGAACTCGCCGGTCGCCGGCGT
>Ga0068859_100005471_pt1 | contig 12924 bp, 10 predicted proteins | sample KBSSwiS22_FD_66585 | JGI IMG/M metagenome (GOLD analysis project Ga0068859, IMG submission 66585) | Switchgrass rhizosphere microbial communities from Kellogg Biological Station, Michigan, USA - KBS Switchgrass S2-2 | ecosystem: Host-associated > Plants > Roots > Rhizosphere > Soil ... | reverse complement strand
TGAACTCCACATCCGTCCGTTTCATTCGGCCAATGTCTCTATTTGAATTCATTTAATGCTTCCTCTCCGCGTGATATACCCTCCGTACCACAATTGTAGGGGCAGGGCCTGTCCCTTCCCGGCCTCGCGACACCCGACAACATGCTTGAGAGCGAGGCGTCTCTCTCCACAGTTTGAACTCCCCGGTTCCCCATTACGCACCCCAAGGCGAAATCGCCGAACGACCGAAGCGAAATCAGACAGCACCGTTCCGCCATCGTACAACTTGTCTGTGTTCGTGATGCGCCGTGACCGCCCTAACCTCGTTGCGTAATGGCTGTCGCAAAAAATGGGCCAAATCTCCAACCCGCAGAAATGAGTGTCAAACGGTATGTCAAAAGTCGATCTCCGATATCTCTTTCCCCCGAAGGTGACAAATTCAAGCGCCGGGGCAGGCCCCGGATTTCAACAACCATTCGTCGATCGATCTCTACACGGGGGCGGTGCCCGCGGCTATTGAATCTCTCCCCTTCAAGGACGAGATTCGACGAGGTTTGAGTTTTGACACAGCCCGCGCGAGCGTTAGGCATACGGTTTGCCGGAAAGCGGAGTCCAGTCGTAAGTCACCCCTCCAGGATCGGCCTCCGACTGTCGAGTTTTTGTGGCCGTTACATAGTTAGAAACGGGAGGATATCGATGAAGCAGGAACAGCCGTTATTAGTCGGGCGCGTGCAGCGTGGAATCAGTGGTGTGAACGTCGGCAAGACGGAACGGATTGCTAGCGCACTTGCGGGAGGCGCACTGATCGGCTATGGGCTCACCAGGCGCTCGAAGGCTGGCATACTTTTGGGATTAATGGGCGCGGGTTTTCTTTATCGAGGCGCCAGTGGAAAGTGCGAAGCCTATCGTTCACTCGGCATAAATACGGCTCTGCCTGATGAAGGGAAAGAGATCGCGCGGGATATTCACGTGACTAAGTCATTCTCCATCAATCGGCCCGCGGAGGAGTTGTACAGCATCTGGCGCGGTTTGGAAGACCTTCCCCGCTTCATGCGGGACTTGAAAACGGTCACCAGAACGGGAGCGAAGACGTCCCACTGGGTTCTGACAACTCCGATCGGGAGAACTCTTGAGTGGGATGCGGAGCTCTTTAATGATGTTCCTTATAAGGTAATTGCCTGGCGCTCTCTTCCGAACTCTGTCGTCACGCATGCTGGATCGGTCAATTTCACCCCGGCACCCGGCGGGAGAGGCACTCACGTCGAAGTAACTTTTAACTACAACCCCCCGGCGGGACGTGCGAGCGCCGGTATTGCCAGGCTTTTCGGGATGGAGCCCGGTCAGCTGGTCGAGCGGAATCTCAGGAGATTCAAGCAGCTAATCGAAGCCGGAGAAGTTCCCACTATCGAGGGCCAGCCTTCCGGTCGTTCCAGTAAGGCGAAACCAACAAATGATCGCGTGGTACCGCAGACCGCAGGGGACACCGGGTTCGGCCGCACGCTTGAAGCCGGAGGAGGTGTGAGATGAAAGCTCTATGTTGGTACGGCAAATACGACGTCCGCATCATGGATGTGCCTGAACCTGAGATTCTCAATGACCGTGATGCAATCATCAAAGTTACGACGACTGCGATCTGCGGATCGGATCTGCACCTCTATGATGGATACATCCCGACCATGATGAAGGGCGACATCCTGGGACACGAATTTATGGGCGAAGTAGTTGACGTCGGGCCTGCCGTCACAAACTTGAGGATAGGCGACCGAGTAGTAGTCCCTTTCACAATAGGGTGCGGCCATTGTTTTTTCTGCGAACGTGGGCTGTGGTCGGCTTGCGACAATTCGAATCCCGACACGACTGTCGCTGAAAAGCTCTATGGATTTTCGCCCTCCGGGTTATTTGGTTATTCACATATGCTAGGGGGGTATGCGGGGGGTCAGGCGGAATACGTGCGGGTTCCTTTCGCCGATGTGGGCCCAATCAAGATCCCCGAGGGTATCCCCGACGAAAAGGTGCTTTTTCTGTCAGACATTTTTCCGACAGGTTATATGGCTGCCGAGAACTGCAATATTCAGCCGGGAGATACTATCGCGATCTGGGGATGCGGACCCGTTGGCCAGTTCGCGATCAAGAGCGCCTTCCTTCTGGGAGCGGAACGCGTCATCGCTATTGACGACAATTCTGACAGGCTCCGAATGGCTGCAGAGGACGGACACGCGGAGACGTTGAATTTCAACGATGAAGATATTTACGAGAAGCTCAAGGCGAAAACCGGCGGTATGGGACCTGATGCCTGCATCGACGCAGTCGGACTGGAAGCGCATGGCACTAGTCTGGACGCGCTTTACGACCGAGCGAAGGCCGCTCTCTACCTGGCAACCGATCGGCCGCACGCTCTCCGTCAGGCTATTTATGCCTGTCGCAAAGGCGGTACCATCTCAGTTCCGGGCGTGTATGGCGGGCTTCTCGACAAATTTCCTTTTGGTACAGCGTTTTCAAAGGGCCTCACCTTTAAGATGGGGCAGACACATGTTCACAAGTATCTGAAGCCACTTCTTGGGCGAATACAAAAGGACGAGATCGATCCATCGTTCGTGATCACGCATAGATTGAGCCTTGATGACGCGCCGGACGCGTATAAGATGTTTCGCGAGAAAAGAGACCAATGCGTTAAGGTAGTCATGAAGCCCTCATCGAATGGTGGTGGCGCATCGTTACATTAACGGTGGAACTCGAATCGGTTACCTGCGGGACCTTAATTTCCACAGCCTCCAGCTTCGACGGGCGGTTGCTGATTCGCTTCCAGAACACCCACCGACGACTCTGGATCGGCAATTTGTTCGCGAAACTGCTCCACCAGCGGAGTTGCAAGCCACCTGCGACCGACGGATTCGTTTAACCTGTAGAGACCCAATTCAATCTGGTACTGCTCCATCGGAGCACGTCCATAGCGATACCGCCAGTCGATCATCGTAAACAAAGGAAACCATGTATACCCGAGCACAGGTACACCCTCGCTGCGAAGCTTCTTGACTGCCATCAGGGAGGCCTCGAGCCATTGAAACCGTGTTTCATCCGACCCGCGCGCGCTGGTCTCAGTGATGATTATGGGAACTCGGTAGCGAAGCCAATAGTCTATGATCAGCGCCGCGAAGCCAGTGCCATCTTCCACCACCGATCGGGACGCGAGCCTCCCCTTCTTATCGACGTAGAGCTGGCGAGCAGACCATTGTGGGTAGAAGTTCATCCCTATGATATCGAGTTTACGGGGATGCTTGACAAAGGACGCCAGATCATCGGGAGAGGCACCGTTGCGAACAAGCCAGGGGAATAGAGGGTGGCCGGATGTGACCTTCCCGGTAATAAGATCATAACAGAGATACCCGCGCCGCTGATCCTCAACGGCGAGTTGCTCCAGGTCCTGACGGGCTGCGCGACTGAGTCCCGTCGCTTCCACGTCAACGAAAACGGCGCCGGGGGCATTTTGCCGTATTGCTTCAGCCGTTTTTTGTATGCCCTTTGCCAGCTGAAGCATCACCCTGACGTATCCTCGATCGCCGCGAAGATAAGGAGGCCAAAGTCCTCGTTTCCCGCACATAAGAGCGGCAACGATAGGTTCATTAAAAGGGGTATACAACTGTACGAGTCCAGCATATCGCGCGGCGAAGGCCCCCGCATATTCCGCTACCAGGACGGGGTACTCGTCGCTGATGAACTCTCGTGAGAGCCACAACGGACAACCGTAATGCATAAGGTCGATAATTGGAGTTATCCCAAGTTCCTCGACCAGATAAGGGAGAACTTGATCCGTCCAGGTCCAGTCGAACGTGCCTCGCTCCGGCTCGACTCTGTACCACGGGACGCCCCATCGCATTGCTTTGAATCCAACCTCGCGCGCTAGCGCCAAATCCTCGCGCCAATGCTGGTAGTGACCCATCAGCTCGTATTCCTCAAGTGAGCGATGGCCAGGCTTGGTTTGTGGAACGAAGGTGTTTTCCACTCCGCTTGCCCAGATAAAATCGGAAGGCGCTGTGGCTGACTCTGCCAGGTAACGTTGCGTTATCATTGCGAATCGCGGAGGGCTGTCAGGCGAACCATATCGAATCCCACTACTGCGTTCTCTACCCTTAATCCGATTTGCACGGGAGTCTCAGGGACTTTCAGCGAACCCAAAAAAACCGATTCCCACCAGATACTCGCAAGTCCTTCTACCCTGCGAATGCGAAAATGTTGACTTATGAACGGATCAAATTCAGTGGGCATGGGGAGGAGTCCCTCTGCTGCTGAATCTCCGCCTGAGACGCACCATCCCATTGCCCAACGTCTTATCATCATCATTCCGGCGGGTTGTTCATCAACACCGCTCAGGACAGTCCCATAGCTTTCTGCAGCGGCAAATCCGCGCTCAAGACGGGCATTTACAATCAGTTCAAAGGATGTCAGGAAAGGTCCCTTGAAAATCGATGTGCCGGTGTCCGGGGAGCACATTGCTCTAAGCTCGCCATTCTCGATATGCCAGTCGCCAGGCGCATCGGTGTTCCAACCCAGGGCCGCAAGACTAACCGACGGATCCGCGAAGGTGTCCTGCCATCCCACCGTAACGGCGAATCCCGAAAATGCCGCGGACCTTTCTCGAGTCACAAGCGAAGCACCAAGCGCGTGACTGGATAATGCCCCGGTACAATGAGCTACATTCCCATCGAGAGTCACTTTGAATACCATGGCGTTACATTCGATGCGTACCAGGTGATAAACGGCGAGTGAAAACTGACTCGGTAAGGTTAGCTCTTGTTCCTGCCATGAATGATTTGACCGCCAGGCCGCCAACACTCGGTTCGGCGAAGAAAATATAATAAACCGCAGGACCACGCTCGTGCTATCCCACAACTCCAACCCTATTCCTCCCTGCCTGGCTTCAACGCCGAGCGCACGCAAACTAACCTCGAGAACAAAGTGTGGAGCGCCGATTTCAACACGCGCCTCGGCAGAGGAGTCCTCCGACTCCTGGAGCGTTTCCGCGTCTCTTACTGTCCACCCCCCTCGAATGACAGCGATATCATCCAGAAGGCCGTCCGTTCTTGTTGGCGGAATCGGGATCGGCTGAGGACTGCTGCTCGCGCCCAGGACTATCAACCTCTCACCTGCCCATTCCAGCCGGTCTATTGCGAGGACTCGAACACTGCGATCTTCTTTCCACCTATGATAGACGCAAAACAGCTGCAGGTTGTCCGGACCACGTATGACTGAGTTGTGTCCAGGGCCGATGACCTGCCCGGGGAGCGTGCGCAGAATCGGCAGCACGCGCTCGCCGTCCGCCACCTGCCGCCACTCGCCACCGCAAATCTCATCCGTGACGGCGTAGCTCACTCCATAGCTGATGTTTTGCCAGTTTCCGGCGCTGAACATCTGGTAGTAAAGACCTTTGTACTTAAGTACGGAAGGACCTTCAATCGTGTGCCACCGTACGCCCCCCTTTTCAGCTCGTTCCGGATCAAAGACGTGCCAGTCATAGCAGGCCAGAGTGACGGGGCGCGCCTCGCCCGCTAATGTCAATGCATCGATCATGCGATCGCACACGGTCCCGGTACCGACATGTGAATGGGTGAGAAAATCAGTAGCGTAGAAGAGGTAGCGAGTACCGTCGTCATCTTCAAAAACATGGGCATCGATCGCAAAGGCGTCTGTTGTGAGCTGATGACCGCTATCCACAAAAGGGCCGCTCGGATGCGGGGCAATGGCGGCCCTTATATGCATTTGCACGCCGTCGCCCGCGCTGTAATACATCAAAAAACGCCCATTGTCGTATGTTACTTCGGGCGCCCAATATTCAGTGTACCCATCAGCCAGGGGCGCCATTGCACCGGCCATCTCCTTCCAATTCACAAGATCAGGCGAGTGCAGAACGGTGAAGCACCGGCCGTCCATTGAAAATCCTGTCGAGTAGCACCAGTACTCCCCGCGGTGCTTGAGCACAAATGGATCGGCACAGGAGCCCGTGTAAACGGGATTGACGTATTGAGTAGTCATGACCGTTGAATGTAAGAGCATCAAGGATGGAGTCCGACTACGACAATGACTCCGATTTGATCACCCAGGCGGCCCACGCGGGTTGGTTGCTTGGTGCAGGGACTATTGGGGATGCGGGAACCTCAGGGGGTTTCCCTGAAAAACACTTTAACATTGGTCAGCCCTTTGCTCGGGCCGCCTCCAATGCAGTCTTGACCTTCTTCTGTTCCTCTGGGGGCGGCAGGACTGCCGGCATACCGAGGGCCTGCATCCACAACTCGCGCGTCCAACCTGCCGTATGATAGAGGTGCTCATCCTCTTCGTCTTCAACTTTATCGTAACCCTCCTGTAATATCCCCTGGTCGTTACCGTCCCTGCTGGCAGCCAGTTTGCCGATCAACTCCCAATTAAGGTGATCCTTGGTCTCGGCAAGCGTGACACATTCGGCGGCGACAATCTCCGCCGATGCAGGGTCTCCATTTCGAAGAGCCATCTCCATGGCTTTGACGAGAGACGTACCGATATAGCGGACAATCTTTCGACCTCGTGTCTCGGCGTCAAGGTCCATATTCAGTGACTTAAGCATCTCCGAGACCACTTGCACGTGATTCTTCGTCTGCTCTAAATACCTGTTCCACTCTTCTCGCAGCCTCTCGTCTACTGCGCATCGAAGGGCGGTCGCATAGATGCGCACGCCGCCTTTTTCGGTCTCCAGCGCTTGATACAACAGATCTGCAGGTACGTTCTTAAGTTCGAGATTCTGTTTCATGTGATTCGGCCCCTTTTATGATTGCCGCGTTTCGTTTTGGAATCTTTAGCGTGAACTCAGCAACAACTACGGCCCGAGAGTAGCTCGTATGACCTGAAATCGAACAGGATGCTACCGGCGTTTTGCTTCAGCAAATCGCATGCCAACCCTCCCGTCTTCCGGTCCGTGAGTTGCGAGATGGTGGACTCGCGTGCGTCAGGCATTCCGCCACGAGGTAGAGCATCTTAGGCGGCCATTCGGAGGCCGCAGGAAAGGTTGGCAAATCGCGCGTCATGCATCTGGTACAGCTCTTACTGCCGTTGTACGACAATGAAGGACGCGTTTTTCCGCGCGGTGTCTTTGACCGCGTTCGCCAGGAACTGACCGAGTCCCACGGGGGCGCGACGGCCTTCCTCCGCTCGCCAGCCGAGGGTCTTTGGAAAGATGAGGGCCAGGTGAGCCGCGACGAAGTAGTACTGATAGAAGTAATGGCGAAACGCCTGGATCGTCAATGGTGGGCTGAGTACTCGAGTGAATTGAAGCGGCGGTTTCGACAAGACGAACTCGTCATAAGAGCACTCGTGGTGGACTTACTATGAAGCTCACCAGCCTCGGCGGCGAACAGCTCAGGCGACATATCGCGTGGCAAGGGCGATATCCGGAATGATCGCCGACGGTCGCGCAACAAGAGTTGATCCAAGACACTCTCACAGTACAGATGAACGTATTGACAGCGTGCAGAGATAGCAGCAGGGCTCGCATAGCAAGCCCAACCGGGTTTGAAATCCAGCTTGCAGGTGCTCCTCGGCGGCTTGAGGAAGCTAGTTCCTTTCTGAAAATGGCCCTCGTTATACACGTCGCACGCCTTGGAGCACGCTTCGAATTTGTCAGCAGCCTTACTTGGTAACCCACCCGGCTTTCGGCAGCCATTGGCATTCTTTTTGCTTTGTTCGGCGGTTGCAACAGTCGGAATGATCGGCAACAGCGAGATCGCAAGCGTGATATTGCTGCGGCCACTTAGTGGTTAAATTAAGGAGATTTATATGCCGGACAAAGACAGAGATAACAAGCAAGGCGGCACAGGAAATAAGGGGGGCCAACGTAGAGACGACGACGAAAAGGGCTCCAGGGGACAGCAGGGTGGCGCCGGCGATAAGCAGGGGGGCCAACAAAAAGGAGGCGGGCGAAGCGGCGGAGGCAGCTAACCATAAGACCTCTTTCAAGCCTGGCTTGGAGCACTGTGATGAGTGTTGACGAAAACATTCTGACCAGAATTGCAAAAGCTCAGGATGCAAGACAAAAAAGAGAGCCATTGATGGCTCTCTTTTTTGTCTTTGAAGGACCGATTGTGAGCCGAATGTATTATTCATCTCGAGAGCGCGCTGGGGGGCCAGTGCAGTTATTGACTTGCACCACGCTGCTCAGACGCCGCAGGTCTCGTTAATGTAGGCAGTAAAAGGATGGTCACCCCTGCGGGTATCCCGATTGCTCATCCGGGACTTGGAGAAACTTCATCTCCCGATTTCTCGGAGCAGCTCATCGCGAAAGTATCCGGCGGGAATGGTTCCTTGCTTCATGAAGAGAAGGTGAAAGGTTTTTGCCGAGAAACGATCGCCTAAACGCTTTGCGGCCTCCTCGCGAAGCTCATAGATCTGATCCTTCCCCAGCCTATACGTGATCGCCTGCGTGGGCCATTTGGAGTAGCGAAAGATCGCCCCTTCAGCCGACTTGCAGCTCGCTCGTTTGTCATCCCTGGCGGTCGAGGCAGCGTCGCGGCACGAACCGGGAAGAAAGTCGACAACTTGCGAAAAGAGATCCACTGCCTCATCGTAACTCATCCTCCCGGTGTGGATGCCAGTGTCGATGCGAACGCGCAGGTCTCTATAGAGTTTGCCCTGCAATTGGTAGAGTCGTTCCTCGGGCGTGTACGCGCCTTGTGGAGCGCCTGGCTGCGGCTCGGCCATCAACGCTTCGGCGTAAAGCGCCCAGCCCTCCGCAGCCATCGAGTCCTCCCACATCGACGACGAATCTTCGACAGCACCGGGTGTTAGCCACCGCACGCCGGAAATCCGGTCGCGGTACTGAGTCATCACCTTGTAATGCCAGTCGTGTCCCGGGAAACCCTCGTGCGCGGCGAGGTCGGCGAGCGCCGAACGGTTATTCGATTTCAGCGCCGCAGGATCATTGTCGGTCGGCGTCACATAAAAGCGGCCAACGCCGGTCGTCTTAAACGGAGGAGCCGGATAGTAAGCCGCGCCGTCGATCGAAGCTCGCAGCGGGGGCGGCGTCTCAACCACCTCGAGCTTGTAGTCGGCGGGGACGTCGAAGATGCCGGTCTTACGCGCGTAGTCAACCAACCGGAAGGCTGTTTCGCGATACCGTGCGATCATTTCGGCGTCGGACTTCGGGTAGTCTTTCGAGAGCTCATCGAACACAGCGCGAACCGCTGCCGGGCCTGAAGGGACCTCGATTTTGAGGCGTCCTCCAATCTCGCCCGCAAGGCGGGTCATCTCTTTCTGAGTCGCTTCGACGATGGCCCACGCCTCGCCGTAGAGTTGGGCAGCAGTCTTGTCGATATGGAAGTTGTTCTTGAGCGCCCAGTCGTATTCAGCTTCTCCCATCGCGAAATGATCTGCCGAAAACTCCGGCTTGACCTTGTTCGAAGCCACGTCGTCAAAGAAGGTCCTGGCCACGAAGTCGCGCAGGCCACGATAGGCTCCAGCAGCCTGTTTCGAGGCATCACGAACCTGAGAAAGCAACTGCTCCCGCTGCGGACCGGTGATTCGCGCTTCGGCCAGCTTTGGTAGAGCCTCTTCGAAATACTTCGCGTCAGCCTCGGACGTGTCTATGCCGTTGCGTTTGAGCATGCGAAAGTCGGGCGTGTTCTTCGATTTCACTCCGGCGAGCAGTTGTTCCCGGGCGACATTTAGAAACTGAGGAATCCCGCCGACGCGTTTGGCCACCAGCGACCACTCACCCTCAGTCCCGTAGGTCTTGTCGCCGGTCTGAGTCATTCCTTGTAACTGCCAATCGACTGCGCGGAACGGCTCATCGGTGTATGTGTCAAGCGCGCGTTCCTGGTAGTGGCGCACTTGATGCTGATGAAGGAGGAATCTCACCTGAGCGAGGGCAACATCGCGATCGATCCGCCGATTAGGTGATAGCCTGTTTGGATCTACGCCTTCTAAAGACTTCTGCGCCTCCGCAAGCCAGCGGTCTTCAGCCTCGAGCGCCGCCACCGAGTGATCGCGTAACATACCATCGACGTCATGCAAAGATGCGTCGAGCCCTGCGCCGCCAAGATATGTATTGACTGTCGGATTGCGTCGGAGAAACTCGATGACGTATGAATCGTGAATCCTGGTGAACTCATTATCTCCCGCGTTGCTCGTTGTTCGTTCCGTCGCAGTCTGCGTGCATGCCGCCATCAGAGCGATCAATGCGACTAAAATCTTTCTCATAGTCAAACCTCAGTGATCTTGTATGTGCGGCGTCGGTGGCGACGATGTTGCGCCTGAGAGGCAAGGTGTCGACAAGAATGATGGATAGCAGTCGCAGGTTCGAGCCCTGCACGGCTCATAAGTCTTTTCACCAGGTACTACTCAGAAGCCATCGGCTCATGGCCTTCCGCACTGATCATGACGTAATATCCGTCCGGATCCCGGAGCGAGAACTCCTGTGTTCGAGTATTCGGGTTCGCGTGCGGCTCCTCTTCGAGCCGGGCGACGAGAGCACGTGCCCTTTTCAGGGCCACATCGAAATCGTCGACGCGAAAGAACAAGAGGAGCCCGTTGCCAGGTGTCGCCTCGTCCGGGCTCATCAACGGCGGATGCTCGTGCGCGCCCCACTGGTGGAGGCAGAGCAGGACAGTTCCATCCGAATCGAGGAGCTGACCAAAGTCATCATGGGCCGGTCGTGTCTCGGGTTGGCCCAAGAGCGACTGGTACCATTTGAAGCTGGTCGCCACATCGCTTACGCCGATGATCGTCCACAAGCGTTTCATGACGAGGATTATATGGGCATTGAATCCTGGTGTTCAATCGGTGGGTGGTATGGAGTACAGCGGCTCGACGCCGTTCCAGACTACGTTGGTTCGGGACTCACCAGTAAGACTGCACGCGAGGATGGCACTCCTGCCGGTCGAGCACACGACCAGTCTTCCGGCAAAACCTGAACCGACGTAGTCGAGAACGACGTCAGGCCGCCGTAATCCATAAACGCCGCTAGCTATGTCAGATCAACGATTAGTAACCGGGCTGATCGGTGGCGTCGAAAAACGCGAGATCAGGATTGTCGACTACGATCCGGATTGGCCGCAGAAGTTTGAGACGCACGCCAATGTCATCGCCGAGGCGCTTGGAGGCTCCGCTCTGCGAGTCGAGCATATCGGTTCGACGTCCGTGCCCGGTCTCGCCGCCAAGCCCATCATCGACATTCTTGTCGTGGTCCGGGATTCCGCGGACGAATCCGCCTATCTGGCCCAACTGGAAGCGGCGGGGTATGTCCTGCGGGTGAGAGAGCCGGAATGGAATGAGCATCGGATGTTCCGGACTCCTGAACAGGACGTTCACATTCACATCTACTCCGCAGGCTGCCCGGAGATTCAGCGAAGCCTGAGGTTTCGGGAGCGACTGCGCCGAAACATCGACGATAGACGCCGCTACGAGAAGACGAAACGCGAACTCGCCGCGAAAGAGTGGCCCGACATGAACGCATACGCGGACGCCAAGACGGAGGTGATCGAAAGCATCTGCTCGATCGCAGATGACGGTGCTGATTGATGGGCATGCGTCGTGAAGGTGCCTTTTCAAGAGCCCGGGTTGGGCTTTTGTCGTTTTCCGCCTTAACATTCACCTTATGCACAGCACCTTTATTCAGTATGTTTACCTCATACTGATAATTCTTGCCCTTGTGATGGCCGCGAATAGGCTTCGGCTGGCTTACCCGATCGTGCTGGTGTTGGGCGGCCTGGCGCTTAGCTTTACCACTCAGTTTTCGAATATCACCATCGATCCGGAGCTGGTCTTCTTCATTTTCCTCCCGCCTCTGCTCTACGAAGCGGCCTGGCAGATCTCGTGGAAAGAATTCTGGAAATGGAGACGTGTGATCACCAGTTTTGCCTTTCCGATCGTCATCATCACGGCGTGCGTGATCGCGTTTGTATCGAGTGCAGTCATTCCCGGTTTCAGTTTAGCTTTGGGCTTTCTCCTTGGAGGCATCATTTCGCCCCCCGATGCCATTTCCGCGACAACTATTATGCGACGGGTAAGCGTACCCAAAGGGCTGCTCAGCATCGCTGAAGGTGAAAGCTTGCTCAACGATGCCTCGTCATTGATCGTTTTTCGCTTCGCCCTGGCAGCCGTAATCACGGGGCAGTTCCATTTTCAAGAAGCCGCCATCAGCTTTTTCCTCGTGATCTTTATGGGGATACTCATCGGGATTCTCGTCGGGATCATTTTCTACGCCGTCCATCGGTGGCTGCCTACGACACCCAGCATAGAGATCGTTCTTACTCTCGTAACTCCGTACTGTATGTATTACTTCGCGGAGCACTTTCATTTTTCGGGTGTTCTCGCAGTGGTGAGCGGCGGGCTTTTTTTGTCAAGCAAGCGACAAAGCATGCTCAACTTTCGGAGCCGGCTCGAAGGAGTCAATGTGTGGACCAATCTGGTCTTCGTCCTCAATGGGTTGATCTTCCTGCTCATCGGACTCCAACTGCCCTCGATCACCCGTCAGCTCGGAGATACCGGGTTGGGCGAAGCAATATGGTACGGATTGGTCATCTCCTTTGTACTGGTCCTCACACGGCTGCTGTGCACGCTGGGAGCTTCGCCGTTTACGAGTCTTATGAGCCGTTTTATTACGGTGGCGGACCCATATCCGGGGTGGAGGAACCCGCTGATTCTTGGCTGGGCGGGGATGCGTGGCGTAGTATCCCTGGCAGCAGCACTTTCTATACCGATGCTCATCAGCGAGGGGCAGCCTTTTCCCTATCGCAACCTGATTCTCTTCATCACGTTCATCGTCATTATCGTCACCCTGGTATTTCAAGGGTTAACGCTTCCGTGGTTGATCCGAAAGGTAAAGCCGGAGAGTAAAGACACCGCCATACCGGAACACGATCAGGAGTTGATCATTCAAAAGAAGATCGCCCGGGCTTCACTTCAATTCCTGGAAGAGAAATACGGTAA
>Ga0068859_100005470_pt1 | contig 12924 bp, 11 predicted proteins | sample KBSSwiS22_FD_66585 | JGI IMG/M metagenome (GOLD analysis project Ga0068859, IMG submission 66585) | Switchgrass rhizosphere microbial communities from Kellogg Biological Station, Michigan, USA - KBS Switchgrass S2-2 | ecosystem: Host-associated > Plants > Roots > Rhizosphere > Soil ... | reverse complement strand
CCCGAGATCGCGATCGGCACGATCGGGACGCCGGCGTCGAGGGCCAGGTGAAACGACCCCCGCTTGAACGGCGCGAGCTTCCCGTCGCGGCTGCGCGTTCCTTCGGGAAACAGGATCACCGAGGCCCCCGCCCGAATTCTCTCCGCGGCGCGGCCGAGGCTGCGGATCGCGCTGGCACGGTCCTTTCGGTCGATCGCGATGAAGTCCGCGACCTTCATCGCCTGGCCGAGGACAGGGATCCAGAAGATCGTCCGCTTGGCGACGAATCGCGTGGTGACCGGGAGGGCGGGGACCACCGCCCAGATGTCGAGGTTGGAGATGTGGTTCGACAGGAAGATCCGGGGCGCCGTTCCGCCGGCGTGCTCGAGGCCGTGATAGACGGGCTTGATCCCCATGGCCGCCATGTGCGCGCGCGCCCAGATCTTGCCCATCGCGAACACGAAGTCCGGGCGGCCCATCACCAGGGCCCCGACGATCGCGATGGGTCCGAGGATGAGGGTGGCGACCACGAACGTCACCAGGGTGAGGACGCCGCGAATCATGGGGCGCGGGAGTATATGCGGTCCCTATAATCCGCACCGATGCCGGGCACGAGCCGAAGGAATGGGGTGTCGGTCGCGCTGGCCGTCGGAGCCGCCTACGACGCGATCTTCGCGGTGCTGATCCTGGCTTTCGCGGAGCCCGTTGCCGGCCTGCTCGGGCTCTCGCTGCCGGCCGATCCGATCTACTTCAAGCTGAACGCCATCCTCTTGTTGATCCTGGCCGCGCTCTATCTCGCGGCCGCCCGTGAGCCGGAGCGTTATCGCCTGGTCGCGCCCATCTCCGGGGCCGGCCGGGTCGCCGGGTTCGTCTTTTTTGTCTGGGCTTGGCGCGGCGGCCGTCCTCCGGCGTTCCTCGCGCTCGGCGTCGCCGACCTGGCACTCGGGTTGTCAACGCTCGCGGCCTGGCGGCGCGCATCGGTGGTAAGTAGTTGAAACCATTGAAGCTTGACCCGCCAGAACCCGCCACCTATCCTTCCGCACCAGGATGAGGGGACTGCTGCATTCGTGGCTCACAGAGCTGGGGGGGTTGGCAGTCCTCGCCGGCGATACCGTCCGTCAAGCCTTCCGCCGACCCTTCGAGCGGTCCCTCTGGATCGACCAGCTCGAGCATTTAGGGGTGCAGTCGCTCACCATCACCAACGTGACCCTGTTGTTCACCGGGATGGTGCTCGCCGTCCAAACCGCGTACTCCCTCTCGTCGTACGGGGGGTCGTCCTTCGTCGGCGATCTGCTCTCCCTCGCCATCGTGCGCGAGCTGGGGCCCGTCCTGACCGCGCTCATGGTCGCCGGGCGGGTGGGGGCCGGCATCACCGCGGAGCTCGGCTCCATGACCGTGACCGAGCAGGTGGACGCCCTGCGCGTTCTCGCGGCGAGCCCGGTCAAGAAGCTGGTCGTTCCCCGTGTCGGCGCGCTCGTGATCGCGCTGCCGTTGCTCACCGTCCTCGCGGACGTCGTCGGGCTCTTCGGCGGCATGCTGATGGCGGTGAGCGAGATCGGGCAGAGCCGCGCCTACTTCGTCAGCCACGTCCTGGGGGCGCTGTTCATCCAGGACGTCACCAGCGGCATCGGGAAGACGTTCTTCTTCGCGTTCTTCATCGGGATCATCGCCTGCTACAACGGGCTGAACGCCACCGGGGGCGCCGACGGCGTCGGCAAGGCCACGACCAACACCGTCGTGACCGCGTCGATCGCGATCATCGTCTCCGACTTCTTCCTGACCAAGATCTTCATGCTCTTCTGAGAGGGGCCCTCGTGTCCGATTCGTTCCTCCGGTTCGTCGACGTCAAGAAGGCCTTCGCGGGGCACGAAGTGCTCCGCGGCGTGAACCTGGACGTCACGCGCGGCGAGACGCTCGTCGTGCTCGGGGGAAGCGGCTCGGGAAAATCCGTGCTCCTGCGCCACGCGGTCGGGCTGTTCCGCCCGGACTCGGGCGAGGTGTTCGTCGAGGACGTCGAGATCTCGAAGCTCGACGAGGACGAGCTGCTCGAAACGCGCAAGCGCGTCGGCATGCTGTTCCAGTCGGGCGCTTTGTTCGACTCGATGACGGTGCGCGAAAACGTGTCGTTCGCCCTTCTCGAGCACACGGACTGGGACGACACGAAGGTGGCGGCGCGGGTGGACGAGGTCTTGCACCTGGTCGAGCTCGAGGGGGTCTTGGACCTCATGCCGTCCGACCTGTCGGGGGGCATGCGCAAGAGGGTCGCGCTCGCTCGCGCGATCGCCTTGTCGCCGGCGGCGATCCTCTACGACGAGCCGACGACAGGCCTGGATCCGATCACCGCGAACACCATCAACCACCTGATTCGCAGCCTGCAAAAGCGCCTGGGCGTCACGTCGATCGTCGTGACGCACGACATCCATTCGGCGTTCACCGTCGGCGATCGCATCGCCTTTTTGTACGAAGGGCGCATCCTGTTCCACGGCACGACGGCCGAGGCGCGCGCCGGCAAGACTCCGTTGCTGAGAAATTTTCTCGAAGGGGGCGGGTATGCCTAGAGCTTCGAGCCGCGAAGCGACCGTCGGTGCCTTCCTGGCGCTGGCGCTCATCGTTCTTGCCGTCGGCATCATGGCCGTCGGCGGCGAGTCGCGGCTGTTTTCTCGAAAGGCGACCTACCGGGTCGTCTTCCCCGCGACCGACGGCCTCATCGTCGGCTCGCCGGTGAAAATGGGGGGCGTGCAGGTCGGAGCCGTAACGCACCTCCAGCTGCCGACCGATCCCGGTGCCCTGGGCGTCGAGGTGTCGATCGGCGTCCAGCGGATCTACGCCTCCCGCGTGCGCCAGGGCTCGGAGGCGGCGCAGAAGTTCCTCCAGTACCTGTCGGGGGAGAAGTACGTCGAGCTCACGCCGGGCGATCCGAACCTTCCCGCGATCCCGGAGGGCGACCTTCTGCCCGCGCAGCAGGGGAGCCGCCTGTTCGAGCAGGGCGAAGACATCGCGGACAACTTGAACGCGATCACGATCTCGCTCAAGGAGATCCTCCAGCCGCTCCAGGAAGGGCAAGGCGTTCTCGGCCAGCTGATCCAGAATCCGGAGTTCGGAAAAGACTCCTTGGCCAAGCTCAATGCGACGTTCGCCAACATCGAGCAGATCAGCGGAAACCTCAAGGACGGACGCGGATTGGCGGGACGCCTGTTGACCGACAAGGCGCTCGCCTCGCGGCTCGACGATCTGGGCAACGCCGTTCGCGATCTGGCGGCGCTCCTTCAAACCGCGACGCGCGGCGAGGGCGCGATCGGCTCTCTCACCAAGAAAGGCGGGGACGCCGAGCTGGCGATCGCGGACTTCCGGGAGTCGGCCGCCTCGCTCCGCCGCGTCACCGGCCGCCTCGAGTCGACCGAAGGGCTGGTCGGAAAGCTCCTGAACGACGAGGCCTACTCGCATCGCCTCGCCTCGGATCTGGCGGACACGGTGGCCAACCTCAAGGCGATCACCGCGAAGATCAACGAGGGGCAGGGGACGCTCGGCGCCCTGGTGAACGACCGGAGCGTCTACGACGGTGCGCAAGACGTCGTCGCCGGGGTGAACGACAGCAAATTCGCCCAGTGGCTGCTGCGGCACTACCGCAAGAAGGGGATCGAGGCGCCCGAGCAGCCCCCCGAGCCGGTTCCGTAAGCGCGCTGGCGCGGAAGGACGCCGTCTTTATATTCTCTCGGCTCGCGTTCGACATCATAAGGAGACCCCGATGCCCGGCAGCCCCCGTTTCAGCGCGCTCGAGCGCAAGATCAAGAACAAGTCCGCGCGCGTCGGGATCGTGGGGCTGGGTTACGTCGGCCTTCCGCTGGCCGTCGAGTTCGCGCAAGCGGGATTCCGTGTCGTCGGGATCGACGTCGACAAGCGCAAGGTCAAGACGGTGAACGAGGGGGTGTCCCACATCGAGGACGTCGCGACGACGACGCTCAAGCCCTTGGTCCAGGAAGGCCTGATCCGCGCCCAGGCGGACTACAAAGGATGCGGCAAGCTCGACGCCATCCTGATCGCGGTGCCGACGCCGCTCCGCAAGACGAAAGACCCCGACATCTCCTACATCGTGTCGTCGCTCGACGCGATCGCCCCGCAGGTTCGTGCCGGGCAGCTGATCATCCTCGAGTCGACGACCTACCCCGGGACCACGGACGAGGTCATGCGGCCCGTGCTCGAGGCGTCGGGATTGAAGGTCGGGAAAGACATCTTCCTCGCGTTCTCTCCGGAGCGGGTCGATCCCGGGAACAAGCTCTATCAGACGAAGAACACGCCGAAGGTCGTCGGCGGGACGACGCCGTGGTGCACGAAGGCCGCGGCGCTGCTTTACGGACAAGCGATCGAGCACGTGCACCCGGTCACCTCGACACAGGCAGCGGAGATGATCAAGCTGCTCGAGAACACCTTCCGTGCCGTGAACATCGGCCTGGTCAACGAGATCGCGCTGATGTGCGAGAAGCTGGGGCTGGACGTCTGGGAGGTGATCGACGGCGCGGCGACCAAGCCGTTCGGGTTCATGCGCTTTTACCCCGGACCGGGGATCGGCGGGCACTGCATCCCCCTCGACCCGCACTACCTCGCTTGGAAGCTTCGAACGGTGAACTACACCGCCCGCTTCATCGAGCTTGCGTCCGAGATCAACGGGCACATGCCGGAAGTGGTCGTGCGCCGGGCGGCCGCGATCCTGAACAAGGCGAAAAAGAGCGTGAAAGGATCGAGGGTCTTCGTGCTGGGGCTCGCCTACAAGAAGGACACCGGGGACATCCGCGAGTCGCCGGCGCTCGACGTCATCCGCCTCCTTCAGGAAGAAGGCGCGACGGTCTCGTTCCACGACCCGTATTCGAGCTCGTTCCGGTCCGAAGACGGCCGGACCGAGAAAGGGTCGCCGCTGACCCCGCAGACGCTGGCGGCCGCGGATCTCGTGGTCATCGTCACCGACCACTCCGTGTACGACTACGCGGCGATCGTGAAGAACGCCCGGCGGGTGCTCGACACGCGCAACGCGACGCACGGGGTCCGTTCGGGACGCAACAAGATCGAGAAGCTCTAGGTCGGATGACGTGGGTGCGATCCTCGTCACCGGAGGGGCTGGCTTCATCGGCTCGCACCTGACCGACCGTTTGCTGGCCGACGGCCGGCCGGTCGTCGCGTTGGACAACTTCGACCCGTTCTACGACGAGTCGTGGAAGAGGAAGAACATCGAAGCGGCGCTGCGGCATCCCGCGTACCGGCTCGTCCGCGGCGACATCCGCGACGCGGCGGCGCTCGACGACGCTTTCGGAGGGGCCCCGATCGACGCGGTCGTCCATCTCGCGGCGCGCGCGGGCGTCAGGCCTTCGATCGAGGATCCCGCGGGGTACGTCTCGGTCAACCTCGACGGCACGGTCAGCCTTCTCGAGGCCTGCCGCCGCCGCGGCGTCGGGCGATTCGTCTTCGGCTCGTCGTCGTCCGTCTACGGGAACAACGAGAAAGTCCCCTTCGCCGAGGACGACCCGGTCGACCACCCGATCTCGCCCTACGCGGCGACCAAGCGGGGCGGCGAGCTGCTCGCGCACACGTACCACCACCTGTTCGGGATGAAGGTGGCGTGCCTGCGCTTCTTCACCGTCTTCGGTCCGCGTCAGAGGCCCGATCTGGCCATCCGGAAGTTCGCGATGCTGATGGCGGACGGGCGGGAGCTGCCGGTTTTCGGGGACGGGACCTCGGGGCGCGACTACACGTACGTGTCGGACATCGTCGACGGGGTCGTGCGGTCGCTCGACCGGGCGAGCGGGTTCCACATCTGGAACCTCGGCGGATCTCACCCCGTCGCGCTGAACGATCTCGTCGCGACCCTGGCGCGCGGGCTCGGGAAGCAGCCGCGGATCCAGAGGCTGCCGCCGCAGCCGGGGGACGTGAATCGGACCTGGGCGGACGTGTCCCGCGCCAAGCGGGATCTCGACTGGGCGCCCCGGACCGGATTCCAAGAGGGCATGGACTCCTTTTTCGCGTGGTTCAGGAGCGCGTCATGAACATCGCGGTCGTCGGAACGGGTTACGTGGGGCTCGTCACGGGAGCGTGCTTTTCGGAGTTCGGCAATCACGTCGTGTGCGTCGACAACGACGCCGAGAAGATCGCGACGCTGAAGCGCGGCGAGATGCCGATCTACGAGCCGGGCTTGGACGCGCTCGTCGAGCGCAACGTGAAGGCCGGGCGCCTCATGTTCACGACCGACCTCACGGGCGCCGTCGAGCGCGCGCTCGTCGTGTTCATCGCGGTCGGGACGCCGCAGGGGAACGACGGACGCGCGGATCTTTCGTTCGTCCACGAGGTCGCGCGCGCGGTCGCGGAGAGCCTCAACGCCTACAAGGTGGTCGTGACCAAGAGCACCGTCCCCGCGGGCACGGGGACGACCATCCGCGAGATCATCGGCAAGAACCTCAAGGAGCCCCACGCGTTCTCGGTGGCGTCGAACCCCGAATTCCTCCGCGAAGGCTCCGCGATCGAGGATTTCCTCCGGCCCAACCGCGTCGTGATCGGCTGCGAGGACGAGACGGCCGCCGCGATCATGAAGGACCTGTACCGCCCGCTCTATCTCATCGAAACGCCGGTCGTCGTCACCGACGTCGTCACCGCCGAGGTGATCAAGTACGCCTCGAACGCGTTCCTGGCGACGAAGATCTCCTTCATCAACGAGATGGCGGACCTGTGCGAGAAGGTCGGCGCCGACGTTCACGACGTCGCGCGCGGCATGGGGCTGGACCAGCGCATCGGCCGGAAGTTCCTCCACCCGGGCCCCGGCTACGGCGGGTCGTGCTTCCCCAAGGACACGCGGGCGATCCTGGAACTCGCGCGCGACCACGACGTCCCCCTGAAGATCGTCTCGGCCGTCATCGACGTGAACGCGGGCCGCATCGCGACCTCGCTCGCCAAGATCAAAGCCGCCCTGGGCGGCTCGTTTACGGGGAAGACCGTCGGGCTCCTCGGCCTGACGTTCAAGCCCAACACCGACGACCTGAGGGAATCGCCCGCGATGGCGATCCTGGACGGACTCGTCGGTCAGGGGGCGAAGGTCCAAGCCTACGACCCGATCGCCATGCCGATCGCATCGCAGACCGCGCGGGAAAACGTCCGCTACTGCGACGACGAATACCAAGCGGTCACCGGGGCCGACGCGCTCGTCGTCGCGACCGAGTGGAACCAGTTCCGCGCGCTCGACGTGGAGCGCGTGCGCGGCGTCATGAAGGCGGCGGTGATCGTCGACTTGCGAAACGTCTACGAGCCGGACGCGATGCGCGCCAAGGGGTTTGCGTACTCGTGCGTCGGGAGGTCCTGATGGCTCAGTTCGTGGTGACGGGGGGCGGGGGCTTCATCGGATCGAACCTCACGGAGGCGATCCTGCGAAACGGCGACGGCGTGCGCGTCGTCGACAACTTCGCCACGGGACGCCGGGTCAACCTGGAATCCGCGGGCTCCTGGGCGAAGACGGGCGGAGGCTCGTTCGAGCTCGTCGAAGGCGACATTCGCGACCTGCCGACCTGCCGCAAGGTGGTCGCCGGCGCCGACTACGTTCTCCACCAGGCCGCGATCCCGTCCGTCCAGCGCTCGGTCAAGGACCCGATCGGCTCGAACGAGGTCAACGTCGCCGGCACGCTCAACCTGCTGGTCGCCGCGCGCGACGAGAAGGTGAAGCGGTTCGTCATGGCGTCCTCCTCGTCGCTGTACGGAGAGAGCGAGACACTGCCGAAGGTCGAGTCGATGGCGCCCGCGCCGATCTCCCCTTACGGGCTGCAGAAGCTCGCCGGAGAGACGTACTGCGGCGTCTTCCATCGCCTCTACGGGCTGCCGGCGATCGCGCTCCGCTACTTCAACGTCTTCGGGCCGCGCCAGGATCCCGGGAGCGAGTATTCGGCGGTGATCCCGAAGTTCATCACGGCGATCAAGACGCAAAAGACGCCGACCATCTACGGCGACGGCGAGCAGACCCGGGACTTCAGCTACATCGCGAACGTCGTCCAGGCGAACCTGAAAGCGTGCGCCGCGGGGCCGGCGGCGCACGGGGAAGCGTTCAACATCGCCTGCGGCGAGCGGATCAGCTTGAACCAGCTTGTTTCGATCCTGGCCGGCTTCGCGGGGCGCGCGGTGACACCGGCTTACGCGCCCCACCGGCCGGGGGACATCAAGCACTCGCTGGCCGGCATCGAGAAAGCCGAAAGGCTCCTGGGGTATCGCCCCGAGGTCTCGGTGCGCGACGGTTTGAAGCGTACGTGGGACGCGCTCTAGCCGCGCGCCGGCCCGCCGGCGACGTGCACGTCGTCCTCCTGGCGGGGGGAACCGGGACGCGTTTCTGGCCGATGAGCCGGAAGGCGCGCCCGAAGCAGTTCCTCGCCCTCGACGGGCGGGACTCCCTTCTCCGGCGGACGTGGAAGCGTGCCCGGCGTCTCGCGCCGCCGTCGAGAATCTGGGTCGTGACGGCAAAAGCGCTGGCGGGGCCGATTCGACGCGAGCTCCCGCGCTTGCCGAAGACCAATCTCATCATCGAGCCGTCGCAGAAGAACACCGCTCCCGCCCTGACGCTGGCCGCGTCGGTCGTCATGCGGCGCGATCCGGCGGCGGTCATCGGGGTGTTCCCGACCGATCACCTCATCCGGAACGAAGACGCGCTGGACGCGGCCTTCGCGAAGGCGCTCCGCGCCGCCGCCGGAGGGGCGCTGGTCTGTCTCGGGATCGTCCCCGATCGCGCGCACACGGGCTTCGGCTATCTGCGGATCGCAAGCCGCCGCGCCCGAGGCGGAGCCGTCGCCGTCGAGCGATTCGTGGAGAAGCCCGGACCTCGGCTCGCGCGCCGGTTCGTCGCCAGCGGACGTTACCTGTGGAACGGCGGGATGTTCGTCTGGCGCGCGGCGGATTTCTTGTCCGTCGCGGCGGCGGTCGCGCCGGCCGTCCACGCGGCGGGCGTCGCCGCAGGCGCGGGGCGCACCGCGGCCTGGCGGCGTCTCCGCCCGGTGTCCGTGGACAGTGCCGTGATGGAAAAGGCCCCGCGCGTCTCTGTCGTGCCGTTGGACGCCGGGTGGGACGACCTGGGCTCCTGGGACACCGCGGCGCGCGTCGTGTCCGACCGGTCTCGCGGCACGGTGTTGACCGACAGCCCCGGCACGGTCGTGTTCGGGACGCACCGCGTCGTGGCGGTTCTTTCGGTTCCCGGGATCGTCGTCGTCGACACGCCCGACGCGCTGCTCGTCGCGTCCCGGTCCGCCGCCGAGCGTGTCCGGGACGTCGTGGCCGAGCTTGCCCGGCGCGGCCGCGAGGACGTCCTGTGACGCGAGCCACCCGATGGGCCCTGCTCGCGGTGATGCTCGCCGCCGGATCGGCCCGCGCCCAGCAGACGACGCTTCCGTATCAGCAGGCGATCGACGGGATCCCCGCCGGGCCGTTCTACTTGAAGCCGCTGTTCGGACTGGGCGTGTCCGGCGAGACCAACCCCCTGTACGAGCCCGCGCAGACCGATCCCGACAGCGACGTCGTCTCGCGCGCGGCGCTCGACTTCGACGCCTTGCTCCCGTTCAAGAACAGTTACGCCCGCGCCGGCTATCGCGGCGTCTTCCGGAGCTTCGCGAAGAACGACGTACCGGACCCTAAGTCACGCGACGTGATCGCCGAGCTCTCGTTGAAGTTCAGCAGCCAGGACCGGCTGGTCGTGCACGGGATCCGCACGACGGGCGCGGCCGAGCTCTTGCGGTTCGACGGCGGCGAGCGAACGTACGACGGCACCCCCTTCCAGTACGGGGTGTACACGCTCGGCGCCGATCGATTCGTTCCCGGGAACTTCGGCTACGAGGTCGCGGTCGTCTGGAGCGACCTGGCGTTCGACCAGTCGACGACGACCTTCTTCAACTTCAAGGGCTGGGACACCACGTTGGACGTGAACACGCCCATCTCGCCGACGATGTGGCTCGTCGGGGGGATCGCCACCCGCCGCTACGACCACTTCATCTCGTCGACGGGCGAGCTGTTCCGGAAAGAATCGTCGAACGCGGTTCGCGGCGGCGTGAAGGGCGTCCTCGGCACCGGGCGCTTCTACCACGTGATCCTCGGCTACGAGCGAGCGAGCTATCCGGGAGGGGAGGGCTCGGACTTCGACGGCCTCGTCGGAGACGCGGCGATCGACTTGACGGTCGGGCCGTCCACGGCGCTGACGATCTACGGGGGACGCCGCCGATGGTCGTCGTTCTACGGAGACAACAACTACTACCTCGCGAACACGATCGGGACGCGCGTGCGGCATCGCTGGCCCGGAACCAGCGAGATCGGCGCGATCGCGGAGCTCGGACGCTCGAACTACTCCGACCCGTTCGACGTGTCCGTCGGCGGCCCGCACCGGCAAGACAACGAGTGGTACCTCGAGACGTACGGAACGGTGGCGTTCGGCCGGCTCTACGGATTGCGCGTGTCCTACATGGCGCGCGTGCGGCACAGCAACGACGACACGGTGGACTACAGCCAGCGCGCGCTGGGCGTTCAGATCGTCGTCGGCTGGCGCTAGGTCCTTGGCGTGAGCTCGGTGCAGTCTGTATGTTGAGCGGCCTATGAGCAGCCGCTCCATCGCGCTGTGGATCGTCGCGTTTCTCCTCGGCGCGGCCGCGCTCGCATTCGGAGCGGTCGAGCTGTGGGCCGAAGAGTGGCTGCGGCTCGGCGCGCTCGCCGCGTTCATCGCGGTGGCGTGGCGCGAGAATCCCGGATCGCTTCTGAAGGGTCGCGTAGCGGCCGTCCTCCTTCCCCTCGTGCTCCTCGTCGGCTGGGGGTTCTTTCAAAGCGTCCCGTTGGGACGCCCGCTGCTCCAGCTGCTGTCGCCGCGCACGGCGCGTGTGAAGGCGGAGACGGTCCCGCCCGCGGGCGTGAGCCTGCCGTCGTTCCTCCTCGGCCAGGCCAAGGCGCGAGGGGTCACGATCGAAGACGGGGCCGTCACGCCCCAGGCTCCCGTCGAGCCGGGGAACCCCGCCGTGCAATCGAGCCTTTCGATCAACCCGTACGCGACACGGCGTGCGTGCTTGGCGTGGATCGCCCCGCTCCTTTTGATCTTCGTGGCGGAGCGAATCGCCCGGGACGCCGAGAAGCGTTACCGGATGTTCTGGGCGATCGCCGGATGGACGGGGCTCCTCGGGGCGATCGCGGTGGCTCAGCTCGTCGCGGGCAACGACAAGCTGATGTGGATCCGGGAGATCCCGAAGGACTCGGCTCCGCTCGGCCCGTTCGTCAACCCGAATCACTTCGCCGGATACGTCGAGCTCGGCCTTTTGGTCACGATCGGGCTCGGGCTCGCGACCTTGGCGCGCGCGGAGGGCCGGCTCAGCTGGACGGGCATCCGCCAGGTGCTCACGGATCGCGTCTGGGGACTCCCGCGCGTCTTCGCTCTCGCGGTCATCGTCGCGCTCGGCCTCGCGGGCTTGGTGCTGACGAAATGCCGCGGCGGCCAAGCCGCGCTCGTCGCCGGCGCGCTCGTGCTCTTGCCGGTCGGGCGCTTGCGCAAGCTCTTGCCGGCGGCCGCGGTCGTTCTGATCGTCCTCGCGTTCGCGCTGGGTGTGGCGAGCTGGCTCGGCAGCGAAGAGCAGACTCTGCAAACCGCGTTCTTCGCGGAGAACACCGGAGACCTTTCGCTCGCGATGCGCTCGGACATCTGGGGCCGCACGTGGCGCATCGTGGCCGACAACCCGCTGACGGGAACGGGGCTCGGGACCTTCGAGTGGGCCTACGCCATGAACGACCGCGAGGGGGAATGGCAGGGGACGATCCAGGCGCACAACGAGTATCTGCAGCTGGCGTCCGAGACGGGGTTCGTCGGCATCGCGCTCTTGATCTGGATGATGGCCGTTTTCGCGAAGAAAGTGCTGTGGCCGGTCCTGGTACCGGCCGACGGGCGGCCGCGCTTCACGTCGCTCGCGCTCGTGGGCGCGTTCTTCGCGATGATGCTGCACTCGCTCATCGAGTTCAGCTTGCAGATCCCGGCCGTCGGCGCGCTGTTCGCGGTGATCGTGGGCACGCTGGTCGCCGCGGCGGGGGACGCGCCGCAGGACGCCGAGGCGTGATGACGCCCGAGATCCTCCTCGTCGCCGGGGCCCGCCCGAACTTCATGAAGATCGCTCCGATCGCCCGGGCGCTCCGTGAGGACGGCCGCATCCGCCCGGAGGTCGTGCACACGGAGCAGCACTACGACCACCGGATGTCGGCGCTCTTCTTCGAGCAGCTGGGACTTCCCGAGCCGGCGATCCGGCTCGGCGTCGGCTCCGGGTCTCATGCGCAACAGACCGCGCAGATCATGAGCCGCCTCGAGCCCGTGCTCGTGTCGCGCCGGCCGGCCGCGGTCCTCGTGGTGGGTGACGTCAACTCGACCGTCGCCGCGTCCCTCGTCGCCGCGAAGCTCGCGATCCCGGTCGCGCACGTCGAAGCGGGCCTGCGGAGCTTCGACCGCACGATGCCCGAGGAGATCAACCGGATCGTGACGGACGCCCTCTCGGATTGGCTCTTCGTGAGCGAGCGCAGCGGGCTCGAAAACCTCGCTCGTGAAGGCGTTCCTCCCGAGAAGGTCCACTTCGTCGGAAACGTCATGATCGACACGCTGCTGCGCTTCAAGGAGCGCGCGCTCGCGCTCGACACCGTGACGAAGATGGGCCTGGAGCCGGGCGGCTACGCGCTCATGACCTTGCATCGCCCGGCCAACGTGGACGACCCGCTGACGCTGTCCCGCATGCTGGGGCCGGTCGTGGCCCTGGGCTCGCGGCTGCCGGTGGTCTTTCCCGTCCACCCCCGCACGACCCCGGTTCTCGCTCAGGCCGGCATCCACGCCGGAAACGGGCTCAGGCTCGTCGAGCCTCTCGGGTATCTCGAATTCCTCGGGCTCATGGCGGGGGCCCGTCTCGTTCTCACCGACTCCGGCGGAATTCAAGAAGA
>Ga0068859_100005468_pt1 | contig 12925 bp, 14 predicted proteins | sample KBSSwiS22_FD_66585 | JGI IMG/M metagenome (GOLD analysis project Ga0068859, IMG submission 66585) | Switchgrass rhizosphere microbial communities from Kellogg Biological Station, Michigan, USA - KBS Switchgrass S2-2 | ecosystem: Host-associated > Plants > Roots > Rhizosphere > Soil ... | reverse complement strand
GGCGTAGCGCAGCACCGCGTCCTGCGGGTCGCCCTTCTTGGGATGGCGATCGCCCACACGCGGCTCGCCGGCTGGGCCGCCGCCGGGCCTGCGGCCAGCGCAAGGATCAAGGGAACGAGCCAACGGTGTCTCATGACGGCGACCTTAGCGGGCTGAACGTGAACGCATTCCGACCAATCTCCAGCGCCCGTGGCGTCAGAATGGCGAGAAGCGTTCCACCAGGGCCTGGCCGGCCGGGGTCTTCTGCACGCGGCTGATGTCGCCGCGCCCGCCGTAGCTGATCCGAGCCTCGGCGATCTGGGTGTGGCGGATGGTGTTGGAAGAGGAGATGTCCTCCGGCCGCACGATCCCGGCCACGGTGAGCTGGCGCAGCTCGTTGTTGGTCTTCACCTCCTGGGTGCCCTGGATCACCATGTTGCCGTTGGGCAGCACCGCGGTGACCACCGCGGCGATGGTCAGGCTGATCTTCTCCGAGCGGGTGACGGCGCCCGACCCGGACTTGCTGGTCTTCGATTCGGTCTCCACCGCGTTGGCGGGATCGAAGCCGCCGGGCAGCACCCGGCCCAGGCTGGATTCCAGGCCCAGGAAGTGGGGCACGCCGGCCGAGGTTCCCGCCGTGCGCGAGGCGGCCGTGGAGTTGGAGGTCTTGGCGCTGTCGTCGATGTCGATGTTGACGGTCAGGATGTCGCCGACGCGGCTGGCGCGCTGGTCGATGAAGAAGGCGCGCGCGCCGGTGCGCCACAAGGAGTTGGCGCTGGCCGCCTGCGGTCCGGGTTCACGGGCCGACACCAGCGGCATCACCTCCTGGTTCCGCGGCACCAGGGCGGCGGGATAGCCCACGGGCGCGAGATCGGGGCCGCGCACGGTCTCCTTGATGGTGGAGCAGGCGGCGAGGGGAACGAGCGCGAGGGCGAGCAGGATCGGACGCATGCGGGAAGCTCTCATCAACGGGATGCGAATTGCGGGTGACGGGCGGCCTGGTAGCGGTCGGCCGCCGGGCCTGTCAGCGCCTGGCCGGGCCCGACCGCCACGGCCTGGACGATCTTCTTGGAGGCGGGGTTCTGCACGGCGAAGGACTCGCCCACCGCGGCGTTGGCGGTCGCCTTGCCCTGCAGCGCCACCGAAACGCCACTGTCCTGCCAGGTGACGGTGACCATGTCGCCGGTCTTGATGACCAGGGCGGCGGCCAGGTCGCGGCTCAGCGCCACGGCTCCGGCGCGCAACGGCCGGCGCGCCTGCATGCCGATGACGGCGTCGGCGTCCGCCACCGCGTCGGCGGGCGCGGCGGCGGCCTTGCTCCAGACCAGGTCCTGCGGTCCGACGATGTCGCCGGCGTTGAGGCTGCGCGCGTAGGTCAGCACCTCGACATTGCCCTTGGCGGCCGCCACGGCCCCGCTGCGCACGATGATGCGGCGATAGCCCTCGGCGTTCGGCCAGTCGAGGCCGGCCCGCCGGGCGACGGCCTGCACGGCGCCGGCGTCCAGCACCACGGTCTGGCCGGGCTTGGAGGCCACGGGCGTCTTGCCCGCCGCGCCTGCGCCCTCGAACAGCTCTCCCAGGGTCACCACGCCGTCGGCGTCGACGGGTTCGGGCTTCAGGGCGACGGGCTGGCCGGCCAGGCAGGGGCCGGCGACGGCGGCGAAGGCGAGAGCGGCGATGACTTTGCGCATCAGGTTACGTCTTCAACTGGCTGGTGACCGACAGCATCTGGTCGGCCGTGGAGATCACCTTCGAGTTCATCTCGTAGGCGCGCTGGGCGACGATCAGGGCGGTCACTTCGCTCACCGGATCGACGTTCGAGGCTTCGGTGTAGCCCTGCAGCAGGGTGCCGATGCCGGTGGTCCCGGGCGTGCCGGTGGTGGCCGACCCGGAGGCGCCGCTTTCCTTCAGCAGGTTGCCGCCGATGGCCTCCAGCCCCGCCTCGTTGACGAAGGTGGCGAGCTCGATCTGGCCCAGGATCTGTGGGGCGGTCTGGCCCTCGACGCCCGCCTGCACCTGACCGCTCTTGGAGATCGAGATGCTGGTCGTGCCGGGCGGAATGGTGATCGCCGGCTCGATCAGGTAGCCCTCCGAGGTGACGAGTTGGCCTTGGTCGTTCAGCGACAGGTTGCCGGCGCGCGTATAGGCTGTCTCGCCCGAGGGCATCGTCACCTGGAAGAAGCCGCGGCCGTCGATGGCCAGGTCCAGGTTGTTGTCGGTGCGGGTCATCGAGCCCTGGGTGGTGACCCGGTAGGTCGATCCCGCTTTCACGCCCGCGCCGACCTGCACGCCGGTGGGCACCACGGTGCCCTGGTCCGAGGACTGCGCGCCCGGAGTGACCAGCGTCTGGTACAACAGGTCCTCGAACTCCGCCCGCTGCCGCTTGAAGCCGACGGTGTTCATGTTGGCGATGTTGTTGGAGATCACCTCCACGTTCAGCTGCTGGGCGGCCATGCCCGTGGCGGCGGTGCGAAGTGCCTGCATCGGCTAGGTTCCTATTGTATGCGGCCCATCCGCTCGATCGAGCGGCGGGAGAGTTCGGCCTCGGCGTCCATCATCCGGGCCATCTGTTCGTACGCGCGGCTGACCTCGATCAACCGGGTCACCTCGAGCACCGACTTGACGTTGGAGCTCTCCAGCATCCCCTGGCGCACGATCGCGTCCGACGCCGGCGTCGGCTGGGCGTTGGCGGAGTTCTTGAGCAGGTTGTCGCCGGACTTCTCCAGGACCGACAGGTTGTCGAAGCGCACGACGGCGATCTTGCCGACCCGCTCGGTCCCCTGGCTGATGGTCCCGTCGGGCGCGATCAGCACCTCGCCCTTGGTCGCATCGATGACGATCTCGCCGCCGCCGTCGCCGTGCACCGCCTGGCCCGCCTGGGTGACCAGCTTGCCGGTGTCGTCCAGCCGGAAGCGGCCGTCGCGGGTGTAGCGCTCGCCCTCGGCGGTGGTGACTGCGAAGAAGCCGTCGCCCTCCACGGCCAGGTCGAACGGCGCGCCCGTGCGGCGCAACGCGCCCTGGCCGAAATCCCGCGCCACGCCGTCGCCGACCACGAACTTCACCGGATTGGGCGCGCCCAGGGTCCGGGCCGGTCCGGCCGGGTCGACCTTCTGCATCAGTGATTCGACCTTGAACCCGGTCGTGTCGACGTTCGCCAGGTTGTTGGCGGTGATGTCCAGCTCGCGACGCAGGGCGATCTGGCGCGACAATCCGACGAAAAGGGCGTTGTCCATTTACGAAAAGCCCGGAAGGCCCCTGCTGCGACACTTTCTGCCCATTTTCTCCTGCAACCTTCGGGCCAGTCTGAAATATCAACAATATCAATGGAAAAGTTGGTTAACGGACGCCGCCGGGCGGATTTTGCCGGGCAGGGTTAGCCCTCGTTAATTTGGGTTAAAAACTGATCCTTAACCAAGCCGGCGCGATGGAGGACGGAACTCGGACTCTAAGGAATCGCGCGCGTGGCGAAGGACAAGGTCAAGGAAGCCCCCGAAGGGGAGGCTCCCGCCGAGGGCGAGGAGGGCGAAGCTCCCCCCGCCAAGAAGAAACTGCCGCTGAAGATGCTGATCATCGCCGGCTCGGCGGCGCTCGTGGTGCTGGGCGGCGGCGGGACCGCGGCCTTCATGTTCCTGAAGCCCAAGCCCGACGCGGCGCACGCCGAAAAGGGCCACGAGAAGAAGAAGGACAAGAAGAAGGGCGAGAAGGGCCACGAGAAGAAGGGCGAGGGCGCCAGCAACGTCACCGAAGGTCCCGATGGCGTGCTGTTCTACGCCATGCCGGACATCACCGTGAACATGCAGGCCGCCGACGGCAAGGCTACCTTCCTGAAGCTCAAGCTCACCCTGGAGCTGCCCGACGAGGCGGCCGTGGAGAGCCTGGACCCCAACCTGCCCAGGCTGCAGGACATGTTCCAGAGCTTCCTGCGCGAGCTGCGCCCGGAGGATCTCGCCGGCAGCCAGGGCAGCTACCAGCTCCGGATGGAGATCCTGCGCCGCGTCAATCTGGTGATCGCGCCCGCCCGCGCCAACGCCGTGCTCATCGAGGAGATGCTCATCAACTAGGGGCCCGTCCGGGACCCTGGCGAGCCCGCCATGTCAGACGACGAAGATCCCTCACTGGAAGCGGGCCCCCGGGGCGACGCGATGTCCTGGTCGAAGGCGGCCAGCGACGCCGACGGCGGTCGCGAGCGCATCCTCAGCCAGGACGAGATCGACAGCCTGCTCGGCTTCGACATGTCCGAGGACGACAGCGGCGAGCGCACCGGCATCCGGGCGATCATCAACTCAGCGCTGGTCTCCTACGAACGCCTGCCGATGTTGGAGATCGTCTTCGACCGCCTGGTGCGGCTGATGACGACGTCCTTGCGCAACTTCACCTCCGACAACGTCGAGGTGAGCCTCGACAACATCTCGTCGATCCGCTTCGGCGACTACCTGAACTCGATCCCTCTGCCAGCGATCCTGTCGGTGTTCCGGGCCGAGCAGCTCGACAACTACGGCCTGCTGACCGTCGATTCCAACCTGATCTATTCCATCGTCGACGTGCTCCTGGGCGGCCGGCGCGGCACCGCGGCCATGCGCATCGAGGGGCGGCCCTACACCACCATCGAGCGGGTCCTCGTGCAGCGGATGGTCGAGGTGGTGCTGCAGGACGCGCGCACGGCCTTCGAGCCGCTGACCCCGGTGCACTTCGTTCTCGACCGGTTGGAGACCAATCCGCGTTTCGCCGCCATCGCGCGGCCGGCCAACGCCGCCATCCTGGTCAAGCTGCGCATCGACATGGAAGACCGCGGCGGGCGCATCGAACTGCTGCTGCCCTACGCCACCCTCGAGCCCATCCGCAAGAAGCTGCTCCAGCAGTTCATGGGCGAGAAGTTCGGGCGCGACAACATCTGGGAAGGCCACCTGGCCACCGAGCTCTGGAGCACCCAGCTCGAGGTGCGCGCCGTGCTGGACGAGCTGCAGCTCAGCCTCAAGGACGTGCTGAATTTCCAGGTCGGCGAGACGCTCATGCTCAACGCCAACCCGGACAGTCCCATCGAGCTGCGCGCCGGCTCGATCCCGCTCACCCGCGGCCGCATGGGCCGCCGGAACCACCAGATCGCCGTCCGCGTCGACGCGCCCCTGTCCACCCGGGCGCGAACAGCTCTCCAGAGGTTGAAATGAGCGTCATCGCTATTGGCATGAACCTGCTGTTGGCCGGTCTTCTCGCAGCCGCGCTCGGCATGGGCTGGCGCCTGAACCGCCGTCTGCGCGTGCTGCGCGACAGTCATGAGGGATTCACCCGCGCCGTCGCCGACCTCGACGTCGCCGCCCAGCGCGCCGAGCAGGGCCTGGCCGACCTGCGGGCGGCCACCGACGAGGCGACCGACCTGCTCGCCGACCGGATCGAAAAGGCCCGCGTGCTGGCCCAGAAGCTGGAGATGCTGACGGCCCGCGCGGCGGCTGCGCCCCAAGGGGCGGCGCCCGCAAGGGTCCCGGAGGATCTGGAGCTGGACCGTCCGCTCGACCCCAGCCGGCTGGGCGCGCTGATCGGCGCGGCCCGTTCGGCGGGCTTGCGACCCGCCCGCCCGGCGCCGCGGCCTGAGCCCACGCCGGTCCTGCGCGCGCCGACGCCTGCGGCGCGCGAAGCCGCTCCTGCGCTGCGCGAGCCGCCGCTGCTGCGGTCGCGCCTGGCGGACGACGACCTCTTCGACGAGCCGGTCGGCCGCATGCCGATCAGCGCCATGCTGGGCGCTCGTCGGTGAAGAACGTCCCGCGCATCCTGCCGCTGGCCGGCATAGCGATCGGCGGCGTGCTGGCCATCAACGCGCTCTCGGGCGCGCAGGCGCTCCCGGACCTGGTGTCGGGCGCGCGCGCCTTCGCCGAGGACGCCGCGAAGCCCGAGAAGCCCGCCAAGGGCGCGAAATCCGGCAAGAGCGCCAAGACGGAGTCCGCCAAGCCTGCGGAGGGCGTCCCTGACGCGCCGGGCGCGGCGGTAGGCCAGGCCCAGGACGCATCGGCCCTCTCGACCCTGGCCGCCTCCGCACCCCGCCCGCCGGCGATCTGCGCGCCCACCGCCGCCGAGCTCGCCAAGGAGGCGGGGCTATCGCCGGCCGAGCTGCAGGTGCTGCAGAGCCTGGGAACTCGCCGCGGCCAGCTCGACCAGCGCGAACAGGCGCTCGACACCCAGTTGGCGCTGCTGTCGGCCGCCGAATCCAAGCTCGACGCCAAGATCCGCGCCCTCGACGGGCTGAAGACTGACATCAAGGGGCTGCTCTCCCAGGCCGATTCCCGCGAACAGGGTGAGATCGACCGCCTGGTGAAGGTGTTCGAGAACATGAAGCCCAAGGACGCCGCCCCGCGCATGGTGCTGCTGGACGACGCCGTGCGCCTGCCGATCGCCGCCAAGATGAAGGAGCGCTCGCTCTCGGCGATCCTGTCGATGATGCCGCCCAGCGAGGCCAAGAAGCTCACCGAGTCGCTGGCCAAGCGCTTCACCTCCGCCAAGACGCTGGCCGCCAACGCCAACACCCTGGCGGCCGCGGCCGCCTCCGCCACGCCGGTGACGCCGGAGGCCGCCGCTGCGGGACCCGCCAAGGCGAAGCCCGCGGCGCCGAAGCGCGCGCCGGCCAAGGCGCCGCCCAAGGCCGCGGCCAAGAAGCCGGCCCCCGCCGCTCAGGCCGCCGCCACCCCGGCGGCGCTGATGGAGCCCGAGGCCCCGAGCCCCGCGGCCAAGCCCGGCTAGCCGATGGGGTTGAAGCGAGCCCTTCGCTCGAGCGTGGCGGCGATCTGCATCGCCGCCGTCGCCGCGCCCGCCGGCCTGGCGGCTCCGGCGGCCAAGGTCGCCTCGGCGCCGGGGCTCGAGGTGCGCGTCGCCCGCGCCAAGACCTTCTCGCGGGTCGAGTTCCGGGGCGGCGGGCGTCCCACCATCGCGCGCGAGCACGGCGCGGTCGTCCTCACCTTCGGCCGCGGCCTCGACCCGGACCTGGCCCGCCTGCGAACCTCGCCGCCGCCCTGGATCAAGGCCGCCGAGGCCCGCAGCGCCGGGGGACGGCTGCAGATCGTCCTCACCCTCACCGACGACGCCGACGCGAGCTTCGGAACCGCCGACGGCGCGGTCTACGTCAACGCCTTCGCCAAGCCGGCCCCGGCGGCTGAGGCCGCCGCGCCGGCGGTCCAGGCCGCCGCCGCGCCGCCGCCCGAGCCGGAGCCCGCCCGTCCAAATCCCGTGCCGGCCGGCGGCGTGGTCCACATGACCGCGCGCATCGCGAACGGCCAGGTCGTCTTCACCTTCCCCTGGGCCAATCCGAACGGGGCGGCGGTGTTCCGGCGCGGCGACGCGGTGTGGATGGTGTTCGACGCCGGGGCTGCGATCGACGTCTCCCAGGCGCCGCGCGGCCTGACGCAGTTCTCGACCATGGAGGCGGTCCGCGGCGCGGACTACGCCGCGGTGCGTATCGCCGCGCGCCCAGGCATTCCGGTGAGCGTCGCCTCGCAGGGGGGTGTGTGGACGCTGAGCCTCGGCGCCGGCCGACAGGATCCGCCGGGCCTGGTCCGCCTGACCCGCGACGACAGCGGCGGCCCCGCCGCGCTCAAGGCGCCGCTCGCCGGCGCGACCCGCATCGTCCGCCTCGCCGACCCCTACGTGCGCGATGAGGTGTCGGTGGTCACCGCGCTCGGCCCGGCCAAGGGCTTGCCGTCGCGGCGCGAGTTCGTCCAGATGGCCTTCCTGCCCTCGGTGCACGGGCTGGCGATCGAGTCCTACATCGACGACCTTTCGGTCACCCACGACGACGACCTGGTCTATGTGGGCCGCCCGAAGGGCCTGGCCCTGTCGCCGGCCTGGGCGATCGACGAAAAGCCCGCCGCCGACGTGGGCGCGCCCAAGCCCGCCGCCATGCCGGCGCTGATCGATTACGCCAACTGGCCGAAGACCGGCACCGGCGGGTTCCTCGCCCGCTACAACGCCCTGTTCGCCGCCGCCGCCGACGAGCAGGCCAAGGGCCGCGACGCGCCGGTCGAAGCGCGCATGGCGTTCGCCCGCTTCCTGGTCGGCTCGGAGCTGTCGTTCGAGGCCATCGGCGTGCTGAACGGCGTCGCCCGCGTCCGTCCGCAGACCATGGACCAGCCGGAATTCCGCGGCCTGCGCGGCGTCGCCCGCGTGATGGCGCGCCGCTACAAGGAGGCCGAGGCCGACTTCTCCTCGCCCGTCCTGGCCGACGACCCGTCGAGCGCCCTGTGGCGCGCCTACATCGACGCCCAGCTCGCGCGCTGGACCGAGGCCCGCCAGCAGTTCGACGCCGGCGCGGAGGCCTTCAGCTATTTCTCCCCGGTGTGGAAGGCGCGGTTCGCGCGCTCCGACGCCGAGGCGGCGCTGGCGCTGGGCGATCTCGTCGGCGCCAAGGAGCGGATCGACCTGGCGCTTTCCGACAAGACCGATCCGGCCGAGGAGCTATCCACCCGCCTGGTGCAGGCCCGCGTCGTCGAGGCGCAGGGCTCGACGGCCCGGGCGCTGCGCATCTACCAGGTGCTGACCCGCGCGCCCATGGAGAGCGTCTCGACGCCGGCGATGCTGCGCGCCACCCAGATCCGCCTGGAGACCGGCAAGATCACCGCCGCCCAGGCCGTGCAGGTGTTCGACGGCCTGCGCTACCGCTGGCGCGGCGACGGGGCCGAGCTGGAGATCATCCGGGTGCTGGGCCACCTCTACCTGACCCAGGGCCGCTACCGCGAGGCGCTGGAGGCCCTGCGTTCGGCCGGACGGCGCCTGCCGGACCGCCCCGAGGCCCTGGCGCTGCAGACGGACCTCGCCACCGCCTTCCGCGGCCTGTTCCTCGACGGGACCGCCGACGGCCTGGAGCCGATCCAGGCGCTGGCTCTGTTCTACGACTTCAAGGAATTGACCCCCATCGGCGCCGACGGCGACCTGATGGTGCGCAAGCTCGTGCGCCGGCTGGTGGATGTCGACCTGCTGGACCAGGCCGCCGACCTCTTGCGCTACCAGGTGGACAACCGTCTCGACGGCGTGCCGCGCGCCCAGGTCGCCACCGACCTGGCGGTGATCTACCTGATGGACCGCCAGCCCGAGAAGGCGCTGGAGGCGATCAACGGGTCGCGCACCACCGTGCTGCCCAGCGCGCTGAACGCCGAGCGCCGGCTGATCGAGGCTCGCGCCTGGACCGGGCTCGGCCGCTACGAGAACGCCCTGGAGATCCTCGGCAAGGACGTTTCGCCGAGCGGGCAGGAGTTGCGTTCGGAGATCACCTGGAAACAGAAGGACTGGCCCGCCGCCGGGGCGTCGTTCGAGAAGGCCCTGGGCGACCGCTGGAAGGCCGGGGGCGCGCTGTCCTCCGAGGACGAAGGTCGGCTGCTGCGCGCCGGCGTCGCCTACAGCCTGGCCGGCGACGGCGTCTCGCTGGCGCGCCTGCAGGACCGCTACAAGGGCTACTACGACCTGGCGCACAATCCCGAGGCGCTGCGCGTGGCGCTCTCCGGCCTGCCGAGCGGGCGGCTCACGGTCGCCGACTTCGGCCGCGCCACCGCCGACAGCGAGGTCTTCGCCGGCTGGGTCGCCAAGATGAAGCAGCGGTTCCGCCAGGGCGCCGCCACCCCGCCTGCGCCGCTCAAGCAGGCCGCCGCCGCGCCTGCGCCGCCTGCGAAGGGATAAGGTCCCGCAAGCGGGGACTGCACGTCAGCGCGTGGCCCCTGATCCGCGGCTATCCCCCGCCGGCCCCGTGCTGGAAGCTCTCCACCAGGCTCCCGCAGACCAGCCGCCAGCCGTCGACCAGCACGAAGAAGATCAGCTTGAAGGGCAGGGAGACCACCACCGGCGGCAACATCATCATGCCCATGCTCATCAGCACGCTGGCCACGACGAGGTCGATCACGAGGAACGGCACGAACAGCAGGAAGCCGATCTCGAAGGCGCGTTTCAGCTCGGAGATCATGAAGGCGGGCGTCACCACCTGCAGCGGCAGCTCGGCGACGTTGCGCGGCGCCGGCGTCTTCGACAGGCGCACGAAGAGGTTGAGGTCGCCGCGGTCCACCTGGCCCAGCATGAAGGTCTTTACCGGCGCGCCCGCCGCATTGAAGGCGGCCGGCAACTCCATCTTCTGGTCCAGGAGCGGGCGGATGCCCTCGTCGTAGGACCGCTGGAAGGTCGGGCCCATGACGATGGCGGTGAGGAACAGGGCCAGCGAGACGATCACCGCGTTGGGCGGGCTCTGTTGCAGGCCGAGCGCCGTGCGCAGCAGCGACAGCACCACCACGATGCGCACGAACGAGGTGGTCATGATCACGATGGACGGCGCCAGCGACAGCACCGTCATCAGCCCGACGAGCTGCACCACGCGCTCGGTGAGGCCGGCGCCGGTGCCGAGGTTGATGTTGATCGCCTGGGCCGCCGCCGCCGCCGGGAAGCAAAGGCTGGCCAGGGTGATCAGCAGGGACAGGGCCGCCGCCGTGCGCCAGTCCTGGGCGGGCAGGGTGCGGATGGCGCGGATCAGCTCACGCATCGGAGGACCCGCCGGTGAGCTGGCGGCCTTCGCCCAGCAGCAGCAGGCGCTCCTTGCCGTCGCACGCCACCAGCACCAGCCGGCGGCTCGGGTCCAGCACCAACGTCTCCACCACCGCCAGGCGCCGTTCCCGCCGCTGGGGCATGAACCGCGCCAGGGCGTCCGGACCGAAACGGCGCAACGCCACCGCGCCCAGGCCCACCAGGCCCAGGGTCAGCACGAGCGCGAAGACCGCGCGGGCGAAATCGGAGAAATCCATGGTCGACGCTGGGCTTTGCCGGCGCAGGATCGTCGGCGCCATCAGGGTTTGCCGAAAGGGTCTTAAGGAGCGATTAACCCTATTTGTTCACCATCCTGGCCATGGATCTTGGCAGTATTCCGCTCTTCTCCATGTTGCGCGAGCGGCTCGGTTATCTCACCGAGCGGCAACGGGTGGTCGCAGAGAACGTCGCCAATTCCGACACGCCCGGCTTCACGCCCAGCGATCTGAAACCCTTCACCTTTTCCGTCTCCACGGCCGGGCAGATGGCGATGGCCAAGACCGCCGCCACGACCCAGCCGAACCATATGGCGGGCCCGCACGGCGCCCGGCGCACCACGTTCCGCCCGGTCCGTGGGCGCGATTCCGAGACCACGCTCGACGGCAACTCCGTCGTGCTGGAGGAGGAGATGCTTAAGATGACCGAGGCGCGGATGAGCTACGACGCCGCCATCGGGTTCTACCAGAAGTCTCTCAACATGATCCGGCTCGCCGCGCGCGCGCCTGGGCGCTAGGGGCGTTAGATGGCCGACGTGCGGAACGCGGGCGGGGCGCCCCAGACCATCGCCACCACGGCGCTGCGCGCCCAGCAGGCGCGAATGCGGGTGATCGCCGAGAACCTCGCCAACGCCAACTCCACGTCGCGGACGGCCGGCGGCGACCCGTACCGGCGCCAGACCCCGATCTTCCGTCCCGACAAGATTTCCGAGGGCATGGGCGTCAAGGTGTCGCGGGTCGCTCCGGACATGCGCGACTTCAAGGTGACCTATGACCCGGGTCACCCGTCCGCCGACGCCAAGGGCTATGTGAAGCTGCCCAATGTCGATCCGCTGATCGAGGCCATGGACATGCGCGAGGCCCAGCGCGCCTACGAGGCCAACATCAACGTCATCGAGACGGCGCGCGCCATGGAGCAGCGCACCCTCGATCTCCTGAAGAAGTAAGGGCGCGCCATGATCACCCCGCTCGCCGTCGCCAAGGCCTACGCCGCCGTCCAGAGCCAGGCGAATGTCGCCGCGCCCGCCGCCGGGGCCGAGTCCGCGGGCGGGTTCGGGGATATCCTGAAGGCGGCGATGAACGACACGGTCCACGCCTCGAAGAACGCCGAGACCCAGATGGTCAAGCAGGTGCAGGGCAAGGCCGAGCTGATCGACGTGGCCACCGCCATCTCCGCCGCGGAGGCCAGCCTGGAGACGGTGATCGCCGTGCGCGACCAGGTGATCAGCGCCTACCAGGAAATTATGCGCATGCCGATCTGAGGCGCGAAGCCGGACGCCTGAACCGGCTTTTCCTCCGCGCAGTCGCGTCCTAGCGTCGGCCATGCTCTTCGATTTCCACACCCACACCCAGCCGACGGTCGAGGCCGCGGACGAGTTCTTCAGTTGGCTGACGCCGCGGCCGCGGCTGAACAGCGGCTCGCTGGAGGAGCTGTTCCAGCGGATGGAGGCGGTGGGGGTGTCGCGCACCCTGATCGTGCCCTGGCTCCCGGCGCAGGACCTGGTCGAGGCCCGAGTGGCCAAGGGCGAGCTCCGCGAGGCCGCCAGGCTTTCGGTCATCGACAAGTGGCGCGAGCTCAACGCCTGGGCGGCGCGGACGGCCGCGGCGCACCCGGATCGGATCACCACCATCGTCGGCGTCGATCCCGTGCTGATGACGCCGGCGGAGGTCGAGACGGAGGTCGCGCTGCGGCTTTCGCAGGGCGCCAGCGGCATCAAGATCGCGCCCATGTTCCTGGGCGTGAGCGCGAACGATCCCAAGCTGCGCATCGTCTGGGAGCTTGCGCGCGACCACAAGGTCTTCGTGCTCTCGGAGTGCGGGGCGCGGGGCCACGACGGACACCAGCCGTGGGGCGCGCCCAGGTTCTTCGACGAGATCTGCCGCGCCTATCCGGACGTGGTCATCCAGCTTGCCCACCTGGGCTGGGGCGCCGAGGAGGATACGGCCCGGCTCACCCGCACCTATCCCAACGTCTACGCCGACCTGTCGCTGCGTCTGGCGGGCCTGGACGAGCCCGGGGAGTGGACCAGCGAACAGATGCTGCGCTGCATCCGCGACATCGGCGCCGACCGGGTGATCTACGGCACCAATTATCCGATCGTCGACGTCTTCAAGTTTCGCGCGGTCTTCGACGCGCTCGACCTCACGGCCGAGGAGCGCGAGCTGATAAGTTGGAAGAACGCCGCCCGCGTGCT
>Ga0068859_100005467_pt1 | contig 12927 bp, 9 predicted proteins | sample KBSSwiS22_FD_66585 | JGI IMG/M metagenome (GOLD analysis project Ga0068859, IMG submission 66585) | Switchgrass rhizosphere microbial communities from Kellogg Biological Station, Michigan, USA - KBS Switchgrass S2-2 | ecosystem: Host-associated > Plants > Roots > Rhizosphere > Soil ... | reverse complement strand
GGCGCTCCCAGGCGTCGGGAAAGGCCCGGAGCGCGCGGGCCCGGCGGTAGCTTCGATTGGCCTCCTCGGCCCAGGCGGAGGAGGCGCCGAACGCGGAGAGCGCCTTCGCTGCGAGCCGCGCCACGGCGTACGAGGCGTAGCTCCGGTCTTCGGCCTGGATCCGGACATCGTCCAAAAGAAGCGCGTAGCTGTCGTACCCGCCGAAGATCTCGTCGCCGCCGTCCCCCGAGAGCGCCACCGTGACGAGCTGTCGTGCGAACCCGCACATCTGCCAGGTCGGAACGCTGGAGGAATCCGCGAACGGCTCGCCGTACACGTCGACCAAGGTGTCGAGGATGTCCCCGACGTGGGTTTCGGCCTCGATCTCGTGGTGCTCGGTGCGGTACTGCGCCGCGACCTCGCGAGCGAACGGCCGCTCGTCGACGAAATCGGCGAAGCCCACCGTAAACGTCGTGATGGGCCGCTCCGACCGTCGCGCGAGGCAGGCGACGATCGTCGTCGAGTCGAGCCCTCCCGACAGGAACGCGCCTAAGGGCACGTCGGCCACGCGCTGGGACTCGACGGCCTGCTCGATCAGCGTGCGGGCGTGGAGAGCGGCCTCGCGCGGGTCGGAGATGACCGAAGACGACAACCGAGGGGCCCAGTAGCGCGCGATCGCGACACGGCCTTCTATCCAGGTCAGGGTGTGAGCCGGAGGCAAGACCGAGACATTTCGAAGGATCGTCCGATCCGGGGGGACGTAGAGAAGGTTCAGGTAGAGGTCGACCGACTCCCGGTCGAGCGCCGGCCGCAGCCCGCCCGTCGCCAGAATCGCCGGCAGCTCCGACGCGACGGCGAACGTGCCGTCGTCGAGGGTCGCCGTGTACAGCGGCTTTTCCCCGAACCGGTCGCGGGCGCACGTGAGCGTGCGGCTTTCGAGATCCCACACCGCGAAAGCGAACATCCCGAGGAGATGCTCGGGAGCGCGCGTTCCCCATTGTGCGGTCGCGGCCAGCACGACTTCGGTGTCGGAGACCGTGCGGAACGCGTGCCCGAGCGCCGAAAGCTCGTGGCGCAACGCGCGGTAGTTGTAGATCTCGCCGTTGAAGACGATGCAGCGCCGCCCGGATGCGTCGAACATCGGCTGCACGCCGCCGGTCAGATCGATGACCGCCAGCCGCCGATGCCCCAGATGCGCCTCGGGGAACCGCACGAACCCTTCGCCGTCGGGACCGCGGTGGGCGAGCCGGCGCGTCGCTTTCTCCACGGCGCCCTCGAGCGGCGAGGCGCCGTTCCGGACGAGCGCCACGATGCCGCACACGACAGCCGCCTCAGGCCCGGATCGCCACCGCGGAGGCCGCGCCCCACGGGGTCGGTTGAAGGTCCTTGCAGCCCGCGGCCGCAAACCAAGCGGCCAGCTCCGCCGAGCCGTGCGTCGTCGCGATGGCCGGGGTGATCGCGTCGTACATGTCGAGCTCGCGCCAGGCGGCCGACGGGAGCGTCAGCCACGGGAACGCCTTCTTGCGCACGAGCCGGGCCAGGGACTTCACCAGAGGAATGCGCTCGGGTGCCCACATGGCGGGAGCGAGGAGGCGCGCGGAGAACCACGCGTAGGCGGAGGCGAAGCGCCGCGCGCTGCCCCCGGGCAGATGCCGATGCAGCCACCTCATGTTTCGAAGGGCCCGCGAGTCGTAGAACGATTTCTTCGGGTACACGCAGCAGGCCACCCATCCCCCCGAGCGCACGACGCGCGCGAGCTCGCCAAGGCCCCGGGCCGGCTCGGGCGTGTGGTGCAAGACGCCGATCGAATAGCCGCCGTCGAAGGCTCCCGTGCGAAACGGAGGCGTCAGGAGGTCTCCCTGAACGACGAGGACGTCCGGGCGGTCGACGAAATTCGAGGCGGCGGCCTCGACCGCCGAGGAGAGCTCGAGCCCGACGGCCAGGCCTCCGCGACGTTCGACCACGTCCAGGAAGCGGCCGGAACCGCACCCGAATTCGACGATGCGCGCGCCGTTCAAGCCGCCCGGCCTGCCCGTGACCGTCTCCCACATGCGCGTGGTGTGGCCGGCCATCGGCCCATGCGTGTTCTCGGCTTCGAATTGAATGCGCGGCCAGCGGTTCCACTGCGTTCCGAACGAGGCCGCGTAGCTTTCCGCCGTGACGAAGCGCGGCACCCCGCGGACGATCGGGTAGGACGCGCCCGAGGCGGATTTGAGCTCGCCCTCGAGCACCGTCCCGTTCGCGCGCGCCCGGCTCGCCGAAAGCGTCAGCGGCTCGCCCGTCCGGGGACAACGCAAGAGTTCCAGGAATCTCGGGTGCATCGACGCGATCGTAGCCTAAGTGTCAGCGCCGATTACAAGTCCGTAAGGCGCCAGACGCGTCGAGCAGTTGCCGATCGCGCGAACGGGACCCTATGTTCCGCCACGAGTCGTCGGGGGTTTGCAGTGAAGGGCGCGGCCCTGCGAGGTGGTGCGATGTCCGTGAAGCACGCGAATCGTCGCGATCGGGGATTCAGCCTTGCCGAGATGCTGGTCGTGCTCGCGATCATCGGCGTCGTCGTCGCGATCGGGATTCCGCTCATCAACGAGCAGGTGCGCATCGCGGACATCCGGGGCTCCGCCGACCTGATCGCGGTCCACCTGCGCGCGGCGCGCATGATCGCGGTCACGCAGCGCAGGGACGTCACGGTCACGGTGAACGTCGACCCCACGAACTCGATCAGCTACGTGAGAGCCACCGGCGACACCGTCTCCGTATCGATGCCGCGGCGTGTGCTGATCAAGACCGGGTCGGCCGCGTCGATCACGTTCCACAGCGACGGCTCCGTGGCCGCCAGCGGCACGATCACGACCGAGTCGACGGTCTCGAACGCCCTGGAGCGATGGACGCTGAACGTGAACACGCTCGGCTTCGTCTCCGTCGCGCACGCGCGAGTCTAGAGGGGGAGCGACGATGAAACGACGTGACAGCGGGTTCAGCTTGATCGAGGTCGTGATCGCGCTCGGCCTTCTCGCCGGCGTTTTGATCTCGGTCGCGGGCCTGTTCATCCTGGGCGGCAGAAGCGTGAAGAGCGGGCGGAGCTCGAGCGAGGCGCTGGCCGCCGGCAAGGAGATCGTCGAAGAGATGAACGGGTGGGCGTTCGCGCAGCTGTGGGGGAACTTCAACCTCAACGGCCAGGCGAAGACCTACACCGTGGACACGAACAGCTGCACCACCGCGGACTGCATCGGCTGGCGGGACTCGCTGCGCGCGAAGCTGGGCCCCGCCGCTCACGCGACCATCAAGATCGACTCGCTCGCGCAGAGCGGCACCGCGCCCGACTTCGCGAACGCCTCCGGGACCACGCTCGCGAAGAACGTGCGTTTGACCATCAACGTCGCGTGGACCCAGACGATGAACCGGACCCGGAACGTGTCCGTGGTGACGACTCGAAATTGACGAAAGCGAGCCTCAAGGTGCGACGGGGACTCCCAGGCTCGACGAGGTAGGACGATGCGAACCCGGACGAGTGAAGCACGCGGCATGACGTTGATCGAGGTTCTCGTCGCCGTGGCGATCATGGCGATCGCGGTCTTGATCGCGCTCGCGGTGTACGACGCGGCGCGCGGGGCCTTCAAGAAGGGCGAGAATGCCACGGCGCAGCAGGAATCGGTGCGGATCGCCTACGACCGCATCATCGCCGACATGAGGATGCTGGGGTACAACAGCGACCCCGACGGCAACTTCGCGCGCCCCGACGAAAAGCTCGAGGTCGCCCTCGATCACGCCATCATCTTCCGCGGTGACTTCGACATCGAGGACCCCGCGAGGGTGAACGACCACGAGGGCGCCCTGTCCGGGGGCGCGTTCGACGTCGTGACGACCGGCAACGACGAGGTCGTGGGATACGTGCTGTCGAAGCCCGACGGCACCGGTCCCGACACGATCACGTTCTCCGCCGACGTGAACGACGAGCCGCGCGACGGCGTCGTGGCCGCGGTGACGGTGAACAACGTGGTGCTCAACCCCACGAGCCCGCCGTACACGCTCTACAAGATCTCGCTCGACAACAACACGGCTGCGTGCTGCAACGGCGCGTTCATCAAGCGAACGCCCATCGTCGACAACGTCCGGAACCTGAGCTTCCAGTACTACGACGCGACGTCGGTGAACCCGATCGCCGCGCCGGGAGCGACCGAGACGACCGCCGCGAAGGCCGTCCGAGCCGGCGTCAACAAGTTCAACGTGTCGCTCATCGGCATGACGCGCGATCCGGACTTCAACTACAACGACACGACCGACGCCGCGGCCCGGAACTACCGCAAGTTCGAGCTGCGCGGTGACGTGATCCCCCGGAACATGGCGATGAAGGGCCGGCAAGACCTCGCCGCCGACCAGACGCCGCCGAGCAAGCCGGCCACGCCGACGCTCACACCCGGCCACTGCGGGGGCCTCATCGTGTCGTGGGCCGCCAACCCTACCTCGGACGGCGTGAACCAGTACAAGGTCAACTACGGAGTCAGCGCCGGGGCGGTCGACGGCAGCAAGGGGGCGGGCACGTCCCCGTACTTTCTGGCCGGGCTGACCACCGGGACGACGTACTTCATCTCGATCCAGGCGTTGGACGGCGCGGGCAACATCAGCATCAAGAGCAACGAGGTCAGCGCGACCGTCACCAACACGAACACGCCGAGCGCGCCGACGGGGGCCTCGGCGTCGACGGGCTTGGTTAACTACGTCCATCTCGACTGGACCGCGACGACGACGAACACCGCGAACGTGCCCGCGACCGACCCGATCGCGCCGACGATCCGCGACTTGGCCGGTTATCGGATCTACCGCGCGAACAACTCCGGCGTGAACATTCCCGGCGATCTCTACTTGAACGAGACCACGGTCGTCCCGCCGGGCAACCCGCCCTACGACGACACCGGCGTGATCAACTGCCACACCTACTACTACAAGGTCGCCGCGGTCGACACCTGCGGCACCATCAGCGCGGGCACCGCGGCGTTCTCCGGCTCCAGCACGACGAGTACGGCCCCCGCGGCTCCGACGAATGTGCAGGCGTTCATCGGTGGGACCAACCGGGCGAACGTAACGTGGACCGCGGTCACGAAGGACGCGGCCGGCAGCCCCGTCACGATCGGGGCGTACGACGTCTACCGCTCGAACGTGGCGCTCAAGACCGACCCGCTGACCTCCGTCGTGTGGCCCACGACGCCTCTGGCGACCGCGACGACCAACAGCTACGTGGACAACGGGGTGCCGTCCATGACGGCGTTGCAGACGATCTACTACCGGATCGTCGCGAAGGACGAGTGCGTGAACTACTCGGCACCGTCGAGCGAGGCTCAGGTGACCTGCGCGTTCTCGGGGACCGTCACGATCAATCCTCCGGCCAACGGAGCGGTTGTCGCGGGTGTCGTCCCCGCGGTCACGGTGAGCGTCTCGGGCGGGTCGGACACCTACACGGCCGCCGTCATCACCTACACGCATTCCTCCGCGGGCGTGACGCGTACCTACACCTCGACGACGCCGGGGACGACATGGACCGACAACGGGTGGCTCGCGACACCGGCCGGAATCTACACGATCACGGCCACGGTCACGAACGCCACGGGATGCTCCTCGACCACGTCGATCACCGTCAGCGCGGGCGTCTCGGTCTCCTGCTGCCTGACCCTCTTCCCGGCCTCGACGAGCACCGTCTCCTGCACCGGCAGTGGCTCCACCAAGTGCAAGACGGTCGCCTACCGCATCGGGAACAACGCCTGCCTCACCTCGGCCCGAATCAACGCCATGACCGTGGTCTGGACCGACTACTCGCTGAACAAGCCACGGTGGCAGACCGCGAAGTTCAACAACGTGGACATCGCGGCGGCCGGGAGCTGGACCACGACCTACACGGGCACGCCTGAGGTGGGCACGGCGACGAAGAACAATTTCAGCACGCCGAAGCCGCAGGTGCCCTATTACCTCACCTTGGACAACACCAACACGATACAGGTCACCTATGTGTTCGACGTGAACACCGACTCGGGGAACGGATCGAACCGCAAGGTCGACGTCTTCACGACGAACCAGTACGTCATCGAGCTGTTGGATTCCGCAGGCAACCCCTCAGGCATCACGGGGACCTGCGACCTGCCGCTCTCCGGCGCCGGGCTGACGGTCAACTGATGCCGAAGACCCAAGGAGCACGTGTCATGAGCGCGCAAACCGTCGAAGGGAAGCGGGTTCAGAAGGGCTCTGCGATGGTCATCTCCGTCTTGGTGACGGCCATCTTGAGCCTTCTCGGGATCTCGTACCTGCTGATGGCCGACACCGAGAACCGGATCGCGGAGAACGAGAAGCTCTCGGCGCAGGCCTTGTACTTCGGCGAGGGAACGGTCCGCGAGGTGAAGCGCTGGTTCGACCGGCCCCCCTACGTGACGGGGTACACCAAAAACCTCGTCCGCCCGTTGACGACGACGATGGATCGCACGCAGCGCTGGATCGATCCCGACGGGGACGGTCCGACCGCCAGGTTCAAGGCGGACGGCACCGCGGGCGCACCGTACTACAAGGTCGGCGTCGACAACGACCTCGACGGCAACGACGACATCTTCGACAAGCCGTTCCGGTCGGCGCTCGCCGATATGCTCGTGGGCAAGGAGCCCGGGACCGACGGGCTCGGGCTCGACGAAGGGCCCGACATCATCATCAACCGCGCGGCCAACTCGGCCACCGCGACCTTCCTCGACGGCCTGCGCGACAAGATCGCGCCGAGCTTCCCGGCATCGGCGGCCGGCCTGACGGCCAGGATCAAGCGCATCGACATCTACGCGCCCCCGTACCTCGACGTCGCCGGCGCTTGGACCCGCTACGGGATGGCCACCGTGAAAGTCGAGGTCGAGATCATCAAAACCGGCGTCGCGTCGCAGGTCGTCGCGTCGCGCGTGGTGAAGGCGGTCTTGAACGAGACGCCGTTCCCCGGGCCCTTCGGTCCGTTGCACTCGTGCGCCGAGCTCAACTGGAACGGCGCCTTCAACGTCCACTGGGGGACGTCCACCGCGGTCGGCAACGCCGACCCCAAGTCGAAGAAGATGCCCGACAGCATCCCGCGCGCCATCCCGCCGGTGCCGCAGATCGACCTTTTCAATTTCTGGGCGAGCCCGGCCGACGACGTGCCCTTTGGGGCGATGAAGGCCAGCCTCGAGGCGAACAAGCCCATCGAGGACCCGTGGTACAGGCTCATCGTCGGAGGCGTCGACAAGGACTACAAGACGGTGCTGGGACAGCAGTGCGTCTCGCCCCCGAGCGCGACCGATGCCGACGGATCGAACCAGTTCCACCGCATGGACCCGCTGGTCGGCTGTCCCGACTTCGACTACTACACCTGGAAGGACATCTCGAAGTCGGGCGGAAGCGACGTTCACTACCTGGCGTGGGACAATGGCACGTCGTTCCGCGAGAACGGGACCGGCAGCGCCAGGACGTACGAGGCGATCACCGATGCGCAAACGGGGCTGTTCTTCTTCGACACGAAAGACGGCAATGCGCCGAATCCGGGTCTGACGAACCTCACGCCCGAGATCTCCCTGAGCGGCGGCACGTACGGCGTGCGCGGCATGATCTACCTCAACGCCTCGAATTACGAGTCGACGGGGCAGACCGGGCGCGCGATCGACATGATCTGGCCCGGGGAGCCCTTCCGTGACTCGAATCAGAACGGCACGAAGGACGCGACCGAGGGCTACATCAACCTGAACTATCTGGCCCAGGTGGGCGGCAACGATCCGCACATCGTGCTTCGAGGCGCCTCGGCCGACACCTACGGCGGAAGCGTGTCGTGGAACAAGTACGGCCCCGCGATCTTGAACCAAACGGCCATCATGTGGGGCGTCATGTACATCGCGGGGACGCTCGACGCGCAAGGCAACGCCACGTACTACGGCAGCATCGTGACCAAGGGCGGAACCGCGAACAAGATGACCGGTACCCCGGACGTCTGGTGGGACCCGCGCCTGAAGGACAACTGGCCGCCGCCGGACTGGGACCTTCCGCGCGTCATCATCACCCGCTGGCAGACCGATCTGTAGGCCGTGACAACGGGCCGGCTTCACGTTAACGTACCGCCGATGAGATCGAATTTCGTTCTCGCGGCCCTTGCGATCACCGTCGTGGTCGCCGGATGCCATCGCGGCAGCGAGCCGCCCGCGGCCCAGCCGCAAATCGAAACGCCCCCGCCGGCCGTGGCCGAGCAAACGCCTCCGGCGCAGGCGCCGGTGAACAATCCTTCCACTGTCGACACGGCGCCGCCTCCGCCTGTGCGGCCGCCCGTGCCGGCGCCCGCGCCGACGCCGGCCGCGACAGCGGCGGAGAATCCTCCCGCGCCCAAGAGCGACCCCAACGCCAAGCCGGCCGAGCCGCCCGTCGATCCGCTGAAGTGGCTGGCCGACCGCGAGGCGCGCGCCGCCGACTACAAGCAGAGGGTCGCCAAAGCCGAGGCCGATCTCGCCGTCGCCACGGCCTCGGTCGCCGACTGGGAGAAGACCGTGCTCGCGTTCGAGAATCCATTCCGTCCCCGGCCACAGCTTTCCGGCGACGATGCGACGGCGATCGCGAGCATGGACGGCACGCAGCGCGTCCGTTGGGCGAAGGGAAGGCTGGAAGCCGCTCGGAGCTCACGAGACGCGGCGCAAAAGACGCTCGACGACCTCAAGGCCAATCCGCCGCCCGAGTGAGCTAGGGCTTCTTCTTTTCCAGGTACCGCTTGAGCAGGTCGGACCCCTTTTTTTTCAAGGTGTCCTCGGCCGCGCGTTTCAACATGTCGGGATCGAGCCCGATCGACGGCTTCTGAAGCGATCCGGCGAGCTTCAGCGACAGCGCCAGCTCTCCCTTGCCGTTGACCAGGGAGCGCAGCTTCGGGGTCTTCGCGACCATGTCGGAGGCGACGGCGGGCGCGAGCAGGACCTCGGCAATCATGGCGATCGACTGATCGAGGCCGATCGAGCCCTTCGCGTTGATGTCGAGGTCGGGTGAGTCGAGCTTCAGGTCCGAGGTTTCGGCCCGCCCGCCGCGGATGACGAACGTCCCGGTCAACGCGTCGAAGGGCGTCTCGTCCCGCCCGACGCCGCGCCCGCCGGCGGCCTGCAGGACGTCCGCGAGCGTCTTCAGGAAGCCGAACGAGGTCAGCTTGCCGTTACGCAGCGCGAGGCTCGCCCCGCCTCCGAGGTTCTTTCGAAGCCCGTCGGTGTCGAGCCCGCGGCCTTTCACGTCGAGCGACGTCGCGAGCGTGCCGTGGATCAGTCCTTTCAGGTCCTTCGAAAAGTCGGTGGCCAGTCCGTTGAAGTCCACCCCCTCGACCTTCGCCGCCATCGTGAACGGCGGGCCGGATTCGATCAGCCCCGCCGTGACCGCTCCGGACAACGTGCCCCCGTAGAGCGACGCGCGCATCCCGTCGAGCCGGGCCTGTCCGTCCTGAACGAAAAGCTGCGCCCCCGCCGCCGTGAGCTTCAGGTTCATCGCCTTGGCTTCCCGCACGGAGAGCTTGCCTCGGACCGTCACGTCCTTGAGCATCGACGGGCCGGATCCGGTCGATCCCGAGGCCGCTTGCGCCGGCGCGGGGGCCGCGCCGCTCGCGGGCAGGAACGAGAGGATCTCGTCGACGTCCAGCAGCGGGACGTCGAGGTCGACGTCGATGACCGGACGCGTGAAGCGGGTGACCGTGCACGCCCCGGAGACGCGGCTGCGGCCGAGCGACGCGGAAAGGCCGGTCAGCTTCGCGCTGCCGCCCGAAAGCGTCAGCGTCGCCGCGATGTCCTTGACCGGCTCTTTGAGCGAGGGGTCGGACAGGGTGAACCCGGCGATGGTCGCCGTGCCGTTGACGTCCATCTTCATCGGGTCGTCGATCGGACCCGAAGCGGTCGCATCGAGGGAGATCGTGCCTTTCGTCCCGAGTCCCGGCGGAAGCAGCGGACCGAACAGCGAGAGGATGGGCGCCACGTCGCCGAGCGCGACCTTGGACGCCACGGCGCGCAGCTCCGCCTTCGGCTTGCCTTTCAAGTCCGTCAACGCGCCGCTGACGGAAACGGCGGCGCCGCCCAGGCGCACGTCGGCTTTGCGCAGGCGCGTCGCGTCGGGACCCAGCGTGGCGTCGACGGCGACCGATCCGTCGAGCTTCGCCGACTTGGCGCCGGTGCCTCCGAACGGGGCCACTTCCAGCCCCTTGAGCGTGACGGTGCCCGCCACGTCGAGATGAGCGGGGGCGTCGCCCTTCAGCGTCGCGTCGAGGTCGAGCGAGCCTCCCGCCAGGCGCAAGCCGGTGTAGGTCGACAGATAAGGCGCAGCGGCGCCTCCGATGAAGTCCTTCAGCGTCACGCGCGCGTCGATCGGCCACGAGCCGGCTTGACCTCGGGGTGGCGGCCCGAGCCGGCCGGCGATCGTCCCGCGCCCCGATCCCGACAAGCCGAGCGCCAGGTCGATGCCCATCGGCGACGTGGTCGAAAGGTCCGACAGCGTGAGCTGGATCTCGCGCCCTTCGATGTGGTGGGTCTTCCCCGGCACGACGACGTCGTCCGTGACGTCGAGCTTTCCGTCGATCAACCGGAATCGCTCGATGACGATCGAAAAGCCGCCGCCGGACGAGGCCGATCCCGAAGCCGGCTCGCCGGACCGCGACGCGCGCTGCATCAGGCTGACCAGGTTCCACCGCCCCTTCGCGTCGCGATGAAGGCGCGCCGCGGGCTTTTCGATGTCGAACGAGATCACGTCGAGGCGTGACGAGAACAGCGGCATGAGCTTCACGCGCGCTTCGATGCGTCCGGCCGTGAGAAACGGCTCGGTCCCGAAGGCGGGGTCCTCGCCGAGCGTGAACCCGTCCGCGGTGATGCCGGGAGCCGGGAACACGTGGAGCGTCATCGCCCCGACGGAGCACGTGCGGCCGGTGACGTCGGCCAGCATCTGCTGCAGGCGCGGCCGGTACCGCTCCGGGCTAAGGATCTTCGGGAGCACCACCGCGGCGGCGATGCCGAGGACGACGATCACGGCGGCCGCGATCAACAAGGCTTTCTTCATGGAGAGGCGGGCTCCGGCTGATGGGACTTCGAATCGCGCGGCTCGAACTCGCGCGCCAGGATCACTCGAAGCGCGGCGACGTCCAGGAGCAGCTCGGCATGCTCGGCGCGTGCGGCGGCGGGCTCGTCGTAGGCGTCGAACTTGATCGTCGCGAGCCGGTAGAGTCCTTCGAGCGCCTGCGTAGACTCCGGCGCGAGCAGCTCGATCAAGCCGGGCCGCACGCGATCGCGCAGCGCCGTCGCCTTCGCGATCACCGCGAGTGCGTCCTCGTAACCGACGTCACCCGCTTCGTAACGCCTCAGAAGAAGGCAGCGGTAATCGCGACAAACCGCCGGCCGGCTCGCGTAAATATTGCAACGTCCGGCGCAAAGTACAGTGCAAGGTTGACGGAACGCGGTGACGTCATCCCGCGTCGAAAGTAAAAGTCCTGAAGTTTCCAGCGTCTCGAGACGGTCGGCGCCGTCCACCTCGACGGTCCGGTACATCGAGCCGTCGCAGCAGAGACCGCAGCCGACGCAGATGCTCGTCATGCGGCAAGTATCTCCCAGTTGCGGGTCGCCGAAAGCCGCGGATATAGTCGAAGCACGTCTCCGCGACTGGAGACCATGGAGGACCGCGATGAAGAAACTCGGAACGGTTGTGTCGGCACTCGTGATCGCAGCCCTGGTGTTCATGGTTCCCGCTCCTTCGTTCGCGAAGGGGAAGACTCATGACATGACGGCCGAGGTCGTGTCGATCGACGAGAAGGCCAAGACGATCACCCTGAAGGACGACAAGGGTGAGAACCACACCGCCCCGCTGATGGGCGCCGCCGTCGGCGAGGCGAAGGCTCTGAAGGCTGGCGACAAGGTCAACGTGACCTGCCAGGACAACGAGAAGGGCGACCACGAAGGCGTGACCGCCATCAAGAAGACCGCCGCCTAGCATCGACTTCTGATTCAAAACAAAGAGGGGCTGCATCCCTCTTTTTCTTCCAGGCTCCCCGGATTACCGCCTGGTGCGAAAAAGAGGGATGCAGCCCCTCTTTGTTTTGAATCAGAAGTCGATGCTAGGGCGTGAGCTCCGCGAGGAGGCGGGTGGCGCCGTCGACGTCGGACAGAACCCAGAGCAGGTAGCGCGTGTCGACGTGGAGCGAGCGGGTGCGGATGGGGTCGTACAGGACGTCGGAGTCGACGGTGTCGTAGGTGCCGTCGAACAACAGCCCGCACAGCTCGCCGCGCGCGTTCAAGGTCGCGGAGCCGGAGTTCCCTCCGGTCGTGTCGACGGTCGACAGGAAGTTCACCGGAACGTCGTGAAGCGCGTCGTCGAGGTACGGCGTCGTCCGGCCCGTGCGCAGCGCGCGGATGGCGTCGAGCTCGCGCGCGGGCGCGTTGAACTCGCCCTCGCCGGTGTGCTTTTCCACGATGCCCGCGAGCGTCGTCTGCGGCTTGAAGAACAATCCGTCGCGCGAGTCGACTCCGACGACGCGCCCGTACGTGACGCGGAGCGTTCCGTTCGCGTCCGGAGCGACGAGCCCCCCGGACTTTTCGAGCAGCGCCTTCATGTAGCGCGGCACGAGCTGGTATCGAGCGCCTTGACGCGTCTTGCGCTCGTCGCGAAGCTGGTCGGCCATCGGCAAGAGGGCCGTCGCAAGGTCGAGGAACGGATCGTGAAGGGCCGCGAGCTCCTTCGACGACTTGTCCAAGAGCGCCACGCGCGTCGCCTTGTCGAAGAGCTTGGTGCTGGCGTAGAGACGGTCGAGGAAGGCGTCGATCGCCTTGGCCGATTCCTCCGGGGTCAGCCCCGTCCGCAGTCCGGCCTGCTTGTCGAGAAGCTCGATCCGCTCACCGGCGGGCAAACGCTGCGCTTCCATCAGCTGGTAACGCAGCAGCGCGCGGTCGATCGACTTGTCGAGCGTGCGCTGCATGC
>Ga0068859_100005466_pt1 | contig 12929 bp, 10 predicted proteins | sample KBSSwiS22_FD_66585 | JGI IMG/M metagenome (GOLD analysis project Ga0068859, IMG submission 66585) | Switchgrass rhizosphere microbial communities from Kellogg Biological Station, Michigan, USA - KBS Switchgrass S2-2 | ecosystem: Host-associated > Plants > Roots > Rhizosphere > Soil ... | reverse complement strand
TTCGAGGCTCTTGGCGCGAATGCCGGCGTTCCCGCGGTCGGTCACGAGGCCGTCGGCCAGCCCCTTGAAGTATTCCTCGCGCGTGACCCCGCCGCTGCGCACGAGTGCCAAGGGCCCGATGTAGGACGTGAACCCTTCGGCCACGTAGAGATTGTGGGTCGGGAATTCCTTCGTGTAGTCGAACGGCCCCAAGCCCGCCGGCCGCATGCGCTTGACGTTCCAGGCATGGACGAACTCGTGCGCGGTCAGGCCGAGGAGCTTCCGGTAGGCCTCCTTGTCTTCGAACGAGTCCAGCGGCGCGCACATCGAGGTCCCGAAGAGGTGCTCGATCCCCCCGTGGCCGGTCTCCGGCTCCAAAATGTAGAGGAAGAGGTAGCGGTCGAACGGCGTTTCGCCGAAGACCGCGGCCGACTCGCGCACGAGCTTACGCAGGTCGTCGACCACCTTGCGGTCCTTGACGTCCGGCGGGATCGAGAACACCACGCGGTAGTGCGCGCCTCCTTCGTCGAACGCCATCTCGGACCAATCGCCCGCGATGAAGATGCCGTCCGCGAGCTGGTCGAAGCTCGGCGCCGTGAACGTCGAGGCCTGCGCGGCGGCCGCCGGGGCGAGCGAGCAGGCGACCTTCCACCCGCCGTACGGCGTGATCGTCACGCGCTCGGCGGCGCGCTGCCGGTCGGGGACGTATCCGAGGATGCTCGCGAGGTTGGCGTGCCCCATCGACGCGTTCAAGCGCGCGGAATACGGTGTTCCCTTCTCGTTGGCGTACACGCGGTAGGAGACGGTGACGACCCCGTCGCGGGGTTTGGCGATCTCCCACGTCTGCTTGTCGATCTTCACCGCGGCCAGCTTCGACCCCGAGCCGTCGGCCGCCGCGAGGTCGAGGACGTTCGCGGCGACCTCTTCGATCTTCCAGCCTCCGGGGGTGAACGCCGGAAACGCGAACCGCACGGGCGCCTTGACCTGCTCGTACCGCGCCTGGACCTGGAAGAAGTGCGAGCCGGGGTCGGGCATGCCGATCGTGTAGGACGTCGTCGCGAGAACGGCGGCGAGCGCGAGCGCGGGCGTCATGGCGGGGGACCCCCTATTCGAACTTCTTGTACAGGACGACCTCGCGGCCGCCCTTGCGGTGCTCGATGTGATCCATGAGCTCGCGCATCAGGAAGATGCCGCGGCCGTGGGTCAGGTGAAGGCGGTCTTCTTGCCGCGGATCGGGGACCTTCGCGGGGTCGAAGCCGGGGCCCTCGTCGCGCACGGCGATGACGAGTCCCTTCTGCGGATCGCAGTACGCCCGGACCAGGACTTTCTTGGCGGCGTCGCTCCGGTTGCCGTGAAAGACGGCGTTGGCCAGCGCCTCGCGCAGGGCGATCTCGAGCTCGGCCTGGTGGTCGGCGAGGCAGCCGGTCACCCGGGCGCGTTTCAGGATGTCGCGCACCGTCCGGTTGATCCCCGGAGTGGTGCTCTGCAGGCTGCGGCGGAACCGGAAGGCGAGCGTACGCCGGTCGAGGGCAAACGGAGCCCGTACGTGTTTCGTGTTCCGTCCCTGCGCGTCGGTCACCCGCGGCCCCCGCCCATCGTTCATTCCGCGCGAACCGGTGAAGCATAAGGCAAAATGCCCGCATCCCTACGGGTGGAATGAGGCGAGGTTTCGCATGGCACGACGATACTGGCTGCTCAAGTCCGACCCCGAGACCTTCGGATGGGCCCACCTGGCGGCGGCGAAGGGACGAAAGACGGTCTGGGACGGGGTCCGCAACTACCAGGCGAGGAACACGCTCCGCGACGACGTGAAGAAAGGCGACGGCGTCCTGTTCTATCACTCGGGGGACGAAAAAGCGGTCGTGGGACGCTGCACGGTGACGCGCGGCGGGTTCCCGGATCCGTCGGACGGCGCATGGACGGCGATCGAGATCACCCTGGATCGCCCGCTCCCGCGGCCGGTGACTCTCGAGGAGATGCGCGGGGTGCCGGCGCTCTCGAAGATGGCGCTCTTGCGGAAGGGGAGCCGGCTGTCGGTCCAACCCGTCACGGAGGGGGAGTGGGCGACCATCCTGGAGACGGCGGGGCGCTGACCGTTCGCGCCGGCGGGCGGGCCGACGCGGCGTTCGTCGTCGCACTGGGCGCGATCGCCTTTTCGCCCTTCGGCGACTACGCGCCGGTGATGCGGGAGTTCCTCGCGAGCCCCGAAGTCGTCCCCTACATCGCGGAAGCCGGCGGCGAGCCGGTGGGGTTCGCCCTCCTGGACCGCGTCCCGGGAGGCGACGGGCTTGCCGATCTCGTCGCGATCGCGGTCGACGCGCGCCACCGGCGCTCGGGAATCGGCCGGGCCCTTTTAGCGCGCGTCATCGCCGCCTGCGCGGAAGAGCCGAAGGCGTCGCTGCTCGTGCTGACCGTCGCCGACGGCAACGACGCGGCGATCACCCTCTTCCGGTCGATGGGCTTCCGGATGATCCCCGGATCGCCCGGCCGGTACGCCGGGGGGCAGCCGTCGCGCCGGATGGCCCGGAGCGTCTAGGCGTCCGCCCTCACGTGGACCTTCTCTTTGTAGGCCATCGCCACGAAGATGAAGATCACGCCCATCACCGCCATGACGCCGATGAAGAAGTAGAAGTACTGCGGCCCCACCAGGCGGTAGGTCGACACCTCCGCCGAAGGGTTGAAGGTGCCGGTCGACTTCAGCGGTGCGCGGTTGACGACGTCCATCAGGCGCACGCGGCTCTGCGCGGAGTCGACCTCGGCGACGAGGAACGTCCCTTCCAGAGGCTGGGGCTTCTCGCCCCCGACGACCTGGATGCCGGTGTCGCCGGTGAAGTCGATCTTCTGTCCGGTGACGAATTGCGACGCCTCGGTCACGCCCACCCAGGTCTGCTCGCCGGCCTCGATGCTGGTCGCGTGCAGCGTCTTGACCATGGCGCCGTTCACGCCGGCGATCATCAGGTTGCCCAGGCTGGTCGACAGGAGGAAGAGCGCCATGATGAAGCTCTTCATGCGCAGCGGCGCTTGCTTGTAGCTGAACTCGAGCGCGGTGATCGAGACCAGGATCTCCGAGGCCGTGAGGATCACGTACGCGAAGATCTGCCACCACAGGCTGACGGTGTGACCGCTCTGAATCCGCGCCTCGATCCAGGCGACGATGATGAACGACGCGGCCACGGTGAACAGTCCCGCCCCGATCCGGCGCAGCGGCGTGACGCGGAAGAACTTTTCGCAGAACGGGTAGATCGCGTACGTGAACACCGGCACGAGGGCCAGGATGAACAGCCCGTTCACCACCTGGATCTGCGCGGGCAGCAGCGTCAAGCCGAAGCCGAGGTTCTTGTCCATCAACGACGACTGCGCCTGGAGGGTCCAGGTGTTGCCGTTGGACTGATCCCACAGCATCCAGAAGCAAGCGACGAAGAAGTAGATGACGACCAGGCTTCCGACGAGCTTGCCGCCCTCCGGCGAGAAGACGTCCTTGATCCAGGCCTTCCCCGCAGGCGGCACGACGACGAACTTCTTGCGCCCGAGCCAGAAGATGACGGTCGCGATGAACATCATCGCGGCGGGCATGCCGAAGGCCAGCTTGGGCCCGTAGTTCTTGAGAAGCACGGGACAGAAGAAGATCGAGATCGACGACCCGGCGTTGATCGCCAGGTAGAACCACGAGAACGCGCGCTCGATCAGGTGCGCGTTCTTCGCGCTGAACTGGTCGCCCACGTTGGTCGACACGCACGGCTTGATGCCGCCCGTGCCGAACGCGACCATGAACAGCCCGAGCGCGACGGCCGTGGGGGTGTCGGAGAAGAACGCGAGCGAGACGCACCCCGCGCAGTACACGATCGAGAACGTCATGATCGTCTTGAACTTGCCCCAGAAGACGTCCGAGACGATCGCGCCGATCATCGGGAAGAAGTAGGCGCCCGACTTGAACAGCGATTGCCAGGACGCGCTCTTTGCGTCGGTGAAGTGCAGGTTCTGCACGAAGAAGATGGTCAGGATCGAGTTGATGCCGTAGAAGCAGAAGCGCTCGGCGAACTCGTTGCTCACGATGAAGGGGACGCCCGCGGGCATCCGGTCATCGCGGGCGGCGGCCCTCGTATCGACGGTCGTTTCCACGCAGCACCTCGTCTATGCGCCCCCCGGCGCGTGAGCGGCCGCTGATCATACAGCCAGAACGGTCTTGACACCGCGGTGCGGCCGCCGCAGTCTTCGACGGTTGTAAAGCGCGATTTACAAGAGGAGGAGGGCGATGGCGACGATCCGGGAAGGGAGAGCGGCGCCGGCGTTCACGCTCGCCGACGCAAAAGGCAACGACGTGGCGCTCGCGGATCTTCGCGGACGCGACGTCGTCGTTTATTTCTATCCGGCGGACGACACGCCGGGATGCACGAAGGAAGCGTGCGGGTTCCGCGACGCCTGGTCGGAGCTCCGGGATGCCGGCGTCGTCGTGCTGGGGATCTCGCCCGACCCCGCCGCCTCGCACAAGGCGTTCGCCACGAAGTACAAGCTGCCGTTCACGCTGCTGTCCGATCCGGACCGGCGCGTCATGAAGACGTACGGCGCTTGGGGGAAGAAGCTGCTCTACGGCAAGGAAGTGATCGGGACCATCCGCTCGACGGTCTGGATCGGCCCCGACGGCAAGGTCAAGAAGCACTGGGCGCGCGTCCCCGACGCCGCCAAGCACGCGGCGGCCGTCCTCGCCGCCATCACGGCTTCGACGGCGGCGTAGCTCCCGAGGGCTTGCTCGAAAGCCACGCGTCCCATTGGCCGAACGCCTGCATCTGCTCGTCCAGGTGCGTCGCTTTCAGGAGCGCTTCGACCTCGGTTCGCGACTGGCGCGGCGCGACGCGGCCGTCGCGATTGGCGAGGTCCCACACCACGGCGGCCAGAGCGGCCTCCGCGGTCTTGGTCTCACGCTCGTCCACCTTGTCGAAGGTGTCCGATTCCGCGTGGTAGTCGGGCAGATACGGCGCCGCGTCCTGCATCCCCACGAGGTTCGGGACCCCGGCCAGCAGGAAGTGATAGTTGTCTGTGCCGTCGAGCGCCTCGTTCGACTGCGCGAACGGGCCGAGCGACGCGACCCGCGCGAGCGCGGCGTCCACCGGGGCGCGCAGCTCGTCCCGGCCGTTGAGGTACATCCCCGAGAGCCGCCCGGAGCCGATGTCGTAGATCACCACGGCGACGTGACGGTCGATCTCGCCGGCGTGACGGCGCACGTAGTCCCCGGAGCCGAACATTCCCGCTTCCTCGCCGGTGAACAGGGCGAAGCGGATCGTGCGCCGCGGCTTCAAGCCGGAGGCGGCGATCTGCCGGGCGAGGTCGATCACCTCGACGCAGGAGACGCCGTTGTCGTTGGCTCCGGTGCCGAGGTCGAACGCGTCCAGGTGGGCCCCGACCAGGACGATCTCGTCCTTCCGGTCGGTCCCCGGGATCTCGGCGATCACGTTCCGCATCCCGACGTTCTCCCGGACGTCGTTGTCGATGGCCAGGCGCACGCGCACCGGCCCGGTCTCCATGAGACGGAACATGCGCTCGGCCTGCTCGCGCGCCACCACGGCGACCGGGATCGGATCGATCGTGCCGTTGACTTTCATGGGGTGGCGGTAGAGCAGACCCCGCGGGCGCGACGATTCGAGCAGCAGCGCGGCGACTTCGCTCTTGCGGGCGGCGGCGAGCGTCGCGTCGGCCCTCAGGTATTCGAGGAACAGGTCCTCGAGGCTCTTCATCTCGGGGTTGTGGATGAGGGCGATCGCCCCCTTGGCTTTGCCGCCGAGCTTCGCGAACGCGTCGGCGCTCCCGTCGCCGGCGTCGACCAGCGGCGCCTCGATCGTCCCGCCGTTTGGCGTCTCGCCCGTCTGAGGCGCGGCGGCGACCCGGAGCGGAAACTCGACGGGAGCGACGCACGCGCCGCCAGCGCTTTTCGGTGTCCACACCCAGCGCATCGTGAACGGCTCGAGCGCGACCTGCACCCCCGCCGCCCGGAACTTGGCCGCCCCCCAGTCCACCGCGCGCTCGCAGGCGGGGGATCCCGAGATCCGGCCGCCGATCCCGTCGGTCAGCTCGCGCAGGTCGCTCATCGTCTGCGTCTTGCCGAGGATCCGGCCCGTGAGCCGCAGCACCTCGCCGTCGACGTCGCCGGCCCCCGCCGGCGCCGCGAGCGCGAGCGCCGCGGCGACGAGGACGGCGCGCGTCGCGGTCATGCCGCCCCGAGCGCGTCGACCTTCGCGGCGCTGATGAAGTCGTTCTCCGAGAGGCCGCCGACCGAGTGGGTGGCAAAGACCACCGTCACCTTGTTGTAGCCGACGGCCATGTCGGGGTGATGGTCTTCGCGGTGCGCGATCCACGCCACCGCGTTCACGAACGCCATGGTCGCGTAGTAGTTCTTGAACGAGAACGTCCGGCGGATCTCCTTCGTTCCGGCGTCCATCGTCCAACCCGAAAGCTGCGTGAGAAGCGTTTGTGCCGCCGCGGGTGTCAGCGCGGGGCCGGTTTGCGGCGAGCTGTGCCGCGAGGCCAAATCAGTCATCGTCCCCTCCTCATCTCGAATCCAGCCCTTGAAAGACCGGCCAATCTAACCTCAAATCATGGACGATGCGCAGGGCCCTCGCCGTCTGTCTCGCCGTCGCGATCTCTGCGCAAGCGGAAGCGGCCGGTGCCGGCTCCGCGCGTCGTCCCGCCGACGAGACGCCGCGTCTGGCGGTCATCATCGCGGTCGACGGCTTGTCGTGGGAGCGACTGAACGCAGCGCGGCCCTGGCTATCGGGCGGCCTGAAACGGCTGCTGGACGAAGGGACCGTCGAGACGGAGTGCCGTTACGGGCACTTGAACACGCTGACGGCTCCGGGGCACGCGTCGCTTGCGACGGGGGTCCCGCCGCGGCTCCACGGCATCCCGTCGAATCACTGGTTCGTACCCGGGACGGGCAAGGCCGGAATGGTGGACGTCTACGCCGCGTCGCAGCCTCTGCCCGGCGAGGCGGAAGGATCGACGCGCACGGTCGCGGGGGCCGGCCGGCTGCGCGTGCCCACGCTGGCCGATCGCGTGACCGAAAAAAACTCCGCGTCGAAGGTCGTCTCCATCGCCACGAAAGACCGCTCGGCGATCCTGCTGGCCGGACGCGACCCGCGGCATGCCGTGTACTGGTACGACTCCGGGACCTACCGTTCGAGCGACGCATTCGACCGCGGGTCCGGCGCGGGAGCCGCCGCGGCCGCCGTCGTCGGCCGCTTCAACGCCGAAAAGGCCGGACCGAAGCTTGCGGCCCACCTCGGCGTCACGTGGTCGCGCCTCCCGAAGAAGGGCCCGGCCGCGGTGACCCCGGAAGGGCTGGCCGCGCTCCAGCTTCCGGTCCTCGGTCCCGCCTTCCCGCACGCCTTGACGGGCAAGGACCGATCGATCGAGACCTCGATTCTCTGGACGCCGTTCATCGACCGCCTGCTGGCCGATCTGGCCGTCGACCTCCTCGCCGACGATGCGCTGGCGCTCGGGCGCGACGACGTGCCGGACGTGCTCGCGCTGTCCTTTTCGTCGAACGACTACATCTCTCACGACTACGGGCCGGAGTCCGAGGAGGCCAGCGAGGCGCTGCGCGCTCTCGACGTGTCCATCGGACGGGTCCTCGATGAATTGACGCGCCGGGTCGGTCGAGGGCGCGTCGTCGTCGCGCTCTCCGCGGACCACGGGTTCTTGTCCCTCGCATCCGCCAAGCGCTTTCCCGAGCAGACGATCCTCGACGGCCTGAACACCGCCGTGAACTCGGAGCTGTCGCGGAAGGGCCCGCCGCTCGTGTATCGCTACGACGCCTGCAGCCTGTGGCTCGACCGCGCCGCGCTCGCCATGCCGGGGGCCCCGGAGCGGTCGCGCGTTCTGGCGATCGTCAACCGGGAGCTGACGACGCGATTCAAGGCCGTGATCGAGCGCACGTTCGTCGTGGACGACGCGTTCCCGGTCCCGCCCGGCGACGATCTGGCGGCCAAGGCCTGGAACGCGCGCGTGCCCGGACGCTCCGGCGACCTCTTCGTCGTTCCGCGCTTCGGCGTCCTCATCGGCTCCGCCGACGGCAAGGGCACGACCCACGGCTCGCCGTGGGAGTACGACGTCCACGTGCCCCTCATTTTCTGGGGCGCCGGCATCACCGCTCGGATGAGCTCGACTCCGACGACGCCGTACGAACTAGCTCCGACGCTCGCGCGCCGCCTCCACCTCGAGCCCTAGGGACCGTCCTCTTAAATCGGGACATGCTGCTTTTTCTTTCAAAATCGAAGAGGGGACTCAACTCTCTTTTTCGCCGGACGCGGTAATCCGGGGAGCGTCCAAGAAAAAGAGAGTTGAGTCCCCTCTTCGATTTTGAAAGAAAAAGCAGCATGTCCCGATTTAAGAGGACGGTCCCCGCAGCTCGAGCTGGAGGAGGCGCATGAAGTCTTGGGCGTTGGTGACGACGCCGAAGGCTTGGTGGGTGCCGCGGTCCTTGAGCTTGGAGACGAGGAATTCGGTCTGGTCGACGCAGATGGTCGTGATCTCGCGGATCTCGCCGGAGGGGGCGACGCAGAAGGTCGGCAGCATGTTGCCGGCGGCGATGCTGTGCAGGGCGCTGGCAACCATGACGACCATCGTCGCCTTGGTCGTGTGGGCCCGCATCGCGGCTTGGGCGGCGAGGGTGTCGCAGATCGTCTCCGGGAGCGGGCCGTCGTCGCGGATCGAGCCGGCCAAGACATAGGGGACATCGGCGACCGTCAAGGCATGCATGATGCCGCCCTTGATCCGCCCGGCATCGACCAGGGCCTTGATCGAGCCCGCCTTTTTCACCTCGTTGATGGCCCGCATGTGGAACGCGTGCCCGCCGGCCTGCCCGGAACCGTCGGCCTTCATGCCGAGCGTCGAGCCGAAGAGCGCGGCTTCCACGTCGTGGACGCCGACGGCGTTGCCGCTCAGGACGGCGTGGGCGTAGCCGTTGTGGATCATCCACTCCATCGACTCACGCCCGCGGGCGTGGACCAACGCCGGGCCGATGACCCAGACGATGTACCCGGCGCGCCCGCGGTTCTCGGCGAACTTCTCGAAGATCGCGTCGTAGTTCACCGGCTTTTCACGGCTGACCTCGGAGGCCATGAACGCGAACGCCTCGGCGCGCGTGACGTCCGCTTCGTCCTCGAACCCGCGGTCCCAGACGAACACCCCTTCGGAGCCGTCCTCCCGCTCCGCGACGGCGACGAGGTCCCCCTGGGCGATCAAGCGGAACTCCTTCACGGTGAGGTGGCGCGCGGCAGGGTCCCAGACCAGGTGCGAGTCCATGCGAGGCGCCTCCGGCATCCTCCAGGCGCCCCCGACGCGGACGTAGGTCGGGTGATTCGTCGTGGACATGAAGCCGTCGGGGAGGGTCGCTTCCTTCGGGGCTGGGGCGAACCGGCATTCGGGGGCGTTGCCCAGGCCGAGCGCGTCGAAGTCCGGGTGTCGATAAGGCATCGAATCTCCTATGGCGGCCGAAGCGGAGCGAAACTACATTGACGATTCTACCGGGGTCGCCCCGCGACCCGATGCAAGCGAGGCTTCCATGAGCGCCTCCAACCGCGAGAAAGCGATCCACAGCGACCGTGAGCGCGAGTCGCTGCGCGTGGCCGAGGCCGCGCGCCAAACCGAGTGGACCGAACCGAGCTTCCTCAAGGAGATCTTCCTGGGGAACCTCCAGATGCACCTCATCCGCCCGATCCCGGACGCGATGAAGGAGCGCGCCGAGTTCACGGCGTTCTACGAGCGGCTCAAGGGGTTCCTCCGCGACCACGTCCGCCCCGGAGAGATCGACGCGACCGGCGAGTACCCGCCGCAGGTGGTCGACGGGTTGAAGCGCCTGGGCGCCTTCGGGATGAAGATCCCGACCGAGTACGGCGGATTGGGGTTCTCGCAGGTCGAGTACGGCCGCGTGATGGAGCTTTTAGGAAGCTACGACGGCAACCTCTCCGCGCTGCTGTCCGCCCACCAGTCGATCGGCGTGCCGCAGCCGGTGAAGATCTTCGGGACGCCCGAGCAGAAGAGCCGATTCCTGCCGCGATGCGCCGCGGGCGCCATCTCCGCGTTCGCGCTGACGGAAGACGGCGTCGGCTCGGACCCGGCGCAGCTCGCCACGACCGCGGAGCTTTCCGAAGACGGCACCTCGTACGTGATCAACGGCGAGAAGCTCTGGTGCACGAACGGGACGATCGCGGAGCTTTTGGTCGTCATGGCCCGGAACCCCAAATCGAAGAAGATCAGCGCTTTCGTCGTCGAGGCGGCGTCTGCCGGCGTCACCGTGCTCCATCGCTGCCGCTTCATGGGGCTGAAGGCGCTCGCCAACGCGGTGCTCTCGTTCAAGAACGTGCGCGTGCCGAAAGAGAACCTGATCGGCGCCGAAGGCCAAGGGCTGAAGATCGCGCTGGTCACGTTGAACACCGGGCGCCTGGCGCTCCCCGCGGGGACGACCGGGGTCGCGAAGGTCTCGCTGGAAACCTGCCGCAACTGGGCGAACGAGCGCGTGCAGTGGGGACAGCCGATCGGCAAGCACGAGGCGATCGCGCACAAGATCGCCGACATGGCCGCCAACAGCTTCGCGATGGAGTCCATCTCCGACCTCGCCTCGCGGATGGCCGACCGCGGCGGATACGACATCCGGCTCGAGGCGGCGGCCGCCAAGGAATGGAACACCGTCACGGGCTGGAAGATCATCGACGAGACGATCCAGGTGCGCGGCGGCCGCGGCTACGAGACCGAGCAGTCGCTCGAGGCGCGCGGCGAGACACCTTACCCGGTCGAGCGCGCGATGCGCGATTACCGCATCAACCTGATCTTCGAAGGCTCTTCCGAGATCATGCACCTGTTCATGGCGCGCGAGGCGGTCGACAAGCATCTTCAGGTGGCGGGCGCGATGATCGACCCGGACAGAGGGCTCGGCGCCAAGCTCGCGGCCCTGCCGAAGATCGCGATGTACTACGCCGCCTGGTACCCGACACGCTGGCTGGGCTGGGGCCGGTGGCCGCGCTATGCAGGGTTCAAGGGCCTCGCGACGCACCTGCGCTTCGCCGAGCGGGCGAGCCGGAAGCTCTCCCGGGAGATCTTCCACGGCATGGTCGTCCACAAGGCGAAGCTGCAGCGCCGCCAGGCGTTCCTCTTCCGCACCGTCGACATCGCGATGGAAGTGTTCGCGATGGCCGCGTGCATCTCGCGCGTGCGCACGATGCGGGAAGAAAAGCACGCGCACGCCGCGCAGGCCGCGCAGCTCGCCGATCTGTTCTGCCGCAACGCGCGCCGCAAGATCCGCCGCCTGTTCGGCGAGCTGTGGAGCAACGACGACGCCCTGAAGTACAGCGTCGGGCAAAGCGTGCAGAAGGGCCAGCACGTGTGGTTCGAGGACGAGACGATGGGGGCCCTCCCGCACGCCGCCTCGCCGTCGATCCGCGAGGTCGCGGCGGCCGGAGACCGTAGGGCCTGACACGGTATGCTTCCCTCCTTACGGAGGGAGCCATGACGGGACAACCGATCGGCCGGCGCCGCGTGCTCAAGGTGCTTTCCGCCGCAGGGGTCGGCTCGGCCGTCTTCTCGCGCGCGCTGGTCGCCCTGGCCGCCGATGCTCCCACGGTGACCGACGACATGATCCGGCAGGCCGCTTGGATCAGCGGCGTCCCGATCACCGACGAGCAACGCAAGCTGATGACCGACGGGCTGAACGACGCCGACGCGGGCTACGCGAAGATGCGCGCGGTGACGATCGCCAACGGGGTGCCACCGTCGTTCACGTTCGACCCCACCCTCGGCGGCTCGGTCATGCACGCGCCCTCCACGACGTCGCGCAAGCCCGCGGCCGCCGCGCCCAAGCGCCTGCCGCCGCCCGGCTCCAAGGACGACGTCGCCTTTGCGCCCGTCACGATGCTTTCGGGATGGCTTCGACAGAAGTCGATCTCGTCCATGGAGCTGACCAAGCTCTACCTCGAGCGCCTCGAGCGAATGGACTCCAAGCTCCACGCCGTGATCAGCCTCACCACGGAGCGGGCGCTGCCGGCCGCGGCCGCCGCCGACGCCGAGATCGCCAAGGGGCGCTGGCGCGGACCGCTCCACGGCGTGCCCTACGGCGCGAAGGATCTCCTTGCCGTCGCGGGGTTCAAGACCACGTGGGGCTCGGTGCCGTTCAAGGACCAGGTCCTGAACGAGACCGCGTCGGTGGTCGAGCGGCTGGACGAGGCCGGGGCGGTGCTGGTCGCAAAGACCGCGGTCGGCGAGCTGGCGTGGGGCGACGTCTGGTTCGGGGGCCAGTGCCGGAATCCGTGGAAGCAAGAGCAAGGGTCGAGCGGATCGTCCGCGGGCTCGGCCTCGCTCACCGCGGCGGGATGCGTCGGGTTCGCGATCGGCACGGAGACCTACGGGAGCATCGTCTCGCCCTCGACTCGCTGCGGGGTCACCGGCTTGCGCCCGACCTTCGGCCGGGTCAGCCGGCGCGGCGCGATGGCGCTGTCGTGGACCATGGACAAGGTGGGGCCGATCGCCCGCTCGGCCGACGACTGCGCGCACGTGTTCGCGGCGATCCACGGGTGGGACTCGAAGGACCCGTACTCGCGCTCCGCACCGTTCTCCTGGCCGCTCGACCGTCCGCCGAAGTCGATCCGCGTCGGCTTCACGAAATCGCTGTTCGAAGCCGACTACACCGCGTGGGCGGACAAGGACGAGGACAAGCGCGGCTACGAGCAGTGGAAGACCTTCGACGCTCGCAGCCTCGACACGCTCCGGCGCATCGGCTTCGAGCTGAAGCCGATCGAGCTGAGCTTTTCCGTCCCCATCCCTCCGCTGGGGACGATCCTGACCGCCGAAGCCGCGTGCGCGTTCGACGGGCTCCTCCGGGACGGGCGCGTCGACACGATGGTTCGCCAGGTCACCGACGCGTGGCCGAACACGTTTCGCCAGGGCGAGATGATCCCCGCGGTCGAGTA
>Ga0068859_100005464_pt1 | contig 12929 bp, 12 predicted proteins | sample KBSSwiS22_FD_66585 | JGI IMG/M metagenome (GOLD analysis project Ga0068859, IMG submission 66585) | Switchgrass rhizosphere microbial communities from Kellogg Biological Station, Michigan, USA - KBS Switchgrass S2-2 | ecosystem: Host-associated > Plants > Roots > Rhizosphere > Soil ... | reverse complement strand
GTGAGACAGATCAATAAACAATTACTGCAGATAATGTATAGCCTGCAGATGCCATACAGCCGGGCTAAAGTTGAAGTAATTACAAGTGCCGGCACACAAACTTTCTATTTTACGGGAAACAGTAATACAATAAGACAATCTTTTGTTAATCCAATTACTGTTGGTACAGAAGATATCACCATCAAATGCTATACTGTTTGTGATGAAAATACTGATCCCATGGATTTGGGGCCCGCAACAACAGTTGTGCTGACAATAAACGGTAATACGCTTCCTGTTGCGAATAATGATACTTACAATATAGCCGCAGGCTTTAACAGCGCCGTTAGTTTGAGCCCTTCTGCAATGGCCAATGATTATGACCCTGATGGTGATCCGATAGAAATTGATGCAGTTGTTGGCGGTGCTACTAACGCTGGCGGAACTTACAGTATTACTTCTGCAGGTCTGATTTTATATACACCTCCCAGCAGTGTATATATTGGCCAGGATTATTTTGATTATACCCTTTGGGAAACGGCTGATCATTCTGCAGCTTCAACAGGAAGGGTTTTTATTAATGTAGGTACGTTCCTGGGAAATGTGTATGCTAAGATTGTTATTCGTAATTTAAATATCTCCAGCTATTCTTACAGCAGTGTTGGCACTGAAGAGGTGTGGATCGATTTCTTTTCAGACCCTTCAGCATCTGTACCCGTTGACATTACTTCATTGGGCATTACCGCCAATGTTGATAAGCTGGTATTTACTCAAGACAATACCGGTGCACAAACCAATACCCATACAACGGAAACTTTTCCATGTACCGGTACAAAAACAAAAATATTTGAAGGCCAGTTTTATACAAGCCTACTTGATCCTCTGTTCGTAAACCCGGATGAAATTTATCTATTAACTTATAGCATGCTACCAGGTACAGGTTACGTGCCCATATAGTTTGTTTGTGCTTTTAGTTTAAGAACGGCCCTGTGTTTCTACCCGGGGCTTTTTACTTGTCCTTTTTGCAGCGCCCTGGTAGGCTCATTTTTACACCATGAGCGTAAGAACAGACGTCATAAATCTTAATGTAAATATCAATGGTAATAAGGCCCAAAAGGATCTTAATGACCTGCGCAAAAAGGCTTCAGATATTACCCTGGCAATGCAGGGATTGAAGAAAGGCACACAGGAGTATATCGATAAGTCTAAAGAATTAGCGCAGGTTACCAGCCAGATGGATGCTTTAAAAAAGCAAATCGGTATTACAGCACTTTCCCAGAAAGAATTAATTGCAGAGCTGAATAAATTAAAAGCATTGCGTGGATCTGTTCAACCTTTTACAAAAGAGTATAAAGATTTCAGTGATCAGATAGCAAAAGTTGAAAGCCGTCTGTATGATGTAAAAAATAATGTCCAGGGATTTTCTTCTTTCTTCTCCAAAATAAAAGATGAAATAAAAAGCTTTGGCGTACTGGCTGCCGGTTATCTGGGTTTTCAATTTATTACTTCACAATTCTCGAATATTATTAAAGGCGCCGGCAAGCTGAGTGACCAGCTGGCCGATCTACGCCGGGTTGCAGGATTGACTGCAGAAGAAGCCGATCATTTAAATGGCCGGTTTAAAAATCTTGATACGCGAACAAGTGTTGAAGGGTTAAGAGAGATTGCTATAATAGCTGGTAAACTCGGTGTTGCTAAAGAAGATATTTACGGCTTTACAAAATCAGTTGATCAACTTGTAGTGAGCCTCGGTGATGAATTAGGCAATGCTGATCAGATCACCACACAATTAGGAAAAATATTAAATGTATTTGATGGTAAAATAACTGGTGATAATATCAGCAGGCTTGGTAACGCATTTGTTGAATTAGCGAATACAGGCGCAGCCACCGGTGGTTTTATTGCTGACTTCGATCAACGCTTATCTGGTATAGCAAAAAGCAGTGGCATCAGCCTGGGTGCTTTGAGCGGCCTTGGTGCTGGTCTGGAGGAATTGGGTGGCCGTGTTGAAAGTAGCAGCACTGCTATACAAAAATTAATTCTTCACATTGCCCAGGATATTCCTGCAGCTGCAAAAGTTGCCGGCCTGAGTACAGAAGAATTCAGTAAGCTTTTTGCTAAAGATGGTACCGAAGCTTTACTTAAGTATAGCGAAGGCCTGGTAAAAAATAAAGAATCTTTTGAAGCCATTACAGCGAGTCTTAAAGATAATGGTGAAGAAGGCGCACGTACTGTAGAGACGATCACTAAATTAGGGTCCAGTGCAGATAAGTTACGGGAACGCATAGACCTTGGTAAAAAAGCTATCCAGGAAAATGCTGCAATAACAGAAGCATTTAATTTAAAGAACGAAACCTTTGGCGCAACCTTAGATAAACTGGGTAAAGAATTTAACAAATTAGTGACCAGCCCCGGTGTAACTAATTTTTTAAAGGGTGCAGTAGAAGGCGCTTTGTCATTTATAAAAGCTATAAGGAATATTCCTCAATTTATTGAAGAAAATAGAATTGCATTACTTACTCTTGCTGCAGGTATAATATTGCTTAACAGGCAATATGTTATTAGCGCTGCGTCTGTTATTTTAGATACTGTTGTAAAGACTGCAAATGCAATCGCTACACGGCTTGTTGCGGTAGCGACTACTTTAGCTCAAGTTGCCACAGCATCATATATTGTTGTTACCAATTTACTTTCAGGACGTATAGCCGTTGCCACTGCAGCACAACGGCTTTGGAATATAGCCTTATCGCTTGGACTGGGACCAATCGGCAAACTACTTACCCTCATTGGAGCTTTAGCAGTTGCATTTGGTGCATTCGGTGATAAGCTTTCAAAAGCTAAGATTGAACAGAAGGCACAAGCTGAATTAGCGGCCCGTGCTGCAGATGCTTATGCTGATCAGGTTAATGCGTTGGAAAGATTAAAATCTACTGTTACCAGCACAACTGCTTCATTGGCGGAAAAGAAAAAGGCCTATGAAGAGTTAATAAAAATCAATCCTGATTTTGTAAATACTTTAAAATTAGATGCACAAGGACACATACAGGGTACAACTGCCATTGATGACTACATTAAAGCATTGAAAAGAAAAGCTGAAGCGCAGGCAGCAAGTGAATTGAGTAATGAATTATTTAAAAAGCAACTGCAAGCAGAAAAAAGAATAAGTGATCTGCAAAGTATAACTGCAACAACAGGAGATAAAGTAAAATCATTTTTTGGCTTAGGAGTAAATGTAAACCAGGCAAAGGCTTTTGCATTGAAAGAGGCTAACGATGATCTTGCAGCTATCAAATTGGAAAAGAAGTTTTATGATGATAGGATTGAACAAGGTGTAAAAGAACAAATTGCTGCTGATGCAGGTAAGAATGCAGCCCCATCCGCTGCAGCTGCCCAAGTAGTAACCAATATCGCTTTTATAAAAGCCAAAATTAAAGACCTTGATGACGCTTATGAACAAATAGATATCTCTGATAAAAAAGCCCTTGCTGCAAATCGAGCTTCCAGGAAAGCATTACAGGATCAACTTGATGCATTGGAAGGTAAAAAATCACCATCAGAAAAAAAAGGCGAAAGTGAATATGAGCGTATAAAAAAAGAAGCAGCAAAGTTTTATAAAGAAATCCAGGAATTAAAAAAACGGGCCGATATTAAAGGCGAAGATCCCGAGCAAGAAGAAATCGATCGGATTAAATTAAAGTATGCTGAGCTGCTTAACAGGGCAAAGGAATTTTATATAAAAAAGGCGATAGACAAAAAGAAATTTAATGAAGAAGAAAAGACTTTAGAAGAGGCCCAGCAGCAAGAACTTGAAGCTATTTTTCAAAAGTTTTTAAAAAAGCGTTTCGATGAATCCAGTAGCAAAGAATATGAAGAAAGCTTATTAGCCCGAAAAGAGTATGCAGATAAATTAAAGTTGCAGGTCGCCCAGGAATATGCGGACGGTAAAGTCAGCAAAAAACAATACGAACAGGCATTAAAGGATATCGATAAGGATGAGGCTGCAGACAGAATCATAATTGCCAATGATTATAGCGGTACAGTAAAAAAAGCCGCAACCGATGTTTATCAATTTAAAAAAGACCTGGAGAAAAAAACTACACAGGATCTAATTGATGAATCCGAAAAAAGAAAAAAGACTGCAGAAGAAGATGCTTTAGCGAGAGCAGAACGTGCTGTAGTTGTTTCCAAACCCAATACAGATGCCAGGTTTGAAGCTCAAAAAGCGTTGTTAAAACTGCAATATGATCAAGAAGTAGCAAATGCAGATCTGACCAATGATATGAAGCTTTTAAAAGAAGCTGAATATCAAGATGCAGTTAAACAGCTTGAACAGGAAAATACACAAAGGAAAATTGACCAGGTTATTACTTATGTTTCTTACTTCCAGGATGCACTTACCTCATTAAATAACTTTATTACCAACCGTGAAAATTCTCTTTTTAATAAGGAAAAAGCGAATAACGATAAAAAGAAAAAAGGCTATAAAGACCAGCTGGATAATAAACTGATCAGCCAGGCGCAATATGATAAGAAAGTAAATAATCTGCAGGAACAGCAGGATAAAGAAGAGAGGGCATTAAAACGCAAACAGGCGCAGCGGGATAAGGCGCTAAGCTTATTCAATGCGATTATAAGCAACGCGGAAGCTATTATAAAAACAATGACCAGTGTACCATTCCCTTTTAATATTCCTCTCGCCATTGCACAAGGTATCGTAGGTGGTTTACAAATAGCAGCTATCTCAAATACACCCTTACCTGAGCTGGGCAAAGGAGATTGGATAAGAGATGGTAAAAAACACAGCGAAGGTGGTATAAATGCCAATATAGAAAAAGATGAAGCGGTGATGAGTGCACGGGCAATGACAAACGATAAAATTTATACTGTTACCGGCAACACGGCGCAGATCACCAGCGCTCTTAACAGCCAGGCCGGTGGAACTAATTGGTCAGGGGGTGCAATTGTAAGATCTGCAAGATGGGTAACTGATAAACCGGCCAGCCTCAATACTGGACTTCCGAAAATTTTAGAACAGGGTGGTATTATACGCCCATTAAATACTAATGTGCCGAATAATAATGATGAAACCACTGAACTTTTAAAACGTAACAATCAGTTGTTAGAGGAACATATACAAGTGACCAAAGAAAAAAATGAAAGGCTTCATGCTATTGTAAGTATTAAAGAATACAGGCTTCAGGAAAAAGTATATGATGCCGCACAAAAAGCAAGTAGCTTATAAATATCTAAAATTATAAATCTTGTTATCAATTTACGTATATGGCCCTATTATAAACGGTTGGATGGATGTTGCACCAGACATCTCATTAGAAATTGAAGAATTCGCTGAGGCTTTTGACGAAGACCTTAGCATTGGCACATACAGTCTACCTGGTGATTTTCCATGGACTGATCACAACCGGTTACTTTTAGGGTATGGTGAGCGCCTGGAGAACTTTAATACCAGCAACCGCCGTTTTAAATGCGATGTGTATGATAATGGTTTTCCTCAAATGCAGGGTGCGCAATTAACCATACTGGAGAAAAAAGGAAATCTAAGCTACAGCAGGGGAACTTTCACTGCAAGCATAAGTGGAAGTAAAGGTTTATTCGGTAGTGCAATTAAAAATAAAAAGTTAAAGGATTTGTATTTAGGCGGTCCTATTATATGGACAGGTATGGATAGCCGTGAGTTTGCAAAAAATGTAATGATAAACTCTTTTCCTCAATACGATTATTTTTCCTTCGCACCGGTGGCCATCGAAAACTTTATAGATAAAGATCGCCCAGACTATGACAATGAATTTTTAGCGAGGGATACGGTCAACAATGTAATGGTTACCGGTATCGGTATCAATGACTATGTTTTTGGACGGCCACAAAGTGCTGCACCAACAGTGCCGGCAGTTAGTGGAACTCCCGAATACCTTGATTTTAGAACTGTACCGTTCTTCAAATTAAAATATGTATTGCGAAAAGTTTTTGAAGAAAATGGATTTACAGTAACTGGAGCCATTGTTGACAGTACTGACTTTGATCACCTTCATATCTTTAATAATTTCGGTATTGAATATTACATCACCAGCAGTTATTTAGACATCAACAAAATAATAACGCCGGCTAATCACATGCCCGATATCTATATCAAAGATTTCCTTGCCGGTATTTTCGGATTGTTTAATATTTTTCCAAGCTTCGTTAATCCAGGAGAAGTTAAACTGGTTTTCAGGGATAGCATTTTTACTGCTAAAAAAATATTTAGTATAAGCAATATTTGCAGCCCCGAATTTATCAGCACTATTACCCAGGAAGAAAGTAAAGGTGGTTTCAAGTTAAATTATACCTGGGACAGTAAAGATGATTATTATTCTGAAAGAGTAAAAGATTTAACCGGTAAAACATTAGTGGCCACTGTGGCTAAAAAAAGTGATCTTGATACATTGGTAATTGGCCGTGCGCTTACAACTGATGATATCGCTTATGTAGAAGCTGACAATATGTTTTATGCTGTAGCTAATGCCACATCAATCCCTATCTTATGGGATGCTTTTGCGGAAGATCTGCCCAGTTATAGTGTTGGTGGCGAAGAAAGGAATATTGATATTAATGTCAGCCCGCTATGTACCTATGTTGAATTTGATGCCGGCGATGCATTATACGAAAAAAGAAATAAGGTTGGCACCAGGCAGCCAGGCAGCTATCGTAATAATCGAGGCGCCCTGGTGTTAAATGATTTTTCTTTAAGATTGTTTTATATAAACAGCAATAACATCGATGGGTCCGGCGTGGTACAACCTTATAGTTACAACCATAACCGCGACAAAGACAACAATGTAATTGAACCATATACACTGGCTTTTAAAGGAACATTCGGTATTGCTCAGAAATTTCATTTGCGCTGGCAGGAGGCTAAAGAGAATCAGGAAATAGTAAAAATAGATATCGCAGCTGATACTGCAGTAATGGAGCAAATAAAAGCGTGTAATACTATCGAATTAAATAACATTCTTTTACTTCCATACAAATTGGAAAAGACTATGCCTTTAAAAAACCAGGTTAGCTTTTACGTCTCTGTGATTTAATTTATATATTTGGGTATGCATAAAAAGACATACTTCCTACTTTTCTTTATATCGTTATCTTTTCTTACAAATGGCCAATCAATAAAAATTGGAGATAACTTTATTTTAAGCAAAAGAGCATATTCAATTTATGATTTTCAAAATATAACAGCCCTTGAAAAATGGCAATGCGTAATAATTGATAGTTCTAATAATAAGGATATTGTATATTACTTCGTTGACAAAAAACATGATACTGTTGATATTTCAGTAAGTCAAATGAGCTATGATAAAAACCCGAAATTCTGTTATTCAGTTAATGATTTTAATTTACTGGTAAAACAAATAGGAATAAATAATACAAAAAAGATTTTATACAATAATGTATGGATTGGCATGTCAAAAAACAATGCAATATTATCATGGGGAAAACCAAATGATATTAATACTACAATCACAAAAAATATCACAGTTGAGCAATGGGTATATGGTGATAATTCTAATTCTTATTTATATTTTACAAACGGAAAGCTTACAGCAATACAGAATTGATTCTATATCTTCGCAACGCAAAGTTTCTCTTTTACGAGCCTCCCCCTTTATGGTGGCAGGCAAATCAATGTAAGTTTGATAGCTCGTAAAAGAGACTTTGCAGTGACCTGTCATCATAAAAGCGGAGCATATGAAATGGAAAGATATCTCTGACGAACAAACGCCACCTATAGCGGATGGGTTGTTTGAGAAATTAAAAAATTATTTACTGCAGCAATATATCCCCTCTGCAGATCTTACTACTGAGTGCATAACTAAAACCACTGCTGAAATTTACCAAAGCCTTCAATCAATTTATCCAAGTGCATCTTATTACATGGATGACGTTGCAAGATTAATGCATGAAGCCGGTTTTAACTTTTTAGATACAACGGGGAATATGAAATTTGAATGGATTTTGCATCCTAATAATTAACCCATACTAATAAAACCGGTAAAACGCAACAAAGCCTTATCCTTTATTGCTACCACTCTAAAACCCTAAATCAGTATCCCTCTGAAAAGGGCAACGTAAGTTGTTTGGTCAATGGCTGCTTGTACGCTATGTAAAGATGCTTCAGCCGCCGGTTTTTCTTACACTGACGACAGGAGCTTTCAATTTCTCTTCTAAGTTTGCAATTAATTTATCCTTATCAAATAAAGCCTGTTTTAACTCTAATATTCTTTGTTCGTTTGTTTCGAGTATTTCTTCCAATGATTTTACCTTCTTTCGAAGTGTAGTTATTTCATATTGATAAGGTTCTAATGAGCCGCCATAAAAGTCATTTGTTGGATTTCTTTGCGAATCCAAATAGATACCAAGTTTACTATTAACGTTTTCTAAAAAAGCATTTTCAAGGACTTTTCTTTTGAAATAAATAGCCAGATTTTGCCTGGTCATTCCTAATGCCGCTGCAGCTTCATCTTGATTTTTAAATTTTGTACTTCCCTTAATTGCCAATTTTAATTCTAACCCCTGATTTTGCATTTATTAACATTATGTGTAAAAGATATTTTACAATTTATTTGACATTTTGTAAAATTTTACTTTACATTTGTAAAAGATATTTACAAACACCTCACAAACATAACTTAAATATTTAGAGTATGCAATACCCCAAAGAGGTAATAGATCCAAAAAAGCAATTGGCAGACAAGCTTATTGAGTTGAACGGACAAATTACTAAAGAAGACAGGAATGCATATATAGAAAAATATCCAATCACCCAGGGAAATTTAAGCCTATATATGAACGGCACCATTTACGATATAGAAAAAGCAATGGGAATGGTTAAGTTTTTTAAAAAGCGTATTGAGGACCGTAATAAACAAATTCAAGAGCTTATAAACTAATAATAAAAAATATGCCTATACAAGCGCTGAAAGATTTAAAGAAAAAATTAGGACCCAAATATTTATTTGACATCACTTGTAAGCTCCAATTTATGAAATCTGAAGATGTAGAAAAAGTCTTCACTGGTGAAACTAACAGCAATGTTATTATAAACCTTATTCTAAGAACAGGATTAGCATTATTGCAAGAACAAGATGAACTATCTAAACAAATAAAAAGCTACAAAATTTAAATCTTGCTAACAGTAAACTATACTAACAATTTCAACGGCAAATTATTCTGTGATGTTTGGGGTGATGTAAGATTACACGATGAGGAGAAATTCTTTCCATCCAATATTATAGAAGTGCATTATAAGAATAAAACTATCGGTACTGCACAAGTGATGGCAGTTAGAACTTTTGAATTTAAACAGATCAGGGATGCACTTGCTTTCTTAGATTGCGGCAAACCATCTTACTACCTGGCTTCGCTTCTACAAAAGTTTTATGGTCCATTGCAACCTCAGGATAAGCTTGATCACATTGTTTTAAAATACACCAATCGAAATATAGAGCTGCAGGAGCAAATGATTAAAGACTGGTGGCAACATAAAATTGAACAGAGTCCTTCATAAAAATTTTGCTGGTTTAGGGTTTTATTAGGGTAAAAGTCAGCCCTATTCTTAGGGCTGGCACTTTTTAAATTTATTTCTTTCAAATATTAAAAAAATTTCGCCATGACTTGTATTATGAAGAAACCATCAGAAATATATACCTACGAAGAGTTTGTTGAAGAAATGAAAAATGCTGAATTCCAGGCACGACTACATTTCGCCATGAAAATACTCGTTGATAAGGTTGAAGAGGATCTATCATATTTAGTTGGTGATGATGAAAGAATTGCCAGATTTTGGAAACAATATCATGAAGATCCACAAACTGCCAAACCTGGAAATATAGCAATAAAGAATAACTACAACTAAGGACAAAATAATTATTCATAAAAACACAAACACTATGTTACCCCAAATTTTAAAAAATCTAATTATCGAAAATTTAGCTTTCGCATCACAACAAAAGAGCTCTTTTTTCTCTCTCGGGTTTAAAGATTTCGTTGATAATAAAGAATCTAAAACCGACCAGGACTATTGCAATCTTGTGCTGGAAATTAAAAACATAATAAGCAGCAATCCTATCTACATGAAAGCTGCGTTAGGCGAAGGATTTGATTTTTTTAATATCCTTCAAGTTGTATCAGAAACTCCAAAACCTACCTTCAATAATATTTCTATAGTTGATAAAATGCTTAAAGAAATTTTTGCACAACAGCCACAAGAACTTATAGGTAAATTTCCACCACCCTTTAGAAACTTTTTTAGAATGCTTGAAGATCTTGAAAAAGTTAAAGCTAAGAGTACACGAAATAATCATATTGATGAAGTAGACAGCTGCTATGAAGATTTTAAAGCTATGCTAAATGACATCTTTGGTGACTTAGTGCCAGCACCGCATTGTCAGATTGATATAAATCCAAGAGTCACAAAAATTTTTACACAACTACAAAAGCTTCGCGACCTGGCCTGCAAAGAACTAAAGCCGGTTTAATTATCCAGCGGTTTAAGCTGTCATCATAAATACAACTTCCAAACTTTTGAAGAGCCTTTTTATCTTTTAAAATTACCATCATGTATAAAAAAGTATTACCCCCATTTATTTCATTAGCAGTATGTCTCCTCATAGCAAATTACTATAGCTGTGAATGGCTTGTATGGATATCTACTCTTGTATTTGGGGCGATGATCATAAATATATTTCACCATGAACCAGCCGATGGTGATGTAATAACAACAGGGCTGAATTTAATAATCGAAAAACTTGATCAACTCATGACAAAAGAAGAACGCCTGGCGCAGGCAGTTGCTGACTTAAATGCTGGCACAAACGAGATCGCTGCTGATCTTCAAAAGCTAAAAGATGAATTAGCTGCAGGTAATGTTAGCGAAGAGAGCTTAGCCGCTCTTGAAACCAACATTGCTGTATTGAAGGATTTGGGCAACGCTCAGTAATTAATCAAGGAACTGCCGCTGCAACATCTTTTAATTTGGTCGATGATCTGTTTGCGGCAGTTTCTTTAAAAAAATGCACAACACAACTACCATAATTCAAAATATAACCCCGGTTAAGAAGTTACTTACTGCGGAGCAAAAACTTTTTGTAAGTTTAGCATCCCAAATTATTGTAACTAAAACCATCATCGATGCAAAAAAAAGCCATAGTATATCACCGGTTCAGCGATAAAGACCAAAGCAATGGGAGTATCGAGCGTCAGGAAATCATTACAGATTACTGGACGAATCAAAATAATGTTTTGATCACAGATACATTCAAGGATGATGGCTATAGCGCTAAGACATTTGACCGTCCGGATATCAAAAAGCTTTTTGAATTTATAAAAAAGCAAGCCGGTATTGTTGATTATTTAGTAGTTGCAGAGTTAACCAGGTTCAGTAGGGAATTAGGCGAAGCAGTAACAACTGTTAAAAGAATACAAAAACAATACGGCATTAAGATTGTTAGCGCCAGCCGTGGTATGATATACGATTGCACTGATCATGCTTCTTTCTTTATGATGAGTATTGAATTCGCAATGGGCAATTCAGAAAATTTAAAACGTGAAAGTGATATTAATGGCGGCATATACGCAGCAAAAACTAAAGAGCAACGTTTTATTGGATCCCATGCGCCCTACGGCTATAAAAAAGAAGGCGGCAGAATAAAGCATTTAATAATTGATGAGACTGAAGCTGCCGTCGTAAAATTCATTTACGAAAATTACTTACGCAATGTGCCGGTGATTCAGATATACCAAGAAGTAATTGCAATGGGTTTTAAAAGAAGGGGAAATTCCGTTATACAAAAAATACTTACAAATCCGATATATAGTGCACAGCAGCTGGTAAAGCCCTGGAAAGAAATGCCAGGTGGATTATATCCTGCGAAACACGATGCTATTATTGATATCATTACATGGAACCAGGTGCAGCAAAAAATGAAGATACCAAAACGCCCTGGTATCAGTTTGTCAAAAGAATTACCCCTTAGAAATGTATTGCATTGTCATTGCGGCCGTTTACTTACTGGTGCTCCAAGTAAAGGTAAAATGGGAAAATACTATTACTATTATAAATGCAATACTGCAAGCATTCATAATAACATCAGCGCTAAGTTTGCTCATGATCAATTAGAACAAATACTTACTCACCTCAGTGTTCCTGATTATATCCTGGATGCAATAAGAGAAGAAAGTATAAAACAACTTGATGTACAACTGCAGGAGAATAAACAGGCTTTAAGTGATCAGCAACGCCTGCAGGTGGAAAATGAAAAGAAAATACTTAGCCTGGAAGAAAAATATATCGCCAATTCAGTTTCCTTTGAAACTTATAACCGTTGGTATAGTGATCTGCAAAGTCAGCGATCATATATAAAAGCCAAAATTCAGCAATTAAATACTGGTGCCAATGAAATGTATTTTCTTTTAGAAAATAATTTAAATGCGCTTAGTGATGTTAAGTGGCTCTTTAATAATTGCGATACAACCCAACAACAAAACTTGTTAAATGTGGTGTTCGATAACAGATTGTATTACCAGTACCGTACTTATCGAACTCCGTACATCATGCAAATTTTTTCACATAATTTACTAATCCTCAAACAAAAACAGCTACTTATTATAGATGAAAAAAAGGGAGAATCGAAGATCCTCCCCTCAGGTGGAGCTGCAGGGAATCGAACCCTGGTCCAAACATATTCGCCGTAAGCTTTCTACATGTTTATTTAGTTATTAATTGTCGGGATATAGCAGGAACCTAACCAACCAACTGTATCCGTAGAAGAATGGTCTTAAGCAGTGGTCACTTCATTCCACTGCAGCATTCCGTTTTGTTTTTGAGTCGGCGGCGGAACATGGTAACAGAACTGACCTGTTCGGCGGCCCTAATGGATGTTAATCTATCGATTAAG
>Ga0068859_100005463_pt1 | contig 12929 bp, 11 predicted proteins | sample KBSSwiS22_FD_66585 | JGI IMG/M metagenome (GOLD analysis project Ga0068859, IMG submission 66585) | Switchgrass rhizosphere microbial communities from Kellogg Biological Station, Michigan, USA - KBS Switchgrass S2-2 | ecosystem: Host-associated > Plants > Roots > Rhizosphere > Soil ... | reverse complement strand
CGTCCGAGGAGGACGAGCCGGTCACGATGTATCTGCGCAAGCAGGGTCCGGGCGAGGTCACCGCGGGTGACATCGTTCCGCCGGCGGGCGTGACGGTGCACAACCCGGAGATGCACATCGCCACCCTGAACGACAAGGGCAAGCTCGAGGTGGAGCTCGTCGTCGAGCGCGGCCGCGGCTACGTGCCAGCCGTGCAGAACAAGGCGTCGGGTGCCGAAATCGGCCGTATCCCAGTCGATTCCATCTACTCACCGGTGCTCAAGGTCACCTACAAGGTGGAGGCCACCCGTGTCGAGCAGCGCACCGACTTCGACAAGCTGATCCTCGACGTCGAGACCAAGAGCTCGATCACCGCTCGTGACGCGCTGGCGTCAGCGGGCAAGACGCTGGTCGAATTGTTCGGTCTGGCACGGGAACTCAACGTCGAGGCCGAAGGCATCGAGATCGGGCCGTCGCCCGCCGAGGCCGACCACATCGCCGCGTTCGGGCTGCCGATCGAGGAGATGGACCTGACCGTCCGCTCCTACAACTGCCTCAAGCGCGAGGGCATCCACACGATCGGCGAGCTGGTCTCCCGCAGCGAGGCGGACCTGCTCGACATCCGCAACTTCGGTCAGAAGTCGATCGACGAGGTGAAGACCAAGCTGGGGGCCATGGGCCTGCAGCTCAAGGACAGCCCGCCCGGATTCGACCCGCGGCAGGCCGTCGACACCTACGGGACCGACACGTACAACCCGCCGTTCTCCGCCGGTCAGGACGACGACGGCAGCGAGTACGTCGAGACCGAGCAGTACTGATTGGTTCGTGGGCGAAGGACGCGGGCGTAAGCCCGCGTCCTTCGCCCACGACCGGTCTCTTGGCTCAGTCGGTCGTGCCAGCACGACCTGCTTCATCAGTAAGACCTGTTCGCAGGGATCCACGTTGGGTGGGTGCTTGGGCTTCCGACCGGGGCCTGGGCACTTAGCCCGGCCTGGTCTCGATCTGTCCGTCAGGGCGGTTCGGGCCGTGTCGCCGGCTGTGGTCGGTGGCCGTGGAAGTGTCCGTCCCGGTCGGTCGTCGGCGAATGCGCGATCAATCCGCGTTCGACGGCCTTCGAGGTGCACCGCACCGTGAAAGGAACGAGGGAACTCGATGCCCACTCCGAGGAAGGGCGCCCGTCTTGGTGGCAGCCCGGCGCATGAGCGGCTGCTGCTCGCGAACCTGGCGACCTCGCTGTTCGAGCACGGCGCGATCACCACGACCGAGGCCAAGGCCAAGGCGCTGCGCCCCTACGCCGAGAAGCTGGTCACCTTCGCGAAGCGCGGCGACCTGCACGCCCGCCGCCAGGTGATGCGCGTCATCCGGGACAAGTCGATCGTGCATGAGTTGTTCACCGAGATCGGCCCGCGTTACGAGAACCGTCCCGGTGGCTACACCCGGATCACCAAGGTCGGCTTCCGTAAGGGCGACAACGCCCCGCTCGCCCGCATCGAGCTCGTCGAGGCGCTGACCGTCGGCCAGTCGGCGGTGGCCGAGGCCGAGCGTGCCCGCGGCACCCGGTTCGCCGAGCGCAAGGCGCCGACCGGGGCGACCGCCGAGGCCGCCGAGGACCTCGCCAGCGAATCGCCGACCGCGGCCGCCGTCGCCGCTGAGGCTGCGGAGGCCGAGGAGACGACGCCGAGCACGACCGCCGAGACGGCCGAGGGCGACACCGAGGCCTGACGTCCGTGGCCCTCATGGCCACTGAGCCCTGTGGCCACTGAGCCCACTGTGGCACTGGAGCCCGTCACCCGCGACGCGCGGGAGGCGGGCTCCCGTGCATGACCTGGTGATTTCGTGCTCGCTTCGTGAGGTCGGGGCGAGTTGGTGCCGTCGCGGTCCGGGGCTGACACACAGTGGCCGGAGGTGCGATCGTGAAGGCTTCGCCAGCGGGAAGCAAGGAGAAAGAGCGCCTTGATCACCTTCGGCGCCGACGGGCTCCAGAGGCTGCGGATCGACCTCGCGTACGACGGGACGCCGTTCGCCGGCTGGGCCCGCCAGCCCGGCCAGCGAACCGTGCAGGGCGACGTCGAGGACGCCCTGATGCGGGTGGCCCGGCTGCCCGCCGTGCGGCTCACCGTCGCCGGGCGGACCGACGCCGGGGTGCACGCGGCCCATCAGGTGGCGCACGTCGACATACCCGACGACGTGCCGCTCGGCGGTCTGGCGCGCCGGCTGAACGGCGTGCTGGACCGCGCGGTGCGGGTCCTCGGGATCGGGCCGGCGCCGGTCGGCTTCGACGCCCGGTTCTCCGCGCTCTCGCGACGGTATATCTACCGGGTCAGCGACGCGCCATACGGCGCCGAACCGCTGCGCCGCCACGACACGCTGGCCTGGCCGCGCCCGCTTGACCCGGCCGCGATGCGGCTCGCGGCGCTCGCGCTGCTCGGAGAGCACGACTTCGCCGCGTTCTGCCGGCGGCGGGAGGGCGCCACGACGATCCGTACGCTGCTGCGCCTCGACGCGCGGCGCGGGCCCGACGGCGTCATCGTGGCCGACGTCGAGGCGGACGCGTTCTGCCACTCGATGGTCCGCGCCCTCGTCGGCGCGCTCGTCGCCGTGGGGGAGGGCCGGCAGCCCACCGGCTGGGTCCCTCAGGTGCTGGCCAGGGCGGTGCGCGACCCGGGCGTCACGGTGCTGCCCGCGCATGGGCTCACGCTCGTCGAGGTCCGCTACCCGCCGGACGCGGAGCTTGCCGCCCGCGCCGAGGTCACCCGTGCGGTCCGGGCCTCAACGACGCTTTCAGGTTGAGCGCCCTGGCCTCGGTCGCCGCCCCGGTGGCCGCGCCTAGCCCCGGTAGCCGCGGCCCAGGACCCGGCGATCGTCGAGCGGGGCGGTGGTGATCGCCTTCAGGTCGGTCGCGGCGTCGGCGAGCACGGCGTCGGTGGCCTTGCCCTTGGTGCCGTCCGAATAGGCGAGCTGGACGAGGACCGCGTAGTGGCCGTCGGAGAACGACGTCCGCCAGTCGTTGTCGGAGTTCGGGCCGCTGATCTTCGCGTCCGGCAGGGCGTTCGCCGGCAGCGGCAGCGGATTGACGCCGCCGCTGCCCGCGCTGAACGCCTGCACCGCGTTCTTGGCTGTCGTCACGCTGTCGACGACGACGACGTTGATGCCCGCGAGCAGCCGCCGACCGGCCTTGTCCGGCTCGCCGAGATAGAGCGCCCGGACCAGTTGGCGGCACAGCGGACCTGGTGTGACCTGGGCGGTCGGCGCCGGAGCGGCCGAGCCGGCCGGCGTCGCGCCGCCGGGTGCCCCGGTGGGCGCGTTCGAGCCGGCCGCGGGCGCCGGCGCCGCCGTGGGAGGTGGTGCCTGGCCCGCCAGGGCCGTGGCGGTGACGCCCGTCAGATCGGGGCAGCCCTGGTCGAGCTTGCGGGCGATCCGGGTGTAGGTGTGCGTCCCGGTGACGACCGAGGCCTGCCGGAAGAACTCGTTCTGGGTGACCGGGTCGCCGTCGCTGTAGGCCGAGTCGAGGAAGTCGGACGGGACCGGCGCCACCGTCGGGAGCGGTGCCAGGGACGCCGGCGTGTTGGAGCCGCGCGACCCGCCGGTCATCGTCCAGTACGTGACGCCGACGACCGCCGCGACCGCCACGACGATGATCAGAACGCGGCGGCCGCGGCGGCCGGACGGCCTCCCGACCCGCGGGCCGACCTCGTCGCGAGGCCTACGGCGAACCGCGCCCAGCCTGCCCTCACCGCCGAAGCGGCGGCCCGGCCCCGCCCCGGCGGCCGCTTCGAGCCCGCCGCCGAACTCGTCGTCGTCCTGGGCGTAGTCGCCGTCGTCGGCGTAGTCCTCGTCGTCCTCGTCGTCCTCGTCCTCGTCCAGGTCGTCGTCGTCCTCGTCCAGGTCGTCGTCGAGATCGGTCTCGTCGTCGGCGCTCTCGGCGCCGCCGCCGTAGCCGAACGGGTCGGCGAAGCTCGGCTTGACGGGGTCGAAGCTGACCGGGCCCTGGGAGGTCGGCTGGGGGACATAGCGGGGACGCACGATGCCGCCGGTGGTCGGGTCCAGCGGGCTGGGCAGCGGGCCAGGCTCGTCATCGGCGGCCGGCTGGCTCGCGGGGCGGCCGGCCGGGGCCCAGCCGTTGTCGCCTCCGGAGCGAAGGGGGCCGGTGCCTGGGTGCCGATCGGAGTCCGCGTGCTCCGAGCCGGCGTCCCGCCATGGGTCGGTGCCGCTCATTCGACCGACGGTAGCCGACTGTTATGATCTTTCGGACATCCGGCCCCAAATGTCACCGATCGGTATGGCCTCGGCAGTGGCCGCGCGTGTCGCGCGAAACCCGTCCAAGGGACCGCGCGGGACGTGCGCACGGGAGGCGGGGGACGTCGACGGCGGGAGGTGCCGGAAGCCTGGTAACCTCAAGGACTGCGGCGCGTGACACTACTGTCGAACGCGCTCCTGAGTTCTCCACGCACCCAGTTTTGACGCACCCAGTTTTCGACGCGACTGCCGTCGGCCCGGGCCTCACCAGAAGAGGCTGATCGGACGAGGCCGGCCAGGCAGAGTGTCGTCCCGACGAAGAAGGCAGACCTGTGCGCACGTTCCAGCCCAAGCCCGCGGATGTCCAGCGTGCGTGGCATGTCATCGACGCCAGCGACGTCGTCCTCGGCAAGCTGGCAAGCCAGGCTGCCCAGCTGCTTCGTGGCAAGCACAAGCCGTACTACGCCCCGCACATCGACACCGGTGACTTCGTCATCATCGTGAACGCCGGCAAGGTGTCGCTGTCCGGGTCGAAGCGGGAGCAGTCGCAGTACCACCGCCACTCGGGTTACCCGGGCGGTCTGCGCAGCACCAGCTACGGCGAGCTGCTCGACACGCGGCCGCAACTGCTCGTCGAGAAGGCCATCAAGGGCATGCTTCCGAAGAACAAGCTCGGCGCGGCCCAGGCCCGCAAGCTCAAGGTCTACGCGGGCCCGACCCACCCGCACCAGGCCCAGCAGCCCGAGCCTTTCGAGATCACTCAGGTCGCGCAGTAGCGGGCGGGCGACACCCTGTTCGCTGCCCTTCGGGCAGCTTCCCAGGGCATGGAAGTACCGCTAGACGTACAGGGGTTTCCGCTCCGCGGCCGGCTTGGTCGGTGGTGGGAGTGGGGCTCGTAGGAGCAGAAGGATCTGCCGGGGGTCGAGTCCCCGGACTCCCGGTGTCGCGCTCCGCGCGACCACGAACGCAAGGAAGGATCGCGACGTGGCTGTCGTGACAGACGTCCAAGGCAACCCGCGGGCTACCGGCCGCCGCAAGGAGGCGGTCGTCCGGGTGCGCCTGCTGCCCGGCTCCGGGAACTGGTCCCTCAACGGGCGCTCCCTGGAGAACTACTTCCCGAACAAGGTGCACCAGCAGCTCGTCAACGAGCCGCTCAAGGCGCTCGACCGGGCCGAGTCCTACGACGTCGTGGCACTGCTGCACGGCGGCGGCATCTCCGGCCAGGCCGGCGCACTGCGTCTCGCCCTCTCCCGGGCGCTCATCCTCGCCGAGGAGGACTCGCGGCCGACGCTGAAGAAGGCCGGCTTCCTCTCCCGCGACGCCCGGGCCAAGGAGCGCAAGAAGTACGGCCTGAAGAAGGCCCGTAAGGCTCCGCAGTACTCCAAGCGCTAGCAGGCCGGCGACGCGGGCACCCGGGAGCCGCCCCTGGGCGGCAGCAGTGCCCGCGCCGCGCGTCCAGCGCCGTTCGAAGCGTCTCCCGCTCGTCGCAGGTTCCGGACGGGCGGGTTTCGCTGTTTGTTGAGCCTGTGCAACTGGTAGAACGGTGCTGTTTGTCGGGCATGCCGGTGTGGGCTGGCCCGGTGAGTCCCGTTCGGCGAGCCAGCCACGCCCTCGGCGTGGGGATCGGCGGCGGGCCGGGTGGCATCGGTGAAGATGGGTGTCGCCACGGCCCGGAGACGCGCTGACCGTCGGACGCAGTGGTCCGCGCGAACGCCCCGGCCCGGGTGCGGTAGGGCTCGGCGAACTCCGATGGTTTGGGGGACCGCGATGGGGCGGCTGTTCGGTACTGATGGCGTGCGCGGCGTCGCGAACGTCGACCTGACGGCCGAGCTGGCCCTGCGTCTCGCGGAGACCGCGGTCGAGGTGCTGACCGAGAGCCGGGCCGCCGTGGCTGATCAGGCCGTGGGGCCCGTCCGGGGGCGGCCCGTGGTGGTCGTCGGGCGTGACACCAGGCCGTCCGGCGAGTTCCTCGAGGCGGCGGTCGTCGCCGGGCTGGCCTCCCGCGGCGCGGATGTCGTGCGGGTCGGCGTCGTACCGACCCCGGCGGTGGCCTACATCGTCGGCGCGATCGGCGCCGACCTGGGCGTGATGCTGTCGGCCAGCCATAACCCGATGCCCGACAACGGGATCAAGCTGTTCGCGGCCGGCGGGCACAAGCTGCCCGACGAGGTCGAGGACGCGATCGAGACGAGGCTGCAGGCGCCGCCGGCCGCGCGTCCCACCGGCGCCGCGGTCGGCCGCGTCCGCGACGATCCCGGCTACATCGCGGGCATCGTCGACGGCTACGTCCGCCACCTGCTGGCCACCCTGCCGGTCCGCCTCGACGGCCTGCGGGTCGTCGTCGACTGCGCCCAGGGTGCAGCGTCCCAGCTCGCGCCGCGGGTGCTGCGCGAGGCCGGAGCGGACGTCATCGCGCTGCACGCCGACGGTGACGGCGAGCGCATCAACGACGGCAGTGGGGCCACCCACCTGGACAGCCTGCGCGCGGCGGTGCTGGCGCACGGCGCCGACGTGGGCATCGCGCACGACGGCGACGCCGACCGCTGTCTCGCGGTTGACGCCGCCGGTGAGGTGGTCGACGGTGACCAGATCATGGCGGTGTGTGCCCTGGCGATGGCCGAGCGCGGCGAGCTGGCCGGCAACCGCGTGGTCGTCACCGTCATGTCGAACCTGGGCTTCCGTCACGCGATGCGGGAGGCAGGCATCGAGACGCTGGTCACGCCGGTCGGCGACCGGTACGTCATCGCCCAGATGCGTCGGCTCGGCGTCGCGCTCGGCGGCGAGCAGAGCGGCCACATCGTCTTCCAGAGGCACGCCACCACCGGGGATGGCCTGCTGACCGCCCTCACCCTGCTCGGCCGGGTGCGCGAGACCGGCCAGCCGCTCGGCGAGCTGGCCAAGGCGATGACCCGGCTGCCGCAGGTGCTGGTCAACGTCCGGGGTGTGGACAGGGGCGGGGTGACGGGCTCGGCCGGTGTGGCCGCCGCGGTCGCGGCCGCGGAGGCGGAGCTGGACGGCGAGGGTCGGGTGCTGCTGCGGCCGTCGGGCACCGAACCGCTGGTCCGGGTGATGGTCGAGGCGCCCACGGACGCACAGGCCCGCGCGGTCGCCGACCGGCTGGCGGACGTCGTCCAGCGCGAGCTCGCGATCGGGACCTGACACGCAGCCGACGGAGTGGCAGCAGAGGTACTGAGCCGCTCGGCTGGCCCCGGCGATTTCGGCGCATCCGCCCGGCGCGGCCCGCGAAACCCCTCGACGGTTCCCGGGTCCCTGCGCGCGAAGGCGTCGGCCCTGCGTACGCTGACCTGCATGTGCGGGATCATCGGCTACGTGGGAGAGCAGTCAGCCCTCGAGGTCGCCCTCGGCGGATTGCGCCGGCTCGAGTACCGAGGGTATGACTCGGCCGGGATCGCCGTTGTCGGAGCTGGTGCGCTCAAGGTGGTCCGACGCGCCGGAAAACTGGCGAATCTCGAAAAAGCGCTCGCCGAGAACGACGAGGGCCAGGTCGTCGGCGAGAGCATGGCCGGCACTACCGGCATGGGCCACACCCGTTGGGCGACCCACGGTGGGCCGACGGACGTGAACGCTCATCCGCACACGGACTGCACCGGGGCGATCGGCGTCATCCACAACGGGATCATCGAGAACTTCACGGCGCTGCGGGCCGAGCTGTTCGCCGCCGGGCACGAACTGGCCAGCGAGACCGACACCGAGGTCGTCGCTCACCTGCTCGAGGCCGAGCTGGGCCGCCCGGGGTCCGCGGAGGCCGCCGCCGTCGTCACCACGGAGGGCGCCCAGGGCGGCCGCCACCCGCTCACCGAGGCCGTGCGCCGGGTCTGCCAGCGGCTGGCCGGGGCGTTCACGCTGGTCGTGCTGCACCGTGACTTCCCGGACGTCGTCGTCGGTGCTCGCCGTAACAGCCCGCTGGTCGTCGGCCTCGGTGAAGGGGAGACGTTCCTCGCCAGCGACGTCTCGGCGTTCATCGCGTACACCCGGCAGGCGCTGGAGATCGGCCAGGACCAGATCGTCGAGGCCCGCCGCGACGGGGTCAGCGTCATCGACTTCAACGGCGAACCGGTCGAGGGCCGGCTGTACCACGTCGACTGGGACGCGTCGGCCGCCGAGAAGGGCGGCTTCCCGTACTTCATGCTCAAGGAGATCAGCGAGCAGCCAGCGGTCCTCGCCGACACTTTGCGCGGCCGGCTGTCGGCCGACGGGGCGATCGTGCTCGACGAGGAGCGGCTGTCCGGCGAGGACTTCCGCGACATCGACAAGGTCTTCATCGTCGCCTGTGGCACCGCCTACCACGCCGGCCTGATCGCCAAGTACGCCATCGAGCACTGGACGCGGCTGCCCTGCGAGGTCGAGATGGCCTCCGAGTTCCGGTATCGCGACCCCGTGCTGGACCGCTCGACGCTGGTCGTCGCGATCAGCCAGTCCGGGGAGACGCTGGACACGCTGATGGCCGTCAAGCACGCTCGGGAACAGAAGGCCCGGGTGCTGGCGATCTGCAACACGAACGGCTCAACGATCCCGCGCGAGTCCGATGCCGTGCTCTATACCCGCTGCGGCCCCGAGGTCGGCGTCGCGGCGACGAAGACATTCCTCGGCCAGGTCGCCGCCTGCCTGCTCGTCGGGCTCTTCCTGGCGCAGGCCCGCGGCGTGCTGTACGGCGACGAGGTGGGCGCCTACGTCGAGAAGCTCCAGAAGATGCCCGACCTGGTCGCCCGCACGCTCGGAACCGTCGGGCCGGTGCGGGAGCTGGCCCGCAGCCTCGCGAGCGCCAAGACCGTGTTGTTCCTCGGGCGGCACGTCGGCTATCCGGTTGCGCTGGAGGGCGCGCTCAAGCTCAAGGAGCTCGCCTACATGCACGCCGAGGGCTTCCCGGCCGGTGAGCTCAAGCACGGCCCGATCGCGCTGGTCGAGCAGGGCGTGCCGGTGGTCGTCGTCGTGCCCTCGCCGCGCGGGCGCGCGGTGCTGCACGACAAGGTCGTGTCCAACATTCAGGAGGTCCGCGCCCGCGGCGCCCGCACGATCGTGATCGCCGAGGAGGGCGACCACCTCGTCGAGCCGTTCGCCGACCACCTGATCCGGGTGCCGGTGACCCCTTCGCTGTTCTCCCCGCTGGTGACCACGATCCCGCTGCAGGTGTTCGCCTGCGAGCTGGCGTTGGCCCGCGGCCTTGACGTCGACCAGCCCCGCAACCTAGCCAAGTCCGTCACAGTGGAGTAGGGCGGTCGGCCGGAACCGGGCGCGGAGCGCCCTTCGCAGACCTCCCAGATGGGCTTCGCCCATCCGGCAGGGACCCCGGCTCCGCCGGCTCGGGCGCTGAGCGCCCTCGCCAACGTGATACGGGGTGCTGCTTGACGTTGGGGTTGCCGGGTTCTGGGGTTCAGGCCGAGGTCGCGTTGCGTCGTTCGGTTTCGGTGCTATGGCTGGGACTCGCTGTTAGCCGGTTAGTCGGCGGGTTCGGTGTTGGTGGCGCGGTCGCGGTGCCAGCGGACTGTTTCGTCCCAGAGGGCGTCGGCCAGGTCCTCGTTGTCGTCGGCGAGGTCCAGGACGAGCTCAACCAGTTCGGCGTGCGGCATGCCGCTGAGAAACACACCGACCGCGGCCCGGACGTAGTCGTCGTCCTCGTCGTCGTCCTCGTCGGCGTTGACGGAGCCGGTGGCCGCGAGGGCCACCGCGACCCCGTGCGGGCACAGCGCGGCGCCGGCGGCATCCGGGCACGCGCACTCCTGGTGTGGACCGGACTCGTCGACGGAGAGCTTCACGGTGAACTCGCCGTCGTCGTCGACGGTCCCCGAGGCGTCGCTCGGCCGGATCCGCAGGGCGGCCACCCGCCCGAGCAGCGCGAGCCCGACGCCGCGAGTGAACGCCTCGCTGCCGGCCAGCGCCGCGCAGGCGGTCTCGGTGAAGGCCGCTTCAAGCGGCGTGAGGACGACCTCGTCATGCGGGCCGTCGCCGGAAACCCTGATGATCACCCTGTAATCCTATGGTGGCCCGCGGCCGGCGTGCCGGGGCATCCCCTCTCCCGAGGCCTGGTTCCCGCTGCCGGCCGGTCCGCGTGGCGGCAAGTAGGGTTCCGGCAGACGTACGCCTCGGCTTGCGGAGGGACCGATGATCGAACCGACCGCGACGGCCAGTTCGCCCGCGGCCAGTTCGCCCGCCGCCGGCGCGCCCGTGGCGCCCCGCGCCTATGCGGCCGTCGACCTCGACGCGGTGCGCGCGTCCACCGCGACGCTGGTCGCCCGCGCGGGCTCCGCCGCGACCATGGCGGTCGTCAAGGCCGACGGCTACGGCCACGGGATGCTCCCGTGCGCCCGGGCGGCGCTCGACGGCGGCGCCACTTGGCTCGGTGTCGCGGTCCTGGAGGAGGCGCTGGCCCTGCGCGCCGCCGGCATCACGGTGCCGGTGCTGTCCTGGCTGATGGCACCCGGCGAGCCGCTCGACGCGGCGCTGCGCGCGGACATCGACCTGTCGGCGTCGGCGCCGTGGGCGCTGGCCGAGATCGCCGCGGCCGCGCGGGCCACTGGCCGGGCCGCCCGGGTGCACCTTAAGGCCGACACCGGCCTTGGCCGCGCGGGAGCGCCTGCCGCGGACTGGCCGGCGCTGTGTGACGTGGCGGCCGCGCTGCGTGCCGAGGGCGTGCTCGACGTCGTCGGAGTCTGGAGCCACTTCGCCTTCGCGGACGCGCCCGGCCATCCGACCGTCCAGGGCCAGATCGGCCGGTTCACCGACGCGGTCGCGATCGCCCAGAAGGCCGGCCTGCGTCCCCAGGTCCGTCACCTCGCCAACTCGGCGGCCACACTGGTCAGCCCCGAGGCCCACTTCGACCTGGTCCGGCCCGGGATCTCCATCTACGGCCTGTCGCCCGGCCCCGACGTCGGCCGGCCGGCGGACCTGGGCCTGCGCCCGGCGATGCGGCTGGCGGCGCGGGTGGCGCTCGCGAAACGGGTCGCGCCGGGGACCGGGGTCTCGTATGCCCACCGCTATGTCACCGAGGCCGAGACGACGCTCGCCGTCGTGCCGATCGGCTACGCCGACGGGGTGCCGCGCACGGCGACGAACCTCGGCGAGGTGCTCCTCGCCGGTCGCCGCCGCCGGATCGCCGGCACCGTCTGCATGGACCAGTTCGTCCTCGACGTCGGTGACGACCCGGTTGCCGACGGCGACGAGGCGGTGCTGTTCGGCCCGGGCGACGACGGCGAGCCGACGGCCGACGACTGGGCCGCCGCCCTCGGCACCATCAACTACGAGATCGTCAGTCGGGTTGGCGCGCGCGTGCCCCGCGTGTACCGCGACGCCTGACACGCAGGAGGCGGCGTGGCAGCGGTGGTACTGGCGGGCAGGAGGGGGGAGCCGCCCCACGGGGCCCGGCTGGCCCGGCAGCGTGCCGACGCCGAGACGGCGCGGCGAGGACGGCCTACGGTCGAGGGAAGCGGTCGGCGCTGCCCGCGGCTGCCGGTGGGGGCGCGGCTGCCGGTGGGGCGCTCGGGGCCGGTTGGGAGGTCGGTGCCGGACGAGGGTGGGTACCGTCCGGTACGACCCGTGAGACACGAGGGAGACGACGTGAAGCTCAGGTGGCGCGGTCGTCGCACGGCCCCGGTCGCGGGGCAGGGCGAGCCGGACGGCCTCGACGACGAGTTCGACGACCTTGACGACCTGGCCGCCGCCGAGTCGGCTGGCGGCGCTCGGCCGGCCGGCGGGCCGGTCCTGCTGACCCTCACCACCCGCGAGCAGGTCGAGAAGGCCGCGGCCGCGGAAGCTGAGCCGAAGATGATCCGGGTTCGCCCCGGCCGCGGCGCGTTCGGCGGGACGGCGGGCGGCGGAGGCTGCGCCCACCACTGACGCGCAGGAGGCGGCGTGCGGAGGGCTCGCCAGAGCGAAGGGGTCCCTGCGGAATCGGCGAAGCCGACGCGGGCGGATGATGGGACCGTGACGACCTCAGGCATCTCCGGCTCGACGCCGCGCCTGGCCCCCGCGGACGCGCCGTCGTTCGACGGTCTCGACGGGACGCTGGTGGTCGAGACGCCGGACGACATGCGGGTGCTCGGCGCCCAGCTCGGGACGGCCGCCCAGCCCGGTGACCTGATCGTGCTGGCCGGGCCGCTGGGCGCGGGCAAGACCGTGCTGGTGCAGGGCATCGCCGCCGGGCTCGGCGTGCCGGGTCAGGTGACCTCGCCGACGTTCGTGCTCTCCCGGGTGCACACCGGTGGCCGGCTGCCGCTGGTGCACGTCGACGCCTACCGGCTCGGCGGTGTCGCCGAGGTGGACGACCTCGACCTGGATGCCGACACCGACATCGCCCTGACCGTCGTCGAGTGGGGCGCCGGCCGGGTGGAGCAGCTCGCGAGCGAGCACCTGCGCGTCGACATCGACCGCCCGGAAGGGGACGAGGCCGGCGAGGCCCGCCGGGTCCGCCTCACCTCCACCGGCAACGGCTGGGCTACCCGGCTGGGCCTTCCGGCCACGGCCTAGACCCGCGCCGCCGGCTCAACCCGCCGGCCGGTCCGATCGGTTCGCGGCTGGTCTGGTCGCGGTCCGTAGGCTGGGTGGGTGTTGGTGCTCGCTGTTGACACCTCGACGCCGGCCTGCGCGGTGGCGCTCGTCGAGGCTGCCCTCGCCTCGCCGGCCAGGACGACTGAGCCGGCCGGCGCTGACGGCGGCCGTATGGCTGCCGTAGCAGCGCGCCCCGCGGGCGCCGGACCAGC
>Ga0068859_100005460_pt1 | contig 12931 bp, 2 predicted proteins | sample KBSSwiS22_FD_66585 | JGI IMG/M metagenome (GOLD analysis project Ga0068859, IMG submission 66585) | Switchgrass rhizosphere microbial communities from Kellogg Biological Station, Michigan, USA - KBS Switchgrass S2-2 | ecosystem: Host-associated > Plants > Roots > Rhizosphere > Soil ... | reverse complement strand
GTTTCACATCTCGTCAACTTGCTGTCCGCTGCGACCGCCTCGCCTGACACATCTATTGCCTCCCTGGCATTGCTCTCTGACGGCGAGCGCCACCAATTGCTCACCGAATGGAATGAGACTCGTGGGTATAGAAAAGACGCGACCATTCATGAGTTGTTTGAGTTACAGGTGGAGCAGCACAGCGATGCGAGCGGCGTAGTCTGCGGAGACGAGGAGCTCAGCTATGGCGAACTGAACCGCAGGAGTAATCAGTTGGCGCATCACCTGCATAGTTTGGGTGTGGGCCCAGAGGTCCGAGTCGGACTATTGTTCGAGCGATCGCTGGAGATGATCGTCGGCATTCTGGGAGTGCTCAAGGCGGGCGGAACGTACGTGCCGATAGATGTGACCGTGCCTCAGGAGCGTCTCAGCTTTATGTTGGAAGACGCAGGTTGTGCGGTCCTGCTGACGCAAAATTCGCTAGCCAAACAAATACCATCCACGCGCGCCACAGTGCTTGCGCTTGATACCGACTGGGCGAAGATTTCCCTCCAGAGCGAGCAGAACCTGGCCCATGCGAGCGATCCGCAACAGGCTGCTTATGTGATCTACACCTCGGGTTCGACCGGCAAACCGAAGGGAGTGGTCGTAACGCACGGCAACGTGGTGCGGTTGCTCGCCGCTACAGAAGATTGGTTCAGCTTCGGCGCAGCGGATGTGTGGACGATGTTTCACTCCTATGCCTTTGATTTCTCGGTGTGGGAGATCTGGGGAGCATTGCTCTACGGCGGACGTCTGGTGATCGTGCCTTACCTGGTAAGTCGCACACCGGATGAGTTCTATGAGTTGTTGTGCAGGGAGCAGGTCACAGTTCTGAACCAGACACCTTCGGCATTTCAGCAACTGGTCCAGGCCGAGGAGCAGGCATTGGCTGCCGGCAAGCGGAAAGTCGATGACCTGGCACTGCGTGTGATCATCTTCGGCGGTGAGGCGCTGGAAATGCGCAGCCTGCGCTCGTGGTTCGAAAGACACGGCGACAGCAAACCGCAGTTGGTCAACATGTACGGAATCACTGAAACGACAGTGCACGTGACTTATCGTCTGTTACACAAAGACGATGTGGAGCGCGGCAGTGTCATCGGGTGGCGCATACCTGACCTTGAACTCTACATACTGGACAAGACGATGGAGCCGGTGCCAGTGGGCGTGACTGGTGAGATCTTTGTCGGCGGAGAGGGACTGGCGCGAGGATACCTGAATAGACCTGAGTTGACTGCGGAGCGTTTCATTCCCCATCCGTTTAGTTCATCGGGACGGCTGTACCGGACGGGAGACCTGGGAAGATATCTGGCAGATGGCGACATCGAATACCTGGGACGGTTGGACCACCAGGTGAAGATCCGTGGGTATCGAATTGAGATCGGGGAAATAGAAGAAGCCCTGACGGCGCACGAGGGCGTGCGTGAAGCAGTCGTCATTGCCCGAGAAGACGGCGGCGAAAAGCGGCTGGTGGCCTATGTGGTGAGCGAAGGTATGGCAACGGCCAGCGCCGCAGCAGACACGCAATTGAAGACGACCGACTTGCGCAATTACCTGCGCGGACTACTGCCCGAGTACATGGTGCCTTCCTTCTTTCTTCTCCTCGAGGCTTTGCCGTTGACCACCAACGGCAAGTTGGATCGCGACGCGCTGCCCGCGCCGCAGTATGCGGAGACTGAGCTTGCAGATACTTACGTGGCGCCGCGGACGCCAGTCGAAGAGATGTTGTGTGGGATTTGGGCCCGCTGGCTGGAAGTGGAGCAGATCGGAGTCGAAGATAACTTCTTCGAGGTCGGTGGCCATTCGTTGCTCGCCACTGCTGTGATGTCACAAGTGCGAGAAAGCTTCGGGGTGGAAATACCGGTGAGCAGCGTCTTCGATAAGCCGACAGTCCGGAAGCTGGCGCAGCAGATTGAGACAGCCCTCGCAGCCCACGACGGCTCTATTACGGCTCCACGGTTGCAGTCTGTCTCACGTGAGGAGCCGCTGGCGTTATCGTTCGCGCAGCAGCGGCTGTGGTTCATCAACCAAATGGAGCCTGGCAACACCTTCTACAACGTACCAATGGCGAAGCGGCTGGTGGGGGTGCTCAACGTCGAGGCGCTGGAGCGAGCAGTGTGCGAACTGGTGCGGCGGCACGAATCATTGCGGACAAGCTTTTCGGTGCGTAACGGCGAGCCGTTACAAGTGATCGGTGAGGCCGGTGAGTGGCGGACTGCAAAAATCGACTTGCGCGCGTTGCCGCCGGAAGAGCGCGAAGCAGTTGTGCAGGAACTGGCCGGACTTGAATGGCACGAGAGATTCGATCTGAGCACGGGACCACTCTTCCGAGCGAAATTGTTGCAGGTAGATGAGGCAGAGCACGTGCTGCTGCTGACGATGCACCACATCATCAGCGACGGTTGGTCACTCGATATTTTATTCCGTGAATTGGCGCTGCTTTACAACGCTTACAGTGCCGGACAAGCGTCGCCGCTTCCAGAGTTGGAGGTGCAGTACGCCGACTATGCCGCGTGGCAACGCGAGTACTTGCAGGGCGAAGTATTAGCGGAACAACTTAGCTACTGGAAAGATCAGTTGCAGGGAGCGCCGGCGGTGCTGGAGTTACCGACGGACCACGGACGACCGGCGGTGCAGAGCTACCGGGGCGAAGTTGAGCAATTTGAGTTGCCGGCAGAGTTAAGCCAGGAGTTGCAGCAGTTGGCACAACGCGAGAATGTGACCATGTTCATGATCATGTTGGCAGCGTTCCAAGTGTTGCTCTCGCGCTACAGCGGACAGAAGGAAGTAGTGGTGGGGACGCCGATCGCGGGACGGACACGAGCTGAAGTGGAGCCATTGATCGGGTTCTTCGTGAACACTTTGGCACTGCGAGCGGATCTCTCGGGTGGACCAAGCTTCCGCGAGTTGCTGAAGCAGGTGCGGGAGACGTGTCTGGGAGCTTATGCGCATCAGGACATCCCGTTCGAGAAACTGGTGGAGGAGTTGCAGCCGCAACGGAGTCTGAGTCATCAACCGCTGTTTCAGGTGATGTTCCAGCTGCAGAATGGGTGGCGCGAGCCGCTGGCGCTGGAAGGACTGAAGGTGGGTAGAGTGAGACAGCATGTAGAGACAGAGAAGTTCGATCTGACACTCTCGCTGGTGCAGAGCGAGAATGGGCTGAGCGGAGGCGTGCAGTACAGCACGGCTCTGTTTGAGCGCGAAAGCATTAAGCGGATGGTGCAGCACTTCGAGCAGTTGCTGGAGTCAATTGTGGCGTCAGTGGAGCAGCCAGTGCAGGAGTTGCGGCTGTTGCCTGAAGACGAGCGACAACAATTGCTGGTGGAATGGAACGAGACCAGCAGCGCTTATCCGCAGTTGAGCATACAGGAGCTGTTCGAACAGCAGGCAGCGCGCACGCCTGAAGCGGTGGCGGTGATATTTGAGGACGAGCAGCTCAGCTACCGAGAGTTGAATGAGCGAGCCAACCAGTTGGCGCATTACCTGCGCGAGCAGGGCGTGGGACTCGAGTCGCTGGTGGGCATCAGTCTGGAGCGTTCAGTGGAGCTGGTGGTGGCTTTGCTCGGAGTGCTGAAAGCTGGTGGCGCTTATCTGCCGCTTGATGCGGATTACCCGCCGGAGCGCTTGGCGTTGATGCTGGGTGAGGCGAAGGTGACGGTGCTGCTGACGCAGCAAAGTCTGTTGGGTCGATTGCCGAAGCCGCTGCCGGAGCGGGTGATCTGCCTGCAACGTGCTGGGATGCAGTTCGCTGAGCAGAGCCGGACCAATCCGGCAATCGAAGTTGGACCAGACAATCTGGCCTATATCAACTATACGTCGGGCTCCACGGGACAACCGAAGGGCATTCTCATCCCACATCGGGCTGTCGTTCGTCTGCTCTTGAACACGGACTATGTTGAGCTCTGCCCTTCGGATGTCATCGCTCAAGTGTCTAACTGTTCGTTCGACGCCGCAACCTTCGAGGTTTGGGGCGCGCTGCTGAGCGGTGCCTCGCTCGTCATCATCCGCCAGGACGTGCTGTTATCGCCCGAGCGGCTAGCCACACAATTGAATGAACAGCGCATCACCACAATGTTCTTGACTACTGCCCTGTTCAACCAAATGGCTCGTGAGGTCCCGCACGGCTTCCAGACGTTACGCCAAGTCCTTTTCGGTGGTGAAGCGGTAGATGTGCACTCGGTGGCCGAGGTACTCGAAGCTGGCGGCCCGAAACGCCTGTTGCACGTTTATGGACCAACTGAGAGCACGACTTTTGCGACCTGGCAGTTAGTAGAGGCCGTCGAAACAGGAGTGCGGACAGTGCCGATCGGGCGGCCGATTTCCAACACGCAAGTCTACATTCTGGATGAGCGGCTTGAGCCGGTTGTGCAGGGCGTGGGCGGTGAGTTGTACCTGGGTGGCGCCGGATTGGCGCGTGGTTATCTCCGGCAAGCTCAGTTGACGGCGGAGAAGTTTATTCCCAACCCGCACGGAACAGAGCCTGGAGCGCGTTTATATAGGACAGGGGATCTGGCGCGTTACGGGGCAGATGGAACACTGGAGTTTCTGGGACGGCGAGACCAGCAGGTAAAGATCCGCGGCTATCGCATTGAACCGGCCGAGATCGAAGCAGTGTTGTGCCGGCAGGAGCAGGTGCGCGAGGCAGTGGTGGTGGCGCCGCTGGAAGCGAGTGGAGAGCGGCGGCTGATTGCTTACGTGAGTCCGAGCGAAGGCGCAGAGTTGCAGGTCGCTGAGTTGCGTGCCTACCTGCGTGAACGGCTGCCGCAGTACATGATGCCGGCATCAATCCAGGTGCTGGAGCGGTTGCCACTGACGCCCAACGGCAAGGTGGATCGTGGAGCGCTGCCGGAGGTGAAATGGGGCGCTGAAGGTGGCGAGAACGATTACGTTGCGCCGCGCACGGCGGTTGAAGAACTGCTGGTAGCGCTGTGGGCGGAGTTGTTGCCCGCAGAGCGGATTGGAGTGGAGGACAATTTCTTTGCGCTGGGTGGCCACTCGCTGTTGGCGACACGGCTGCTGAGCCGTGTGCGTGACTTGTTCGGAGTTGAAGTACCGTTGCGGGCACTGTTCGAGGAGTCGACTGTGGTCGGGCTGGCCAGTCAGGTGGAGCGCGCGAGGTGGGAAGGACGAGGGATAGTGGCGGGGCCGCTGACCGCGGTCTCGAGGCAGGAGCAGTTGCCACTCTCGTTCGCGCAGCAACGCCTGTGGTTCTTAGACCAGCTGGAGCCGAACAGCTCGTTCTACAACATCGCTGTGGGAAGAAGGTTACAGGGAGTGTTGGACATTGCGGTGCTGGAGCGCAGTCTCAGTGAGTTGGCCCGGCGACATGAGAGTCTGCGCACCACTTTTTCACTGCGCGACGCGGAACCATCGCAGGTGATCGCAAAGCCGCAACCCGTGCGGTTGACAGTAGTAGATCTCAGTCACTTGCCTGAGGCAGAGCGCGAGCCTGGCGCGAGCCGGCTGGCGCGTGAAGAAGCGCAGCAGCCGTTTGTTTTATCAGTGGGTCCGTTGTGGCGCACGCAGCTCATCAAGCTGAGCGACACAGAACACGTGCTGCTGTTGACGCTGCATCACATCATAGCCGACGGCTGGTCCCTCCGGGTGCTCTTCCGCGAACTCTCCACGCTCTATAACGCGTATACGCATGGTGAAGATTCGCCGCTTGCGCCGTTGCCGATGCAGTACGCTGATTATGCAGTTTGGCAGCGCCAGTACTTGCACGGAGAAGTGCTCGACCAGCAACTCAGCTACTGGCGCAAGCAGTTGGCCGCAGCACCCGAGCTGCTGGCACTGCCCACGGATCGGCCTCGTCCCGCTGTTCAGAGCCGCAGGCAAGCATACGAGCCGGTGATGATATCCGCCGCACTGACGGAGCAACTTAGAGCTTTGATCCAGGATCAGGGGTTCACTCTCTTTATGACCCTCGTGGCTGCCTTCCAGGTGTTGCTCGCCCGCTATAGCAAACAAGATGACATCGTGGTTGGAACGAACTTCGCGGGCCGCAATCACCCGGAGCTCGAGAACATGATTGGCTTCTTTATTAACACAGTTGTGATTCGGACAGACCTCTCCGGAAATCCAACATTACACGAAGTTCTCAAGCGGGTTAGAGAAGTCTACCTGGAAGCTCACGCACACCAGGATGTCTCCTTCGAGAAGTTGGTTGAGGTCCTCAGACCAAAACGAAGTTCAAGCTACTCGCCTCTCTTCCAGTTCAAAATCGACTTGGTGAGGAATACAAAGGCGGCACTCGATTTATCAAGTCTCAGCGCCAGCCGGTTTGAATTCGATGGCGACAATTCAAGGTATGACATGTTTCTGGTTTTCGAAGAGACCGAAAATAACTTGAAGGCTGCCTGGAGCTACAACCCCGACCTATTCGACCAGGCCACGATTCAGCGCATGGTCCATGATTTCGAGGTGCTTCTTGAAAACTTCATCAAGCTTCCTGACGCACATCTCCACACTCTCAGCAGTGCTGTCGATAGCGCGGGAAATGGAAATGGAAAACCCAAAGAAAAAACCAGGCTGGCGAGTCTCAAAGAGTTCAAGAGCGTACGTCCGAAACTGGTGAAAGTATCAGAGCAGAGTCTGTTCAGATCGGAGCCACTCATTGAAGGTAAATCAGTCCCATTGTTGGTCCGGCCAGAGGTTGAAAGCGTTGACCTGGCGGACTGGTCGGCGCACAACCAGGACTTCATCAATACACAATTACGCAAGCACGGCGCCGTCCTCTTCAGCGAGTTCAAAGTCGAGTCCTTAACAAAGTTCGAGCAATTCATTAGGAACACGTCCGGAGAGCTCCTCGAGTACCAGGATCCGTCATCGCCGCGTAGCCAGATTAAAGATAAGCTCTACAGCTCGACGGATTATCCTGCAGAGCAATCGATCTTCCTGCACAACGAGAATTCATATTCTTACTCGTGGCCATTGAAACTCTTCTTCTTCTGCGCCACGCCTGCCAGTGTGGGCGGCGAAACGCCGATTGCTGACAACCGTCGAATCTCAAGCCGGATTCCGTCCCGCATCAAGGAGCAATTTGCTACTAAGCACGTCATGTACGTGCGTAACTTCTCGCCTGGCATCGGGCTCCCCTGGCAGACAGTGTTCGGAACGAAAGATAGGAATGAACTGGAGAGTTACTGCCGGGGCGTCGGCATAGAAGTCGAATGGACCGGCCCTGACCGGCTGAGGACTCGGCAACTGCGCCCCGCGTTTGCCGAGCATCCGGAGACAGGAGAGCTGCTTTGGTTCAATCACGCCGTGTTCTTCCATATCTCGACGTTGGAAAGTTCGATAAGAAAATCTTTGTCGAATGGACTGGCGGAGGAAGACCTTCCCTACAATACGTATTACGGCGACGGCTTGCCAATCGAAGCGGACATTCTCGATGAGCTCCGCGAAATTTATCGTCAGGAAACCGTGATCTTCACCTGGCGGCAATCACAGGTACTGATGCTCGACAACATGCTCGTGGCACACGGGCGCCAGCCGTTCGTCGGATCACGAAAGATCGTCGTTGGCATGGCGCAGCCTTTTAATCGAGCGGCTTTGCCCGAAGCACTAAAGACGCTTCGGTGACCTCTGTTGGAAGAAATCTTTGGCACGCAAAGGCGCAAAGGCGCAAAGAAAATCCCTTAAATCTTTATACATTCCGAGACAAGTCATGCAGCAATCCGTAATTGAAGGATTCCGCCCGTCAAGGCAGCAGCAACGTCTGTGGCAAAGGCAGCAGCACGATCACAGTCCTGCTTACAGGGCTCGATGCGCGGTCTTGATCTGCGGTCAATTGGACCAGTCCATTCTGAATCGGACGATAGAAAGTCTCTTCGCGCGGAATGAAATTCTGCGCACCACTTTCCACTTTCTGCCAGGAATGAGCATGCCACTTCAGATCGTTGAAGATGGTGCGAGGCCTCACATTGATGAGTATGACCTGAGCACTCTGGATCCGCAGACTCAAGCGGGCAAGATTGAAAACCTGTTCGGCGATTCAGCTACCGCGGCAGAGGCCGCGTATCTGGCGATAGTGCGGCTTTCCGACTCCAGTCACACATTGATTCTCGACTTGCCCGCGTTGTGCGCTGATACCAGAACGCTCTCGAACATCGTTGAAGAGTTACAACTTCTCTACAACGCCGCCCTTCGAGGCGAAGATGTAACCGATGAAGTCTTCCAGTATGCACAGTTTTCCGAATGGCAGAATGAGTTTCTAAAAGAGTCTGACTCGGAAGCCTCTGAACGATTCTGGCAAGAACATCAAGCGCCTACAACCACGGCCCAGCATCTCCCTTGCGAAATGCGCCTCAGTGGTAAAACGATCTTCAACCCGAAAGTCTGTGAAATCATCATCGGAGCGGAGACCACCTCGAGGATCGATAAGCTTGCGATTGAGTTTGGCGTCCGTCACGAGACTTTCCTGCTTTCGTGCTGGCAGGCGGCGCTCTGGCGCTTAACGCATCAATCGCCAATCGTCATTGGTAATCTGTTCGACGGCAGGAACTACGAGGAGCTTCAGCACGCACTTGGGCCATTCGCCGAGATACTGCCTCTGACTGCACGTTTACAAGGTGACCTGACGTTCGCCGATTTGTTAAGGCAGACGGAAGAGACTGTATGCAGCGCATCTGATTGGCAACACTCTTATGGTGTGGCGCACGATCTAATCGCTGATGATGCTGCTGAACGGGCCTGGCTCTCATTTTGTTTTGAGTACAGTCGTCAGAGCATCAATCCGCAGAGTAGCGGGCCTTCATTCTCGCTCTACAAACAGTACGCTTGCAGCGATAGATTCAAGCTCAAGCTGTCTTGTTTCGAGCAAGGTGATTCGCTGACGGTCCAATTGCACTATGACCCTGACTTTTACCGGACACCGGATGTTGCAAGACTCGCGCAGCAACTAGTGGCTCTGATTGAGAGTGCGAGCACAACTCCATCTGCGCATATCGAAGAGCTGAACATGCTGTGCGAAGCGGAGCGGCTCCAGGTTCTGTTCGCGTTTAACGATACGAAGATGGAATATCCTGTCGACCAGTTGATTGTCCAACTCTTCGAGCAACAGGTCGAGCAGAAACCGGAAGCAGTTGCAGTTGTTTTTGACGAGCAGCGGTTGACTTATCGAGAACTGAATGAACGAGCCAACCAATTGGCCCATCATCTGTGTGCGAAGGGGATTGGTCCTGAGGTGCTGGTTGGTCTTTGCGTGGACCGTTCGGTCGAAATGGTTATCGGGCTACTCGGCATCCTTAAAGCAGGCGGCGCTTATGTTCCGCTCGAGCCGGCGGTGCCAAAAGAACGTTTGGAGTTTTTAATTGAGAACTCGCAGATGGCCATGATGCTCACGCAGCAACCCCTGCTCACGTCTATTCCTGCTGAGCGAGTGCCGGTAGTCTGTCTCGATTCTGATTGGGAGGTTATCTCCTCCCATAGCAAAGAGAATCCGACCAGCGGTGTCTCGGGCGACAATGCCGCCTACGTCATCTACACCTCAGGTTCGACCGGCGCACCGAAGGGAGTAGTCGTCGAGCACAAGCAACTCCTGGCTTATGTGCAGGCCATTGTTGACAGGCTGGAACTCCGAGACCAGACCAATTTCGCATTGCTCTCAACTTTCGCGGCAGATTTAGGGCACACCGTCACGTTCCCGGCAATAAGTACGGGTGGCTGCCTGCACGTATTCAGCCAGGATCGAGCGACGGATCCTCAATACGTTTGGAATTACTTTACTCGCCACGAGATCGATTGCGTAAAGATCGTGCCGTCACATATCTCAATGCTGCTGGCATCCGTGACTGCGATCCTGCCGCTGCGGCAGCTCATTCTCGGTGGCGAAACGACGTATTGGAAGTTGATCGAGAAAATTAATGAGTTAGGACCGCAGTGCCGTGTCTATAACCACTATGGCCCAACGGAAACAACGGTGGGAGCGGTGAGTGGCCGCGTGCAAGCTGATGGGGAAGATGCGTCAAGCGCGGTCCCCCTGGGCCGACCGATTGCGAATGTTCAGGTGTTCATTTTGAGAGACAACTTCGTGCCTGCGTGCATCGGAGAGGCCGGTGAGTTGTACATCGGTGGACACGGCGTTAGCCGCGGCTATTTGAAGGAGCCGGCCTTGACGGCTGAAAAATTTATTCCGCATCCGTACTGCAACGAAGCGGGCAAAAGGCTGTATCGCACGGGTGATAGAGCGAGATACCTGGCGAACGGTCAGATACAGTTTCTCGACCGTGTGGACCAACAGGTGAAGATTCGCGGATTTCGTATCGAGCTCGGGGAGATCGAGTCAACCCTACTCAAGCATGAAATGGTCAAGGAAGCAGCAGTCGTCTTACGCCAGGATGAAGATGCTGACGAACGGCTGGTGGCTTATGTAGTGGCAGCGAAAGGGCAGCAACTCACGAGCGGTGAATTGCGGACCTTTTTACAGACGAGGTTGCCGGACTACATGATTCCTTCGATCTTTGTGCAGCTTGAATACATGCCGCTAACGTCGAATGGAAAGATCAATCGCAAGGATCTGCCTGAACCCACGCGAGGGAGAGAAGGGAATTACGTCGCACCGCGAAACGCCGTGGAAGAGATGCTCTGCGGGATTTGGTCGGAGGTGCTGAAGGTTCCCGAGGTTGGCATTCATGACGAGTTCTTCGATCTCGGTGGCCACTCGCTACTGGGAACGCAAGTGGTCACGCGAGTGCAGGAAGACTTCGGCGTGGACATCTCATTGCGTACTTTCTTCGATTCGCGAACAGTGGCTGAACTATCCGAAGTCGTAATCCAGGCGTTGCTGGAGGCCGATGACGTTGAGGAGATCCTCGACGAGCTTGAAGTCGCCTAATAACGCCACCAAAAGTCACAAAAAAAGCAGAACAACTAATCCTCAATAAATCCTTTTTTGTGCCTTTTTGTGGCATCTCGCAAAACTTACCTTTACTTAAAGACAACAGAGGAGAGTCAGATGCACAAGATTTTTTTGATTAACATGCCCTTTGCCAATGTATTTCTGCCGTCTATCGGACTTACCCAATTGAAGTCTGTTGTCGACAGCACCTTCAACGAGCAGGTGTCGGTTGAGATCGTCTATCTCAACCAGGACTTTGTTCGTTACATGGGCGCGGGAAAACATCTGCGCGAGATTGTAGGAGGACGGAACTCCCACACCAGCGGAATTGGCGACTGGTTCTTCAGGCAGAGCGCGTTTCCCGAGCAAAAAGATAACAGCGAAGCTTACTTCAGACGTTACTATCCGCAGCCCGATAAGGAGACTCAGGACTTTATCCGATTCCTGAATGAGAAGCGTGAGAAGCTTGATGATTTTCTTGACAGTGAGATTCAGAAGTACGGCATGGCCGACGCCTTAGTCGTTGGATTCACCTCCATGTTTTCGCAGACGGGGGCCTGCCTGGCAATGGCTAAACGGCTAAAGAATATTAATCCGAACATTATCACCGTCATGGGAGGAGCGAACTGCGAAGCGCCCATGGGTAAAGAGATCGTCAGGAATGTGAAGCAGATTGATTACATTTTCTCCGGCCCCGCTCTGAAGAGTTTCCCGCAATTTCTGAAACATTGCATGGACCAGGAGTTCGATAAGTGCCATTCGATTCATGGCGTGTTCTCCAAAAAGAACCTGGCGTCAAATAAAGCGCTGGTCACCATCGGGCAGTGCGCTCCCGTCCGCGATTTCGGCGAGGAACTCGATATCAATATAAAAGTTCCACTGGACTACGACGCCTTCATAAGCACTTTCAAAAAGAACTTTCCGAAACTCCACAGCAAACTTACGCTAACCTTTGAAACGTCTCGAGGCTGCTGGTGGGGCCAACGCTCGCACTGCACGTTCTGCGGGCTGAACGGTAGCGGTATGGCCTATCGCTCGATGAATGCTGATTTGGCGCTCGAACAGTTCAAAGATATCTTCAAGTACGCGGACGACTGCTCGATTTATCAATGCGTGGACAACATTCTGCCGAAGAATTACCTGAAAGAAGTTCTTCCATACGTAGAAGCACCTCCAAATGCCACTATCTTCTATGAGGTAAAGGCAGACCTGCAGGAAGATGACGTGCGGGTGCTCGCGAAGGCTAGGGTCAAAGAGATTCAGCCGGGTATCGAGTCGTTGGCGACCTCCACTTTGAAGCTGATGAAAAAAGGCACAACTTCCTTTCATAATTTGGCGCTGCTGAAGCATTGCATCAGCTACAACATCCAACCGGCCTGGAACCTGCTAATCGGATTCCCCGGAGAAGGTGGGGAAGTTTATGAGAAATACGTGCGGGACCTGCCGCGGTTGCAGCACTTATTTCCACCGAGTGGCTCCTTCCCCGTGCGGTTCGATCGCTACAGCCCTTATTTTAACAAGGCTGAGGAGTATGGTCTCAACCTGGTGCCCATGGACTTCTACTCCTTTGTTTACCCCTTCGATAAAGAGTCGATCACAAACCTGGCGTACTACTTCACCGATACCAACATCGCCGCCGATTACTCGACCACGATGATTCGTTGGTATGGCAAAATCCAGGAGAGGATTGGGGCTTGGATAGATAAATGGAACAATCCTACTGAGAAGGTACCTCCGCAACTTTACTTCAAACAGAATGGCCATGGGACCGTCATCTACGACACCCGTTCCGAGAAAGCGGAAGAACACAAGCTCAGTCCAGTGGCTATTGAAATATTGAAGAGCTCAGAGAAACCGCGGTTCCCTAGTGCCATCCACGTGGCCGATGTGCCGGACGCTGAAATTGAGAAGGAGATCGCGAATCTGGACGAGCGAGGGTTGATCTTCTGGGAAGACAATCGCTTCATCAATCTTGTTCTACCTGGCCCGCCGCCCGCTAACTCAGGGGCAGGTCAGTTCCATAACTTTTGATCGGTTTTTCAAAAGTAGTCGCCGGGTTTTAAGATGACCCAC
>Ga0068859_100005457_pt1 | contig 12935 bp, 13 predicted proteins | sample KBSSwiS22_FD_66585 | JGI IMG/M metagenome (GOLD analysis project Ga0068859, IMG submission 66585) | Switchgrass rhizosphere microbial communities from Kellogg Biological Station, Michigan, USA - KBS Switchgrass S2-2 | ecosystem: Host-associated > Plants > Roots > Rhizosphere > Soil ... | reverse complement strand
TAAAAATCTTTTTCTTTTCATAACAGTAACGTTTGACCCCGGTCCTCATAACGCCGGGGTTTTGTTTTGCCAATATAAAAAAGTTCAGGAAAATTTTTGTGCGATAATATAAGCCCTGGGCTCGCCTATAATAAATTTCTTTTTTCCAGGAATGCTATAAACTTCCTTTAACGATAATCCGGCATTCTTCAACATCATTTCTATTTCATTAATAGAATAGATATAATCAATACCGGTTTTTATTTCTTCTTTCCCGTCTGCTGAAATAATGGTGCTTTGTGTTTCAATGCGGGTAGGATGAAAAAGAAACTTGCTGTCAGCCAGAAGTTTCAAATCTCCGACCGTGCTCCAACTTTTATCTTTAAAATTTTTTATGACGATCTCTGCAAGCGACCAGGTGTTGATCAATAAATGGGCTCCCGGCTTTAAGGAAGAAGAAATTGACGCTAAAATGCAGGAGGTATCCTGAGGTGTAAAAAAATTAAGGCTATTGCCCATGCATATTACCAGGTCAAACAAAGATTCCGTTTTATAATTAGCTATATCCGCCTGAAAAGCTTGAAGAGGTAAATTTTCTTTTTCTGCTACATTTTTTATTTCATTTATGTAATCGGGTAAATTATCGACAGCGGTTATCTTTATTCCTTTTTTTGCAAGAGCTATGGCATGGCGCCCATACCCACACATTATATCTAAAACGTTGCTTCCTTGTTGTAGATTGAAATAGGAGAAAATGAAATCAACTTCCTTGTTCGTTAATTCATCCGGAATAATATTGCGCCATATTTCTTTATAGTATCCATCAAAATAGCTATCGTTGACGTTTACCATATAAAGGATTTAAAAAGAAATGAATTTGATTTATCAGAATCTTCGAAAGTCCCTCCTCGGAGAGATTTTGGGAGGCTTTTTATTCCAGCAACTTATTTCGCATTGCATACATAACAAGACCGGCAATAGTTTTTGCCCCAACTTTTTGTTTCATATTCTGCCGGATGGTTTCAATCGTACGAGGGCTAAGAAAAACTTCTTTTGAAATTTCTTCTGTTGTTTTATCTTCTGCTATCAGCTTTAATATTTTTATTTCCTTTTCTGAAAGCTTTACTGGATTTGGATAAAACTGGCGTACTGTCTTTTTATGTTGCAGTTTTAATAAAACGGCTTTATTTACTAACTCATTAAAATAAAAATCATCGTTCATGCACGTGAGGATGGCCTGGTATATTTCTTCCGGATCGGTAGTCTTGGTGAGGTAGGCGTTTGCTCCCATTTCCATCATTTTAGTTATCATCTCCTGGTCATCATACATGGTCAGGACGATTATCTTTATATTTTCATATTCCTTGCGGATAAGACTAATTGCATTGATTCCATCTACTTCCGGCATGCGGATATCCATCAATATAACATCAGGTTGTTTTAGCTTAAGCTTATGCATAAGGTCTTTTCCATCTTCCGCCTCCCAAAGTATTTTCAGGTATTCTTTATCTTTTAAAGCCATGCGAATGCCATCGCGGAAGATCTTATGATCGTCAGCAATTGAAACTTTTATTTCCTGGGAAGCCATTGAATATTGATTTTGCAGTTAATTTATTTCCCGCCTGCCGGCAGAAAGGGTAATGAATTTGCGTAAAAGTACTCTTTTTTAAATAAGACGATAAGTCTTTAAGTTAATAGTATCCATTTAATATCTAATAATCCATCTTATAATCAAACTATCCATTTGATCAAACTTTTTTTAGTATCATCATAAGGTCAAATAAACTATAGAGTTTTTAGGAAAACTTATTACAATTAAGTCATTTCGTGTTTTTCCTATAGCCCTATTGGTATATTTTCATTTCATTATTGAAATAATACTAAACTGATAGTAAATTCCATTTCCTGCAAACATAGAAGTACTGCTCTTGTGCACATACCGGTGTGGATACTATTTTTGTCGCAGTTGATTGGCCGGGATAAGCCTCCGAAATCGTCTGATGTCCTTTGAAACCGTCCTGAATTTTAGTTTTAATATCCAAACCGATGAAAAGCCAAGCGAAATCCAGTGTCAATCAACTTTTTTTCCTTTAAACCCTCAAACAATCCGTAAGACAGCGGATTGAATACAGATAGTAATTATTTACCATTTTGCCTATTTCCGCTATTCACACCTGTGAATAAACTTCCCTAAATAGTGAAATTTCTGGGAAAGTTTACTATTTTTATAATCGTAAATATACGCAATTATCTCAGAAAATGTACCTATTTTTTAGAAGTATGTTTACGAAGTAAATCCGCTGGAACGCTTTACCCTATTTGCTTTCATTAATCTTTAATTGCTCAATTGCTTAGGATGTGGCTTGAATTCCACATCGCTAATATCAATTTTTATCTCAGCAAAAAAATTAGTAAAGGCCTTAAAAACGTTACTGTTATGAAAAAGAATGAAATTTTATCAAGACAAGCAGACGCTAATGATTTGTCTTGTTTTGTTTGGGAAGATTAAAGTCTTTGACTTAAGTCTTTTATTTTCTTTAAAGCTTTTCTATATTTGGAGCAAATTCCAATAATATAGAAAAGCTTTTGTTACATACGCTGAATTTCTCATTTTTACTTCCTGTAATCATTATTTTCTTTTATTTTAAGAAAGTAAAGCATTGGCGTATTCTAGCTCCCTTATTGTTTTATCTTCTTCTTTTTTTCTTTTTAAACTTATTTTACGCAGAGAGTAAGGCTATTTTAGGTAAAAAACTATACTACTTTGTTTACACATTATTGGAATATTTCACATTTGTCTATATTATGTGGAATAGTATAGTCAATAAAAAATTCAAATCAAGTATCGTTTTTTTAAGCTGTTTATTTACAATATTTCTTATTATTTTCTATTCAACTGTAAAAATCAAAAGACTTGATTCCGTTCCTATTGGTATTGAAACCATAGTTCTAATTGTATTTATAATCTATTTTTTTTACCTCTATTTTAAGAACGTTAGCGCCGGTTACATTTACGAGAATGCTTCCTTCTGGCTTGTAACTGGAATCTTAATTTATCTTGGCTTTACATTCTTTTTTAATATCCTGGCAAATAGTCTAAACGAGGAGCTTTTTCAAAAGTATTTTTATTACAATTACCTTGGCGATATTTTAAAAAATATTCTTTTCGCTGTTGCTGTAATTTTCTTTGCGAGAAAAAAACAATATAATTCGGAAAAAGAGGCATTTAATGTTCCTTATCTTGACATGATTTAACTCAAAGCTACTACTATCTATTATGTTCTTATTGCAAGCCACCAACCAACCCGGAGTTTCCATTGTGCTTTTCTTAGGCACATTGGGAATGGTTGTGCTTACGGTGAGCCTGATCATATTTATTGTAATGCACCAACGGAAAGTAATACGATATCAAAATAAATTGCAACAGATGGAGCAGGAACAGCAAAAGATTTTGCTCAATGCTTCTATTAAGTTGCAGGAAGAAGAACGCCAGCGCCTGGCTGCAGATCTTCATGATGATGCCGGGCCTTTATTAGCTACGGCCCGTCTTTACCTGAATGAAAATTTAGTAAACCAGGATAAGGCAACGCAGTTGCAGTCTATTTTCCAGGCAAGGCAGATCATTGATGACACTATACAGTTGGTAAGAAACATAAGCCATAGCCTGATGCCTCCTACTCTTAAGAATTTTGGATTAGAATCTGCCATCAATGACTTGTTTCAAAAAATTAGTGGTTCGGGAGCAATCAATGCAAGCAGTCGCTTTCATGAATACAAAGAACGGCTTAAAGGCGAAAAAGAACTTATAATATTCAGAATAGTACAGGAACTGATCAATAATATTTTAAAACACAGTAATGCCAGCTTTATCCATCTAACGCAAAATGTTCATGGTGATAAATTTTATTTGCGCATTCATCATGATGGGCGGGGCATTGTTCAGTCTGATTTTGAAAAGCTGAATAAAAGTAATGTAGGGCTTGGGTTAAAGAATATCAGCAGCCGCTTGCGGGTTGTGCAGGGAAATATAAATTTTGAAAAAGATATTTCTCAAACATATTATAAGGTAACCATTGAAATGCCGAAAGATGCACCTTATGAATAGTGAGGTTTGTAATTATGAATGAGAATTTCCTAATTTTATCCAATATCTGCTAACTATGGGAATAATCAAGGTAGCTATTGCCGATGATCATAAAATCTTTCGTAAAGGAGTAATACTTTCCTTACGTCCGTTTACCAATATTAAGTTTGTACAGGAAGCTGAAAATGGTGAAGAATTACTGAATGGTTTAGCATCATCAGAACCCGATGTGGTGCTGATGGATTTGCGAATGCCGGGTAAGGATGGGATTGAAACCACTAAAATCATCAGCAAACAATATCCGCATATAAAAGTGCTGGTATTAAGTATGTACGAAGACGAAAGATTTGTTTATCACCTGATGGAAAATGGAGCTAATGGCTATCTGCTAAAAAATGCTGAACCGCAGGAAATACGCCGTGCTATTATGGAAGTAGCTGAAAAAGGATACTATCTTAATAATTTTGTAAACCGTATTTTATTAAAAAAATCTCATTCCCGCCAGAAAGTAATTCCTTCTTTGAATAACGAGATCACACTAAGCGATAAAGAAAGAGATGTGCTTCGGTTTATCTGTATGGAATTTACAGCCCAGGAAATAGCACAGAAAATGGAAATAAGTCCAAGAACTGTAGAGGCTATCAAAGACCGGTTAATGGAACGTTTTGGCAGTAAGAATACAGCAGGCCTGGTTTTCTTTGCGGTAAAAAATAATTTGATCGAATAATTGTAAACTCAGACTTTTATTTCGGGGATTTCTCCTTCTACGATTAATTTTCCTGCTGTCTTTGATTTGATTTCTTCGACTGAGATGCCGGCTGCTCTTTCCAATAACTTAAAACCATTGTCAGTTACATCCATTACTGCGATGTCTGTCACTATTTTCTTTACGCATTTTTTTCCAGTAAGTGGTAATGTGCATTGAGATAAAAGCTTTGATTCCCCTTTTGGATTCGTATGCATCATCGCCACTATAATATTTTTTGCGCTGGCGACAAGATCCATGGCGCCTCCCATTCCCTTCACCATTTTGCCAGGTATTTTCCAATTCGCTATATCGCCTTCTTCGCTTACTTCCATTGCGCCCAGAACTGTAAGGTCAACCTTGCCGGCTCTTATCATACCAAAGCTCATAGCAGAATCAAAAAAGACAGAGCCGGGGACAGTAGTAATAGTTTGTTTCCCAGCATTAATAAGATCAGGATCTTCCTCTCCCTCTACTGGAAATGGCCCCATACCTAATAAACCATTTTCACTTTGCAATACTACTTTAATATTTGAAGGAATATAATTAGCTACAAGTGTTGGAATACCTATGCCCAGGTTTACATAAAACCCATCTTGCAATTCTTTTGCAATCCGTTGCGCTATTTGTTCTTTAGTAAGAGGCATTAATATTTTGAATTGTCTTTAATGACCAGTTAGATTAAACAATCATTTCTTTTTTCTAACTGTTCTTTGTTCGATTCTTTTTTCATAATTCTTTCCCTGGAATATCCGATGAACGTAAATGCCAGGAGTATGAATAATATTTGGATCTAATTCACCTGACGGAACTATTTCTTCCACTTCAGCTATTGTAATTTTTCCTGCCATTGCCATGAGCGGATTAAAATTCCTTGCAGTTTCCTTATAAATCAGATTGCCTTCTTCATCTCCTTTCCAGGCTTTTACAATAGCAAAGTCAGCATTGAAAGCAAGCTCCATCAAATATTCTTTACCATTAAAATTCCTTCTTTCTTTGCCTTCGGCTACTTCTGTTCCCACACCTGCAGGTGTAAAAATTGCCGGCATGCCATATCCTGCTGCCATACAACGTGTAGCTAAAGTTCCCTGGGGAATTAACTCCACCTCAAGTTCGCCACTAAGCAGTTGTCTTTCAAATTCTGCATTTTCTCCCACATAAGAAGAGATCATCTTCCTCACTTGTTTTTGTTTCAACATTAATCCAATTCCAAAATCATCTACGCCGGCATTATTTGAAATACAAGTAAGCCCTTTTACCCCTTTTTTAACCAAAGCTGTGATACAGTTTTCAGGAATACCGCATAAACCAAAGCCGCCAAGCATAAGTATGGCACCTTCATGAATATCTTTTACAGCTTCATCTGCATTGGCAACAACCTTTTTCATTAATAGTCTATTGAAAATATGAAGAGGTAAAATTAATGAAGTTGTCGTTTATCATGATTTAATCATGAACTGGCTTTCTTAACCTTTTAAAAGGAAGCGCTGTATCGCCCTGATGAACCTGTGTACCATGTTCACTGTCGATATTTTGACTACCTAATGAATCAAATAGCGTTTTTAATAACGATGGATGATCCTTATAATAATTGAAGCTTTCCCTGAACTTTTCTTTACTCACATCATGAATAAGAAAAACTTTTTTGTATAAACTTATTTTTTCTGAATCTGCATTAAGGCTTGTGTCATAGGGTAAAACAAAGTTTGAAAGAAATCTATCTGCCCGCAACATATCCCACACTATTGCTTTCATTTTTTGCTGTGACAATATATGTGCAGGAACTTTATCCCGCTTCGTGCATCCAAAAAATGAAATTGAGAAAAGAAATATGAATAGGAAGATTCTCATCTTAAATCCTTGTAAGCTGCAGCATTTGTGATATCAAGTTTCGTGAGAATATCTTTAGCCCTGCTTTTTTGATCGGCAGTTGCCTTACTGAATATTTTCACTATTTCGGTACTTTTTCCCTGGAAAAAAAACTGCATGATCATTGAATTGGGGTTGTCACTATTGATGGTATTCAAAAAATTAAGACTGGTCATAATTCCATTACGACCTTCGTTTTCGTTTTCAAAAAAAAGATCAAGACCTGACCTGTAATAGGCATACAATACATCATGCATTAAAGCAAAACGATTATTATTGAGGTTTTCAGCAAGCCAATAACGGTTACGCTGTGATTCGAAAGATTTCCATCCCGTAATATCCCTACCCTCTGGTGCATTATTTACAATATTCCATGCTTTTTGAAAATAAGCATCTCCGCCCCTCGGTGAATAAGAATCATAATCAAATCCTAAAATAAGATCGATGTAATAAGCAAACACTGCTGGCAGATTAGCTGCTATCGGGTCATTACCCTGAATCCTGTTCTCATTAAATTCTACAGGTTGAAATTCCTGGTAACGAAAAACTATATCATCATCAATAAAATTTATAATAGGAGAATCATAAGTTGTATTATAAATGGGCCGTGCTGCCTGTATGGTAAGTTTGCCTTTAAAAATATTATTGCCAAGATCCTGTTCAAGATTCAACAAAAAATTGCATTGTATCTTTTCTGATGGCTGAAATGCATCATTGGTCCATCGCCTGTTATTGATGAAATTAGTAAGGGATGTTTGCAACGTTTGAAAAACTTTTTTATCAATTTGTGTACTTATTTTACTGGTTACTACACTAAGCCGTGCCTGGATTTCCTGCCCCTTAGTTATAATGGATGTTGAAATCAATAAAATAAAAATACCAATACACTTTTTATTCATAGTAAAGTTGGATTATTGTGTCAGCGATATCTTTAGCTACTTCGGCTTTCGATTTTGTTTCAAAGGCAAATTGTTTTCCTCCCTTTTCGAATATTGTAATCTTATTAGTATCGTATCCGAAGCCTGCTTCTGTATCTTTTAATGAGTTTAAAATGATCATGTCAGCCTTTTTATTTTTCATTTTATTAATGGCATTCTCTTTTTCATTTTCGGTTTCCAATGCAAAGCCGATCAATATCTGACCGGGTTTTTTATTTTCTCCCAGGCTTTTTAAAATATCCTTTGTCTTTGTCAGTTCTACGGATAATGTTTCTTCTTTCTTTTTTATTTTTTCTTTCGCTTTTGTTACCGGGGTATAGTCGGCAACTGCAGCCGCCATTATGATTAGATCAGATTTAGCTGATAAGTCCATGACAGCATGGTACATTTCATCTGCCGTCGTTACTTTTATCAATGATATTCCATTTGCAGAAAAATAAAGATTAGACGGCCCCATTATCAAAGAAACATCTGCGCCACGGTTATACAATTCTTTTGCTAATGCAATTCCCATTTTGCCAGAAGAATGATTACCGATGAAACGAACGGGGTCAATTGGTTCGTATGTAGGACCCGCTGTTACGATAACTTTTTTACCTGCAAGAGGGCTGGTCAAAAAAAAATTAGTTGAGATATACTCAAGGATCTGTTGTGGCTCTGCCATTCTTCCATCGCCATATAAGCCACTGGCAAGTTCGCCCTTTTCCACATTGATTATTTTATTACCAAAGGAAGTAAGTTTTTTTAAATTCTCTTTTGTTGAAGGATGATGCCACATGTCTTCGTCCATTGCCGGAGCTGCGACAACAGGACAGGTTGCCGAAAGATATGTTGCTAACAATAAATTATCACATTGGCCATTTGCCATTTTTGCCAATGTATTACAACTAAGAGGTGCGATTATCATTACATTAGCCCAGCGACCCAGCATTACATGATTTGACCAGCTTTGTTCATCAAAGAGATCTGTTAATACCGGATTACGACTTAGTGTGGAAAGTGTAAGAGTAGATACAAAATCTTTTGCTGCTGGTGTTACGATCACTTTTACTTCAGCTCCGGCTTTTACAAGCAACCTGACCAAATAGATGGCTTTATATGCTGCAATGCTGCCGGTAATACCTAATAATATTTTCTTTCCCTGTAACATTTACCAAAAATACCATTTACTTATAAAAGCTCATAATGCGCAAACTATTTGCATTAAACTAAAAAAAGCGATTCCAATTGAATGAAGTCGCTTTTGTCTTATAAGTTCCATCGTGTATTTAACTGAAAAGCTCGTCTTCTCCTTTGCGGAAATAAACCTTATCCTCCAAAAATTCCTGAGTGGCAAGTAATGCGGGATTAGGCATTCTTTCATAAGCCCTGGAAATTTCTATCTGCTCTTTGTTCTCATGTATTTCTTCAAGACTATCTGTATGACTTGCGAACTCTTCCAGTTTATTATGCAATTCTTCTTTTAATGAAATATTGATCTGGTTTGCCCTTTTTCCAATAATTGCAATTGACTCATAAACATTGCCGGTTTTATTTTTTATGTCATCAAGATTACGAGTCTCTACATTATTAGTAATACCTGCACTAAGTTGACGTCTTAACTTGCTCATTGCTTAAGTTTTTAATATTTGTTTGAGATAAATTTAAAAAATGCTCTGCTTCTTTTCTTAGTTTGCTTTCAGGAAAACGGTCAACAAAATCCCTGCATTCATTAATAACCTGCTCAAAGCGTTCTGGTTTCTTTTCCTCTATACTTAATTCGGCAAAGCGAAAATAAGACCGTATGATCATTAACTTATATTCATCTGCTTTTACTGATTCCGGATATGAGTTAAGTAGCGCCGTGAAAGCTACACCTGCTGCCCGAAACTGCCCCAAATCATAGTATAACTGTGCACTTTTATAATCCTTAGTCTGCAATTTTCCTCTGCAAATATCCATTATTTCGTTAGCCTCTTTTGTTCTTGTTGAGCCGGGATGAGTATTAATGAAAGTTTGCATCATACCCATAGCCTTTATCGTATTTGTCTGGTCTAGTTCAGGCTTTGGTGATTGTTTGAAAAATGCATAGGCCCTCATATAATCGATTTCTTCAGCCCTGGTACTATTGGGAAATATTTCGAGGAAAGTTTTAAAAAGATTTTCTGCATTCATATAATCCTGTTGATACCAGGCACAATAAGCATATTTATAATAAATATCTTCAAATTCTTTCCCTGTCTTAAAGTACGGCATAATGTCTTCATAAATCTGTTGCGCTTTTGCATATTTCTTTTTGACGAAATACTGCTCGGCCATACGTAACTTATAGTTAGGATCGGGATTTTTAAGAATTTTGGTCATTCCCTTACTGCAACTACTTAACACAACAACGATCAATAATATACGGCTAAATTTTATCAATCTATTTTCGGACAAATACATGTAGTTCATAAAGGGGAGCAAAGTTAACGGTTACCAAGCAAATCTTGCTTAAAAATTAGTCTTCGCAAAAACAAGCCAGTTAAGTTTTTGATAAAGGATTCAGTTGTATTAATGCAATAACAAACCCTCCTTTTAAGGGGAGGGTTTGTTTATCAGCAAAAAGTATCAACTCTTTAATTTTTCCGCAAATTTGGATGAGGAGCAGGAACTGTATTTGGTCCTTCTTCTCCTTCGCCTGCTGCACGCAAATCAACTGTATTGCAATCGCCACCTTCCTGTCCGTATTGGAAGATAAAGCGATCAACACTCAATCCTTCTTTTTCTACCATATAATTGATCACTGCATTTACATGATCCCAGCTTAATTGTTGTTCTTTTTTATTAGATGAGCAATAACCAACTACTACTACTTTACAATCAGGGTTATTTCTCATTCTTGATGCTACAGAAGCTAATACTGCTTTTGCATCATCACTAAGTTTGTTTGAACCTGATTTGAAAGCAACACTTGGTAGTGCTCCTAATTTGTCAGCACAAGATTGTTGCTTGATGCCCCAACCTGGACAAGTTGAATCAGGACATGGAACCGGACACTTACCGATACCATCAGCATCTACAGGTTGGCAATAGGTTGGAGTAATAAGTTCTTTATCCTTACAATCAGGAACGCCATCACCATCAGTGTCTTTACTTACACCATGGCTATCAACAGGGCAACCTTGAGGAGTCTGTTCCTGATCGAATTGGTCTGTAATACCATCGCCGTCACTATCAGGCAATACTGGTTTTGGCAAACGCATCAAACGTGGATTACGAATTTCGCTATATGCATAATCCAATGGATTCAGCCACCACAAAGGTTCAACTGCCTTGGCGCCAAGATTTATATTTAATCCGATAGAGGCAAAGTTGTAAGAATCGAAGTCACTGGTCAACACAGGATCGCCCCATGCATGTTCCTGCCATTCTTGGCCATCAAGCAAATCATCTTTAACAAATGTCTGGCGATCTTCTATAGCAAGATTAAGCCTGTTGCTCAATTTGAAAGCTATACCAGCACCAATTGTTCCTGATGGTTTAAATGTATTGCCAAATAATTTTGGACGACGAGGTCCCTGATTCTGAGCAGGAGTTTCATAAGAATCATCCATGAATGCTTTTAGCGCCTTATAAGTATCTCTTCTTTTTTTGTAAGAGCTATTAACGGAAACTGACCCAAACTGAGTATACTTCTGGTTATTGCTATTTAATGCATTTACTTTAGTATCATATACAGTACCACCTATACCGGCAAAGCCATAAAAATTAAATCCTGTTTTGGCTTTATGAAACCGGATATTATTGAGTGTTACTACGCCTTGTATGGAAAGATCTTGGATATGAGTTTTATAATTATAATAAACTACTTCCAATGGCGTATTAGCAGGCATACCAAAATTTACAAACTTTGATGAAACAATAGAAGCCGGTGCTCCAACGCTGGGAGCAAAAAGATATGGTGCAGAATACGAATTAGCGGCGCCATTGGCTGAAGCCCAGGCAGAATTATGGCTGAAATTTTCAGCCGGATTAAATGTTCTTCCTTTACCTGTACCATACCAATATTCAGCTCTCATGGAAAAGATGTATCCGAACGCTTTTCTCACATGAACCCCAAAACTTGGAAAAGCCAATTTGGAGGGAATGTCTCCACTTACATTAAGCAAACCTGTTTTTATTCCAATTTCCCATTGGTTACGAGGTTTAGCCGGAAAGTTATACGTTCCGTTAAGAAACTCAGTATGCTGAGGCATTCTTTTGGAAGGAACAAGAGAAGAATCTTTAACGTCATAACTGGCTCCTACTCTTTGTGAATAGCCATAAGACGCTAACAGACAGAACATGCCTGCCAGTAATAAATACTTTTTGCTTGCCATAACGAAGGATTAAGATTTAGAAAACAATGTCCTAATAAAAGGCAAAAATATGATATGAGGACTAATTACCAAATTTTTAACCAAATTATTTAGAGATGGATGTATGTTATTTTTCAATTACTTACCATTTCAAAAACCGGTTATGGCACACTGTGGATAGCTAATTTTTTGTGGCGTAAATTGCCCAATTATTCCATGCAACTGTCTTCAAAACTTATCGAAGAAGAGCTCAAAATTTTTGAACTAAGATTCAAAGATGCTGTTCGCAGTCAGGCACCTCTGCTTGATCGCATCATGCGATATATTGTAAAGCGAAAAGGCAAACAACTCAGGCCAATGTTTGTACTCTTATCAGCAAAACTTTTCGGGCAAGTAAATGAACCGGCTTATCGGGCAGCATCATTGGTAGAGCTGCTTCATACGGCTACACTGGTGCATGATGATGTGGTAGATGATTCAGAAGAACGACGTGGTTTTTTTTCTGTATATGCACTTTGGAAAAATAAAGTTTCAGTGTTAGTAGGAGATTATCTTTTAGCCAAGGGGCTTTTGCTTTCTCTTGATAATAAGGATCATGAAATATTACATATACTTTCTGATGCTGTGCGCAAAATGAGTGAAGGTGAACTGTTACAATTAGAAAAGGCAAGATCTCTTAACCTCAAAGAAGAGATTTATTTTGAAATTATTCGTAATAAAACAGCTTCTTTACTTGCATCTGCCTGCGCAGCTGGCGCCTGGTCAGTAAGTAATGATGAAATAATTACTCAAAAAATGCGATCATTCGGCGAAAATGCCGGAATGGCCTTCCAGATAAAAGACGATTTGTTTGATTATGCAAGCGAAAACATAGGAAAACCTACAGGTAATGATATTAAGGAAAAAAAATTAACCTTACCTCTAATTTATACTTTGAACAAAGCAGATAAAAAAATTCGCCGGCAAATGATTTATATTGTAAAAAATGAAAATAAAAATAC
>Ga0068859_100005454_pt1 | contig 12938 bp, 11 predicted proteins | sample KBSSwiS22_FD_66585 | JGI IMG/M metagenome (GOLD analysis project Ga0068859, IMG submission 66585) | Switchgrass rhizosphere microbial communities from Kellogg Biological Station, Michigan, USA - KBS Switchgrass S2-2 | ecosystem: Host-associated > Plants > Roots > Rhizosphere > Soil ... | reverse complement strand
TGGCCCTTGGCGAGATCGGCGGCATGGGCGGCGAGCTTGTAGGTGACGACGCCGACCTTGACGTCGTCACGGTCGGGCAGGCCGAGGTGCTCCTTGGGGGTGACGTAGCAGAGCATCGCCGTGCCGAACCAGCCGATCATCGCCGCGCCGATGCCGCTGGTGATGTGATCGTAGCCGGGGGCAATGTCGGTGACGAGGGGCCCGAGGGTGTAGAACGGGGCCTCGCCGCAAGCCGCGAGCTGCTTGTCCATGTTCTCCTTGATCTTGTGCATCGGCACGTGGCCGGGGCCTTCGATCATCACCTGGACGTCCTGCTCCCAGGCGCGCTTGGTGAGTTCTCCGAGGGTGTAGAGCTCGGCGAACTGGGCTTCGTCGTTCGCGTCGGCAATCGAGCCGGGGCGCAGGCCATCGCCGAGCGAATAGGCGATGTCGTAGGCCTTCATGATCTCGGTGATCTCGTCGAAGTGCTCGTAGAGGAAGCTCTCCTGGTGATGCGCGAGGCACCACTTGGCCATGATCGAGCCGCCGCGGCTGACGATGCCGGTGACGCGTTTGGCGGTGAGCGGGATGTAGGGCAGGCGCACGCCGGCGTGGATGGTGAAATAGTCCACCCCCTGTTCGGCCTGCTCTACAAGCGTATCGCGGAAGATCTCCCAGGTCAGGTCCTCGGCAATGCCGCCGACCTTCTCGAGCGCCTGGTAGATCGGCACGGTGCCGATGGGGACGGGCGAGTTGCGCAGGATCCATTCGCGCGTGTCGTGAATGTTGCGGCCGGTCGAGAGGTCCATCACGGTGTCCGCGCCCCAGCGGATCGACCAGACCATCTTCTCGACTTCCTGCGCGACGTCCGACGCCACGGCGGAGTTGCCGATGTTGGCGTTGATCTTGACGAGGAAGTTGCGGCCGATGGCCATGGGTTCGGATTCGGGATGGTTGATGTTCGACGGGATGATCGCGCGGCCGCGGGCGACCTCGTCGCGGACGAACTCGGCAGTGACGTGATCGGGGATCGACGCGCCCCAATCCTGCCCGTCGCGGATCAAGGCTTCCTTGAGCGCGGCGCGGCCCAGGTTCTCGCGGATGGCGACGTATTCCATCTCCGGCGTGATGATGCCTCGGCGGGCATAGTGCATCTGGCTGACGTTCTGGCCGGCTTTCGCGCGCAGCGGCTTCTGGACGACGTTGGGAAAGGCTGGGACGCCAGCCGAGCGGTCCGGCCCGGAGAGGCCGTTGTCCTCGGGCCTGATCGCGCGGGCGGCGTATTCCTCGACATCGCCGCGGGCCACGATCCACTCGCGGCGCAGCTGCGGCAGGCCGGCCGCAATGTCGATGGCGATGGCGGGATCGGTGTAGGGGCCCGAGGTGTCGTAGACGCGGACCGGGGGCTCGCCGGCCGAAGGCTCGAGCGCGATTTCGCGCATGGCGACGCGCACGCCGGGCAGGCGCGGGCTCTCGACGTGGATCTTGGCGGACCCGCGGATCGGGCCGGTGGTGACGCCGATTTCCAGCTTGGAGTTGATGTCGGCCATGCGCGCGCTCCTTGGACGGGGCGACGGAGGACTGGTGGCGACCAAGACCCTCCCTCCGCCCGTGCTAACGGGTTCAGGTTCGACGGGTCGGAGGTTGCTAGCCCTCCCTCTCAGCGCAAGCGCGCTCCCCGGGGATGGGGCCGCTTTACGGCAGCGCCCCGCCCCCGTCCAGTGCACTGCGGTCAGGCGAGGCGGAGGCTGCCCGCGGCGGTGAGCGCGAGGCCGAGCGCGACCGTGGTCAGCGCCCAGCCGCGGTGCATATGGGTGAGGTTGCGCAGCCAGAACTGGCTGTAGATGTCGACGAAGCCGATGATCGCCAGCGCCTCGATCATCATCAGCCCGCCGAGCGTCTTCATCACGCAGGCCAGCAGATCGGCCGGGGCCCAGGGGTTAGCGAGATAGACCAGCGCGGCGACGACCAGCTCGAGCATGCCGCAGACGAACTGGAGCGTGGGCGAGGCCTCGATCTCCTCGAGCATCGTGCGCCAGATGCCCGGCTTGCGCAGCGCGCCGATGCCGGCGGCCAGCGCGGCGAGGCCGAGCAGCAGGCCCGACCAGCCGGTCGGATCGAAAGTGACGGTCATTGTCTGTAATCCCCTCCCCAGGCGACGGGGCGAGGATGGCGGGAGAAATCGCGTTCGCCTAGCCCCTTATTGGCCTGAGCAACTCATCGCGGGGCTGGTCGCGCGCCTCAGCCTCGATTAGCGAATGGGGCATGGACCTGCCCCAAGCCTACCGCGATCCCGCCACCGCGCGGAAGATCGCCCTGATCGCGCAGAGCCACGCGGCGCTGCTGGGGCACGCGTTGGTCGATGGCGCGGACGACGACCCCGTTGCCGCGCTGTGGGCCGCGCCGCTCGCGATCCTTGCGCACGGGACCGAGGCCGACCCGCGCTTCTTCTTCGGCAACCGCGCGGCGCTCGCCCGGTTCGGGATGACGGCAGCGCAATTCATCGGCCTGCCCAGCCGCCTCTCGGCCGAAGCCCCGCTGCGCGAGGAGCGCCAGGCCCTGCTCGACCGGGTGAGCCGCGACGGGTTCATTGCCGACTACGCCGGAGTGCGCATCGCGGCGGACGGCAAGCGCTTCCGGATCGAACAGGCAACGGTGTGGAACCTCGTCGACGCGGACGGCGGCGTGCACGGACAGGCGGCAGCGTTCAGCCGGTGGAGCGAGGTCTAGAAGTCGCTCACGCGACCGCGCCCTGCCAGGTGCGGATCGCATCGATCGGCCAGAGCAGCATGACCACGTTGAGCGTCAGATTGTCGTGGATCAGCCACAAGGTGAGCAGTTCGAGACCGAGCGCCAGCGCCACGCTGGACCAGGCGGGTAGGCGGCTGGCGAGGAGGAAGCCGAGGGTCATGCAGCCGATGTCGCTCATTGAGTTCAGCACGCTGTCGCCATTGTAGCCGAAGTTGACAGTGACCGAGCGGTAGCGCTCGATGATCAGCGGGGAGTTCTCGAGCAGCTCCCAGAAGCCTTCGAAGCCGATCGCGATGGGCAGAGCGAGTCTTTGCAGGTGCGCACCGGGCATCCGCCCGGTGCTTGCGGCACCAGCCCGCTCCCCCGCCCGGCCACCCACGCAAGTATCCTGATGGGTGGCCGGGCGGGGGAGCGGGCTGGCGCCGGCGAGGCGGCGCGCACGCGCCGCCGGACAACGCACAAACACGACATGCGCGAAGAAGTAGAACAGCAGGCCATGGATCAGGTGGCTGGGCGAATACCAGTCGAGCAGCATCTGGCTGTTGCCGAACGAGTTCACGTCGTTCCACCACAAGGTGACATAGCCGCAGGTGCAGATCGGCACGCGGCCCATGGCGAGGAGCAATGCGGCCACCGCCGCGGCCATGGCGATGGATAGCACCACGCCCGTGCGGTTGGGCAGCAGCGAGGGGAGCGGCTGCGCCGCGCGGAGGCCGTGCATCAGGGGTGGCGGCTCAGTGCAGGCTGGCGAGCTTGGCCTGATCGACCGTGGCGACCGCGCCCTTCAGATCGTCGATGCTGTTTGCCGAGCCTTCGGCTTCGACCGAGAAGCGGCCGAGGACCACGCTGAACTTGCCCTGGTGATCGGCCGGATGCCACGCCTCGGTCTGCATGTGGCCATCGACCGTGCCGGTCTTCTCGTAGCCGCTGGCATCTTCCTTGCTCTGTTCGACGCCCATCGCCGAGCCGATCCCGGCGAGCGCGCCGAGAGCGGCGAGATCGGTGATGCGCAGGGTGAACGAGCGTTCGCCCGCGGTGTAGGTGCCTTGCGCGGTGCTGCCGACGACGCCCGCGCCGTTGCTTTCGGTCGCGGTGCGCTGGTAGGCGCCGATGGCGGACGGGAGCAGCGCCTGGAGCTGCGCGGCAGGGACGGGAGGCTGCTTGCTGTCAGCCTCCATCTGCGCCGAGGCGGCCTTCATCTTGTCGACATCGATCGAGCCGAGGCCGGGCACGGCGAGCTTGCCGGAGACTTCGCCACTATCGGCCGACAGACCGGGTGCGCCGCCGGCGAACAGGCCCATGACCGGCGCGGCGACCGCGCCCGCGACCAGCGAGACGACCATGGCGCAGACCAGCGTTACCGCGGTGAAGCCGAGCGCCTTGTCTTCCGGGACCTTCATCAGCGGCGTTGCGCCGGTGTAGAACAGGTAGAAGCTGTAGAGCCCGAGCAGGCCGAGAATGCCGAGGCCGGGGAGCAGGTTGGCGATGCCGGCGAGGAACCCCGCGGTGGCGCCATAGACCACCAGCTTGAGCGCCTGGGCCCGGTTCGCCTCGCCCGAGAACTTGGGTGCGAGGAAATCGACGATCAGCGAAAGCACGTAGAGGCCGACGAGCGCGATGACGTAGCTCGAGACCATGCCGGCGAGACCGCCGACGAGGCTGGGCTTCCAGCTGAGGCCCCAGACGCCGTAGCCGAACAGTTGGCCATGGAGGAAGGTCGAGACCGGACCGATCGCCGCGAGCGGCATGGCATAGCGGGTGAACAGGCCGGCGGCATCGGCCGGCTCGGCCGCGATCACCGGCCATTCGGCCTTGGGCTGCAGGATGATGGCCTTGGCCCGCGCGACGAGCGGGACCGCGGTGGCGGCGGCATTCAGGTCAGTCATCTCGTTCCCCCTCGTTCCGGAAGAGCGACCCAAGCGGCGTGTTGTTGGGGGGAGTGTTCCACAGGGGCCAAGGTTTGGCCAGCAGAATTGCCGGTGCCCGGTTCGCCCCGCGCCAGTCATGCGCGTCAGCGCTGCGTGGAGGAGCCTGCTCGCGCGCCAAAAATCACCCTAACATATTGAATTTGCTGTCTATTTATCCTTATGACCGCTCGTGCAAGCCAACCTGGCCGGAGCGCCCGGCACCCGCGCAACTGGGGCACCCGAGAACACATGGACATCGAAGACGAAGACAAGGCCGAAATGGATCGGCTCGATCCCAAGGATGTGTTCGGCTACATCTCCCTTGGCTGCACGATCTTCAACGTGATCTACAGCACGACCAACAGCCTCTATACGTTCGACTGGCTGATATCGACCTCGCTGATCCTCGGGCTGATCTCGTTCGCACACAAGCGGAGCTGGGCAGCGGGCCTCTCGCTTGGCCTGCTCGCCCTGCACCTCGCCACGATCGGGATCCTGCGTCTTGCCCATTGACGCGGCGGCGGCCCCGAACCACGCCACCCGGACCTTCGTCGCCAGCAAGCTGGCCCTGCCGGCCGTGCTGGCAATCTCGCTCGGCATCATCCTGACCCGGGTGATCGCGATCGGCGACCGGCAACCGCTCGATTTCAACGAGGGGTGGAATGCGCTCCACGCCGCCCTGCCCCGCGGGGTGGGGGGGCTCTACCCCGATCCGGCCGGGCTCGTCGCCAACAACTACCCCCCGCTGTCATTCCTGCTGGTGCACGCACTGGCGGGACCGGACGGCGACCTCATCGTGACCGGCCGCATGCTCTCACTGGCCGGCATGGTGGCCGTGGCCGGGATGGTCTTCGCCGCGATCCGCCGGCTGGCGCCCCGGACCCCCGGCGCGGCGTGGCTCGGCCTGACCACGTTCCTCGCGTTCAATGCGACGCTGTTCCGCGCCTACGTGGGCATGAACGATCCGCAGTGGCAGGGACACGCGCTGGCGACCGCGGGCCTGCTGCTGCTGCTGTGGCAGCGCCCGGGACGAAACCTGCCCCGGCGCCGGGTGGCAGCGGCGGGGCTGCTGGCCATTGCCGGCGGCGCGGTGAAGCACAATCTCGTGGCGATCCCGGCCGCCGTCACCCTGTGGCTGCTGGCGCGGGACCGGCGCGCACTGGCCGCATGGGTGGGCGCCGGCGTGGGCAGCGTGATCCTCGCCGGCTGGGTCGACCATGCCCTGTTCGGCGGGAGGATGCTGGCCAGCATGGCCGGGTTCAGCCGCAGCTATTCGCTGACCCGGATGTTCGGACATGGGGCGCTCGGCATCGCATTCGCGCCGCTGATTGCGCTGGCCTGGCGGCTCCGCCGGCTGGGCGGCGCAGATGGGCGGATGCGGCTGCTTGCCGACGGTTCGATGATCGCAGTGGTGGTCGCCATCGTCCAGGGCAGCGGCGCCGGCGTGGACGTGAACGCCTGGTTCGAGGCGCTGATTCTCCTCTCGATTGCCGCCCCGGTCGGCGCGGCCCACGTCGTGCGGCCGCTCTGGCGGCTTGCGCCGACGACCGTGATGACCGGCCTGGCGGCGGTCCTCCTGCCGTTCGGGCTGGCGGTCAGCGCCGACGAACTGGCGGGGCGAGAGGAGCGGCTGGCCCAGGCCGAGCGGATGACCGCCGCGATCTCCGCGATCCCCGGGCCGGTGGCCTGCCAGATGCAGGCCCTATGCTATTGGGCGGGGAAGAGCCTGGCGCTCGACTTCTTCATGGTCGGGCAGAAGCTGGCGGGCAAGCCGGACGCTACGCTTGCGGAGCAGCTCGGCAGCCTGCGGCTTGGCGGCGTGGAGATGGAAGGTCCGCCCGGCCCCCCCGACAGCCTCGAGGCACGGCTGGTGGGCAACCGGGCGCCGGCGGTGATCGTCTCGCGCCGCCGTCTCTATGTATTCGCGCCGGTGGTCAGCCACCAGGCGAGCGCGCGAGTGCCCTGAGCGGGGCCCCTGCCCCCGGCGGCCCTGCGTGCGCAGCTGCGCTGCGCGACAGAAATCCGTCAGGCGCATTGGCGGGAGCTGCCGCGGCGGCTAGGCTGGGGGAGATGGCTCCGGACCAGCCCGACATCGCGATCCTTGGCGGCGGCCTCTCCGGAGGGCTGATCGCGCTGGCGCTGGCCGCGCGGCGGCCGGACCTGCGCGTGGCGCTGATCGAGCGCGAGGCGCGGCTGGGGGGCAATCACGTCTGGTCATTCTTCACCACTGACCTGCCGCCGGACGGGGCCGAGCTGGTCGAGCCGCTGATCGCCGCGCGGTGGGACAGCGGCTACGACGTGCGCTTCCCCGCCTATGCCCGGACCCTCGCGACGCCCTATCGCAGCGTGACCAGCGAACGGTTCGACGCCGCGGTGCGCGAGGCGCTGCCTGGTGAGGCAGTGATCCGCGGTGAGGTCGTGAGCGCGGGCGCGGACCAGGTGGTGCTGGCGGACGGGCGCGTGATCTGTGCGGGGGCAGTGATCGATGCGCGCGGGGCGGGCCGGCTGCCGCAGCTGGTGGGCGGATGGCAGAAGTTCGTCGGCCGCATGCTGCGCACCGCGGAGCCGCACGGGCTGGTGCGGCCGGTGGTGATGGATGCGACGGTGGCGCAAGTGGACGGCTACCGGTTCGTCTATGCGCTCCCCTTCTCGGCTGACACGGTCTTCGTCGAGGACACCTATTACAGCGACGGGCCCGAGCTTGACGTGGCGAGCTTGCGCGGGCGGATCGGAGAGTGGGCCGCGGCGCAGGGGTGGCAGGTGACCGAGGTGCTCTCGGAAGAGACCGGGGTGCTGCCCGTCGTGGCTGGCGGTGACTTTGCCGCGTTCCGGGCGGCGATGGAAGCACCGGGCGGGGCCGGGGTGGCGCTGGCCGGGGTGCGCGCGGGACTGTTCCAGCCGCTGACCTCCTACTCGCTGCCCGACGCGGTGCGCCTCGCACTGATGATCGCGGGCCGCAAAGACCTTTCGGGCACTGGCGTTGCGGCCGCAACCCGGGCATGGGCGGAGCGACACTGGCGCACGGGCGGGTTCTATCGCATGCTCGCCGCGATGCTGCTGGGTGCGGCCCCGCCGGCGGAGCGCTGGCGGGTGATGCAGCGGTTCTATGCCCTGTCGCCGGGGCTGATCGAACGGTTCTATGCGGGCGGATCGACCATGACGGACAAGGCACGGATACTCGCGGGGCGGCCCCCGGTGCCGCTTGGCGCGGCGCTGCGGGCGATCGCCGGGCGGGCGCCGCTGGGCTCGCTGGGAGAGCAGGCGTGAACGCGGCGGCTGCCACGGGAGCGAAGACCGCCTGCGTGATTGGCTCCGGCTTCGGTGGCCTAGCGCTGGCGATCCGGCTGCAGGCCGCGGGGATCGCGACCACGCTGATCGAGGCGCGCGACAAGCCGGGCGGGCGCGCCTACTTCTGGGAGCGCGACGGGTTCACCTTCGACGCCGGGCCGACGGTGATCACCGATCCGGCCTGTCTCAAGGAACTGTGGGCGCTGACCGGGCACGACATCGCGGCGGATGTCGAGCTGATGCCGGTCATGCCGTTCTACCGGCTCAACTGGCCCGACCGCACCAACTTCGACTATTCGAACGACGACGCGGCCCTGCGCGCCGAGATCGACCGCGTGGCGCCCGGTGACTGGGACGGCTACCAGGCCTTCCTGCGCTATGCCTCGGCGGTCTACGAGGAGGGCTACGTCAAGCTCGGCACGGTGCCGTTCCTCGACTTCACCGCGATGATCAAGGCCGCGCCGGCGCTGGCCAAGCACCAGGCGTGGCGCAGCGTCTATTCGATCGTCTCGAGCTACGTGAAGAGCGAGAAGCTGCGCGAGGCGCTCTCGTTCCACACGCTGCTGGTGGGCGGTAATCCGATGACCACCAGCTCTATCTACGCTTTGATCCACAAGCTCGAGAAGGACGGCGGGGTGTGGTGGGCCAAGGGCGGGACCAACCGGCTGGTGGCCGGCATGGTCAGGCACTTCGAGCGGATCGGCGGGACCGTGCGGCTGCACGACCCGGTGCTGCGCGTCCACACGCTGGGCGACCGGGCGACCGAGGTCGAATGCCAGAGCGGATGGCAGCAGCGGTTCGACGCGGTGGCGAGCAATGCCGACATTGTTCATTCCTACCGCGACCTGCTGGGCGACAACCTGGCTGCGCAGGACCGGGCCAAGAAGCTCATGCGCAAGCGGTTCAGCCCGAGCCTGTTCGTCGTCCACTTCGGGATCGAGGGCACCTGGCCGGGGATTCCGCACCACATGATCCTGTTCGGCCCGCGCTACAAAGGCCTGCTCGACGACATCTACGAGCACGGCGTGCTGCCGCGCGACTTCTCCATCTACCTGCACCACCCGACGGTGACCGATCCTTCGGTCGCGCCGCAGGGCAAGAGCACATTCTACGCGCTGGTGCCGGTGGCGCACCAGGGCAAGCTGCCGATCGACTGGGAGCAGGTGGGGCCGCTGCTGGAGCAGCGCATCCTCGACGAGGTGGGGCGGCGGCTGATCCCCGACATCCACGACCGGATCGTGACCAAGTTCCATTACGCCCCGCGCGACTTCGCGCTGGACCTGAATGCCCACCTCGGCAGCGCGTTCAGCCTCGAGCCGATCCTGACGCAGAGCGCATGGTTCCGCGGGCACAACCGCGACGACCGGATCCGCAACTTCTACCTCGTCGGCGCGGGCACGCATCCGGGTGCGGGTATTCCGGGCGTGGTCGGCAGCGCCAAGGCCACGGCGGGGCTGATGATCGGGGATCTGGCGGGGTGAAGCGCCTCGCGGTCTATTGCGGCTCGGCCACCCCGCCTGACGAGCGCTACATGGCGATGGCCGCGGACGTGGGCCGGGGGCTGGCCGAGCGGGGGATCGGGGTCGTCTACGGCGGCGGGCGCCGCGGCCTGATGGGCGCGGTGGCCGGAGCGGCGCTGGCTGCAGGCGGCGAGGTGATCGGGGTGATCCCCGAAGCGCTCGCCCATGCCGAGATCGCCAACCGGGACTGCACCGAGCTGCTCGTCGTTCCCGGCATGCACGCGCGCAAGCAAGCCTTCACCGACCTGGCCGACGGGTTCCTCACCCTGCCCGGCGGGGTCGGCACGATGGATGAGCTGTGGGAGGCGGTGAGCTGGTCGCAGCTGGGCTATCACGACAAGCCGGTGGGGCTGCTCAATGCCTTCGGGTTCTTCGACGAGCTGCTCGCCTTCAACCGGCGGATGATCGAGACCGGGTTCATCCGGCCGGCGCACGAGGCGATCCTGATCGCCGAGCACGAGCTCGACCTGCTGCTCACCCGGATGGCTGCGTACAGCCCGCACACGCCGATCTTCCGTATGCTGGCCAAGGACTTGTGAGGCTACCCGGTCGTCATAGCGAGCGCCCGAAGGGTGCGCGGCAAGCCGCAGCTGGTCCAAGCCCGCCCCGGATTGCCGCGCTACGCTCGCAATGACGAGTGCCGCGGACCGACCTGCCCTCGTCGCGCATGCGCGAAGCGTGATCGCGCGCGGTTCGAAGAGCTTTGCCGCGGCCTCGCGGCTGTTCGACCGCGAGACACGCGAGCGGGTGTGGCTGCTCTATGCCTGGTGCCGCGCCTGCGACGACATCGCCGATGCGCAGGACCTCGGCGGCGCGCTGGGCGACCAGTCGGGCGCGGCCGAGCGGCTGGCGCGCATCCGGCAGCTGACCGCGCTGGCGCTGGCCGGCACGCCGAGCGGAGAGCCGAGTTTCGACTGCTTTGCCGTCGTCGCACAGGAATGCGCGCTGACCCCCGCGATGGCCGAGGACGTGATCGCCGGGTTCGCGCTCGACGCGGCCGACTGGCAGCCGCGCAGCGAGGCCGACCTCCTGCAATACTGCTATCACGTGGCAGGCGCGGTGGGGGTGATGATGGCCGCGGTGATGGGCGTTCCAGCAAGCGACGACGACACGCTGGACCGCGCCTCGGACCTCGGCATCGCCTTCCAGCTCGGCAATATCGCCCGTGACTTGGCCGAGGACGACCGGGCCGGGCGCTGCTATCTGCCGGCCAATTGGCTGGCAGAGGCCGACATTCCGCCCGGCGAGCAGCTCAAGCCGCCGTTCCGGCCGGCGCTGGCAGGCATCGCGCACCGGATGGCGGCGCTGGCCGCCGACTACGAGACCTCGGCGCGGATCGGCGCGGCGCGCCTGCGCTGGCGCCAGCGCTGGGCGGTGCTGGCAGCAGCGGGGATCTACGGCGCAATTGCCCGCGAAGTGGCGGCCCGCGGCGAGCACGCGTGGGACCGGCGGGTGCGCACCGGGCGGGCAGCGAAGCTCGGCCATGTCGCGAGCGGACTGCTGGGTGCGCTGCGCGGGCCGAAGCTGGTCGCGCCGCCGCTGGCCTGGTCGCGGCGGGAGCTGGCGGCGCGCGGCCGCGCCCTCAGGATTGCGGCTGCGGAACGGTCCCCGGCGGATTGAGCCGGCGGAACAGCGTGCCGCGCTCGCTCCACAGCACCAGCACGAGCGCGAGGAACGAGGCGGCAACCATGGCGGTCGACAGCGGGCCGGCGCTGTTGTCGTAGGACTGGCCGATGATCGCCGCGAGGGTGGCTGCGATCGTCGTGCGCAGGAACAGCTGGAGCGAGCTCGCCGCGCCCGCGATCCGGGCGAACGGCTGGAGCGCGATCGAGGAGAAGTTGGCCGACATGAAGCCGCCGCAGATGAGGTTGATCACCCACACCGGGACGAATTGCCACAGCGTCTCGCCGCCGCGATGAGCGAGCCAGTACTGGAGGCAGGAGCTGGCGCCGTAGATCAGCAGCGCGGTGTGGCCGGTGCGGCGCGCGCCGAAGCGCATGACGATGCGCGAGTTGGTGAAGTTCGAGGCGGCCATGCACACCGCCATCGCGCCGAACAGCAGCGGGAAGGCGCGGCCGGCGCCGAAATGCTCGCCCAGCAACTGCTCGCACGACTGGATATAGCCCCACATCACGCCGAGGGTGAGCGAGCCGGCGAGGACATAGCCGATCGATTCGCGGCACAGCAGGACCTCCCTCGAGGAGCCGAAGATGCGCTGGAACGAGATCGGCTGGCGGAATTCGGCGGCCAGCGACTCAGGCAGGCGCAAGGCGATCCACAGGCCCATGGCAGCGCCGAGCAGCGCCGTGACTCCGAAGATCCACCGCCACCCGGCAATCAGCATGACCCCTTGGCCGATGCTGGGGGCGAGCATGGGGACAACCATGAACACGACGAAGATCAGCGACTGGGTGCTGGCCATCCGGTCGCCCTCGAAGCGGTCGCGGACGATCGCGGGGACCACCGCCGCCAGCCCGCCCGAGACGAGGCCGCCAAGCAGGCGCATGGCCAGAAGCGTGGTGAAATCGGTCGCCAGGGCGCAGATCGCCCCGGTCAGCGTGTAGGCGATCACCGCGCCGAGCAGCACGGGCTTGCGGCCGAACCGATCGGCCAGCGTCCCGGGGACCAGTGAGCCCACCGCCATGCCGAGCATGAACATGCCCACGACCAGCTGGCGGTGATTCGGATCGGACACGGCCAGATCGCGCGACAGGTCGGCAAGGGCCGGCAGGATCGCATCGATCGCCAGCGCCTGCAGCGCCTGCGTCAACGCCAGCATCACCACCAGCTCTCTGAGGCCGAGGGGGAAATGCACCTTGGCGGAAGGGGATGCCGACGAAGCCATGCCGTGCCCTTTGACGGTAAGGCGCGGGCGTGACCACCCCTTCGCGACAAAATGATCCTTATGAGTCCGCCGCGCCCGCGATAGGATGGGAGAATGAGCAGGCGCGACGAGGCTGGAGAAGCGCATGACAGCGAGGACGGCGACGGCGAGGCCGGCGCGTTGGGCCTGCGCAAGATCATCCACGTCGACATGGACGCGTTCTTCGCCAGCGTGGAACAGCGCGACGAGCCGGACTTGCGCGGCCGCCCGGTCGCGGTGGGCTTTGCCGGCGAGCGCGGGGTGGTCGCCGCGGCGAGCTACGAGGCGCGGGCGTTCGGGGTACGCTCGGCGATGGCCTCGGCCAAGGCGCTGCGGCTGTGCCCCGAGCTGATCTTCCGCAAGCCCCGGTTCGACGTCTACCGCGAGGTCTCGCGGCAGATCCGGGCGATATTCCTCGACTACACCCCCCACGTCGAGCCGCTGAGCCTCGACGAGGCCTACCTCGACGTGACCGCCGACATGCGCGGGATCGGCTCGGCCACGCGCATCGCCGAGCTGATCCGGGCGCGAATCCGGGCTGAGACCGGGCTGACCGCAAGCGCGGGGGTTTCCTACAACAAGTTCATCGCCAAGCTCGCCAGCGACCAGAACAAGCCCGACGGCCTGTGC
>Ga0068859_100005452_pt1 | contig 12939 bp, 7 predicted proteins | sample KBSSwiS22_FD_66585 | JGI IMG/M metagenome (GOLD analysis project Ga0068859, IMG submission 66585) | Switchgrass rhizosphere microbial communities from Kellogg Biological Station, Michigan, USA - KBS Switchgrass S2-2 | ecosystem: Host-associated > Plants > Roots > Rhizosphere > Soil ... | reverse complement strand
GCCGCCATCGCGGCCCCGCCCGCGAGCTAAGCGCGGGGCCGACGGGCACGCAGCGCCAGGACGTCCTCGTAGATGGCGATGAGCTGCTTGGTCACGACCTCGGGGGTGTAGGAGGTCTCGAAGCGGGCGCGGGCGGCGGCGCCGCGGCGGGCGGCCGTCAGGCTGTCGACCTGGGCCAGCGCGGCGGCGAGGTCCTCCGGCTCGGTGCCGTCCGCGCGCCAGCCGACCTCGCCGTCGACGACGGTGCCGACCGAGCCGACCGGGGTGCCCAGCACGGCGCGGCCGCGCGCGTAGGCCTCCAGCACCGTCATCGGGAAGCCTTCGAACCACAGGGATGGCACGGCGACCAGCGCGGACGCGCGCATCAGCTCGCCAACCCGCTCGCCTGGGACGGGGCCCAGGTAGCGCACCCCTGGCAGGGCGCGGGCGGCCCGTTCGACCTCGGTGCGCAGCGGGCCCTCGCCAACGATGATCAGCTCGTCGAGCCAGCCGCCGCCTGCGCGCTGAAAGGTGTCCCAGGCGGCCAGCAGCAGCCCGATGCCCTTCTCCTCCACCAGCCGGCCCGCGAACAGCACGCCTCGACCGGGCGCGGTGGCCGGGCCGGGGTCGTCGACGGTGTTCGGCTTCGGGGTGATCTGCGCCGCCGGGATGCCCACGTCCCGCAGGTGCCTGATCATGAACGGCGTGACCGGCAGGAAACGGTCGACCAGCTTCCAGGTCGGCCGGTGCACGGCGAGCGTGGCCGTCATGGCCACGCTCTGCGCGCGCGAGTCCCGGTAGCAGCCGAACTGGGCCGCCGGCAGCGGCACCCGCTTCGTCGCGCACCGCGTGCAGATCTCGCCGTCGCGAAAGAACGCGCCGTTGACGCAGGCCATCCGATAGTTGTGCACGGTCTGGACGACCGCCACTCCGGCCGCGTCCGCGACCCGGACGACCTGCGGCGAGATCAGCGGGTACGGGTTGTGCAGGTGCAGGACGTCGATCTTGTCGTCTCGAAGGATCTGGCCGACCTTGGCCACGTCCTCCCGGGAGTAGATCGGGCGCAGCGCGAGCTCCGCCTTCGCCGCGCCGGTCAGCCCCTGGATCTCGTCGCTGGACCGGATGTAGGGCCGCGCGTCGACGCCGGCCGCGTTCAGGTTCCGCAGGTCGTCGTTCACGACCCGGCGCTCCCCCGACGGGTTGGCGCTCACGTAGTCGTTGTGCACCACCAGTACACGCATTGCCGTTACCTCCGTCCGAAGCGCGGGGCGCCGGACGCGAGCGCCGCGGGCCGTCGAAGCGGAACGCTGACCCCGTCCGGGGGTGTCACCGCGACCCCCGGGCTGGGGATGACGTCGATGGTGATCGGACCGCCGCGCGAGGCGTACCGTCGTTGTTCCGGGATCGGCGCCGGCGTCAGGTCGAGCAGGGGCCGGTCGTGGGCCAGTCCCTTGAGCGCGTGCTCCAGGCGCGGCGGCAGCCGGCGGTCCCCCGCCAGGCCGGCCCGCGTCAACGGCGCCAGGCACATGCCGAGCGTCAGGTAGCAGGCCGCGGCGCCGAACGGCGACTCCAGGAACGGCTCGAACTGCGACGCCGTCACCATGAGAGCCATGATCGACAGGCCGACCGGGTTGCCGGTGTGCTTGTAGACCGTCCACAGCTGCCGGGCGATCGCGAAGAAGAGCGCCGCCATCAGCGCGACCCCGAGCAGGCCGGTGTAGCCGATCGAGTAGAAGACGATGTTGTGCGGGCTGCGGACCGTCGTGTCGACGTTGCCGGGCGGGGCCAGCGCCTGCAGGTTGAACGCGTAGCCGTGCCCGAATATCAAGGAGATCGGGTCGCTCGTCGCGCTGTGCCAGATGCCGTGCCACCAGGCCTGGCGGAACTGGGCGGTGCCGTTCGCGCCCTCCACGCGCTGCGCGGTGGTGAACTTGGCGGCGAGCTGCGGGTCGACCGAGCCGACCGCGCGGCCGATGACGTCGGTGGGCCGGACGGCGCCACCGCGATCGGTCGGGCCGGGGATCTTCACATTGATGATCGTGATGACGGTCGCGAAGACCAGGATGACTCCGAGGCCGGCGAACAACCGGCGGAACTTCCTGGTCAGCGCGAGGTAGATCACCAGCGAGACGATCAGCGCCAGCCACTCCGCGCGGATCTGGTGGCCGAACAGGACGGCGACGTTCAGCAGCACCAGCGGGATCATCCACTTGCTGCGGCGCGGGTAGACGACCATGCCGAGCAGCGCCATGGCCGCGTTCGTCAGACCCAGGTCGAACAGTGGGGAGGGGTTGCCGGGCAGCGTGATCGTCAGATGGTTCAGGAAGGCGGCATACACGATGCCGTAGGTCGCGTTGCCCCAGGCCAGGCCCCAGACGAGCTTGCGGAAGATGTTCGGGTCCCGGGCACCCATCCACATGCCGAAGGCCAGCAGGAGCGAGTAGTAGTACAGCGGCAGCGACTTCAGCAGGCTGAGCGTGCTGCCGCCGTCATACATGCCGCGGGCGATCTCGATGACGCCGTAGGCGAAGAACGCCACCATCGTGACCGCGATCAGGTGCAGGCGGCCCGCGCGGCTGACCTGGCGCAGCAGGCCCGCGATGTACGTGCGCGTCGGCCGGTAGATCACCATCGCGGCGATCGTGATCTCGCTGATGTACAGGTTGATCGGCGCGATACCCAGGTAGGCGAACCCTCGTCCGCACAGCACGATGCCGAACGTCACGAACAGGCCGTACCGCGTCATCCGCCGGGCGGTCCGGTCGGCGGGAAGCATGGCCATCCGCCGGACCGCGGCGTTGAGCGGTGCCCGGACCCTGGCACCCGAGCTGGGTGGGACACGCCTGCGCCGGCCATACCACATGCCGCGGGTACGCGAACCGGTGGCATCACCGTCTCGCGTACCGAGCCCACCGGCGGGCAGCGAGAGCCCGGCGGCTGGAGCCGTCATACCCCGGACCCGACCGAGGGCTTGCTGTAGCGACCGTTGCTCTGCCCGTTGGAGCCGCCCGGTAGGCCGGCCTTCCGGGCGCCGCCGCCGCTGGGGGCGGCGGCCCGCCGCCTGCCGGCGTTGTTCCCGCCGGTGCGGCGCGGGGAGCGGGTGAAGAAGTAGCCGCGCACCGGCAGGTGCAGCAGGCTGACCCGCTTCGCGAACTCCTCGGTGACCCGGATGTCCGCGCCGAACGGGATGATCGCGACGGCCGCGTCGGCCTGCTTGGCCAGCGCGTTGCCTGCCGCGCGCTCCAGCACCGCGGGGGCGTCGATGATCACGAGGTCGAACCGCCGGCGAACTTCCTTGAGCAGGTCGCGGATCGCGTCCTGGTCGAACGTGACCGGCCGGCCGTCGTCGGCGAGGCCGGGCGGCAGGACGAACAGCTTGCCGGGCACCTGCTCGACGTGCCGGATGCCTTCTTCCGCCCCGATCGAGCCGTGCAGCACCTCGGCGAGGCCGACCCGCTCGGACGGCACCCCGAGCAGCCAGGACAGGCCCTGGCCGTCGAAGTTGGCGTCAATGGCGAGGACCCGCTTGCCGGACCTCGCGGCGGTGACCGCCAGGTTGGCGACCGTCACGCTCTTGCCGTCCCCGGTGTTCGCCGAGATCACCGCGTACGTCTGGCCGGGCTCCAGCGCGTCCGCGGCGAACCGAAAACCCTCGGCCGCCGCCGATCGCTCGCCGTCGAAGGCGGGCAGGTCACTCGGCAGCCGGTCCAGCGTGAAGTCCGGGATCTCGGCCAGGAACGGCCGCTCGAGCAGCAGTTCCGGCTCGAGGCGGTTCTCGATCCGCGGCCGGCGGTTCACCGTGAAGTAGGCGAGGGCGGCGCCGAGCACCAGACCAAGGAAGATGCCGAGCAGGCCGAAGCGGATGGCCGATGCCTTCGACGGCGTGGAGGCCGTCGTCGCGAGCGACGGCGGGCTGGCGAGCCCACTGCTAGCCGAGGCCGACAGGAACGGGCCGAGGTCCGTGCTCAGCTTCTGGGCCGCCCCGGCCGCCGTCGGGCTTGTCGCGGTCGCCGTGGTCAGGGCGTTCAGATCGGTCTTCACCGCGGTGACCGTCTGGTTGGAGGCCGCGAGGGCCTTCGTGTAGGTGTCGACAATCGCGTTGGCGCCGCTCATCGCGATGGCGGAATCACTGTTACTGAAGGCCACCGTGATCAGGTTGCTGTTCTGGTCGACCGTGACCGTGCGGTCCTTCATGACCTCAGGACCGGTCAGGTTCGCGCCCGGGATCGCCTTGTTGACGGCGTCCGCGGCAGCCGCCGCGGTCCGCGGCATCTTCATGATCTCGGCCTGGGTGGCCGAGTAGTTCGAGTCCGTGTTGCCCGTCGACGGGTTGGTCACGATGAGCGACGCCTTCGCCGTCGCGGTGCCGGCGGTCTTCACTCCGAGGGCGATTCCGACCGCGCCCAGTACCACGACGCACGCCAGCACCAGTCCGCGCCGGCGTCCCATCGCACCGACGACCGTCGGGGCGAACGGTGAGACCTCAAGTGCATCCATGATCTTCCCGATGGTTAGGGCCTCGAGCACGGGGCCGCTGGGATCGCGCCGCCGGCCGGGCGGAAGGACACGCCGGTCGATTTGAAGCCTCAGGTTACATCGGTCCCACAATCGGTCTGCCAAGGCATAAGATCGCGGCCCCCTTCGGACCGTCTCGGTATTTGGCATTCCACAGAACGCAACCGAGTCCCCAGGCTGGCCATCACGAGACCGTCAACGATCAGTCTCGCCACCAACCAGCCCACACCGAGCGCACGCCTCGACCAGAGCAGCCCACCCGCCGCGCGGGTCGCCATTGTGACCGGAAGGCCACCATCCAGCAACGAGAGGGTAGCGACTATCCAGTAGCGGCAGAGTCGTCCATTCCGCTGCGGAGGGTTTTCCGCGAAACGCGACCGCCGGCGTCCCGCCCGTGCAGAGCGCGACCGCTGCGACATCGCCTGGCCCCGGATCACATTGGCGAGGGCGCCCAGCGCCCGAGCGGCGGAGCCGGGGTCCCTGCCGGATCGGCGAAGCCGATCTGGGAGGTCTGCGAAGGGCGCTCCGCGCCCGGTTCCGGCCGACCGCCTTAACGGGCGGCCTTGCTGTAAATCTCGTCGAGAAGGTCCGGCAGGCGTTCGACGTCGAAACGGCGGTCCGGTTCCAGCGGCCCAGGGCAGTCCCGCAGGGCCCGGGCCAGCGCGCCGATCACGTCGCCGTAAGGGCGGACCCGAATGCCGCGGAAGCCGGCGCCGAACCGGTTGACCTCGCCGACCTGCATCGCCGGGCCGCCGATGTCCAGGCAGATCACCGGCCGGCCGAGCGCCAGCGTCTCGGCGACCACCCAGCCGGCGCTGTCGTGCATCGACGGGAACAGCAGCGCGTCGCAGCTCGCCAGGGCGGCGAGCACCTCCTCGCGAGGCCGCTGCCCGTGCAGCGTGACCCGGTCGCCCACGCCGAGCGTTTCGATCGTGGCCCGGATCTGGTCCTCGTCCGGCCCGGCGCCGTAGATGTCGAGCGTCCAACCGGCGGCGTGCGGCCTGGCGATCGCCTCGACCGCCAGCCGCACCCCCTTCCAGGCGAGCAGCCGGCCGGCGAAGACCGCCCGCTTCGCCTGGCCCGGCTTGGCGGCGCCGGCGGGAACACTCTCGGCCGCCGGCCCGCCGCGCAGGCTCGGGCCGGCGGTCGCGACCGGCAGCTGGTCCAGGTGCAGCGCGATGTTCGGCTCGATCCGCGGGCGCGCCCGGCGGAAGCGGCGGGCGACGTCCTCGTTGGCCGCGAGCATCACGCTCGCCCGGCGCGACAGCAGCTCACCGCAGACGACCCGGCCCGCGGCCGTGATCACCCCGCGGGCCGCCTCGACCGCGACCTGCCTGTCACCGAGCTGCCGGCGGAACTGGTATGGCAGCGGCGCCGTCCCGCCGACCGGGCCCCACACGAACGGGACGTCCGGCAGCACGATGCCGGCCGGCATCCAGTCCGCGGCGTAGGTGACGTGGTGGGTGATGTCGAAGCCGACCTCGGCGTGCTTGGCGCGCACCGCCCGGCGCAGGAAGTACTGCCAGGCGGCGTAGCGCATCCGTTCGCCGCGGCCGAAGTCACCGGGATAGTCGGTCCAGGACGGGGCGCCCACGTCGACGGCGGTCAGCCGCAGCTCGGGCTCGGCGCGCACCGCCGCCCGGATCTCCTCGATCCACGACCGGTCGGTGAAGACCCAGACGTCGTGACGGAGCGCCGCGGCGCGAGTCCACTCCCAGCCGGCGCCGGGCTCGGAGCCACCGCCGGGACCGCAGGCGAACGCCCCGATCGCGACCTTCACGCTCGGCCATCCTTCCTCGTGCCCGCACGCGCGCCGGATCCCCCCTGGCGCCGCCGGTCCTGACTACCCAGCAGGCCTGTCACAGGCGGTGTTCGGCCTTCGACTGCTTGTTGCCGATGCCGAAGTAGTTGTGCGGGCCGGGCATCAGCAGCTTCTTGAACTTGTCCGGCTGGACGGCGAGCACGCCGACCGCCGCGTAGCACTGCGCCTTCTCGACCGGCGGGAAACTGTGCCGGTCGATCGCGTCGATGTACCCGCGGACCATGTTGGAGACCGGCGGCAGCACCGACTTCTTCGCGTCCGGGTTGCTCCACTTGGCCTTCTGCCAGACGCTCATGTTGTTCGACGCGCCCGAGTGCGAGCGGCGCTGCCACAGCGGCTCCTCGACGACCCGCCAGGTCCCCAGCAGCGCCATCTCGGCCAGCAGCACCCGGTCGGTCCCGTAGAACTTCTGCTGCATCGCGGTGCTCAGCAGGACGTCCCGGCGCATCAGGCCGAAGATCTCGAAGCACCACTTCGTGTGCAGCAGCACGTCCCGGAACCGGACGTGCGGATGCGGCGAGCGCAGCTGCCGGGTGGCGACGTTCGGGTCCGGGCCGTCGACGTAGGTGCCCTTCTCGTCGACGAACCCCTCGCCGTCACCGGCGGGCCGCAGTGGCTTGCCGTCCTCGTCGATGTAGGACGCGAACGAGTGGCACAGCACCGCGTCGCTGTCCTTGCTCAGCAGCTCGTACGTCTTCTGGAGGTACTCGGGCGACAGCGTGTCGTCATCGGCCGCCCACCGGTAGTAAGGCGCCCGGGACAGCCGCACGACCTCGTTGAAGTTGGCGTTCGCGCCGATGTTCTCCGCCTGGCGCACATACCGGACCCGGGAGTCCTCCTTGGCGTACCCCCGGCACAGCTCCTCGGTCCCGTCCGTCGACGCGTTGTCCGAGATCACCAGCTCGAAGTCACCGAACGTCTGCGCCAGGTGCGACTCGATCGCCGCCCCGAGAAAGTCCGCGCCGTTGTACACCGGAATCCCGATGCTGATCTCGGGTACCCGGGATTCCGTCATCGCAGTATCTCCGTCTGTCGAACAACAGTCTGCCGAACATCGCCGGCCGCGGCTGGGCGAGCCGATGCGCGGGCCGCCGGATGATGGGAGCGCGCCTTCGCCCCGCGCCCCCGCGTCCGCCAGCCTAGAGCCTGCACATGTGAGCCCGGTATGAGGTCCACGCCTGACAGATCGCTCACAACGGACGCCGGTTCATAGCGGGGATCCCACACGGAATCCACACAACGGCGGCGGCCGGCCACCGGCCTCGGCACGCATGGCCCGCCGTCACCGGCGGCGATCGAACGCGGACGGCCGGCGCAGCGACCCGCCGCCGGAGTGCCGGCCCCGCCCGCCGCGCGGCGCGGGCGGCGGCGGGGGCGCCGGCCCGGGCCGCGGCCCGCCCGGCTCCGGGAGATCCGGCGGCAGGTCGTCATCCGGCGGCGCGCCATGGGGCCGCGGCTCACTCGGCCTCGACCCGGTCGGCCTCGGGACCTCGGGCTGCCCGGCACCCGTTTCTGAGGCGGTCGGCCGCCCAGGGGCAGGCTGAGCGGCGACGGGTCGCGGCGCGCCAGGCTGTGGCGCGCCAGGCTCCAAGTTTCGCGTCCGCGGTTCCGGCGTCCATGGTTCCGGCGGACGGGGTGTCGCCAGCCGCGGCGCCGGCTCGCGGCGGGCCGGAGCGGCGGCCGGCGCCTTCCTGGCGACGACGGGCGCCGGGGCAGACTGAGCGGGCGCCGGGGCCGGTTGACCGGGCGGCGGGCCGGCCGGCCGTGGCCGCCGGAACTCGTTGAGAACGACCGTGCCGTTGACGACGTACATCGCGAGAACCGTGGACCCCGCGCCCCAGATCAACGAGAACGGTCCCGCGATCCTGGCGGTCGCCGCGACGGCGATCGCGGACACCACGACCGCTACCAGGCTCGCGGCCGACGCTGCCCGCGCCCGGCCCGACGCGTTGGCCATCGAGATGAGCACCAGGACGCCGTAGCCAGCGCCCTCCGTGAGGATCGTCAGCGGCAGCAGGCCATGAACCTTGTAGGCCTTCGGCTGCAGCCGCGGTAGCGGGTTGAACGGCCATTCGAACCCGACCAGCAGCTCCCACACGACGATGGCGACCGCCACGAGCCCCCAGAACAGCAGGCAGATCTTGATGAGCTTGGCGACGTTGCGGTTGTTCGCCGCTTCCATGATCTCCGGGTTGAGCACGGCGAGTAGCCCGATGACCAGCACGGTGACCGGCTGGGCCAGGACGCGGGCGGCCTCGCCGTGACCGACGTCGGTCGAGTCGGCCAGCGCCGTCAGCAGCGCGAAGTTGATGAACGGCCCGCCGGCCGACATCACGTTGCCGATCACGATCCAACCGCCGAGCTTGAGCAGGGACCGCAGCTTCAACAACATCGGCGCCCGGTGGCCGGGTTTGCCCTTCCAGAGTCCGAAGCCGCCGGAAACGAGGTTCGCGACCGCGAGCGCGCCGAACGGCACCCAGGCCGGCGGTACATGCGCGAGGTGGGTCGTCAGCAGCGCGAGCGCGACGGTGACCACCTGTACCAGCGACGTCGCCGCGGCGATCCAGGACATCCCGGCCTGGTGCAGCATCCGGCGGATGTGGTCCTGCATCGGGGAGACGATGGCCACCACCGCCGCCGTCACGGCGAACCCGATCCGGGCGCTGGTCGGCTGCCCGTGCGACGGGATGAACAGCGCCAGCGGCACCAGCAGCGCCGCCATGATCGCCGGCAGTGCGCCGAGCTGCAGCGACTGCGGCAGCAGCTGCACGCGCCGATGCCGGGCCGCGACACCGGCCGACGTGTACTCGACGGGCGAGAACACGATGCCCGACGGGATGACCGAGACGGCGATGAACGCCTGGTAGAAGAGGCCGTAGGCACCCAGCGACGCATCCGTGAGGAAGTGCGACGAGAACAGGCCCATCAGGAAGCTGCCCAGCGACGACAGGCTGGAGTCGATCAACCCGGCCGGCACCTTGCGCAGCAGCGACGGCGACTCCTTCGCCGTCTTCGACGGCGGCGGCGGGGTGGCCGGGGCCTGCGCCAGTTCCTCGCGCAGCGGGATCGGCACCGGCCCGGTCTGGAACGAGTACGAGGCCGGCGGCAGGGCGGACCGTGGGACGTGCAGCGTCGTCTCGGCCATCGCCGGCTCGGCCAGGCGAGCCATCCGCTCCGCTCGGGTCGAGCCGTCTGGCGCCAGGTTTCGTCTGGAGATCCGCATCGTCGTCTCGGCCGGGCTCGGCGCCGTCAGGGCACTCGGCCGGTCGGCGCCGCGCCCGGTCAGGCGCTCCGGCCGGGAGCTCGACGAGCCGGCCGCGCCCGCGACCCTGCGCCGGTCGACCAGGCTGGTGGCCTCGGGTGGCGGCGACTTCGGCGGCGTGGTCCCGCGAAGCGTGGTGGCCCCCGGGTCGTCGAGCGTGGCGCGACGGCCGGACCGTGAGCCCTCCTGCGCTGGGCCGCGGTGGTCGGTGGCCTCCTCGACGGTGCCCCGCCGCTCCGACCGCGACCGTTCCACCCGCGCAGTGCGCTCCGCCGTCTGGCTCACTCGGTCGGGCGGGTCCCGTCGCTCAAGACGCGGCGAACGGTCCATCCGAGTCGAACGGTCGGCGGCGGCGGACCCGAGCGGATCCACACCGTCCCGCCGCTCGCCGTCCCGCCGCTCGCCGCCTAGCCGGTCGCCGTCCCGACGCTCGACCCGCGGCCGGTCGCCCCGGTCCGGGCGCTCGGCGGCCGGCGGGTCCGCGGTGTCCCGCCGCTCCAGCCGGGACCGGTCAACCCGCGCGGTGCGCTCCGCCGCGGACGACTCCGCTGGTCGCGGCGTACTCGGTGGCGCCGCCGAACCCGCCGCCGGGTCTCCCGTCTCCGGCCGAGGCCGGCTGGCGCCGTCCGGGCGCTCGGCCGCCGTGGCAGTCCCGGGCTCGGCGGTGTCCCGCCGCTCGACCCGCGACCGGTCGACCCTGGTCGTCCGCTCCGCGGTCGACGGGCCGGACGCCGCCGGGCCGGGAGACGCCGAGCCAGGGCTTTCCGGACGCCGGGGTGAGGGGCGGTCCGCGCCGGAGGTCCGGTCCCCGGCGCCACGCGCTCGGTCGGCGCCACCGGGCGGGATGGAGCGATAGACGGAAGGGGGCAGGGGCGGCTCGGTGGGCTCGACGGGGCCGCGGCGGCGGTTGGTGGCCGTGTCCTCGTCAGCGGGATTTCGGGCCACCTCAGCGGGACCGCGAGCCGCGTCGGCCGGCTTCCGCGCCGCCGGTCGGGAGAAGACCGTGGTCGACGACGCCGTACTCGACGACGTACTCGGGGACGGTGTACTCGGCGACGCGGTCCTTGACGACGGTGCGCTCGGCGACGGCGCGCTCGGCGGCGAGCGCCGCGCGGGCGGCGGCTTCGGGCTTTCCCTGCCCTCGTCAGGCGGAGGGCTCCCAGGTCCGCTCCCGGGCCGCTGCCGCGGGCGCGAAAAGACGGGGTGCGACGCATCGGACTCGACGGGTGACGACGCACGCCCGTTCTCGCCTCTGGTCGCGCCGTCCCCCCTGGTGGCCTCCGCCTTCGCGCCCGTTTCCGGAGCCGCGTCGGGGCCACTCGCAGCGTCGCTCATCACCCTCACTCACCGAGTCGTCAGCGCGCATTATCCCAGCCGACAGTTACGGCAAGGTTCGCGTCGTCCCCTGACCGCCGTGTGGCGCGGCGCACCCGGGCGTTGACACGTCCCGGCACCTTCACTTTCTGGCCCGAGACCACCGGGCCGGGCATCCTCGGGAGACAGCCGGACAGCCTCCTGACCTGGGACGATGTGAAAGCCGGGCACCCGCCGCACGCGCGCCGGCCTCGGCCGCCGGCCGCCCGACGCGCAGATGGTGGGGAATTCCCCACCATTCACGGTGGTATTCGCACGCGTGCCCGCCGCTGCTGGCCCCACCCGGGATCCGCCAGGCCACTCCAGTGACCAGATGCTCGCACTCCGGGACCGTCGTGGCATGCGTACACGACAGCCAGACGCCGCCACGGCAGGCACCGAAGCACCCTCCGAAAGCAGTGGCCTCGGCCCGGGCGGCCCGCGTCGCCCCAGTTCCCGCCGCGAGGTCCCGCCGGCCGCGGCGCGTCGGGGCGGCCATCTGGCCGCCCGGGCGGCCCGCTGGAGCGTGCGGCACCGCGGGCTCGCCGTCGCCGGCTGGCTGCTCGCCGTCGTCGCCCTGGTCGGGATCGGCAGCGCGATCGGCACCCACACCCTCCAGCAGAAGGACTGGAACCTGGGCGAGGACGCACGCGCCCAGCAGCTCCTGACCGACCACGGCTTCGTCGACCACGACACCGAGAACGTCCTCATCCAGTACCCGGCCGCGCCGGCCGGCGGCATGGCCGCCGACCAGCGGGTCCGCGCCACCGTCGCCGACGTCGTGGCGCGGATCACGGCCACCCGGCAGGTCACCGGCGTGCGGGCGCCGATCCAGGTGCCGGGGGCGACGGCCGACCAGGGGCTCGTCTCCACGGACGGCCGGTCCGTCCTGGTCACCTTCGACCTGGTCGGCACGATCGACGACCAGGACAGCCATATCGGACCGGTCGTCGACGCGGTGAACGCGGCCGCCCAGGCCCACCACGGCCCCTCGGTCGAACAGTTCGGCCAGGCCAGCGCGGACAAGGCGCTGAACAGCACGGTCGGCAAGGACTTCGCGCGGGCCGAGTACCTCTCGATCCCGATCACGATCGCGATCCTGCTGGTGGTGTTCGGCGCCGTCGTCGCCGCGCTCGTGCCGGTGGGCCTCGCGCTCACGGCCTTCGTCGGCGCCATCGGGGCTGTCGCGTTCACCAGCAGGCTGATGCCGACGAACCAGATCGCCACGTCGGTGATGCTGCTGATCGGCCTGGCCGTCGGCGTCGACTACGCGCTGTTCTACATCCGCCGCGAGCGCCAGGAGCGCGCCGCCGGGCACAGCCCGAAGCGGGCGTTGGAGATCGCCGCCGAGACGTCCGGCCACGCCGTCCTCGTCTCCGGCCTGACCGTCGCGGTCTCGCTGGCCGGTCTGATGCTCACCGGAATGGCCGCGTTCACCGGAATCGCCGTCGGCACGATCATCGTCGTCCTGGTCGCGCTGCTCGGCTCGATCACCGTGCTGCCGGCGCTGCTGTCGCTGCTGGGTGACCGGATCGAGCTCGGCCGGCTGCCCTGGCACCGCTCTGCCGCGCCCGGCACCCGCCGCGAGCAGAAGGCCGCCCGCAAGGCCGCGAAGGCGGCCCGGCGCGGCGGGCTGACCCTCGACGAGGACGACGTGCTCGCCGCGGAACGCACCCTGCCCGTCGCGACCGGCCGGTCCCGCCGCGCGGCGCACGGCCACGGCCGGGTTCGCCTGCTCGACCGGCTGATGCGCAGGCCGGCGGCGGTCGCGATCGTGTCGGGCGGCCTGCTGCTCGCCCTCGCCGCGCCGGCCCTGCGGCTGCACACGTCGAACCTGGGTGTCTCGGACCTGCCCAAGGACCTGCCGATCGTCCACACCTACAACCGGGTGCTGGCCGCCTTCCCCGGCGGCCCGGTGCCCGCGGTCATCGCGGTGAGCGCGCCCGACGTCACCGCCGCCCCGGTGACCGCGGCGATCCAGGACCTGCGGGCCCAGGCCGTCGCCACG
>Ga0068859_100005451_pt1 | contig 12940 bp, 10 predicted proteins | sample KBSSwiS22_FD_66585 | JGI IMG/M metagenome (GOLD analysis project Ga0068859, IMG submission 66585) | Switchgrass rhizosphere microbial communities from Kellogg Biological Station, Michigan, USA - KBS Switchgrass S2-2 | ecosystem: Host-associated > Plants > Roots > Rhizosphere > Soil ... | reverse complement strand
AGAGCGACAGGTCGGCGGCCGAGATCGTCCCCCAGCGGATCAGCGCGTCGAAGTTGAGCACCTCGCGCCAGAAGTCCCGTCCGTAGAGGACGATCGGCATCGTCTTGCTGCTCTTGCGGGTCTGAACGAGCGTCAGCAGCTCGAACAGCTCGTCCATGGTGCCGAAGCCTCCGGGGAAGACGACCAGCGCCTTCGCCAGGTAGACGAACCAGAACTTCCGCATGAAGAAGTAGTGGAACTCGAATCCCATCTCGCGGGTGATGTAGTCGTTCATCGTGGGCTCGTCGGGAAGCGAGATGCCCAGTCCGATGGAGATTCCGTGGGCGTCCGAGGCGCCTCGGTTGGCGGCCTCCATGATGCCGGGCCCGCCTCCCGAGCAGACGAGGAAGCGCCTCCGCACGTTCGAAAGCGACTTCGACCACTCGGTCATCATCCGCGCCAGGCTCCGCGCGTCTTCGTAGTAACGCGAAAGGAGCATGCCGCCCTCGGCCCGGGTGATCGCGGCGGCATTGCCCGTCGCTTGCGCATTGACCAGCGCCTCGGAGGCCTTGTCGACCGGCATGGCGCGCGCCGAACCGAAGAAGACGACGGTGTCGGCGACCTTGTAGCGCGCGAAGCGCGCCTGGGGCTCGATGTACTCGCTGAGAATTCTCAGCGCCCGCGCTTCGCGGCTCATCAGGAAGTCGTGATTCTTGTATGCCTTTTCCATGGCGGTCGCCATGATCGCATACGATACTCGTCGTGTGGAGGCACGATGAGGCTTGACGGCGAAGGGAAGCTGCTTCGGATCCACATCGGCGAGTCCGACCGATGGCACGGCAAGCCCCTCTACGAGGCGATCGTCCTGGCCGCGCGCGAGCACGCGCTCGCCGGCGCGACGGTGCTTCGAGGCCCGATCGGATTCGGCGCGAGCTCGCGCCAGCCGGGACCGCGAGAGCTAAGGCTCTCGGATGACTTGCCGATCGTGATCGAGATCGTGGACACGGAGAACAAGATCCACGAATTCCTCCCCGTGCTCGACGAGATGGTCGCCGAAGGGATGATCACGCTCGCGACCGTGCAGGTCCTGCGCTACCGCGCGCGCGCGAAGGCCGGCCAGAGCTAGTAGGGCTACGGGCAGGCCGACGGCCGCGGCACGCCGGCGCTGTCGGTTCCGAGCGACCCGGCTCCTCCGCAGCCCGCGTCGTGCCCGCGCACGAGGTAGAAGTACCCCTCGTCGTCGGCCGGAACGTCGGCGTCGTCGTACGAGGTGCCGGCGATCTCCGCCGCCCAGCAGGCCCCGTAGCCTCCCAGGGACAGGTCGGCCAGCGCTCCGCGCTGGATGTCGTACGTCTCGGCCCGCGCGGCCGCATCCCACGCAAGATGCGCGACGGCGCCGGCCCGTACGGCCGAAAGCGTCGTGACGAGCCCGACCGAGCCTTGCCCGGCGTCGAGCGGGGCGCAGTCGAATCCGTCGGCGAGACCGTCGTTGTCGTCGTCGGGGTCGCAAACGTCGCCCGCGCCGTCCTGGTCGAAGTCGGCCTGACCCGGATTGGCGCCGTTGGCGCAGTTGTCCAGACGGTCCGGCACGCCGTCGGCGTCGGCGTCCGGCTGCGCGACGAACGTCCGCGACTGCCTGAGGATCCAGTCCTTCTCGTCGAAGTTGAAGCCGGTGACCGGGGCGTTGGTGTCGAGGACGAAGTCCTGGTCGAGCTGGTTGTCCTGCACCGTGCGGACCAGGTTCCCGCCGGGGGTGACCAGCGTCAGGTCGATCGGCATCGTGAAGATCGTCGCCGGAGTCTGGGTCTGACGAATGCGGACGTACGTGCGGTAGGTCCCGTTGCCGAGGTTCGCGGTCGTCCAGCCGTACTCGTACCTCGGCTGCCCGGTGCCGTAGACCCATTGCTGGAAGAACCAGTCGAGCGAGCCGCCGTAGCGGGCCTCCTGGGTCGCCTGGTACTGCGCGGTGTTGCCGTTTCCATCCGTGTGGCCCGCGTACCAATCCCGCAGGGCATTGAAGAAGTTGGCGTCTCCGACGACGTGGCGGAGCATGTGCTGGACCCAGCCCCCTTTGTCGTAGACCGTCGATCCGAACAGGTCGACCGGGTTGTACACGGACCCCGTGAACGACGATCTCCAATAGCTGTTCATGTAGCTCTGGTACTGCGCCGCGCCGCCGAGGTTTTCCGCCCAGAGGGACTCCGAGTAGGTGGCGAATCCTTCGTTCAGCCAGACGTCGGCCCACGTTTGCGGGCTGACGGTGTCGCCCCACCATTGGTGCGACAGCTCGTGGGCCATGACGTAGTCGTAGTTGTGTCCGCCGTTGACGAGCGCGGTCCCGTAGCTCGTGTTCGTCGAGTGCTCCATCGCGCCGCCCCAGGAGAACTCGCTCATGCCGTACTTGTCTTCGACGAAGGGGTACTCGCCGAACTTCTGGGCGTAAAACGCGATCATCGCCGGAAGCTGCGAGAACGAGACCTGCGCGTTCGAGAAGTGCTCGGGATACACGAAGTGATCGATCGTCATCGAGCCGCCGGTGAGCGTCGTGTAGCTCTGCGAGAATGTCGAATACCCGGTCGCCGCCACGCTGACGAGGTAGGTGGTGAGAGGATCGTGCGGCTTCCACTTGTACTGGGTCTTGCCGGTCGCGCCGTTGACGACGGTCCCGACCAACGTGCCGTTGCCGGTCGCGAACCACGCGCTCGGCACCGTCCACCATTCCTCGACCGTCGCCTTGTCGTCGGGCCGGTCCTTGCAGGGCCACCACGTCCGCGCGCCGTCGGGCTCCGAGAGCGTCGAGACCGCCGACCCCAGGGCCGCCGAGCTCGACTTCTGCCAGCTGATCGAGCCGAAGCCGGTCGGGTCCGGGGCGCCGCTGTAAACGACCTGGACGGAGAACGTCTCGTCGAGGGCGTAGGCCCGATCGAGCGTGATGTCGATGAGGTTGCCGGGTCGAGTGAAGTCAAGCGCCGTCGCGCCGATCTTGGCCGAGTTCACGAGCATGTTCGAATACAAGTCGAGCACGAGGTGCTGGGTGCCGTTGACCAAGCTCTTCGCGGTGACCGTCACGGTCCCCTGAACCCGCCGGGCCGAGGGGACGAATTCCAGGACCAAGAAGTAGTGCTGGACGTCGACGTCGTCTTGAGCCGCGGCCACGGCGGTTTCCTCGGCGGACAGCGGCGCGCCCATGCCCCCGATCTTGAGGTGCGATTTCTGGAATTGGGCTCGCTCTTCGGGGGACGGGATCGGGAAGAGGTCGGTGTCGCCCGCGTGCGCGAGCGAGGCAGCCGTCAGGCAGACACAGGCGCACAGAGCCGCAAGCTTCGACAGTCGCATCGAGCCCCCCAGGAATTCCGCCGACCTTCAGTCTTACAGCGATTCCGGTCCGGCGCCAACGACAACGGCGGTCGCCGTTGTCGCTGGAATCGTCAGGCGGCGATGGGCGCGGCCTTCCGGGCTTGGCGGTGCGCCAGGTACGCCATCGTCATCGCACCGAGGCCCAGGAGGGTGACGAGGCACCACGCGAGCCAGCCGATGAACGGGAGCATGAAGACGAAGTAGAGCGCGATCAGACCCACGAACAGGTCGAGGTAGGGCGACCCAGGCCGGCGGAGCCTCTCGAGGATGGTCCGCCCCACCCAGACGGCCACCGGGATTTTTGCCAGGTACACGGCGATGACGTAGGCGATGAGGTAGATCGCGACGAACGGGATCGTGATCAGGAGGATGAGGGAAAGACACACCGCGATCGTCACCAGAATCGACACGAAGCCGGTCCCGGTCGCCCGCAGGGGGTCCGTTCGGAGGATGTTCGTGACCTTCGGCTCGTGATCGGAGAACACCGCCAGGAGCGCGCACCCGAACAGGAACGATGCCGTGAAGAAGGCGATCCACTTGCCGACCCCGAACTTGGACGGCTTCAGATGCCGCTCTTCCTTTTCCTTGTCCCGCTTGGTTTCGATCGGCTTTTCGTCGTAGGTGACCTCGCCGCCGGCGATCGCCTTCAGCTCGTCGTCCATCGGCTTGCGCGTCGAGTAGGCGATGTCCCCTTCGACGCGTGCCCCGGGCTCGACGGAGAGAGCGTCGGCCGTCAGGTTCGCGTCGTCCTGCACCTTCCCGCCCAAGACGGCGGTCCCGCCGGCGAACTCCAGCGAGCCGTCGATCAGCCCGAGATGGCGGAACTGACCGGTGTACGCCGTGACGTTTCCGAGGATGTGGGCCTTGCTGCCGAGGGTGAGCGACCCGCCGGTGACGAGCACGTTCCCGTCGACGACGCCGTCGATGACGACGTTGGCGCCGGCCGCGCGGAATCCCTGCTTGATCTCTCCGGTGACGTCGACCTGCTGGCCGGCGGTGAACACGTCACCGGTGACGACGCCCGAGATGCGCACGGTCTGGGCGGTGGCGTACAGGTCGCCGTCGAGCGTCCCTTCGATGTCGATCGAGGGGCCGAACCGGACGACGTTTCCTTTGTGGGTTTCACCCGCGCGGACCCGGAACCCTCGTACCGAGACCTCGGGGGGACTCGGCGGATCCGGGGGCTGGGGGACGGCAGGCGCCGTTTGGGGAGCGGCAGCCATCGCCAGGCCGGAGGCGGCGAGCGCGACGACGAGCAGACCGACCCGGGTCCCTAAGCCCCGCCGTTTGTCGTATCTCATGGCGCCTGCCTCCTTTCCGTCGAAGGGTTGTAACGTTGCCGCCACCGGATCGCTACGGATTCCTTGCGAACGGTCGATTCCCGGGGGCCAGTGGTGCTTACCAGGGGATGATCTCCCTCAGCTTCTGGGCCTGGCGTCTGGAGAGGGGGAGGGCGGTATGGGCGTCGTCCTTCATGACGACCCGGTACGTCCCCCCGTCCTCGGGCACGATCGCGCCGACCTTGGAGAGGTGCACCACGTAGCTCCGATGGATCCGGAAGAACGACCCGGCAAGCAGCACCTCGAGCTCGCCGAGGGGCCTTTCGACCAAGGCGCGTCCGTCGAGGGTACGGGCATGAACCAGCTCCCCTTCGGACTCGAACCAGATCACGTCCGCCGGGTCGAGCAGGAGGATCTTCGCCCCGCGCTTGGCGGGAATGCGCGACGGTGCGGGCGCGGCGCGTTGAGCCCGAAGCTCTTCGAGCAAGCGCTGCATCGTGCCGGCGTCTACGCCGCCGGTCCCGCGCTCGCGCGCTTGCTGGGCGCGGTGGACCGCGTTCTGCAGACGCTCCCGGTGGACCGGCTTCAACAGGTAGTCGAGGGAGTTCACCTCGAAGGCCCGAACGGCGTAATGGTCGAAGGCGGTCGTGAAGACGACCTGCGGGAGATGCTCCACCAGGCGGAGCACCTCGAACCCGTCGCCCCCGGGGATCTGGACGTCGAGAAGGCACAGCTCCGGGCGCTCGCGGTCGATCAGCTCAACCGCCGATGCGACGTCACCGGCCTCCCCGACCAGCGCGACGTCCGGCATCGCGGCGAGCAGCCGCTTCAAGCGGTCGCGCGCGGGCTTCTCGTCGTCGACGATGGCGACCCGGAGCGTCACAGCGTGATCCTCGCGACGGTCCCGCGACCGCTGGGAGACGGGGTGAGCTCGAGCCGCCCGTCGCCGCGCGTGGCGGTCGAGACGCGTCTCCTGACGTTGCCCAGACCGTGATCCTCATGGATGAGCGCCGACATCGGCCGTGAAACGCCGGCGCCGTCGTCTTCGACCTCGATGACCAGCCGTCCGTCGCTCACGCAGGCCCCGATCCGGACGGTCCCCCCGCCGGGCACCGGAGCGATGCCGTGGCCGACGGCATTTTCGACCAGAGGCTGGAGGAGCAGTCCCGGGATGCGGACGGCCCGCGCCGCCGGGTCGATCGTCCACTCGACTTTGAGGCGATCGCCGAAACGGGCCTTTTCGATGGCGAGATACCCGTCGACGAACTCGAGCTCTTCGGACAACGGGACGGCCCCGCCGTGAGTCGCCTTGAAGGTGTACCGGAAGAGGTCGGCCAGGGTCTGGACGACGTCGTCGGCCTTGGCGGGGTCCTCGGCGAGGAGGGCCGAGATCGTGTTCAGCGTGTTGAAGAAGAAGTGGGGGTTGATACGCGCTTGGAGCGCCGACAGCTCCGTCCGCGCGGCGAGCTCCTTGAGCTGCGCTTCCACCAAGCGCACCTCCTCGACTTCACGCAGCGAATCGGCCAGCCGCCAGCGCATCCCCTCGTACGCGTGGGCCAGCCCGCCGACCAAGAGCGCGAGGACGGCGTTCAGCGTGAACACGGCCAGCGCCTGCCGCGTGTCGGACAGCACGAAGAACAGGAAGCGCCAGAGCACGACCGCCGTTCCCGCGGCGGAGCCGGCGAGCAAGCCGACGCCGAGAAGCCCCCACCGGACCCACGGGCTCAGATTGCGGAGCACGGGGTAGAGGGCGACCGAGCAGACGAAGACCGTGATGCCGACGACCGTGCCGAACAGCAGGCTCATCAGGAACAGCGTCGGGCCCAACGGCTTGTCGAGGAACAGCCCGACCGCGAGCCCGATCACGGCCCCCGCCGCGGAGCTGCCGCTGGCCCAAATCAACACCTGCGCCGGGAGCGAAAAAGCGCCGCGCCTCATCGGGTGCGGGCCAGGACCAGCGTCACGTCGTCGTGCGACGGACCGCCGCCGCTCCAGCGCGCGACCGCGTCGATGATCTGATCCAAAAGGTCCGTCAGGGGGAGATCGTGATGGCGTGACAGCATCTCGACCAAGCGCGCGTTTCCGAACTCTTCCCCGTCCGCGTTCGGCGCTTCCACGACGCCGTCGGTGTACAGCGCGAGCAGGTCGCCCAGGCCCAGCTCCCGTCGCCCCTCTCCGTAGAGCGAGCCCGGCATCAACCCGATCGGGAGCCCGCCCTGGGAGAGATGCGCCGCGCCGTGCGTCCCGATGTGGATCGGCGGGAAGTGCCCCGCGTTGCTGTAGTGGAGGCTGCGGTCCTGCGGGTCGTAGAGCGCGAAAAAGAGCGTCGCGTATCGCGAGGCCGACGTGGATTGGTGAAGCATGTCGTTGAGCCGGCGATTGATCTCGCACGGCGAGACCCCCGGCAGGGCCAGCGAGCGCACGGAGGCCTGCAAGCCCGCCATCAAGAGCGCCGCCGGGATCCCTTTTCCGGAAACGTCCGCGATCACGAGTCCGATCCGCTCGTCTTGGAGCGGCAGGTAATCGAAGTAGTCGCCGCCGACGCCGACGGCGGGCAGGCACACGCCCGCGATCTCGAGCCCTCGCACCAGCGGGACGCTGCGGGGGAGCAGCTCGCGCTGAACCTCGCGTGCGATCTCGACTTCGCGCTCGAGCGCCTCCTTGACGCGCAGCGACCGGAAGTTCGCCTCGAGCTGGCGGCGCATCGCGTCGTAGGTGTGGAGGAGGATGCCCACGAACACCGCGAGAACCGCGTTGATCATGACGATCACCGCCACGAGGCGGTAATTCGCGAGAACGTACCGCGGCTGTGCCGCGAAGATCGCGCCCGAGCCGGCCACCGTGCCGACGACGAGCGTGACGATCTGGAGAGCACCGCGAAGGACGAGGGGCAGCCGGGCGTAGAAGGGGAATACCAGCCGTGCGGAGACGAGAGCGGTGGAGCCGACGACCTCCGCGCACAGGATGCTCGAAAGCAGGACCGGCCCGAAATCCGACGAGCCGCCGGAGAAGATGATCCCGGCCGCGACGGCGGAACCGGCCAGGGCCCATCCGAGCGCCCACACGAGAGTGAACCGCCATGCACGCGCGCCGGCCGGTGTCTCGGTCTCGAAACGGAGGGGCGTCCCGCGCGTGGAGGGGGAGGCGGCTCGCTCCATCGCGGTCAGAAACTCGCTCAACGCCGGTCTCTCCACGCACTGATGAGACGCACGACCGAGCCGCGCGGTTGCGGAAGCCTCCATCTTATATACGCCGCGCTGCGGCGCGGCCCTCAATCGGGCGAGGCGAGGCGAAGCGCGACGATCTGGACGATCAGGGCGGCGGCGGCGCAGGCGAGCGCCTGCCGCTCCCATTTTTCGTAGTCGTCGCGGACGGCGCGGGGTGGGAGCCGGAAAGCGAGCACGGCCGCCACGCCCAACGGCAGCGCCGCGAGGCCGGACCAGGTGCCGTACTCTCCCACGCGAGAGCCGATCACGACGGCGGCCGCCGCGACGACGGGAAGCGCGACGAGCACGCCGCGCGCCCGTTGCTCTCCCAGCGCCGCCAGCGGCGTCACGCGCGTGAAGCGCGCGTCGACGTCCATTTCGATGAAGTGGCGCGCGAACAGAGCCGATGCCGTGACGAGTCCGGGGGCAATGCCGGCGAGAATCGCCCCCATGGACCCCGTTCCGGCCTGGGAGGCGAAGCCGGCCAGCGCGGCCACCGGTCCCAACGCGACGGCCGTCGCGAGATCGCCCACGCCCCACCCGAGCCCGTCGAACCCGGCGACCGGCGCTCGCCGCAAGACGCCGATCAGGACGGCAAGCAGGCCGTAGCCGACCGCTGCCGAGCCCGAAAGCGGCACCAAGGCCAGGCCGAGGAGACCGGCGACCGCGAGCGCCGCGGCGCCGGCGATCAGGGAGTCCCGGGCCTCCTCAGGCGCGTCGATGCGGTCCCAGCCGTGGTCTACGAAATTGACGCCAACGCCCGCCGCGAATGCCGCGAGACTCACGACGAGGTGGGCAGGAAGCCCGGGACCCGGCTGCTCGTCGAAATGCGCGTACGACGAGCCCACGGCGACCACCAGCGGGGCGAGCATCGCACGCTCCGGACGGCCGGCCTCGATCCACGGGCGGAGGTCGAGCATCGAGTTCGTATACTACTCGTCCGAGGCAACGGCGTGTCCCTCATCGACTCATTCGGCCGCGTCCACGACGATCTTCGCATCTCGGTCACCGATCGATGCAACCTCCGCTGTGCCTACTGCATGCCGGAAGACCCGGTGTGGTATCCGCACGACGCGATCCTCACCTTCGAGGAGATCGAGCGCGTCGCGTCGATCGCGATCGGCTTGGGGGTGCGCAAGCTCCGCGTGACCGGCGGCGAGCCGCTCGTGCGACGGGACGTGACGCGGCTCATCGGGAAGCTGTCGCGTCTGCCCGGGCTGGACGATCTGTCCCTCACCACCAATGGCGTGCTGCTCGCCGGGTTCGCGCGCGAGCTCGCCGCAGCCGGGTTGCGCCGCGTCAACGTGAGCCTCGACACCATCGACCGGGCGCGATTCGCCAAGCTGACGGGCCGGGACCGGCTGCCCGAAGTTCTCGCCGGGCTCGAGGCGGCGTCCGCGGCGGGGCTGGCACCCATCAAGGTCAACGCGGTGCTGCTGTCGGGCGAGAACGAGCACGAGGCCGTCGACCTCGTCCGATTCGGACGGGAGCACGGCTACGAGGTGCGCTTCATCGAGTTCATGCCGCTCGAAAACGACCACTCGTGGGACTTGGGACGTGTCGTCAGCGGTGCCTCGGTCCGCCGGGCGCTCGAAGCGGTCTGGCCGATGAGTCCGGACCCGACCGGTGACCCGCATGCGCCCGCGACGCGTTTTGTCTTTGCAGACGGGCGAGGCGCCGTCGGATTCATCGATTCGGTGACGCAGCCGTTTTGCGCCTCCTGCAGCCGGATCCGCGTGACGAGCGACGGCAAGTTCCGTGTCTGCCTCTACGACGATCGCGAGACCGATCTACGCGCCGCGCTGCGCGGCGGAGCCGATGACAGCTCCATCGCGGCTTTGATGATTGACGCGCTCGGGCGCAAGGGCCGCGGCGGCGCCATCGACATCCTCGAGACCAAGCGCGCGATCCCGCTGACCCGCACCATGCACCAGATCGGCGGCTAAGGGACAGTCCCCTTTTAGTTAAAAAGTCAGAGAGAAAAGTCTGATCGCTCTTTTTCGCCGAAGGCGGTAATCCGGGGAGCCTTCAAGAAAAAGAGCGATCAGGCTTTTCTCTCTGACTTTTTAACTAAAAGGGGACTGTCCCTAGGGCGTCGGCTCGGTCATCTTGAACGGGTCGAGGGCGGCGTCGAGCTGCTCGGCGGTGAGCTTCGTCGTTTCGCGCGCGACTTCGCGGACCGTGCGACCGGACTTGGCGGCTTCCTTGGCGATTGCGGCCGACGCGTCGTAGCCGATCAACGGGACGAGCCCCGTGCAGATCGCGAGACCGCGCTCGACCATCTCGGGGCCGCGCCCGGTCGCCTGGATTCCGGCCACGCAGCGCTCGGCGAAGTTGCGCGTCGCCGCGGCGAGGATCTCGATCGAGCGCACCAGGTTGTGCGCCGCAAGCGGCAGCATCGTGTTCAGCTCGAAGACGCTCCACTGCCCGGCCTGGAGCACGGCGACGTCGCTGGCGATCATTTGCGAAGCCGCTTGGATCAACGACTCGGCGATCACGGGATTGACCTTGCCGGGCATGATCGAGCTGCCCGGCTGCACCTCCGGCAGCGACAGCTCACCCAGGCCGCAGCGCGGGCCCGAGCCCATGAGCCGGATGTCGTTGGCGATCTTCAAGAGGCTCACGGCGACCGTCCGGATCGAGCCGGAAGCCTCGACCACGGCATCGATCGCCGCTTGAGCCTGGAAGTGGTTGTCGGTCTCCCACGTTTCGATCTTCGCGTCCCTCGAGACGATCGCCAGCACACGCCGTGCGAACTCGGGGTGCGTGTTGATCCCCGTCCCCACCGCGGTCCCGCCGAGCGGTACCAGGGCGAGCTCGTCCTTGGCGTGCTCCAAGCGCTGCGCCGCCTTGTCCATCTGCCCGGCATAGCCCGCGAACACCTGGCCCATCCGGATCGGCGTCGCGTCTTGGAGGTGTGTGCGGCCGGTCTTGATCACCGCCCACATGGCCTGAGACTGGGTGGCGAGCTCCTTGCCGAGCGCCTTCACGGCGGGCTCGAGCTCTTCGACGATCGCAAGGAGCGCGGCGAGGTGGAGCGCGGTCGGGATGACGTCGTTGCTGGACTGACCCATGTTGACGTGGTCGTTGGGGTGAATCTTTCCACGTGTCGCGCGCGAGCCCACGAGAAGCTCCGCGGCGCGGTTGGCGATCACCTCGTTGGCATTCATGTTGGTGGAGGTGCCCGAGCCGGTTTGGAAGACGTCGAGCGGGAAATGTTCGTCGAGGCGGCCGTCCGCGACCTCGCGCGCGGCTTGCGCGATCGCGACGGCCATCTCGTTGTCGAGCAGCCCCAGGTCGCGGTTCACCTCGGCCGCGGCCGCCTTGATCAGCCCCAGCACCTTCAAGAATCGCCGGGGCAGGCGCAGGCCGCTGATGGGGAAGTTGATGACCGCGCGCTGGGTCGACGCCCCGTAGTACGCGTCCGCGGGGACTTCCATCTCGCCCATGGTGTCGCGCTCGATGCGCGTGGTGGCATCGGACATGACCAATCCTCCTTGCAACACGTGCAGACAATGTCCACGATAGCAGTCTCTTCCAGGAGACACGCTCATGAGCGCCCAGGCCACGCTGCCCTCGTTCAAGGCGTACGACATCCGCGGGCGCATCCCGACCGAGCTCAATCGCGAGCTCGTCGTGTCGATCGCCCGGGCCTATGCGGCATGGCTGAAGCCGAAGACCGTCGTCGTCGGATACGACGTCCGGCTGTCGAGCCCCGAGTTCGCGGCGGCGGTGTGCGAAGGGCTGACCGACAGCGGCGTCGACGTCGTCGACATCGGCCGCTGCGGCACGGAGGAGGTCTACTTCGCGACGGCGCACCTGTCCGCCGACGGTGGCGTGATGGTGACCGCGAGCCACAATCCCGCCGACTACAACGGCTTGAAGCTCGTCCGCGAGCAGGCCAAGCCGATCAGCGCCGACACCGGCCTGGTCGAGATCGAGCGGCTCACCCGTGCCGGGGGATTTGCGCCCTCGGCGAGGAAAGGATCGATCCGGCGGCTCGACCTGCGCGCGGAGTTCGTCAAGAAGGTGCTCTCCTTGGTCGACGTCGGAGCGCTGTCGCCGCTCACGATCGTCGTCAACGCGGGGAACGGGGGCGCCGGAGCCGTGATCGACGCGCTCGAGCCGCATCTTCCCTTTCGTTTCGTCAAAGTGCACCACGAGCCGGACGGACACTTCCCGAACGGGATCCCGAACCCGCTGCTTCCCGAAAAACGGGAGGACACCGCGCGGGTGGTGCTGTCGGCGGGCGCCGACGCGGGGATTGCGTGGGACGGGGACTTCGACCGCTGCTTCTTCTTCGACGAAAAGGGCGGCTTCATCGAGGGGTACTACATCGTCGGGCTCCTCGCGTCGCAGATCTTGAAGAAGGCGAAGGGCGCCAAGATCGTCCACGATCCTCGGCTGACCTGGAACACGATCGAGATCGTCCGCGAGATGGGCGGCGTCCCCGTCCAGAGCAAGTCGGGGCACGCGTTCATGAAGGAAGTGATGCGCCGGGAGGACGCCGTCTACGGCGGCGAGATGTCCGCGCACCATTTCTTCCGGGAGTTCACCTACGCCGACAGCGGCATGATCCCGTGGCTGCTCGTGCTCGAGATCATGAGCGAGACGGGCACGCCGCTCTCCGAGCTCGTCGCGCAGCACATGCGCCGGTTCCCGACCAGCGGCGAGATCAACCGGAAAGTCGCCGACGCGGCCGCCACGGTGACGAAGGTCCGCGAGCGTTACGGCAAGGCGGCGATCGCCGTGGACGAGACGGACGGGGTCGGCATCGAGTTCGCCGACTGGCGGTTCAACCTCAGGATGTCCAACACCGAGCCGCTGATCCGCCTGAACGTCGAGACGCGGGGGAACCGGGCGCTGCTCGAGGAAAAAACGGAAGAGCTGCTGCGGTTCATCGAAGCCTAGCCTCGGTCAGGCCAGCCACTCCCGCATCGACCGGCTGAACCGTGAGTTCGGCATCACGTGATCGAACCCCGCCGCCCGGGCTGCGGCCATCGCGCTCTCGTCGACGTGGCTACCGAAGGCGATCAGGACGGGAGCGGGGGACAGTCCTTTCCAGCGTGAGGCCCAAGCCGGAAGGTCGACCGCGCGGCAGCCCAGATCCACGATCAC
>Ga0068859_100005447_pt1 | contig 12941 bp, 15 predicted proteins | sample KBSSwiS22_FD_66585 | JGI IMG/M metagenome (GOLD analysis project Ga0068859, IMG submission 66585) | Switchgrass rhizosphere microbial communities from Kellogg Biological Station, Michigan, USA - KBS Switchgrass S2-2 | ecosystem: Host-associated > Plants > Roots > Rhizosphere > Soil ... | reverse complement strand
CGGTCGGCCTCCGCGACGACGATCTGCCGGTGGCCATCGACCGCATTCCGAGGGGTGCCGCCGTATTCGACCTCGCCTATCGCACCGGCGAGACCGCGTGGGTGCGCGCCGCGCGGAACGCCGGTCACCGCGCCGCCGACGGCGAAGGGATGCTCGTGGAGCAGGGCGCGCTGTCGTTCGAGCTCTGGTTCGGCATCGAGCCCGACCGCAACGCGATGTGGAGCGCGCTGCACAACTAGCGCGGCCCTGGCGGCGCGCGGCGAGCGCGCTGTTCGACCTGCTCCTGCCCGCGGCCTGCGCCGTCTGCGGACGTGCGCGCACCGCCCACGAGCGCGAGCTCGTCTGCGGCGCGTGCTGGCTGCGTGCCCGAGAGCTGCCGCGTCCGCGCTGCGATCGGTGTGGACATCCCACCAACCTCGCGCGTGCGTCGGCGCCCTGCGCGTGGTGTCCGCTGCTGCCGCCGTTCGTGCGCGCGGTACGGTCGGTGTATGCCATGCCCGGCGGCGCGGCGGAGTCGATCGTGCACGCCTTCAAGTACTACGGCTGGTACGCGCTCGGCACGGCGATGGCACGCCGGATGGCGGCGTTGCGCTTTCCATCCGACGTCGAGCGCGAGCGGGCGGCGCTCGTTCCGGTGCCACTCGCGGCGTCGCGCCGGCGCGAGCGTGGATACAACCAGAGCGAGGTCCTCGCCGAGGGTCTCGCACAGCTCTGGAACCTTCCGCTGCGCACGGATCTTCTTGCACGGACGCGTGCGACTGCGACCCAGACGCGGTTGACACCAGGGGAGCGACAGCGCAACGTTGCTTATGCGTTCCGCTCGCTCGCGGATCGTGGGTCGCTGCGCGGTCAACACTTCGTCCTCGTCGACGATGTCGTGACCACCGCCGCGACCCTCAACGCGTGTGCCGCAGCGTTACACGACGGCGGCGCGCGCATCGTGAGCTTCGTGACCTTCGGCCGGGCGCCGGCGCTGGGTGACCGGTGGTGACCACAGGAGAATCTGACAACATGGCAATTCGCGTCGGCATCAACGGCTTCGGCCGCATCGGGCGGCAAGTCCTTCGCGCAGCGAAGCAAGCCGGGATCACCGACCTCGACTTCGTCGCGGTGAACGACCTCACCGACACCAAGACGCTCGCGCACCTGTTCAAGTACGACTCGGTGCATCGCGAGTACAAGGGAACGGTGAAGGCGGGCGACGGTGCGATCACCGTCGACGGCGACGAGATCAAGATTCTCGCCGAGAAGGATCCGTCGAAGCTCCCGTGGAGCGACCTCGGCGTCGACGTCGTGCTCGAGTCGACGGGCCGCTTCACCGACGCCGACAAGGCCAAGGCGCACATCGCCGGCGGCGCGAAGAAGGTGATCATCTCCGCGCCCGCCAAGGGCGAGGACATCACCATCGTGATGGGCGTCAACCACACGAAGTACGACGCGCAGAAGCACAACATCATCTCCAACGCGTCGTGCACGACGAACTGCCTCGTGCCGATGGTGAAGGTCGTGCGCGACACGTTCGGCTTCGTGCGCGGCTCGATGGTCACCATCCACAGCTACACGAACGACCAGAACATCCTCGATCTGCCACACAAGGACATTCGCCGTGCGCGCGCGGCGGCGATGTCGATCATCCCGACGACGACCGGCGCGGCCAAGGCGACGTCGCTCGTCATCCCCGAGCTCAAGGGGAAGATCGACGGCATCGCCATCCGCGTGCCGACCCCCGACGTCTCGTTCACCGACCTCGCCGTCGTCGTCGAAAAGCCCGTGACCGTCGCCGAGGTCAACGCCGCGTTCAGGAAGGCGGCCGACGGCGAATTGAAGGGGATCCTGCAGTACACGGAGGAGGAGCTCGTCTCGTCCGACTACATCGGCAACCCCCACTCGTGCATCCTCGACGCGAAGAGCACGAACGTCGTCGACGGCACGCTGCTCAAGGTGTCGGGCTGGTACGACAACGAGTGGGGCTACGCGTCGCGCTGCGTCGATCTGTTGCAGTTCGTCGGCAAGCAGCTCTGACCATGAACAAGCTGACGGTACGCGACCTTGCCGCGGAGCAGCTCCGCGGCAAGCGGGCACTCGTGCGCGTGGACTTCAACGTCCCGCTCGACGCCGACCGGCACGTCACCGACGACACGCGCATCCGCGCCGCGATCCCCACGCTCGAGCTGCTGCTCGATCGGGGGGCGCGCGTCGTCCTGCTGTCGCACCTGGGCCGCCCCAAGGGCAAACCGGAGAGCAAGTACTCGCTGCAGCCCGTCGCCAAGCGGCTCGGCGAGCTGCTGCCGGGCCGGAAGGTCTCGTTCATCGAGAGCACCGACAGCGACGAGGCGCTCAAGGCGACGACGGAGCTCAAACCGGGCGAGGTGCTGCTGCTCGAGAACACGCGCTTCCTCGGCGGCGAGGAGACGAACGACGAGCGCCTGTCGCGCGCGCTCGCCGAGCTCGGCGACCTGTACGTGAACGACGCGTTCGGCGCGGCGCACCGTGCGCACGCCAGCACCGAGGGGGTCGCCAAGCATCTCTCGCCCGCCGTGGCGGGGCTGCTCATGGAGAAGGAGATCAACTACCTCCACGACGCCCTCGAGAATCCGAAGCGGCCGTTCGTCGCCGTGCTGGGCGGCTCCAAGATCTCGGGGAAGATCGACGTCATCGAGGCGCTGCTCCCCAAGGTCGACGCGCTGCTGGTCGGCGGCGCGATGGCCTGCACGTTCTACAAGGCCATGGGTCTCGAGACGGGGAAGTCGCTCGTCGAAGCGGATCGCGTCGAGCTCGCGAAGTCGCTGCTCGAGAAGGCAGGCACGCGACTCATTCTCCCGCACGACGCGACCGTCGCGCCGGCGATCGAGCAGGGCGACGCCGCTCGCGCCGTGGGACGCGACGCGATCCCCGCGGACCAGGCCATGCTCGACATCGGACCGCGCACGGCGGAGTCGTACGCGCGCGCGATCGCATCGGCGAAGACCGTGCTGTGGAACGGGCCGATGGGCGTGTTCGAGACGCCGCCGTTCGACAAGGGCACGCGCGCGATCGCCGAGGCGCTGGCGAAGGCGACGGGCCAGGGCGCAACGACGATCGTCGGCGGTGGCGACTCGGCCGCGGCGGTCGAGCAGGCGGGGCTCGCCGACAAGATGAGTCACGTCTCCACGGGCGGGGGCGCGTCGCTCGAGTTTCTCGAGGGAAAGACGCTGCCGGGACTCGCGGCGCTGACGGACAAGTAGGATGGCGCCGCTCCGCAGACCCGTCCTCGCCGCGAACTGGAAGATGAATCTCGGGCCGACCGCGGCGTCGGCGTTCATCGAGTCGTACCTGTCGCGGTATGCCGCGCGCGACGACCGCACGGTGATCCTCTTTCCCTCGGCGATCGCGTTCTCCTCGGCGCGTCATGCCGCCGAAGCCCGGCCGGACATCCAGTTCGGCGTGCAGAACATCCACTCGGCAGAGAAGGGTGCCTTCACCGGCGAGACGTCGGCCGCGATGGCGAAGGACGCCGGCGCGCGCTTCGTGCTGATCGGACACTCGGAGCGTCGACACGTCTTCGGCGAGACCGATGCGCAGTCGGCGGAGAAGATGCAGCGCGTCGTCGGACAGGGGCTCGCACCCGTGCTCTGCGTCGGCGAGAAGATCGACGAGCGCGAGGCGGGAGCCACCAACGAGGTCGTGGTGCGACAGCTCCTCGCCGCACTCGAGGGGCTTGCGACGTTCACTGCCGCGGAGCTGCTCAGTCTCGTCATCGCCTACGAGCCCGTCTGGGCAATCGGCACCGGGAGGACGGCAACGCCTGCCGATGCCTCCGAGGCGCACGCGGCCATTCGAACGGCGCTGCGCGAGAAGGCCGGTGCAGCGAGCGACGCGATTCCCATTCTCTACGGCGGCAGCGTCACCGCGTCCAACGCGTTGGCGCTGCTCGCGGCGCCCGGAGTCGACGGGCTCCTCGTCGGCGGCGCGAGCCTCGACCCGGAGAGCTGGGCGGCGATCTGCAACGCCTGACACCACGCGCCCGCGTCACTTGACGCTGGCCCGTAAGTCTCGGTAAGTTTGGCGGTTAGCCTCTCCCGCATCTCCTCAGCCTTCGTCGCGGCATGTTCACCTTTCTGCTCGTCCTCCTGATCATCGACAGCCTCGTGCTGGTCACCGCCATTCTGCTGCAGGCCGGCAAGGGGAACGGGCTCGCGGCGACGTTCGGTGGCGTCAGCAGCTCGGCCGATTCGCTCCTCGGAACGCGTCAGGCGGGCAACCTGCTGACCAAGGCGAGCTGGTGGGGCGCCGGCATCTTCCTCTTCCTGTCGCTCGTTCTGTCGATCGCCTCGACGCAGCGCCGCGCCCCGAAGTCGGTGCTCGATCAGGCCTTCACACAGCCGGCTGCGCCCGCGCCCGTAGCGCCGGCTCCGGCGGGTGGCGCGACCGGCGGTGCAGCGGGGATTCCGCTGACCCCCGCGCCGTCGACTCCCGCCCAACAGCCCGCAACGGCGCCCGCCGCGCCGGCGACGAAGAAGCCTTAGCGTGGCCGACCAGAACGTCGTCCCAGGGTTCCTCCTCCTCGAGGACGGAACCCTGTTTCATGGCGCGCTCCGCGCGTCGCTCACGACCACCGTCGCCGAAGTGGTCTTCACGACGAACATGAGCGGCTATCAGGAGGTCTTCACGGATCCCTCCTACCGCGCCCAGATCGTCGTCATGACCGCGCCGATGATCGGCAACTACGGGGTGAACCCGGCCGACCCGGAGTCCGGCGCGCCGCAGATCGCCGGCGTCGTGGTTCGCGAGCTCTCGCGCCGCTACTCCAACTGGCGGGCCGAGGGCGACCTCGAGAGCTACTTGAAGGCGGCGCAAATCCCGATTCTCGAAGGGGTTGATACGCGGCGCCTCACGCGTCATCTCCGCACCGTCGGGGTGATGCGCGGCGTGATCGGTGCCGGCGAGTCGCCGACCGAGGAGGCGAAAGCAGCGCTCGAGGCCTGCCCATCGATGGAAGGGCTCGACCTCGCGTCCCGCGTCACCACGAGCGAGCGCTACCAGTGGGGCAATCCCCAGGCGCCCCACCACATCGTCGCCTACGATTTCGGCATCAAGCGCAACATCCTGCGGCTGTTCGACGATGCCGGCTGCCACGTGACGGTCGTGCCCGCCTCCACCCCCGCGGAAGCGGCGATGGAGCTGAAGCCGGATGGGGTGTTCCTATCGAACGGGCCTGGCGATCCCGACGCCATCGAGTACGCACCAGCGACCATCCGGTCCCTCGCCGAGCGCGAGGTGCCGATGTTCGGTATCTGCTTGGGGCATCAGCTCTTAGGGCTCACGTTCGGCGCCAGCACGGTGAAGATGCCGTACGGCCACCGGGGCGGGAACCACCCCGTCCGCGAGATCGAGACCGGACGCATCCTGATCACGTCGCAGAATCACGGGTTCGCCGTGAAGGGCACCGAGGAGGCGATCCCTGGAGCGCCGGCGCTCGAGGTGACGCACGTGAACCTGAACGACGGCACGGTGGAAGGGCTTAAGCATCGGGAGCTGCCGGTGTTCGCGGTCCAGTACCATCCGGAGGCCGCGCCGGGGCCGCACGACGCCCGACCGCTGTTCGAACAATTCATGGAAACGGTGCGAAAGCGGCGGGGCTGAAGTGCCCCAAGCTCTTGACACACAAGAGTTAACGCGGATAAGTTCGATCAGCTTTCACCTCCCCTCCGCCGCCCCGCTTCGAGGCCCACCCATGACGAAAGCCGATCTGGTCGAGCGCGTGACCGCCCAGATATCCCGCACGGCCGGGCCCATGATCTCCAAGAAAGATTGCGCCCGCGTCGTCGATTCGTTCCTCGATGCCATCAAGGAAGCGCTCCAGGAACAGAAGAATATCGAGGTGCGTGGGTTCGGCACGTTCAAGATCCGCCACCGCAAGACGCGCATGGCGCGCAATCCTCGCACGGGATCTCCTGTCGAAGTGTCGGCGCGGCCGGTCCCCGTGTTCAAGCCGTCGAAGGAGCTGCGCGCGATGGTGGCGAACATCTCCATCGAGGAGCTGGAGGACGACGCAGAAGAGCTTTCCGAGGCGTAACCGCTTCACCTCGAATCGTTTGAGCCCCGGCCATGCCGGGGCTTTTCTTTTCTCGACGCTTCCATCGGCATCCGTGCTCGTGTACGATGCAATCGGCACATGACCGTCACGCTACTTCTCTTCGCCTCCTACGCCGATGCACTCGGTGCGTCGTCGCTCGACATGGAGCTGCCGCACGAGTCGACGGTCGGCGAGCTGCTCACCGCGATTCGTTCGCGCCCCGGTGCGGAGCGACTACCGCCGCGGCCACTGGTCGCCGTGAATCAAGCCTACGCGGGACTCGACGCCGTGGTTCGCGAGGGCGACGAGGTCGCGCTCATTCCACCTGTCGCCGGCGGATGACCTCGCTTGCATCGCTCGTTCGCACGCCGATCGATCCGATCGCGATCATCCGGACGGTCTCGAATCCGGGAAATGGCGCCGTGCTGCTCTTCCTCGGCGCGGTGCGCCAGGTGAACGAGGGCCGAGACGTGACGGGCATCGACTACGCCGCGTACGAGGCCATGGCTCAACGCGAGCTCGACGCGATCGTCACGGAAGCGTCGGCGAAGTTCGGCACGACCGACGTCGCCGTGCAGCACCGGTTGGGAGAGCTCGGCGTGGAAGACGTCAGCGTGGCGATCGCCGTCGGCCACGCGCACCGCGATGCCGCGTACTCGGTATCGCGCTTCGTGATCGAGGAGCTCAAGCGCCGCGTGCCCATCTGGAAGCGCGAGCACTACACCGACGGCACCCGCGAGTGGGTCGACCCGACCGGCAAGGCAAGCGCCGGAGCGCCGTCGTGAGCGCGCTCCTCGACCAGTTCGGGCGCCGCATCGAGTATCTGCGCATCTCGGTGACCGATCGGTGCAACTTCCGCTGCAGCTACTGCATGCCGCTCGAGGGGCTGGCCTGGCTGCCGAAGAGCGACATCCTCTCCTACGAAGAGATCGCCGAAGTGGTGCGCCAGCTCGCGCCGATGGGTCTGCGCCGCGTGCGCATCACCGGCGGCGAGCCCACGATCCGTCCGCAGCTGTCGACGCTCGTGCGCCAGCTTCGCGCGATCGCCGCCGTGGACGATATCGCGCTCTCCACCAACGGCGTCCGTCTGCCCGAGCTCGCGCGCGAGCTCGCCGACGCCGGCCTGGATCGCGTGAACATGTCGTCCGACAGTCTCCGGCCGGATCGGATCGCGGCGATCGCGCGACGGGATCTGCGCTTCGACCCGATCACCTCGGCGACCGCGGCGCAGGATGCCGGACTCGCGCCGATCAAGCTGAACGTCGTGGTGATGCGGGGCATCAACGACGACGAGGTCCTCGACTTCGCGCGACTGACGCTCGACCGCCCCTGGCACGTGCGGTTCATCGAGCTGATGCCCGTCGGCGAGATGGCGATGCTGACCGACGCACACGTCCTCTCGAGCGACGAGGTGCTCTCGCGCATCGCCGCGGCGTTCGGCGCGCTCGCCCCCGCGGCGGGGCCGGCGCGCGGCAACGGCCCGGCCGCCTATCATCGTCTGCCCGGTGCCGCTGGCACGATCGGCGTGATCACGCCGATGACGCACACCTATTGCGGGAGCTGCAACCGTGTGCGGCTCACCGCCGACGGCCGGCTGCGCACCTGTCTGTTCGGCGACCACGAGGTCGATCTGCGCACGCCGCTCCGCGCGGGCGTGCCGCTCGCACCGTTCGTGCACCGCGCGCTCGCCGAGAAGCCGGAGGCGCACGCGCTGCTCGCGCGTCGCGTCGGTGGTCTGCGCGCCCTCTCGCAGGTCGGGGGATAGCATCGACACGCGAGCACGATACTTTTCGATGGACAGCAACTCACCTTCAGACATTCGCACTCATGGTCAATAAGATCACCGTCGTCGGGGCCGGGAACGTCGGCGCGACGACGGCCCAGCGCGTCGCCGAGAAGGAGCTGGCGCGCACCGTCGTCATGGTGGACGTCGCCGAAGGCATTCCGCAGGGCAAGGGTCTCGACCAGTGGCAGAGCGCTCCGATCGAGGTCTACGACTCGCGGATCATCGGGACCAACGGCTACGACGAGACGGCGGACTCGGACATCGTCATCATCACGGCCGGCATCGCCCGCCGGCCCGGGATGTCGCGCGACGATCTGCTCAACACCAACGCCGGCATCGTCAAGTCGGTCTCCGAGCAGGTGAAGGCGACCTCGCCGAAGGCGATCGTCATCGTCGTGTCCAACCCGCTCGACGTGATGTGCTACGTCGCGAAGGAAGCGACCGGGTTTCCGCGCGAGCGGGTGATCGGCATGGCCGGCGTGCTCGATACGGCACGCTATCGCGCCTTCCTCGCCGAAGCGCTCGACGTCAGCGTCCGCGACATCCAGGCGATGGTGCTCGGCGGCCACGGGGACACGATGGTCCCGCTGATCTCGTACACGAGCGTGAGCGGCATCCCGATCACGCAGCTGATGGATCGCGCCACCCTCGATGCCATCGTCGACCGGACGCGCAACGGCGGCGCCGAGATCGTGAAGCACCTCAAGACCGGCTCGGCGTACTACGCGCCGTCGGCGGGCGCGGTGCAGATGGCCGAGGCGATCGTGAACGATCAGCGGCGGATCCTCCCGTGCGCGGCGTGGCTGGAGGGCGAGTACGGGATGAAGGGGCTCTTCCTCGGCGTTCCCTGCAAGCTCGGCCGGAACGGGCTCGAGAAGGTGATCGAGGTCGAGCTCACGGCAGACGAGCGAGCGGCGCTCGAGAAGAGTGCCGAAGCGGTCCGCGAGCCGATGCGCGCGGTCAAGCTCTGAGACGACGGGCAGCGCGCCATCGGGCGCGCTGCCCGTCGCCGATTCACGAGCCTTGGCGCTGCGCGCCCGGCTGGTCCGGAGAACTCGAAGCGGCCGCCGCGCGTCGACCGATGCATCGGGTCGACTCGCCGTCCGGCATGGAGTGATGCGATCGATGTGGGCGCTGACGCTGTACCGATCGACGATCGGCAAGAAGATGATCATGGCGGTCACGGGCCTCGTGCTCGTGGTGTTCGTCATCGGACACATGGCGGGGAACCTCCAGCAGTTCCTCGGCCCCGGGCGCATGAACGCGTACGCGGCGTTCCTGAAGAGCACCGGCGAGCTGCTGTGGATCGCGCGACTCGGGCTGATCGCCGCGACGGTGCTCCACGTGCTGATGGCGTATCAGCTCACGATGATCAAGCGCGCCGCGCGGCCGATCGACTACGCGAAGCGCGAGCCGCAGGTCTCGACGCTCGCATCGCGGACGATGCGATGGGGCGGGGTGCTGCTCCTCGTCTTCATCGTCTTCCACATCCTGCACTTCACGACGGGGACGGTGTTTCCCATCGCGAGCCGTCCCGACGCGCAGTATCCGGCGTTCAGCCACACCGACGTATATGGGAACGTCGTGAGCGCGTTCCGGAATCCGTGGGTCGTGGTGTTCTATGTCGTGGCGATGCTGTTCCTGCTCCTCCATCTCTTCCACGGCGCCTGGAGCTCGGTGCGCACCCTGGGCCTGAGCAAGCCGTCGAGGAATCCGCTGCACCGGCGTGTGTCGACGGTCATCGCGGTCGTCGTGTGGCTGGGCTTCACCGCGATCCCCGTCGCCGTGCTTCTCGGAGTGATCCGATAGATGACCCTCGAGCTGAACGCCCGCATCCCTGCCGGCCCGCTGGCCGACAAGTGGGACAAGCACCGCTTCGAGATGAAGCTGGTGAACCCGGCGAACAAGCGGAAATACACGATCATCGTCGTCGGCTCCGGGCTCGCCGGCGGTGCAGCGGCCGCGACGCTGAGTGAGCTCGGCTACAACGTCCGCTGCTACTGCTACCAGGACTCGCCGCGGCGCGCGCATTCGATCGCGGCGCAGGGCGGGATCAACGCCGCCAAGAACTACCAGAACGACGGCGACAGCATCCAGCGGCTGTTCTACGACACGATCAAGGGCGGCGACTTCCGCGCGCGCGAAGCGAACGTGTACCGGCTCGCCCAGATCAGCGTCAACATCATCGACCAGTGCGTGGCGCAGGGCGTGCCGTTCGCGCGCGAGTACGGCGGCCTGCTGGCGAACCGGTCGTTCGGCGGCGCGCAGGTCTCGCGCACCTTCTACGCGCGCGGGCAGACGGGCCAGCAGCTGCTGCTCGGCGCGTACCAGGCGCTGGAGAAGGAGATCGCCAAGGGCGGCGTGAAGATGTTCCCGCGCGCCGAGATGCTCGACCTCATCGTGGTGAACGGTCGGGCGCGCGGCATCGTGGTGCGCGACGAGCTGACCGGCACGATCGAGCCGCATCTGGCGGACGCGGTGGTGCTGGCGACGGGGGGCTACGGCAACGTCTTCTACCTCTCGACGAACGCGAAGGGGTGCAACGCGACCGCCATCTGGCGCGCGCACAAGCGCGGCGCGGCGTTCGCGAATCCGTGCTACACCCAGATCCATCCGACGTGCATTCCGGTCGCGGGCGAGCACCAGTCGAAGCTCACGCTCATGTCCGAGTCGCTGCGCAACGACGGACGCGTGTGGGTGCCGAAGCGGAAGGAGGACGTCGGTAAGAGCCCGACCGATGTCCCAGAACAGGACCGTGACTATTACCTGGAGCGGAAGTACCCGAGCTTCGGCAACCTCTCACCGCGCGACATCGCGTCGCGCGCGGCGAAGGAGGCCTGCGACGACGGTCGCGGCGTCGGGCCCGGCGGACGCGGGGTGTACCTCGACTTCGCCGACGCGATCAAGCGGCTCGGCGAGGATCGGATCCGCGAGCGCTACGGCAACCTGTTCGAGATGTACGAGCGCATCACGGCGGAGAATCCGTACAAGGTGCCGATGCGCATCTACCCCGCCGTGCACTACACGATGGGCGGGCTCTGGGTCGACTACAACCTGATGAGCACCGTGCCCGGACTGCACGTGGCGGGAGAGGCGAACTTCTCCGACCACGGCGCGAACCGGCTCGGCGCGAGCGCGCTGATGCAGGGGCTGGCGGACGGCTACTTCGTGCTTCCGAACACGATCGGCGACTATCTCGCGTCGAACCGGCTCGAGCAGGTGAGCGCCGACGCGCCCGAAGTGAAGGCCGCCGTCGCCGAGGTGCAGCAGCGCACGAGCAAGCTGCTAGGCATCAAGGGCACCCGCACGGTGGCGTCGTTCCACCGCGACCTCGGCCGGATCATGTGGGAGTACTGCGGCATGGCGCGCGACGCCGCCGGTCTCCGGAAGGCGCTGGAGCTCATTCCGCAGCTTCGCGAGGAATTCTGGCGTGATGTGCGGATCCCGGGCGCCGGCGCGGAGCTCAATCAGACCCTGGAGCACGCCGGTCGCCTCGCCGACTTCCTCGAGCTCGGGGAGCTGATGTGCCGCGACGCGCTGCATCGCGAGGAGTCGTGCGGCGGCCACTTCCGCACCGAGCATCAGACGCCGGACGGCGAAGCGCTGCGCGACGACGAGCATTTCGCCTACGTCGCCGCCTGGCAGTGGATGGGCGACGGTACGCCGCAGCAGCTGAACAAGGAGCCTCTCGTCTACGAGAACATCAAGCTCTCGCAGCGGAGCTACAAGTGAGCGGATCGATGAATCTGACCCTGCGGGTCTGGCGTCAGCCCGGCCCCGACGCGGCCGGCGGCTTGAAGGAGTACAAGGCGACCGACATCAGCCCGGACATGTCGTTCCTCGAGATGCTCGACGTGGTCAACGAGCGGCTCATCGAGGCGGGCGACCTGCCGATCGCGTTCGATCACGACTGCCGCGAGGGGATCTGCGGCTCGTGCGGCGTGATGATCAATGGCGTGGCGCACGGACCGTCGAAGGCGACGGCGACCTGTCAGCTCCACATGCGGAGCTTCAGCGACGGCGACACGATCGTCATCGAGCCGTGGCGGGCGCGGGCGTTCCCCGTCATCCGCGACCTCGTCGTGAATCGCGGCGCGCTCGACCGGATCATCGCCGCCGGTGGGTTCATCACCGCGCCCACCGGCAGCGCGCAGGACGCCAACGCGCTCCCGATCCCGAAGCAGGACTCGGACGCCGCCATGGACGCCGCGGCCTGCATCGGATGCGGGGCCTGCGTGGCCGCGTGCCCGAACGGTTCCGCGTCGCTGTTCACCGGCGCCAAGATCTCGCATCTCGGACTGCTGCCGCAGGGCCAGCCCGAGCGCTTCCGGCGCGCGCTGAACATGGTCACGCAGATGGATCTCGAGACGTTCGGGCACTGCACGCTGTTCGGCGAGTGCCAGGAGGCGTGCCCGAAGGAGATCAGCATCGACGTGATCTCTCGGATGAACCGGGACTTCCTCCGCGCGGCGGTCACCGCGCCGGCGGCGGCGGCGTCCAGCGGCGGAGACGGTTGACGAGTCCGCGCTGGCCCGCTTGGTGCACGCCTCCGCGGTCTCGCGCCAGGAGCTCGTGATGGCGGACCAGCCGACCGATGGCGGCAGCTTCCCGCAGGATCGCTACAAGAACCCCGAGGCCGCGCTCGGCGGCGCCGACGCGGTCGAGAAGACGACCTACGTCACCGGGAAGGGAACCGATCCGTCGGCGCAGAAGCCGCCCGGCGAGCCGAGCGCGCGTGTGAAGGCAGGAGCGGGGCAGGGAGCGACCTGGGCCATCATCGCCTTTCTCGCCATCGCCGCCGTCCTGGTCTATCTGCTCGGCTACGGCCGCTGAGCGCTCAGAGCCGGGGCAGAGTGACTCCGTGCTGCCCCTGATACTTCCCCTTCTTGTCCCGGTACGAGACCTCGGGCTCCTCCCGCCCCTCGAAGAACAGCACCTGCGCGATCCCCTCGTTGGCGTAGATCTTGGCCGGCAACGGGGTCGTGTTGGAGATCTCGAGCGTGACGTAGCCCTCCCACTCCGGCTCGAACGGGGTCACGTTCGTGATGATCCCGCAGCGGGCGTAGGTCGACTTGCCCACCGTCACCGTGAGGACGTTGC
>Ga0068859_100005444_pt1 | contig 12947 bp, 8 predicted proteins | sample KBSSwiS22_FD_66585 | JGI IMG/M metagenome (GOLD analysis project Ga0068859, IMG submission 66585) | Switchgrass rhizosphere microbial communities from Kellogg Biological Station, Michigan, USA - KBS Switchgrass S2-2 | ecosystem: Host-associated > Plants > Roots > Rhizosphere > Soil ... | reverse complement strand
TCGTGAACAATCTGGCCCAACTCACGCAGTCCTTTGATCTTGCCCAACCCGAATCGCTTGACCATCGTTTCAAAGGTGCAGTCTTCGCCATGATGCGTGAACTCAGTGCCGAACATGTCGAACGGAATACCGCTTTCGATCTTTTCGCCTTCGGTGACGAAATAAAAGCGCGGGCGTTTGTCGATAAATTGTTTGATCAGCCAGGCAGACGCCAAACGATCTATATGAATGTTGCGTCGCGTGACCCAGCGCCGGCCCTGATAATCAGGGACGGCTAATGCATTATCTTTCGCGGCTGTTCCAGAAGGTTTACCGTCAGGTGCTTGCGCAGCGCGCAAAAGCTGCTGGCAACGTTCGTATGATTTAAGAGCGGTACTTCTGGCCCTGGCTTCGAAGAAATCATTTCCGACGACGCGTTCCAACTCGGCATGTAATCGATCAAGTTCCGTTTCGTGACTTGCGAGCCGCCCCGCAGTCAAATGACGGCCCCGAGTCTGCGCACGGACGGAACCGGCCAGTCCGTCCAGTTGGGCTGTTAAGTTCGCGAACTCTTCATCGCGAGCTTTCTGAAAGGTCGCGACAATCTCTTTATCAGTCGCGCCCTCGACTGAATTTGCCTTAAAGACCGCAGCTTCGCCGCCGGCGGATTCGATCTCCTGCTTTAGCCACTGAAAATCTTCGTGCGTCTTCTCATTTGCCGGCAAAACGTAAACCGAATTTTTGATTGCCACAGCGCCGAGCTTCTGCAGCTTCCGCCAGATGCGGACACGCAGATTTGTGGGCCTTGCCGGCAACTGATGAACCAGCAGTATCCATTCGTGTGAATTCTGATTAGAGTAAGCTTTGCGCAACGTAATACTCAGTGTAACTACTGTTACATTGCAGAGGCAAGTGTGCCGGTGCCATAATGCACCCGTGGAAGTAGAGGTGAACGGTCAGTTGTTATTCTTGCTCTCGGATCAGTCACGTTTACTCGGGGCTAATCATCGGCTGTGCGGCTCTGTGGTCGATCGAGTCCTTACTGCCCCTGTACAAATACGAAAACAATCGCCTTCATCGCGCGCTCCCAAACGTTGGATTAACCGTGCTCCTGGTCCTCACGAACGTCGCGCTGTCGTTCGCGACCGCCGGAATTACGAATCTGGTCACAAACCGAAAGTTTGGCCTCTTGTTGCTATTCACTACTCCGGCCTGGTTAACCGGCCTGCTGGGAATTGTGGCGCTCGATTTGTTCACATATTTCGCCCACGTACTAATGCACAAGTCATGGCTCGGATGGCAGTTTCATCGTGTTCATCACAGTGACGCAGAAGTGAATGTCACTACCGCATTTCGACAGCACCCGGGCGAAACAGTTTGGCGCGTGTTGTGGCATGTGCTGGCCATTGCGACGTTTGGCATTCCGTTATGGGTATTGCTCATCTACTTGATCGTATCAACCTTAAACGCCCAGCTCGAACACTCCAATATCAAGTTATTCGAATCTCTGGATCGTGTGCTGCGGCTGTTGTTCGTGACTCCAAATATGCATAAGGTCCATCATTCACGGGAACAGATCCAAACTGACACGAACTATTCGAACATCTTGTCGATTTGGGATAGGATCTTCCGCACCTACACCGCAACTATAGATTTTGGACGTTTACGTTATGGGTTAGACGGATTTGACGATCGCAGGAAGCAAACATTTCCTGCGCTATTGAAGTTGCCATTCGTAAATGAAGCTTAAGGGTAATACATCGATGGCCACGGCAATCACCTTTGCACTCGGTGTGTTGCTGATCGCATGTTCGGCGTCACCAACAGCAAACCCCGCGAATGCGCAGCCAAGCGCGGTAGCAACGCATCTAAGCGCGACAACAGGAGGTTTGCCGTTGCGAGTCGTAGCCGACGTTCCCCTGACGGGTGGAACGACTCGTTTCGACTATCAGAGCCTCGATGCCGCCAGCGGCCGTTTGTATATCGCTCACCTTGGCTCGGACCTGATGACGGTTTTCGACGTCAACAAGCAGACGATTATTGGCGATGTGAAAGGCTTGAACCGTGTACATGGAGTGCTCGCTGTGCCGGCGCTGCATCGTATCTATGCGTCAGCTACTGGTACGAATGAGCTCGTAGTCATCGACGATGAAAGCCTTAATATCGTCGCGCGCGTGCCGGCTGGTGATTATCCCGACGGCATCGCCTACGCAAGCAAAGAGAACAAGCTCTATGTTTCGGATCTGCATGGCAAGACGGATACGGTTATCGACGCAAAGACGAATCAACGAGTGACGACCATTCCACTTGGAGGCGGCGCGGGCAATAGCCAGTACGATCCAGTGGGCGATCGCATCTTTGTGGCGGTTGACGGACGTGAAGAGTTGGCAGAGATTGACCCGACTTCGGATACGTTAGTAGCGCGTTATCCACTCACAGGCTGCAAAGGTGCTCATGGAGTATTACTCGACTCAGACCGTCGTCTCGCGTTTGTCGCTTGTGAAGAGAACGCAAAATTGATTGTCGTTGATTTAGAATCGAAGAAAGCAATGATCACGCTTCCAGTCGGAGCCGATCCTGACGTGCTGGCTCTTGATTCTGCTCTTCGACGAGTGTATGTATCGTCTGAAAGCGGCGTCATCACAATTTTGGAAGAACGCGATCGTGGCCTCGAGAAAATTGCCGAAGATTTCTTTGCTCCAAACGCGCATAGTGTAGCCGTAGATTCGAGTTCCCATCACGTGTTCTTTCCACTTCAAAACCTGAATGGCAATCCGGTATTACGTATAGCAGTTCCAACAGATAAATAGCCTCTCATTATCTCCCGGACACGTCGGCCGTAATTGCAAACTCTCGCCTGAAAAACCCTTGCAGCCTTTTCGAATTGTTCAATCGCCAGCGACATTCACATTTCTGTTGACTACCAACATGTGATAACTCTATACTTCTGTTGATTATCAACAGGAGCTGCCCTTGCCGGAAAACAACAAGCTCGAAGTTCTGCCTGGAACTCTCAACCTACTGGTCCTTAAAACGCTCGCCACCATGGGGCCGTTGCACGGTTATGGAATTGCCCGGCGCATCGAGCAAGTCAGTGGCGATCTTCTCGAACTCAATCAGGGAACGATCTATCCCGCTTTGCTAAAGCTCGAACAAGTGGGTTGGATCCGCGCCAAGTGGAGTGTGTCGGAGAATAATCGGCGCGCCAAATTCTATTCGCTCACACGCGCTGGACAAAAACAACTTCTTGCCGAAGAGGACGAGTGGAACAGGACCGCCGCCATCGTGACTCGCTTCCTCACACCGGCGAACAAATAATAATGAGCAAAATAAGAATCTTTCTTTTCAGACTCCGCGGTTTCTTTTTGAAAAGAGATTCCGAGCAGGAGTTGATGGATGAGATCCAATCGCACCTGGAGATGCAGATTGAGGACAATCAGCGTCAAGGCATGGCTCACGAGGAAGCCCGTTATGCAGCTCTGCGAAAATTCGGCGGCGTAGACCAGGTGAAGGAGATCTACCGTGACCGACGTGGCTTACCATTCATCGAAACGTTTCTTCGCGACTTACGTTATGGCGCGCGCATGCTGCGCCGCAGTCCCATCATCACCACCGTGGCAATACTTTCCCTGGCGCTGGGCATTGGTGCGAACACAGCCTTATTCAGCGTCCTAGACGCCGTACTCCTGAAAACCTTGCCCGTTGAAGCGCCTAACCAACTAGTGGTCTTCGAGTGGCAAGCTGGGCGTGCTTTCAGAACGAGCGGAATGAGCGGCACGTCGAATGTGGAGGTGCCGCCAGGCATGCGAGGGCTTTCGCTCTTCCAATACCAGGTATTTGAAAGAATGCGGCAAGCACGGGTCGCTGCGGGACCAGAAAGCCCGCTCAGCAATGTCTTTGCCTTTGGTCCACTCAGTGAACTGATCGCGAAGATTGGAGATCAGGCCCAGATCATAAAAGGCCAGGCGGTGTCCGCTGACTATTTTGCCGCGCTCGGAGTGCAACCAAGCGTGGGCCGCGCGATCACCGTTGACGATGACCGATCAGGCGCAGTTCCCGTCGTTGTGCTCAGCAATCAGTTTTGGCGAGAGCGGTTTGGTGCGGATCCGGCCGTCATCGGACAACAGCTCATACTGAACAGGCACTCGTTTACCATCATAGGCGTGACTCCTCCCGCGTTCACCGGCACGCTGCAAGTGAACTATCAACCCGCCGTTAGTGTTCCCCTGGCTGTCGAACCGTTGCTGTTGGGTGAGAAAAGCAAGCTTGGTTCAGGAAATGAAGCCGGCGTTTGGTGGCTGAATGTAATGGGACGGCTCAAACCCGGGGCGACCTACGAACAGGCCCGCGAAAGTTTGAATACCGCTTTTCAAAACGCTGCCTTAGAACAAATGCCAGTCCCCACGATAGCAACTCAACTGGCAGCGGCGCAACTTGATCCCAAAGATCATCCGCGACTGATCCTGGAATCCGGCAGCCGCGGAATGCCGGATGTCCGTAAGAGATTTGCGCCTTCGATTTATGTGTTGTTCACCGTAGTGGCGTTGGTGTTACTGATTGCCTGCGCTAATGTGGCCAACTTGCTGTTGGCGCGCGCCACGATGCGTGGTGCGGAAATCAGCGTCCGACTCGCAGTTGGAGCCGGACGCTCGAGCCTCGTCCGCCAATTACTTACTGAGAGCTTGTTGCTCTCAACGCTCGGAGGCGCGGTGGGAGTGCTCTTAGGTTTCTGGGGGAAGAATATGCTCCTGGTGCTGACCAAAGAAGGGAGCGGACTCTTCCCGAGCGGTGTTGATTTCGCTTTGAATTGGCGCGTGCTCCTGTTTACCCTCGTAATTTCGTTATTGACTGGTCTCCTTTTCGGATCCATTCCGGCCTGGCGCGCGACGAGACTGGATCTGACAACAGCCCTCAAACAGAGCCGCGGAACGACAGTCACTATTTCGCGCTTAAGCAAAGGGCTGCTGGTGCTGCAACTGGCGGTCTCATTCTCGTTATTAATGGGCGCAGGATTGTTCATCCGCACTTTTTACAATCTGCAGCACGTCGACGTGGGGTTCAATCAAGAAAATCTTTTAGTGTTCAGGCTACAACCCGCGGACAGCGGTTATAAAGACGATCAGTTGTTGCCGTTCTATCAGCAACTCTTTGCTGATCTGGATCACTTGCCTGGTGCGCATGCAGCAACATTCGCATCCGTTCCACTGATCGCAAACAGTAATTGGTTCAACAACTTTCTGCTGCCCGGCGAGACTGAAGACACTGCCGCCGAGCGCGACACCATGCGACAAGTCGTGCGCGAGAACTATTTTGCGACCATGGAAATTCCTCTGCGGAGCGGTCGTGAATTTACGATCGAGGATGATCGGCATGCGCCGAACGTCGCCATCGTCAATCAAACCTTCGTTCGCAGTTTTTTCTCCGACCAGGAAGTGCTCGGCAAGCGCATCAGGTTGGTTGGTAATAACCGTGAGATCGAAATCGTGGGCGTGGTGGCCGACACTAAATATGAAAGCCAGCGCGAGGAGACGAAGCCGTTGCTCTACACGCCCTGGCAACAGGAAGTCGCCGAACTGGGAGACATGCATTTCGTGATTCGAACAGTCGGCGAACCGGCGACGTTTGCGGCGACGGTACGTCAAGTAGTGCACGACCTGGACGGTAACCTGCCGGTCACGCAAATGAGCACGCAATCGGAGCGCTCGCAGTCCACCTTGGCCCAGGAGCGCCTCTATGCTCGTCTGTTGAGTTTCTTTGGCGGATTGGCGCTCCTGCTCGCTGCCATTGGACTCTTCGGAGTACTGGCTTATTCGGTTAGTCAACGCACAAAGGAGATCGGCATTCGAATGGCCTTCGGTGCGCAAATGTCCAGCATTCTAAGGTTGGTAATCTGGCACGGGATGAAATTAGTGTTGTGGGGACTGGCAGTCGGAACCTTGGGTTGGTATGCATTGAATCGCCTGCTGCAGAGTCAGTATTTTGGCCCGGAAAGCTGGCAGCGAGGCATGGCCGAACAACTTTACGGGATCAAACTAACTGATCCGTTGACCTTCGTCGTCGTGGGTTCACTGCTGATACTAGTCGCTCTGATTGCCTGCTGGTTGCCCGCGCGCCGCGCCGCAAAGGTGGATCCGCTTGTTGCTCTTCGATACGAATAGATTCGGTAATCGTCGCTGGCCGTCACGATGAATTTGCCATCGAGGGCTGAAGCCAACGCTCGTTGACCGTCAGTGTGCGTTGCCTTCTCGACTGAAGGCCGCAAACGACCCGGCGCGCTCTGCTGGGTCACGCCTCATCACCCGTGACAATGTCTCACACCTTCGTCACTTGGGAGCGCCCGTTATTCTTCTGCTTCAACACTCTTTCAGAACTATCTCACGATCAATTCAGGATTCTCTAAATACGACCCCCAGCCCTGACCGGTATCTTCCACGCAGAATCACACTGCACCCGCCGAACTTAACCGAGATTTTTAGAAGGATTGGAATGAATACAGATACCAGGTAACAGGTTAATAACGACGGTCATGCCGGGCTGCGGGCAGCAAGAGTTTTAGCAGATTACGCCGGAAGGATTGCTGCTCATTTGCCCTATTCACCCACTTTCCACTCTTGAAGGAGAACCGCCATGAAGACCGCCCAGAAGATCAAGATCAAGATCATCCCCCTCCTGTTTCTGCTTTGGGCTCTGCCCATATCAATGCTGCCGCGCGCGGCTGCGAATTCGCTTGCGACAGCAACAAATCAACCTGAGCCGAAATCTCCCAACGAAGCGCAGTTACAACTGACGGCGAGGAAAAACTACGGCAAGCTACCCTTGAGCTTTGAGCCCAACATGGGCCAGTCGGCGAAACTGGTTGAATTCTTATCACGCGGAAAAGGCCACACGCTCTTTTTGACTCCCAGTGAAGCCGTCCTATCGCTGCGTGACAGCGAGCAGAAGGTTAACGCCTCAGTGCTGCGGATGAAGCTTGTCGGAGCTAATGCAAACGCTGAACTCAAAGGCGAGCAGCAATTGGCGGGTAAAGTGAACTACATGATCGGAAACGATCGCAACAATTGGCACACCGGCATTCCAACCTTTCGCCAGGTCCATTACACCGATCTTTGGCGTGGTATCGACATGGTCTGGTACGGCACGCAGACAGAGTTGGAATACGACTTCATTCTCAAACCGGGTAGCTGTGCGTCGGACGTTCGAATTGAGTTTGAAGGCGCTGAGAAACTGCGTGTCGACGACGAGGGTAATCTGATCGTCAGCAGCAACGGTGAAGAAGTGAGGCACTTAGCGCCAATGGTCTATCAGGACACGAACGAAGGCCGCAGACCGGTTGTTGGCAATTATGTCATCAAAAGCGCAAATGAAATCGGTTTTGAAGTTGGTCCATACGATCGTAGCAGGCCGTTGGTAATCGATCCGGTTCTCATTTACTCCAGCTACATTGGTGGCGATCAATTTGATAATGCATTTACAGTCGCCGCAGACGCGAACGGCCAGGCATATCTCGCAGGTGACACTCTTTCGAGTGAAATCACGTTTCCTCTCAAGAATGCGATTCAGGATAAGCAGTTTGACCAGATGGCATTCATCACCAAGTTAAACGCCGCCGGAACAGATGTTCTCTATTCAACATTCCTTGGCGACACTTCTGAAATCGTAGGCGAGTGTGTCGGCTCTCTCTGTGGTACGCAAGTGAGAGGTATAGCAGTAGCCGGCGACGGCAAGATATCCGTTACCGGCGCACTCATTAACTCGCAAAACAAAAGCGATTTTCCAGTCACAGATAATGCTTTTCAAAAAAATGGTTTCTGTCTGAATATTTGCGGTTTCGAACCGGCCAGGGGTGCGGACGCGTTTGTGACGCTACTGAGTGCCGACGGCAGCCAGCTTCTCTATTCGACTTTCTTCGGTGGGTCGGGAACCTTCGCAATAGATCGCGCCGCTGATTTCGGCAACGCCATTGCTATTGATGAAGCCAATCACATTTACATTACCGGAGAAACTTCTTCGAATAATCTCGCGACGAAGCACGCTTTTCAGTGGTCGCGTCATTCGGAATACGACGGGTTTGACGCTTTCATCGCCGTCTTTGATCCTTTTGCCTCTCGAGGTAACGATACGTTGCTCTATTCGAGTTATTACGGTGGTGATCGTGACGAAAGTGGTAAGGGGATTGCCGTCGATGCCAACCACAACGCCTATATTGGTGGCAGCACCGCCTCGACCGATCTAGAAACAAAAAGCCCTGTCAGCGTGCCGTTGCAGGCAACTTTCCAGGGTGGCGGCTTCGACGGTTTCGTTGCCAAGATTGATACTAAAGCTGACGGCAATCCATCCTTGACCTACAGCACATACTTCGGCGGCAACATCAACGATCGGGTCGAATCTGTCGCTGTGGACCAATTCCAACGCGCCTATATCACCGGCGCAAGCAACTCTTCACCCGGTTCATTCCCACTGAAGAATGCTTTCGACACTTCGCAAACTAACGGTGAAGCATTCGTTGCAAAGCTCAATGCCGATGGAACCACATTGTTCTATTCGAGCTTCCTCGGCGGCGACAATGGCAATACCTCCGAGGATGGGGAAGAAGGTCTTGGAATTGTGATCGATGTTGGCGGAAATGCTTACGTTACGGGTCGCACAACTTCCGGCGCCAGTTTCAGTTCTGTCTTGCCCTTGCCCGCAAATCAGCAGGGCACAGCCTTTCTCACCAAGATCGAAGCAACGATCTCTTCAACCGCAGCGCCGAAGGTCCTGTATTCAACGACTTTCGGTGGACGCGGTGCGAGAGGCGAGGGAATAGCGTTAGACCCAAAAGGAAATGTCTATCTTGCCGGAATCACAACCGGTGAACTGCCCACCACCGCGAAGGCGTTTGATACCACTTTCAATGGTGGTAGCAGTGATGCCTTCATCGCGAAGTTCAGCTCCACTTTCAATGACACGATCGGCGTATTTCGTCCGTCGCAAAATCTGTTTCTACTACGTAACTCGAATTCCGCCGGCCAACCTGATCTTCAGATTACTTTTGGACAAGCCGGTGACCAGCCTCTTGCCGGCGACTGGAATGGAGATGGCATCGATGAGCCCGGCGTGTTTCGTCCTTCCACCGGCCAGTTCTTACTGCTGTTCGGTGCCACTGTTGTTACCGTCAACTTCGGGCAGGCCAACGAACTCGCGGTGGTTGGTGATTGGGACGGTAATGGCGTGGATACGCCAGGCGTATTTAATTCCAATACCAATCAATGGCGATTGACGAATGGTTTGAACGGTCAGAACGTCAATAACAACACACCGGTTGTTAACTTCACTTTCACTTTCGGACAGAACGGCGCCGATATCCCAGTCGCCGGAGATTGGGATGGCAATGGAATCGATTCCATCGGAGTAGTCAAAAGCAGCGATTCAAGTTGGTTTCTCAGTAACACTTTTGCAGGAACGATCGATATCACACCGTTTATTTTTGGCACCCTTGGCGCAACACCGGTCGCAGGTGATTGGAACGGCGATGGTGTCGACACGATCGGCGCGTTCGATCCCAGCACTGCAACAATGGCGCTGAACAACACGAACAGTGCCGGGAATAGGATTGGCGATATTGTCTTCACCTTTGGTCAGAAGGGCGACATTCCGCTGGCAGGCGATTGGGACGGTCGTCCCTCGCTACCTTAATCAAACACCCACGGATCCCTCTGATCCGTGGGTTTCCTATTTAACTCAACTTTACACTCTGAAGTGCATTACTCGGCACCTAATCGACAGAGGTGGGGCGGAACTAACCTTCGTGGTCCTGTTGGTACGCGCCCAATGCCTCCAGAGCGCCCTCGTGCATTCTCTCAGGCCGAACGTAGAGCCAGTGCTTTTCAAACTCCTCATCGGTCATGGTTGCAGTTACGGTTCGCTCTTTACTCTTTAACCATTGTTCTACCCACTGACGAAGTTCCGGGTCCCGGTTGAGTGCCATACGCGCCGCATGCATGTTAAGAGGTGTGCTCATAGTCTTATGCCACTTTCAAAATAGTGCTCCTGTCCGCTCAACGGATCCCGAAACGAAATCGATTTCGCCAGCAACTTCAGCGGACTGGAGAAATCGTCGTCGTCTGAAGGAGTCAACGCGGGATAGAGTTTGTCATTGATGACTGGAATTCCTAAGGCCGCAAGGTGGAGACGAAGTTGGTGTTTCCTGCCGGTGACGGGCAGCAACTGATATAGACTGAGGCTTCCAACATTGCTGATGACACTGATGTGAGTCTCGGAGTTTTCCTCGCCCGGAACTTCTTTCATGCGAAAGAATGGTTCTCCCTGAACCATCCGACTGCGCCGAGTACTGGGGAAGCTCGACCCTTCCAGAGTTGGTGCCAGAGCCTCATACACCTTTCGAACCCTGCGATTCCGAAACAGTGACGTATAGTGGCCTCTTGTTTTCCGGTTGAGGGAAAACAATACCACTCCGGCAGTTTCCCGATCGAGACGATGGATTGGCACCAGGGCTTCCGTTGCTAGTTGTTTTCGCAGTCTCACCAGAAGCGTTTCATGGAGAAATTTCCCCGCAGGAATCACCGGCAAGAAATGCGGTTTATCTGCAACCAGGATGTGTTCATCCTGATAGAGCACCTGCTCCCTAAAGGGTATGGTTTTTTCATTTTCCGGCTCGCGGTAATAGAAAATGCAAGCGCCAACTCGAAAGGCAGTCTCTGCATCGACGCGGCGTCCGGTTTCATCCATCACTTGACCCTTCGCCATCCGTGCCTTCCAAGTCGTGGCATGCACGTGCGGATACTGTTCCTTGAAAAAGTCGATGACAGTTTTCCATGGACCTGCTGGAAGCCATTGGCAGCTTGGACCAACTCCTTCGACAAAGGGAAGCGGGGCGTTCAAATTAACCTCATTATGTTATGTTCCCTGGCAAACAACTGAGACGCTTTTCTGATGACGCTCAGATAAACCACACTGAAACGGTTGTGGCCTCCTGGCTCTCAAACATGACACTCTTTACGATCAGGGCCTCAGGTATTATGAAAGTAGTAGTTGCCGATCACAACTATTGAGGCCTAATGATTAGACTGCCTGAATCAGACGACGACTTGTTGCGTGAGTGCGAGGTCGAGACCTTCCGGTCTAGTGGACCCGGAGGGCAGCATGTCAACAAGACGGAAAGCGCGGTTCGGCTGAGGCACGTGCCTTCGGGTGTCGTGGTCACTTCACGGCAGGAACGTAGTCAACACCGAAATAAGGCGCTCTGTCTACAGCGACTTCGGAGGAAGGTCGCGCAGTTGAACTATCGTCCCGGGAAGCGCGTTCTCACGCAGGTCCCTCGTAGCGCCAAGAACCGCACGCTTGAAGAAAAAGCACGGCGTTCACAGATCAAACGATTGCGCTCGAAGCCGGCGCCGGATGAGTGAACGGACGAGGTCGCATCTATGTAACGCGGGAATAATTTAGTCAAGCGGCAGAGAGGGTGCGTAGACGAGTCATTTTGGATTTCCCAGGGAGACTACAGTCACGGACTTGGGATCAAGTTTGATTATCAACTTGCCGTTTTGGATCTTTGCGGTAATTGGTTTTGGGGTGACTGTGTTTGGCGCATCAAAGGTATTTACGCTATCGACCTTGGGAGCGGTTAGCATCTCACCGGATCCTGTATTGGCGTTGAGCCCTGGGACGTTCACTTCGATCTCTACAAATTCATTTGGATCTACATTCGTGAGTTCGAGCCAGAGTTTGCCAGTTACGTCTTTAGCAGCGATGGCGTCAACACGTGGGAGTGTGATACCGGAGTTTGTGTAAGTTCCGGCATTGAATGTCACGGGAATGAACGTCGCATCCTGGAACGGAACGTACATCTTGAAGACATGATAGGTGGGAGTCAGGACCATCTTCTCCTTATCGGTCATGATCATAGCTTGCAGCACATTGATCATCTGGGCGATATTCGCCCCACGCACACGATCAGCATGGCGCGCGAAGATGTTCAGGTTCAAAGCAGCGAGCACGGCATCGCGAATGCTGTTCTGTTGTACTAAAAACCCTGGATTGCTTCCTGGCGACGGTGCGTACCAACTGCCCCATTCATCGACGACAAGAGCGATCTTCTTCTGCGGATCATACTTGTCCATGATCGCGGTATGCGTTGAAATCAGGTCCTCCATCTTGAGCGTTTCTCTGAGAATCTGAGCGTATTCCTTCTCGCCAAAACCCACCGAAGCAAACTTGTTCGCCCAATTTATGACGGTGTAGTTGTGCAGTGAAAGACCTTGCATGTCCCAACTCCACTGTCGTTTCTCCCACGCCTTCATGATCGTGTCGGTCCATTCAGTCCAACGTGCTTCACCGCCACCTGGACCAACCGCGATCTTCTGCATTTGATCGTTACCTTGCTGCGCTGGATTGAAATTACGAACGAAGCGACTGTAGATCGTCAGTTGTCTCAGATAGTACTCGGGCGTCATGTTGCCGCCGCAATCCCAACTCTCGTTGCCGATACCAAGCATAGGAATCTTGTACGGGACAGGGTGACCGTTGGCGGCACGTTCCTTCGCGAGAGTTGTTGGTTGCGACGTTGTTAAATACTCAAGCCATTCAGCTGCTTCTTGCGGTGTACCGGAGCCAACGTTGATCGAAAGGTAAACTTGAGAACCGATTTGATCGATGAAGTCCATGAACTCATGTGTGCCAAACGTATTTGCTTCAATGACTCCACCCCAGTTTGGATTCAACGTCACTGTTCGTGTTCCGATGCCTTTGCGCCAGTGATATTCATCAGCGAAGCAACCACCTGGCCAACGTACGTTTGGGACCTTGAGCGTTTTGAGTGCAGTGACAACGTCGTTACGAATGCCGCGTGTGTTTGGGATCTTCGAATCAGGACCGACCCAGATCCCTTCGTATACACCGTAACCGAGGTGCTCTGCGAATTGACCGAAGATGTTGCGATCGATCTTTGGGCCAGGTTTGGAAGTGTCGAC
>Ga0068859_100005443_pt1 | contig 12949 bp, 9 predicted proteins | sample KBSSwiS22_FD_66585 | JGI IMG/M metagenome (GOLD analysis project Ga0068859, IMG submission 66585) | Switchgrass rhizosphere microbial communities from Kellogg Biological Station, Michigan, USA - KBS Switchgrass S2-2 | ecosystem: Host-associated > Plants > Roots > Rhizosphere > Soil ... | reverse complement strand
GAGTCGCGAGTCGCGAGTCACGAGTCGCGAGTCACAAGTCGCGAGTCGACACGCAGAGCGGTGCCTGATGGCGCGCCTGGCGACTAGCGACTCCTACGCGGCCCGCCGGACGTCGTTCTCCACCTGTCCATCCCTGATGTGAATCGTTCGGTACGCGTAGGCAGCGACGTCGGCTTCGTGCGTGACGAGGACGATCGTGTTGCCCGACTTATGCAATCGTTCGAACAGCGCCATGATTTCGAGGCCGGTTTTCGAATCGAGATTGCCCGTCGGCTCGTCGGCCAGCAGGATTGAGGGATTGTTCACCAGTGCCCGCGCGATCGCCACGCGCTGGCGTTGACCGCCCGACAATTCGTTGGGCCGGTGATTCATGCGCGTGCCCAGCTCCACTTTTTCCAGCGCCATCCTCGCCCTCGCGTCGCGATCCTTGGCCTGGATGCCCGCGTAGACGAGCGGCAGTTCGACGTTCCTGAGCGCCGTTGCGCGCGGCAGCAGGTTGAACGTCTGAAAAACAAATCCGATTTCCTCGTTCCGGATCCGCGCCAGCTCGTTGTCGTTCATCTGGCTGACTTGCTTGCCGTTCAACAGGTAGGAACCTTTGCTCGGCGTATCGAGGCAGCCGATCAAGTTCATCAGCGTCGATTTGCCGGATCCCGACGGACCCATGATGGCCACGTACTCGCCGCGTTCGATCTGAATGGAGACCCCGCGTAACGCGTGGATCTCTTCCGAGCCCATGATGTAGGTCTTCCAGAGGTCGACTGTTTCGATAAGTGCCATAGCGTGTTATGGGATACGAGCTATCCGCTCGAGCGGTTCCCCGATCGTACTGCATGCGGCTCACGGTTCACGGCTTAGGGCTCAGGGCTTACGGCTTGGGCACAAGCCGGAATGACGGGTGTCGGTTGCCCGACATTCCGACGTGGCGTTTGGGCTGGTTTCCGACCGGTCCGGCCTCAAAATTCCTTCAAAATCGGCCAATTCCGCCCGGGCATCTGTGGGCACCCTGATTGCTCAGCTCGGGGTGGGGGCAGGTGTCCTGACCCTCCATTTTTCTCATGTCGACGCCCAAACCTTCTGTTGTCACGGCCCCGCCCGGCGATCAGTACGACCGCCTGCTCTCCCGCTTCGCGGTTTCAGGCTTCCCGCCGCTCATCATCGCCGTCGGCCTCGACGAGCGCTTGCTGGCCGCGCTCGATCGCCACGACGCTGCGACCAAGGTGCTCGCGATCGAACCCGTTCCCGCGGTCATGCGAAAAGCGGTCGGGCAGCCACATTGGCAGGCCTGGGCGGCCGCCGGACGGCTGACGGTGCTCGTCGGTCCTGGCTACGCCGGTCACGCTGACGCGTGGCGGCTGATTTCGCGCGAGGCGCTTCAACCACCGCTGTTCGTCGACCCCGAGCTCGCGCAGAAGTTCCCCGGCGAAGCGGAAGCGGCCAAGATGCTGGCGAAGCAGATTGTTCGCGGGGCCCACGCCAACGAAGAAGCGCGACGGCGATTCGCCGGCGGGTATCTGCTCAACACGCTGACGAATCTGCCGACGATCGCCTCGGAAGGCGACGCCGCCGCCCTGACCGGCTTGTTCAACGACGTCCCGGCGATCGTGGTCGGCGCGGGGCCGTCGCTCGACCACAATCTTCCGGCGCTGCGCGCTGTGCAGGATCGCGCGCTGCTCATCGCCGTCGACACGGCGGTGCGGCCGCTTCTCGCCGCTGGCATCCGTCCACATCTAGCGGTCTCGGTCGATCCCAGCGACACGAACGCGCGGCATTTGACCGATCTGCCCGACGTGCGCGGTTTGTGGTTTCTCGCCGAAGGCAGCCTCGCCCCGCGCGTGTTCCGGCAATTTGCCGGGCGCACCTTCTTCTTCAAAGTCAGCAACCACGAGCCCTGGGCCTGGCTTGCCGAACATGGCGCCGATCGCGGCACGCTGCAGACGTGGGGTTCGGTCCTGACGACCGCGTTCGACATCGCCTTGCGCGTCGGTTGCAATCCGATCGTGTTTGCAGGCGCCGATCTCGCCTACAGCGGCGGCCTGCAGTACTGCCGGAATACGATTTTCGAGCCCGACTGGAGCCCGTTTCCGACCGACGCCGAACGGGCGGCCGAATTTGCCAAGTACCTGCAGACGCGCCCGCACGTGACACACCAGGATGTCAACGGTCACGATGTGACCACGGCGCCGCACTTCATCCAGTTCCGCGATTGGATCGTCGCGCAGACCGGCTCGGCCGCTCCGCGCCGCATCATCAACGCCACCGGCGGGGGCATCCTGCACGGCGGCAGGATCGAGCAGATCGATCTTGCGTCGATCGCCTTCGATGCGCTGCCTCCCTCTGGCGAGATTCAGCAGCGGTTCGCGAGCGCCTGGGCGGCGTCGACCTTCTCGAGCATCAAGGTCCGCGACCAGCTGGAACGCGCCGCCGCCTACGGCACGCCGATTCCCCTTCAGCAGTGGCAGGCCTTCGGTGGTGACGCCACGTCGCTCGATCAGGTGCGGGTGGCCGTGCAAGCGGCTGCGGCGCAACTCGCCGCCGATCGACGCGAGACAGAATTTCTGATCCGGCATCGCGACTCGTACGACCGCCGGATCACCAGCGTTGACGACGCCCGCGATCTGTCGCACGGCCATTACGACACGGCCGCGGCACGCGCCGCCGCTCAACAGACGCATGTCCTCCTCGATTTTGCTCACAGAACCTATCAGGCGCGCGGGGCGAACCTCGAGAGCGTTCTCGATGCGATGGCTATCTCACCGCGTGGAAAGCGGGCGCTCGATGTCGGCTGCGGCGTCGGCCGTTCGATGGAAGCCATGATCGACGCCGGCGTGAACGTGGACGGCGTGGATATCAGCGAGCGGATGATTCACTTCGCGCGGCAGAATCCGAAGTTGCACGAATCGTCGCTGTTCGTCAGCCGCGGCAACGACTGCGGCGACGCACCCGACGGCTCCTACGATCTGGTCTACTCGCAGCTGTGTTTCCGATATATCCGGTCCCGGCGAGTTCGTAACGAGCTGCTGCGCGCGATCGCCCGGGCGTTGAAACCCGGCGGCATCGTGGTCATCGAGATGCGCTTCTTCCGCGGGCTCAGCGCCGCCACTGTACCGCCCCCACACGTGCCGTGGAGCGCCGAGGACTGCGACACATCAGTCGAGGCGGGCACCGCCGACGTGTGTGCGACTGCCGATGAGCTCCATCTGCTCTACGACGATTTCAGCCGGCACTTCGAGGACCTGCGGCTCCAGTTTGTCGAAGTGGCGCCAGAGGCGAGACATCGACTGCCTCCGCAGCTGTACGTCAGCGGTTCGACGCGCGGCGACCTGGCGTCGCGGATTCACGCATCCGAACCGGGCACGGAGAAGGTGTAAGTCACAATGAAGGTCGCTGTTCAGATCTTCGGCCATCTTCGCACGTTCGAGCGGTGCGTCCCGTCGCTGAGAGAGCACCTGCTGGATCGCTATCCGGACCACGACGTGTTTCTCCACACCTGGGATCGGCTCGAGTCCGAAACGGTGACGCACCATGAGCGCTTCTGTATGCCGTCGCCTGTCGACGAAGACACGCGCGCCGCAATCGAACATCTGTACCGCCCCAGGCGCCTGGTCATCGAGACGCAAACGCCTCGCGACATGGGCGAGCTGAAGTTTTCGAACGGCAAGCGCATCGACATTTCGGGGATCCGCTACATGTTCACGAGCATGCAGCGCGCCAATCAGCTGCGAGAGGCCTACAGCGCGGAAACCGGAACCCGCTACGATGTGGTCGTCACGGTGCGGCCGGATATTGCGCTCTACCGTCCGCTGGACATCGAGTCGCTGTTGTCGTATTCACGGCCGCCGGTGCTGCCCACCGACGAGACGACGCGCACGCGCTACGCCGCCTTTGGACCGGCACCGCTGATCCTCAACGATTTGCGCGGCCTGCCGGCGACCGATCTGTTGTTCTTCGCGCGCCCCGAGGTCATGACCCGGGTCCTGCGGCTGGCCGATGACGCCGACCAGTACGACATGAAAGCCGAAGTCGCCCCGAACCGCCCGCGTCACCTGATGAACACCTACTGCACGGACATCGGCGTCCACACCGCCGTCATCGACTACATCCGCCCGCGCGACTTCGATATCGTCCGCATCTGAGAGATCGGCAGATGTCGACAGTGGTGCCCTCGCTCGAGTCGTTCAAGGATCTTCACAGGGGTGACCGCTGTTTTCTCGTCGGGAGCGGTCCGTCGCTGGCCAGACACGATTTATCGAAACTTGCCGGCGAACTGGCGTTCACCGTGAACCGCGGTTATCTCGCCGCACGATTCGGACTTCCGAAAACTCCGTATTACCTGATCACGGACCCGCTCACTTACGCGCCCTACGTTGAGGAAGTGCGCCGGGCCGACGTCGGCAGGCGGTTTTACCGGGCCGACGTGTGCGAGGCGCCCGAGTATGCCGAGGCGGTCGACAAAGAACCGGTCGTTCGCGTTCCATTCCATCGCGCGCCCACCATGGACGAAGGCTATTTTTCCGAAGACGCCACGACTGGTCTATTTCGAGGATTTACGGTGCTGCTCGACGCCGCGCAGCTGGCCTTCATGATGGGCTGCAGCGCAGTGTATGTGATCGGCTGCGATCTCGATTATCACCAGGCCGAGACGCATGTCTACGGAACTGGCGCAATCGAACAACAGCGGATCAACGTGATGCCCGTTCCTAAGGTGTTGGCGGCGATGGCAGTGGCGGCCCAGGTCTTCCAGCGTCATGGCCGCATCTTCGCCAACGCCGGCGTCGGCGGCCGCCTCGACGCGATTCCGCGCGTCGATTACACGAAGCTCTTTTGACTCCGGCTCGACTCAGAACGCGCCCGACGCGCTCAGAATCCGAGTCGCCGGCACATTCAGCGCGATGTCGCGGCTGATTTTCGATTCCTTCGAAATCGTTTCCATCGCGAGTTCAATGGCCTGGCGCTCGTGCTTCTTCGGAATCACGATGACGCCGTCCGCATCGGCAAACACCAGGTCGCCCGGCTCGACTCTCTGACCGCCGATCCGTACGGGACACTCCATGTCCTCGACGGTAGCCCGATTACGCACATCGACACAGTAAGTCCCGCGGGCGAACACCGGGAATCCCAGCGCCCGGACATTGTTGGAGTCGCGAGTGGCGCCGTCGATGATGGCGCCGACCGCTCCGGCGCGAATCGCCAGCCGAGCGTTCAGATCACCGAAGTACGCGAAATCGGGCACGCCGTTCTCGACCACGATTACATCATTGGCGACGATGCGCTCGTAGCTTTTCAAGGCGTCGTAGATGCCATGGAAGTCCTCGCCCGGCTCGAGGGCGCGAAGCTTCAGCGTCTTGGCGCGGCCTAAAATGCGCGCGTCGGGTGTGAGCGGTTGCAGCCCGCGCACGGCGCCGTTGACGCCCAACCGATCGAGAATGTCGGCGAGCACCGGACTGGTGAGCTCGGTGCGCAGCGTGCGAAGAATCACCCGCTCCCGCTCGCGCTGCCCCGACGCGATGTATTCCGCAAGCTCGAAGTCGCCGGGGGTGTTGACGTCGATGCTTTCGATCGGCGTCGTCTCGAGAAGGCAAACGCGATTCCCGAAACGGCGGTTGGTGGCCATTGCCGCGTCCCGGCGAACGACGTACAGGCTCATCGCTTCGATGCTGGTGGGTGGAAGCTCGACGCTGTTCGGAATTCGCCCGTAGCCGTAGACCGGCTCGCCCTCGGCCCAGAGATATTGCTTTTCCTTCCGCACCAGCGCGACCGAATCGTAGCGCGCGTCACACGTCAGCAGCTCGATCGCGGTGTCGACGGTTTCCGGCCGCACGAACGGGGCAGTACAAAGCGCCTGGACATAGATGTCCGCGTCGACATGGCGAACTTCGTTCATGAACAAGGCGTGACCGTCGGTGCCGTTGGAGGCGAGAAAGCGGTTGCGCTTCATGATCTTGACCGGCAGGTGCTTCGCCAGGCTGGCGATCTCGTCCGACTCGGTGTCCAGATACACGTCGTCGACGTTGCGGCACTTGAGCAGCCGGTCGAGGGTGTGGACGACCAGCGGGCGCCCGTCGAGCAATTTAGCGTTCTTGTTCTCGATGCGCTCGCTCGATCCCTTTGCCGGCACGAACGCGACGACCCTGGGCTTCAGTGAGTCAGACACGCTTCTCCTCCAACCCGCGCCGCGGTCTCTAACAGCCGTTGATGAATCGCCCGATGCTCGGGGGTCTCTTCGAACGGAACGAAACTGCAGGTCGCGCAGTGCCCCGACTTGCGATCGAATCCGATCAACCCGCGGCGCCATCGCGCCATCGTTTCACCGGCGTATGCCAGAAACAGATCGGCGCCGTTCGACAGATTGGCAATCGCCGCCTCGGCGTGGGCGGGTACATCCGAGCGCAAGTTGCAGCACGGCATGACCGTGCCGTTGAAGTCGATGTAGACGTGGTAGAAGGGCGACAGACAAGGTGAGGTGCGGCGATACGTGAGTTGAATCGGGACGCTCCCGCCGCGGCCGCAGCCGTTCACCTCGAAGTTCCGTGCGTAGATGCGCATCTGGATACCCGCCGCCGTGGCCGTGGCCTCGAGCCACACACCGGGCTCGTCGCGGATGACTGCGGCGGTGAGCTGCAGCTGATCGATCGTCTTCAGCAGCCTGGTCCGCATCCGTTCGTGGTCGTAGCGCTCGTCGTTCCCGAGATACACCTGAACGTTGAGGCTGCGCAGACCGGCATCGGCCAGGTCGCTCAAATAGGCGGCGGTCAGGTAATCGCCATTGGTATTCGTGTGCAGGATCGCATCAGGCAATCGATCCTTCGCCTGTTCGATTCGCCGCAGGATGACGCGATCCGCCAGCGGTTCGTTGTAGCGGCTGTACGAGATCATCTGGCGATAGTCGGCATCGCGAAGCTGGTCGAGGATGCGCAGGTAGAGCGTCTCCGGCATGTACTCCGTCGTCGAATGACGATCGACCACGGAGTTCGGACAGAACCAGCAGCGCCGGTTGCAGTACGAAAACACCTCGACCTCCACCATGCTGACTGATCGGCGAAACAGATCAATCGCCTCGGCGCGATCGGGCCTCGGCCGGAAGTGGTCCTCGACGATGAAGTCGAATGGCGTCAACTCAGAGTCCTTCGTGCGCTCACACCTCGGCACCGTGTCGGGGCACCGACACCGCGCGTCGGCCGCCTGGCCGAGACACGCGAGGCCGGGTCGCCGGTCGGCGGCCGCTTCATCAAAACGCCTGGTATTTCGCGCGTAATCGGGCGGTTCGCGCCCTTGCGGCGGTCAGAGTGCAACGGCAGTGCCACGGACCTGCGTGGCGGCAATCTTGCTGATGAAGAGACGGTATCCAGACTCGATGAAACGGATCGTTCTCACTGGCGATTTTCTTCGTCCGCTTCAGGACAATCCCGAGCAGTCGGAATCGCTTCGCCGAATCCGCTGGTTCGAAGATCTGCTCACGCCACCCTTGTCGGTCGTCACCGATCTGCCGGTCGAGCGCGTGGCCTGCGAGGGCGACCGTCGGCTGAGCGCTTTTTACGCCGATGCCGGCCTGACCCCGTCGCTCGATGCCTGGGGAGAGCTGTTCGCCGGTCCGCTCGAAGACCGCCTGGCGAACCGGATTCTCGACTTGTACCGCGATGCCATCGTCATCAGCATCGAACTGCCGCCCTCGATTTCGCAGTTGCTCCGCGAGGAGGGCGTCCCGCTCATCGACGCCGCGGTGGACCCGCACCGGTTTCTCTACGACATCCCGCTCGCCTGGCGATCGACGATTCCAGCGGTGCGAGAGGCGTTGGAAGCGTTTCGCCTGAGCTCGTTTGAAATCCGCCGGCGAGCCGGTCAGATCAAGGCGAAGTCACGATGGCTGGTCCCGGTGGAGATCCCGCCCCGGACGACGCTGGTGCTCGATCAGGTACCGACGGACTCCGCGATGATCGATCCGGCTCGGAAGCGGCGCGTCAGCTGGAACGACTTCGTCGAGCCGCTCGAGCGCCTGAAGCGCTGCGGCCCGATTCTCTGGCGTCCGCATCCGAACAACCCGCAACCCGACGCCATCGCCAGCCTGCTGGGTGACGCGTTCCAATCGAACGCCAATATGTACCAACTTCTCAGCCACGACCATCTCGTTCGCGTCGCGGCAATTTCCTCGGGCGGCGTCGTCGAGGCCCGCGCCTTCGGCAAGGACGGGATCCATTTCATGGATCGCTATGCCGGCATTCCTCTCGAGGGGTGGCGCGATCCGGTGCCGGTCATCGGCGACTGGGCATCGCCGCATTTCTGGAGCGCGATTCTTGCCCCGCTCGTCGACACCCGACGCCATGTTCCGACGCTTCCGATCGAAAAGGATTTCCTGCGCCGGTCGGTGAACTGGGACTGGGGTTTCGGCTGGATCGATCAGGTCGTCGTCTGGCACTGAGAAATCAAGTAGTGCGAGTGTTCTTCGTCTGCTTCGCGCCTTCGTGATAAGCAGGCGCTGATTTTACAGCTGCCTCCATCGAGAGACGCTCTCTAGGCTCGCCTACACGCGGGTCTGATCACCCTCTGCCAAGGCTAAGCGGTCCATCACAGCGCTTGGCGCGAAGCTGGAAGGTCCGCTCTGCACACCGACACAAATCCACAAAGCACGGCTAGGCCGCGTAGAGTCGCGCTGCCACGCTGTGAGTGGTGGTTCCGCTCACAATCAGATGCCCGAACCAGGAGTTGTAGGCTTCGGTGAACAACTTCGTAGTGCGTGGGAAATTCACGAACTGCAGCCGCAAGTCCTCGAAGTGCCGCGAGAAATCCTCGACGACCAGATGCAATTCGTCGGGGGTCGGCCAGACGTCCGCACAGCCATTCGTGACGGTGGCATCGAAATTGTCGCCGCTCCACGGCATATGAGGCGCCGGCACCGTTGCCGCACTGCGATCGGGGTAGTAGTGCATCTGGATCAACACGACGCCGCCAGGGCGCAGGGCGCGTTTGATTGACGCCAGCAGCCGGTTACGGACGTCGCGGGAGCAGATGTGCTGAAAGCAGAGATACGAATACACAAAGTCGTAGGCGGCCTCGGGCGCGGCGCCGCAGTCGTCGCCGCCCGACCGGAAGAACTGCGAGTCTTTCAGCGCCGGCTCATCGCGCGCAAACGAGAGCATGCGCTCGCTGATGTCGACGCCATCGACGCGGAAGCCCGCTTCCGTCAGCGGTTTCATCAAGCGGCCGACGCCGCAGCCAAAATCAAGAATGCGCAGCTGACGGGGTGGCGTGGAGGCCTGCTTCAGCACGTCGAGAACCTTGCCGCCGCTTCTGGCGACATAGGTTCGCTGGATGACTTCGAGGAGTGCGTGCGCCTGCGTCGGCACGGCCTGCGCCTGTGCGAGGCCGAAGTCGGGGTGAACGAGCACGCGCGCTTCATCAAGGTTCGAGGCGCGTTCGTCGTAATAGTTCCGCTGCATCGCGACGTAGTCGCCTTCCGTCCGTTCCAGTTGTTCGGTTGCGTCGGCCATCGTCATCCTCTGTATGAATGCGTACACGCTCGAGCGAACGGGTTTGCCAGCGTCGTGCTAATCACGCGGCGGCCTGAATCACTGAACCCGCCGCCGGCGTGTGCGCCTCCGGCTTTAGATCGCGGGCAAGACCTGCCGCCAACTCCGATGTCGCGTAGTCGCGGGCAGAGAAGCCCGCCACGAACGTCTGACCCGGTCTCTGCGGATCGCGCTCATAGATGGCGCTCTGTGCGTTGACGCCGTAGACCGGAATCATGCGATCGAGGAGATCGAGCCGCGACAGCTCTTCCTGGATCGACAACCGGGACGTTTCAGAAGCCACCACGATGAAGTCGGCGCGCGCGGACAGCAGACCGTCCGCCGATCGCCACTGGTAACCGTGCCTCGACTCGCCTTTGCACTGGCCGGGCGAGGACAGGAAGCCGCCGATGTCGACGACCCTCGACAACCAGCGATGGGCCTTGATGGCGTTGATGATGTCGAGTCCGACTACCGCGCTGCCGTAGAACCAGATCACCGGACGATCGAGCGCCTCGTCCGACACCCGCACGGTCAGCTGATTGATCACACGCTGGGCGGGAGTGGAAGTCGGCACCGCGTCGGGATCTCGACGCGACATCGCTTCAGCGAGGACGCTTTTCGGCTCGACCAGCGGCGCGGTGGGATGGCGCTGGGCATCCGCGAGCGCCCACTGCGTGCCGGCGGGTTCGAATCCGCGGAGGCTGTCAGCGGTCCGCGGTTCGAGGACCACGGTGGGAGTCAACCCGATGTCGCGGCAATAGCCGATCAGCAGGTCGAGGTCGGGATACGCACCAATGCCGTTGCCGATCAGTTCGACGGCGTCGTGTTCAAAAACATCGACCAGCCGGCGCGCGATCGCCTTCGCCTTCGCCACCGGAACCCAGCCGGCGCCGGTAGGATCGCCAAGCCACAAGGCACCGCGGCGTTCGGCCGCCGCGGCCGGCGATTCGGTGACGTCGAGCCCGAGGGCGCGACGCGACGCCCGCGCCATCACCGTGACGTCGTGGGCTCGTTCCCAGAGCGCACGATTGTTTCGGCTGATGCGGTCGAGGAGGGCACGATCGGTCGCCAGAATCCCGCGCAACTGTTGCTTGATTCTGGCGCGGGAGAAATTCTCGTCCATGAGGATCGAGAAGCCGCATCCGTTGTCCTGCACGTACTCGTGCAGATGCCAGTCCGAGTGGCCCATCGAGATGACCGGCTTGCCGACCGACAGATACTCGGACAGCTTGGTCGAGAGCGAGTGGCGGAACAGCGAAATGTTCCGCTCGCGATAGGTGACGGTGGTCACCAGAAAATCGGCGCGCCGATAAATGTCGGCAAGCTGTTCGCGGCTGACCTGCCCTTTGTAGAAGACCGCATGCGGCACGGACACCGCGTTGGCATCCGGCGCAAATTCCCACGGCGTGTAGATATGCAACTGCACGCGCGTCCCTTCGGCATTCAATTCAGCGACGGCGCTGGCCAGCACCTTGAGCGTTTCGCCCTGAAGATGGCGGTTCATCGCACCGGCGTAGGTGATGATCGGGATGCGGTTGCGCTGCGAACGTTCCGGCTTGACGGCGTGTTCCATCAAGTCGGAACAGCAGTTGTTTGCCGGGATGTGGCGATGGCCGGTGATGTCCGTGAGCTTCGCCGCCAGGCGCGGTGAATTCGACGTGCTGACGAGCGACCGCGCGGCCGCGCGTGTGAGTTGCTCGCGGATGCGTCGCCCCCACAGAGCGCCCCAGCGGCCCGCCTGCTCGCGCTCGACCGTCATCCAGTCGTCCATGTGCAGGATGACCATCGGCACGCCGTAGTGCTCGGCAGCCAGGACGGCCAGACGCAAGTAGCGATACGAGAGGCCGGCGAAGTAGACCACCTCGGGCTCGAACCCGCGGCGCGCCACCTGTTGTTCGACGAACGTGAAGTCGTTGCGAATGAACTGTTCGGTGAACCGTCGATGCAGCCACGCCGTGGTCCACTGTCCGGTCAGCCGATTCAACAGATGAAACAACCTCGGTGTTCTCCAGTTGCCCAGATAGGTAAAGCGGTCGGCGTATTCCGCGACTGGCGTGATGTTGCGGTATTCGTAGAAACCGAGCAGGTTCTCGGCGGGCAGTCCTTTGAGGACCGCGTAGGCGACGATGCCGCCGCCTTGGATCGCGCTGAGCGCATTTTCCGCGAAATACAGAACTTTTTTGGGATTCACCATCGTTCGTTCCCTCCGCCCCTGGTCCCTGGTCCTTACGCCACCGCCTCGACCGGGAGCCGTAGCTGCAGCGGGTGGCCTTTCGGCAGCGCCCAGTCGTACTCCTGCGCCTCGACCACCTTCAGCTGATCCTGGGCGTAATGGCACGGGTGGGTGATCGCAGGCCCCGACTGGCTGATGGCCTCGGTGAATCCAAAGAGCTCTGCGTAGTCGCGATGGAAGCCGTCGCAAATGCCACGGAGGGAGCACTGCGAGCACTCCTCACCCTTCGCATACGGATGCATCGACTTCGGCATGATGACGCGGAATTCTTTGTAGGCCCGTTCGAGCACCGAGGACTCCGGCATCGGCCCGAGCTCGGGCAGGTATTGAACGTATTCGTACCCAGTGCGGCCGGCGAACTTCAGAATCGGATGTTCCTCACCGTCGGCGGCGATCGGCGCCTTGCCGAGCTGCCCGAAGACCTCGATGGTGTACGCTGCGAGCCCCTGCCCGTTGAGAACGTCCGTGATGACCGCTCGCGAGCTCTCCGAGGTGTTCAACACGACATGGGTCGGGCTGGCCGACAGCGTCTCCGGTGTCCGCCACGGCAAGCCGTTGAGCGTTTCGGCAGTGCGGAACTGCGCCGACGAGATGTAGGCGTCGAACGTGATGTTCGACTCCAGCGACGGACGTGATTTCACGGCTTCGCGGATCGCGTTGCCGACCGTCACGCTGCCGTACAGGCTCACCGACAACGGACCGCTGCGTTTGACGCGGTCCTCGAGCACGTCGAGGGTCGCCAGCACCGACGACCCCCAGCGCTGTTCGACCGGCAGCTGTTCGAGTTCCTTCTTGAAGAAATTGAGGCGCAGCGCTTCGATGTGGCGGAAGAAATCGATCGGCTCACTGAGCGGGGCCAGCGTCTGACGCTGCGGCTCGGCCCCCGACCACGCTTCGCCGGCGCTCTCCCATTCGTGGAGGTCGTAGACGATCTGCTGAAAGTTCTGCACGAACTTCCGGTACCGGTCGGGGAACAGGCAGAACGGCAGATAGCGGACGTTCACTTCGATGCCATTGGCGTCGAGCACGTCGATCGCCGGAATCAGATAGTCGACGACATCGGTGTACTTGGGCACGTTCTCGGCGCTGCGCTTGCCGCCGCAGGCCTGATCGATAAACGGATTGAAAGCGATGAAATTGACGGCGCGGGCGCCCTTGGCGACAGCGAGCTTGGCGACGCCGAGGAGGTCAGGCAGCGCGTCGGTGCATA
>Ga0068859_100005435_pt1 | contig 12956 bp, 9 predicted proteins | sample KBSSwiS22_FD_66585 | JGI IMG/M metagenome (GOLD analysis project Ga0068859, IMG submission 66585) | Switchgrass rhizosphere microbial communities from Kellogg Biological Station, Michigan, USA - KBS Switchgrass S2-2 | ecosystem: Host-associated > Plants > Roots > Rhizosphere > Soil ... | reverse complement strand
GGATCGTGATCGAGCACGTGGGCCCGGACTCCAGCCTGTACGTGGATCGCGTGGACCTCGTCGACGAGGCCGCCCATACCCAGACCCGGCTGCCCCTCGAGGCAGTCGAGCTCACGCCGGCCTCCACCGCGCCGCCGGGGCCGCGCGACCTGGCCCTGGCCGTCCCGCCCCTCCCGTGCACCGCGGTCCGGATCGTCACCGCACTTCACGATTCCACCGCGATCCATCAGGGCCAGGCGGTGGGCCGCGTCTCGGTGCGGACCGAGGACGGCCCGCCCATCGTGGCCGTGCTCCGGGCCGGACAGGAGACGAGCGAGTGGGCCTGGGACCGGCCCGACGTGCGCCCGCGCGTGAGGCACGAGCGCGCGCCCGTGGCGGAGAGCTTCGCCGTGGCCGGGCAATCCTGGGAAGGCCACCGGTACGCGGCGCGCGTGCCGCTCGACGCCCGCCGCCGTGTGGTGGAGGTGAAGGTCGAGACGCTGGCGCCGGTGGCCAGCCTCGAGGTGGGGAGGATCGAGTTCGAGGACGGCGACGCCCGCTCCTGGTCCCTGCCCGCGGCCGGGATCCCGTCCGTCCTCACGCCCGAGGAGACCCGGCCGAGCGCGCAGCTCGAGACGCCGTCCACTCCCGCCACGGACGTGGTCGTGGCCTCACGCCTGTCGCGGTCGCTGGAGGTGCGACAGGGACAGGCCGTGGCCGTGCTTCGGGCCTGGACCACCGGCGGCGAGGTGATCGAGAAGGCGCTGCGCGCCGGCGAAGACACCAGCGAATGGCGGGCCGGGCGGCCCGACGTGGAGGGTCTCCTGCGCCACGGCGAGGCGCCCGGCGCGTTCTCCGCCGCGGCCGGCATGGAGCCGGGGACGTGGTACCTCGGGCGTATGCCGCTCGGCGGCCGCCGGCGCCTGCGCAGCCTTTCCATCGAGGCCGTCGACCCGGTGGCCGTCCTCTCCGTGGCGCGCGTCTCGCTGCACGATGCGGTCACGGGCACGTCCAGTCCCATCTCGGGAATGCGTACGCTGCTCGCGGAGCGGCCGGGCTGGCGGAGGCTCTGCGCCACGGAGGGCAGCACGATCTACGAGAACACGGCGGCGCTGCCCCGCGCGTGGCTCGTCCGGCGCGTGCTGCCCCTGGCGGAGGCCGATGCTTTCGCCGCAGTCCGCGGCGGCCGCCTGCCCGACGGAACGGCCTTCGATCCCCGGCGCGTCGCCCTCGTCGAGGAAGGTCGAGAGGTCGATTACGGACCGCTCGATCCGCAGGCGCGCGTCGAGATCATCGCCCGCGGGCCCACCGGCCTGGGCGCGGTCACGCGGAGCGGCACGCCGGCGTTCCTGGTGGTCGCCGACGCCGCTTATCCCGGGTGGCGGGCTTACGTCGACGGGAGGGCCGCGCCCATCGTGCGCGCGGACCACGTCCTGCGCGGCCTGCCGCTCCCGGCCGGCGAGCATCACGTCGAGCTCGAGTATCGGCCGCGATCGTTCCTCGTCGGCGTCGCCGTGTCCGCGGCGGCGCTCGTGGCGCTGGCCCTCGTGGGCCGCGCCGCTCCGCGGCGCGCCTGGCCCCCGCTGGGAGCAGTGGCGTTGCTGCCCATGGTGTGGCTGGCGGTGGCGGCGCGCCGTCCCGCCGCCTTGCCCGCCGGGCCGGTGGACATGCCGGCGATACGGGAAGGTGCGGCGGCCTTCGGCCCCGGGTGGTGGCCGGCGGAGGCGTGGGCCATGGGCGAGGCGGGACGGTGGACCGCGGAGGAGGCGGTCCTCCGCTTGCGCCGGGCGGGTGGAGAGGCCGGCCTTGCGTTGGACATGACGTTGGACAGCCCGTCGGACGAGACCGCGGTCCGGCTCGAGGCCGGCGGGCGGACGCTGGCGACGATACGCGGGCCCAACGGACGCCGCCGGGACGTGGTGGACATCAGCGGCGTCCCGGGCCGCGAGGTCGAGCTGCGGATCGTGGCGGAGCGTCCCTTCGCTTCGACGGTGCGCCCCGTCGGCCGCATGCAGGGCGTTTTCGTCCATTCGGCGGAGCTCCTGGAGGCACCGATCCGCGCCGAGGTGGACCTCTTCACCGCCGCGGATTCCGCGCCGGAGCTCGCGTCCGGTTGGTGGGGGACCGAGAGCCGGGCCGGAGGGCCGGGCGGGCGATGGACGTCGGGGCAGGCCGCGCTGCGTCTCCAGCGCCGCGCTGACGAGGACGGCCTCGTGGTGGACCTGAGCCTCGACCATCCCGAGGGCATCACCACCGGGCGCATCGAGGTGGAGGGCGGTCCTACCCAGCTCCTGCGCGCCCCCAACGGCCGCCACACCCTGTCCCTCGCCATCGGGGGCGCCGGGGCACGGACGGTGACCGTTCGCTTCGTCGCGGATCGCCCCTTCGTCCCACGGGCGTATGATCCGTCTTCCGGAGACGGCCGCGCGCTGGGGATGTTCGTCCACTCGGCCCGCCTCGTCCCCTTCTCGCGATGCCCATGAAAGAGACGTTCCGGCTGAGCCGCAACGAGGCGCTGGTCGGCGCCTCGTGCCTCCTCCTGCTCGCGGTGGGTGTCGTCCGCCTCGCCGTGCCCGACCGCTCCCGGATGCGCGCCCTGTCCCTGCAGGGGTTCGACATCCCCAGCGAGCACGTCGAGCAGGGGCAGACGCTGGAGCGCGAACGCGTATGGGAGCCCCCGGACGACGTGTACGTCGTGGGGTGGAACCCCTGGGTCGGCGCCGCGACCTCCGGAGGGGAGCTCACGCTCCTCGCCGGCGGGGTGCGGCTGTTCTACTTCGTGCAGCGGGAAGGCGCCGCCAACACCCATACGGTGTATCCGGGGGGCACCGGCTACCTGCTGCGCAAGGGGGAGCGGCTCACGCTGCGGTATCGCCTGAGCAACCTGGGGCCCGCGGGCGAGACGAAGGGGGCCGGGGCCCTCGTCTACTTCGTGCCCGTGCAGGGGAACTGACCGGCGTGATCGGTTGACACGCGATCGGCCCCGACGCTAGCCTGCGGGCGCGATGGGCGCGCCGCGCGCGGGAAGCCTGGCCCTCCCGGCCCTGGTCTTCCTGCTTCCGTTCGAGCCGAGGCGGCCCGTCTTGCCGCTGCTTGGCTTCCAGCTCACGGTGCTGGAGGCCGCGGCGGGCGTGATGGGCGTGGCCCTTCTATGGTCCGTCCGCCGGCGCGTGCCGTCGCTGCTGCGGCGGCCGCCGCTGCCGCTGGCCTTCCTCGGGTTGTACGCCGCAGCCCACGTCCTGTCGGCTGCCTTCGCCCCCGCCCACCGCGACCTGGCCGCGAGGTTCGCGCTGCGGATGCTGGTGATGGCGGGCCTGGCGGTGGCCGTGGCCGCGGCCCCTCCGGAGACCGGCCGCCGCGCGGTCGTGGCGCTGGTCGCCTCGGCGGTGGCGGTGGCGGTGCTGGCCGTGGCGGAGGGCGGCGGATGGCAGGCCATCGACCCGTTCCTGTCCCACTTTCGCGAGATGCCGTTCAACATCGGCGGCTCGCGCCGCGCCACGGCCACGACGGAGTATCCCAACCTGGCGGCGGCCTTCGTGATGGCGGGGATGCTCGCCGCGTGCGGCCTGGCCACGGCCTGGCGGCGGCCGCTGCCCGCGCTGCTGCCGCTCGCTGCGCTTTTTTCGGCGGCTCTGCTGTGGACGTACTCCCGCGGCGCCCTGGCGGCCACCGCGCTCGGCCTGGCGGCGCTGGCGGCGGCGTGCTGGATGCGGCGGCGTGTGGCGGCACCCGCCGTCGCCGGCCTGGCCGTCCTGCTCGCGGCCTCCGCGGCCTTCGCGTGGTCGGGCGAGGTCTACCGCCTTCGCCTCGAGGCCGAGGGCGCCGGATCCTGGTACGGCGCCGCCTACGAGCCGGCGGAGAAGTCGCTGACGCTCCGCCCCGGCGAGACGCGCACCACCGGCGTGCGGGTGACCAACACTGGACGGCTGACGTGGGGCGCCGACCGGCTCTTCCACCTGGCCTATCACTGGTACGACACCGCCGGGCGCAAGGTGGAGGACGGCCGGCGCACGCGGCTGCCGCACGACGTCGGCCCCGGAGAGACCGTGACGCTGAGCGCTGAGGTGCAGGCCCCGGCCGCCGCGGGGAGCTATCGGCTGGGCTGGGACATGGTCCAGGAGCGCGTGTCCTGGTTCAGCGACCGCGACGTCGCGCCGGCGATGGTCCCCGCGCGTGTCGCGGAGGCGCCCGCCACCGCGGCGCTGGCCGCGCCGGCCCCGGCCGCGCCCGCCGCGCCGCCGCCCATCTGGCAGCCGGGCCGCGCGGAGCTGTGGCGGCTGGCCGTCGTCCTCTGGCGCCGCCGGCCGCTGACCGGCGTCGGGTCCGACAACTTCCGTTGGCTCTACGGAGAGGCGGCCGGTCGGCCCTCGTGGGACACGCGCGTGTTCGCCAACAACGCGCTGCTCGAGGCGGCGGCCACGACCGGCCTTGTGGGCCTGGTCGCGCTGGCCGGCACGCTCGCCGCGACCCTGTGGTGCGCCTGGCGGGCCCTCGGCCGGCCCGATGTCACGGGCGTCGCGGCCGCGCTCTTCGCGCTCACCGTCGGCCTCGCCGCCCACGGGGTCGTGGACTACGTGCTGGCGTTCACCGGCCATTACATCCTGTTCGCCTTCGTGGTCGGCTCCGTCGCGGGCCTGTCGCGCACGGAGGTCCCCGCGTGATCGTCGGGTTCGACGCCACGACCCTCACCGGCCGGATCAGCGGCGTCGGCTATTACACCGCGCGCCTCATGGAGAGCCTGGCCAACGGCGCGGGCGAGGGGATCGTGCGCCGGCTGGTAGTGCTTTCGAACCGTCCCGTACGGGTCGAAGAGACCGAGCGGGTCCAGGTGTACGTGCGCCGCCGCTTCGCCGTGCGCTCGATATGGATGCAGCTGGTCTTGCCGGGAATCCTGCGCGAGGTGAAGCCGGACCTCGTCCATTTCACGAACTACCTGGCGCCGCTCGCGGGCCGCGTGCCCTACCTCGTCTCCTTCCACGACATGACCCTCTCGCTGCTGCCCCGGTTCCATACCTTCAAGAAGAGGGTCCTCACCCAGAGCCTCATCCCCGCGGTGGCCCGGGGCGCCCGGATGATCCTCACCCCTTCGGAGTCCACCCGCCGCGACGTGGTGCGGCTCCTCCGCGTGGACCCCGGGCGCGTGCGCGTGATCCCCTACGCGGCCGCGCCCTCCTTCCGGCCCGTCCCCTTCGCGCCCGACCGGCTGGAGGCGGCCCACGGTGTGCGGCAGCCGTACTTCCTCTACGTGGGCACGCTCGAGCCGCGCAAGAACCTGGGCCGCGCGCTGCGCGCGTTCGCCTCGGTGGCGGAAAGGCTCGGCGACTGCCGGTTCGTGATCGTGGGCCAGCGCGGTTGGAGGTACGACGAGGTCCTGCGCGAGGCCGCCCGGCCCGCGCTGCGCGGCCGTGTCGACCTGCTGGGCTACGTCCCCGAGAACGATCTGCCCGACCTCTACGCCCATGCGCTGGCCCTGGTCTACCCGAGCCTGTACGAGGGCTTCGGCCTGCCCGTGGTGGAGAGCATGGCCTGCGGCACGCCGGTCCTGACGTCCCGCTCGTCGTCGCTGGCGGAGATCGGAGGAGAAGGCGCGGCGCTTCTGGCGGATCCCTCGGACGAGAAGGCCCTGGCCGACGGCCTGGTCGCCCTGGCCACGGACGAGGCGCTGCGCACGAGGCTGCGCGCCCGCGGCCTGGAGCGGGCCCGCGACTTCTCGTGGGAGCGCACCGGCCGAGAGACCGCGGCCGTGTATCAAGAGGTCTACGACGAGGTGCGTCGCCGCCCTTGAGCCGCCGCCTCTGCGTGGGCGCGCTGTCGGCGCTGCTTCTTGTCTTGCCCTTCGAGGCCCGGCGCCCCACGCTGCCGGTCTTCGGCCTGGAGATGACGGTCCTGGAGGTCGTGGCCGCGGTGGCCACGGCGGCGCTGCTCTTCCTCGGACGCGAGCGGCTGGGCCCGATCCTCCGCCGCCCGCCGCTACCCCTGGCGCTCCTCGCATCGTACGTAGCCGCGAGCGCCCTGTCCGCGGCGACCGCGCCCATGAACCGCGTCCTGGCCGCGAAGTTCGTCCTGCGCATGGCGGCCTCGGCGGTCCTGGCCCTGGCGGTGGCGGCTGCGCCGCGCGACGCCGCCCGGCGCGGCCTCACCGCCCTCGCTGCCGCGTGCGCGATCGTGGCGGCACTGGCCATCCTCGAGGGAGCCGGCGTCTTCGCGTTGGATCCGTTCCTGGACCGGTTTCGCGCCGGTGCCTATTGGATCGGGACGTCGCGGCGGGCCACCGCCGGCTCGGAGAACCCCAACCTGGCGGCGGCGATGCTTCTCTATGGACTGGTGCCGGCGGTCGGCGCGGCCGCGCTCCAACGCGCGCCCGGCCGCCTGGCGGTGCCCCTCACGGCCTTGTTCGGCCTCGGCCTCCTCTTCACCTATTCTCGCGGCGGCCTGGCCGCGCTCACCGTGGCCCTCGTGGTCCTGGGGCTCGCGCTCCACTTCCGCGCCCGCGCCGGCGCGCGCGCGCCCGTCCTGTCCGTGCTGGCGCTGGTCGCCGTGACCATCGCCTTCGGCGTGGCGAAGGGACCGCGCGGGTCGCGCCTCTACGCGGGGGGCGGCGCGCCGTCCCATGCCGTGACCTACGCGCCCGGCGAGGCCTTCCTGTCGCTGGCCCCGCGCGAGGTGCGCCAGGTCCAGCTCACGCTCACCAACACCGGGACCGCGGCCTGGAGCGTCGCGTCCCTGGGCTGCACTTGGCGAAGGGCCGAAGGCACGCTGGCCACGGACTGGCAGGCCACGTCCGTCTGCCCCGCGACGCGGGTCCCGCGCGCGGCGCCGGCCGAGACCGTGAACGTGCGGGCGGAGATCCGCGCGCCCGCCGCCGAGGGGCATTACCTCCTGGTATGGGACCTCTCGGCCGACGGCTGGGCGCTGAGCAGCCGCGGCGTGGCCCCGGCCACCGTGCCGTCGGTGGTGAGCCGCGACCCGGCCTCCGCGCGGCCGTTCTCGTACTCCGCCCCGCCCGAGACCTGGCGCCGCGGCCGGGCCGAGCTGTGGCGGGCGGCGGTGGCCATGTGGCGTGAGCATCCGCTCACGGGGATCGGCCCCGACAACTTCCGCTGGGCGCACGCCGCCAACGCGAGTGGACCGTCGGGCGACACGCACGAGACGCTGATCCCCGCCAACAACCTCTTCCTGGAGGCGGCGGCCACCACGGGCACCCTCGGCCTGCTGGCCCTCGTGGGCACGCTCTCCGCCACCGCCCGCGCAGCCTGGCGCTCGCTACAGGCCGCGCCGCCCGGGACCGCGGACGCGGTGTGGGCGGCGGTGCTCCTCGCCCTGACCGTCGGCGTGGCCGTCCACGGCACGGTGGACACCCTCCTGGGTTTCACCGCCCACTACCTCTTCCTGGGGCTGGTGGTGGGAGCGGCATCGGCCCCGGACCGGCCGCGGAATATTTCCCTACCCGGGCCAGGTGACTCGGCGTCAGCGTGCTAGCCTGATTTCAAGCCCTACACCACCCAAGGACATGGGGCCCGCGCTCGGCGCGGGGTCTCGGAACTGTGCTTGAGGTGCACGATGCGTCAAGGGTCAAGGATCGGGTCGTTCCTGCTCGCCGCCGCTGCCGCCGCCGCAATCGTCAGCTGTTCGAACGACGACACCACGTCGCCCTCTTCCACTCCCTCCGCCTCGCCGCCGCCGACGGTCCTCGGCAGCACGCCGTCTTGGTTCCAGGGCGACGAGGTCACCCTTGACTACACGAAGCAGTTCGAGTGCAAGACGCCGCCGAGCGCGGCGTCCTCGTCGGGCTGCGAGATGGGGGACGAGCCCCAGACGGAGCCGCAGAAGGACACCGCGATCCCCGTTCTCTACGTGATGACGCCGCTGGGGTTCACGCCGGACCCGGGGACGCTGCATTGCCCCGAGGTCGGCAACTGCGTCGCGCATCCGCCCACCATCGACCTCTCCCGCGTGTTCGGCGCGGGCACGGCCAACGCCCCGCTCCCGGCCCACAGCCACATCATCATCGACATCGATTCCCACAAGGACGGGCCGTGGGAGGTCGAGGTCATCGGCGTCAAGGACCCGGCCACCTGGGACCGCATCGTCGCCACCAAGAGCCTGGAGGAGGTGCGCGAGTTGCAGTTCGAGGACCCGGACGAGGTTCACATCACCGACGACATCTCGACCAACCTGTTCCTCTTCTTCAGGGTCCGGTAGGGGACGGCGCGTGCGTCCGCGGCCTGCCGGACCGGTCCTGCTGATCGCCCTGGGCGGCCTCGCCGTCGCGGCGGGGGCATGGCTGCCCTGGATGTACTACTTCGCCGGACTCGTCCCGCTGCGCGGCACCATCGGCCTGAACGGCCGCGTGCTCATGGCCATCGGCGGCTCATGCGTCGTCGTGGCCGCGCTGCTGGGCGGCGGCGTCCGGCTGGGCCCGCATCGACTGCGGCAGGGGATGGCGGCGGCGCTGGGTCTCGGGATCACCGGCGCCGCCGTCTGGCTGTTGCTCGGAGTGCGGCAGCTGCTCCAGGGGGAGGGCGCGATGGCGATGCTGGCCATGCGCGCGGGGCCGGGCCTCTTCGTGGTGGGGCTCGGCGGCGTGCTGCTCCTTCTCACCGCGTGCATCCCCGAGACGTATTGGGCCTATCCCTCCTCTTCGCGGTGGGGCACGCCCGCCTTCTCGGAGCCCGAAAGGACGGACGACATACGGGCCAGCAGCGTCGGGAGCGGGAAGGGGCCCTCCATCTCGTCCAGGCCCTCGCGCGTGGCCACCTCCACGCCCGGGAGAGGAGGGAGCACCACGTAGCCGTCCTCGCGCAGGGTCTTGATGTTGCGGCGCGCGGCCGGATGGCCCCACATGAGGGCGTTGGCCACCGGCACGAAGATGACCGGGGCCGGGGTGGCGAGGATGAGTGCGGGGATCAGCTCGTCCGCCACCCCGTGCGCCACCTTGGCCACCACGTTGACGGTGGCGGGATAGACGAGCACCAGGTCCACGCCGCGGCCCAGCTCGATGTGGGGAACGAAGACGTCGGGGCCGGTGTCGTCCATCTCCACGAAGACCGTGTGGCGGCTGGCCGCCTCCACGGCCGCCTTCGACACCAGCCCGGCCGCCGCGCGCGAGAGCACGACCTGGACGTCGTCGGCGAAGTGGCGCAGCAGCGAGAGCACGAAGCCGGGCAGCGCGTAACACTGGTAGCCGCCCGTGGCGCAGAGCAGGAGTCGACGGGCGCGGCGGCCTTTGGCCTGGCTGTTCGAGGCGTTCATGCGATCGCTGCCCCCAACTCGCGAGTCCACAGGCCCAGCGCGTAGAGCCGCCACGCGGCCTGACGATCCCGGGCGCGCCGCGGGTCGAACCCGTCGAGGAACGACGTCAGCCGCCGGCGGTCGAAGCAGGGGTGGCTCATGAACGCGTCGTCTCCCACGACCTCCCTCATCCGCGGCCAGAGATCCGTGATCAAGGGGCCGTCCGGCACCGCGAAGCCCAGCCGCTCCGGCCGTTCCGTGACCGATGCCGGGAGGAGCGACCGCGCCAGATCGCGCAGGATCCGTTTCCGCTGGCTGCCGTCCACCTTGTAATCGTCCGGCAGCGAGAAAGCAAACTCCACCAGCTTGCGGTCGAAGTAGGGGACGCGCGCCTCCACCGAGTGGGCCATGGCGTTCTTGTCCGCGTAGTCCAGGACCACCTTCACGTTGCCCCAGCGCACGTCGTAGTGCAGGCGCCGGTTGACGAGCGAGGCGTCCCGCCCGCGGTCGTGCAGCGCCTCCGCCATCTCCGCCGAAGCCGCCGGCGCGCCGTAGTCCGGCGATACCACGCCGTCCTGGCCCGCCAGGCGGCGGAGCGCGGGGCGGACGACGAGGTCCGCCGCTATGTCGAGCGCGCCCACGGAGTGCGTGCGCTCCAGGGCCCGCAGCTCGCGCAGGAAGTCCCCGAGCCGGCCTTTGCGCAGACGGTCGACGAGCAGCGCGCGCTGGTGGTACGCATACCCGGCCAGGATCTCGTCCGCGCCCTGGCCGTCCAGGACGACGGTGGCGCCGTGCTCGCGGCAGAGCTCGAAGACGCGGTACTGGGCCAGGGCCGCCAGCGAGAGCGGCGGCTCCTCCAGGGTGCTCACGACGGTCGGGGCGTGCGCGGCCACCCAGCCCGCGTCGAAGGACGTCCGATGGCTGGGCAGCGGGTAGCGGTCGAGGACGGCGTCGACGTGGCGCAGCTCGTCGAGCTCCGGCGGCGCGCCGGGGAACCCGAAGGAGAAGGTGGGGAGCGGCCGGCCGCGCGCGGCCGTGATCCCGCTCTGCAGGCCGACCAGCGTCGAGGAGTCGAGGCCGCCGGAGAGCAGGCTGCCCACCGTCACGTCCGCCACGTCGTGCGCGGCGACGGCCTCGCCGAGCAGCGAGCGGAAGCGTGACAGCGCCGCGCCGTAGGCCTCCGGCCCGCGGCGGGGATCGCGGCAGTAGTGATCGGAGAGGTCCCAGTAGCGCCGGAAGACGGGCGTCTCCACGGTCCCGCCGTCGAGCGGCACCTCGAACCAGGTCGCGGGCGGGACGGCCCGGATTCCTTCGAAGAAGGTCTCTTCGAGGCACGGCAGGCGGAGCCCGCGCAGATAGCGGGCAACGAGGGCGCGGTTGGCGCGGGGCGCGTCGCCGCCCGCGGCCAGGATCTGCCGGATCTCCGACGCCAGGAGCAGGCGCGGTCCTCGCGCCGCCCAGTAGAGCGGCTTGATGCCGAAGCGGTCGCGCGACCCCACGAGGCGGCGACGGCGCAGGTCGACGACGACCATGGCCCACATGCCCTCGAGCCGGTCCAGGCAGCCCTCACCCCAGGCCTCGAAGGCCGCCAGCGCCACCTCGGTGTCGCCGGTGGAGCGAAACACGCGGCCTCCGGCCTCGAGCTCGCGCCGCAGCTCGCGGAAGTTGTAGATCTCGCCGTTGAATACGATCCACAGCGCGCCGTCGGGGGAGGACATGGGCTGGGCCGCCGCCTCGCTCAGGTCCAGGATCTTCAGGCGGCGGAAGGCCAGTCCCACGCGCATCCCGGTGGTCGGGGCCGCGGCGTCCGCGGAACGCGCCCGGTGCGCGCGTCCTTCCCGATCCACGACGAGGAAGCCCTCGCCGTCCGGCCCGCGGTGGCGTATGGGCGCGTGCATGCGCAGGAGCGATTCCGGCCCGTCCGGCGCGGCCGAGCGGTCCAGGAGGACGCTGATCCCGCACATGCGGTTCATCCTAATGCTAGACTCGAAAACCCGATGAAGCCGGAGCTTCCCGCTTCGCTCTGGCCGCTCGTTCACCGGGCCGCGGCGGGCGAAGCGTGGCCGCCCTCCTCCGGGGCCGCGGCCGATCTCCTCGTCGCCCAGGCCGCGCGCCAGGGCCTCTTGCCGCTCCTCTTCGAGGCGCAGGGCGAGATGCCGGCGGTCGTGAAGGAAGCCCTGGAGCGCCAGCGGGGCGTGACGCGCGTCCACGCGGCCCGGACGGCGCGCCTGCGCGACACCGTCGGCCGGCTGTGCCGCCTCCTCGCCGACGAGCCGGTCATCCTGTTGAAGGGCGCCGACTACATGCGCCGGCTGTACCCGCGGCCGGAGCTGCGCCCGATGGACGACGTGGACGTCCTCGTCCCGCGCGCGCGGATCGACGAGGTCTGCCGGCGCCTGGAGGCCGCCGGCCTGCGGGCGGAATTCCCCGCGGGCCCCGTCTCGAGGCTGCCCTCCTACCACGAGCGCGTCTTCGACTGGGACGGGGTGATCGTCGAGGTGCACCACAGCTTCATCCAACGCGCGCGCCATCGCATCGACTACGACGCGGTGTGGCAGCGGCGCGTGCCCATCGATGCCGAGGGCGGCGGCGCCGCGCGACTCGGCGATGCGGACGGCCTGGCCTACCATGCCCTGGCGCTGAGCGTCGACGCCTTTGCCGTCCCGCTCGTCCGCTACGTCGACCTGTGGCTGATGGTGCGCGCGGCTCCGGAGTCCCTGGCTCCGGCCGCGGGGCGGGCCCGCGAGTGGCAGTCGGTCCACGCCTTCTACGGCGCGTTCCGCCAGGCCTTCGTCTTCTTCCCGGAGCTGCGCACCGCGGAGCGGGCGGCCGTCGTGGACGGCCTGCTGCGCGCGCCGGCGAGGGCGTTCGTGGACCGCTTCGTATTGCCGCGTCCGCGCGAGCACGGCCGGGAGCGGGTCGGCCGCGGCCTGCGCCTCTGGCGGAAGTTCTGGCTCATGGACAACCTCCGCCGGCGGGCGGGCCTCGCCCTCTATCATGTCTACGCGATGGCCGCGGCACGCCGCACCTGATGCGCATCGTCCTGTACGGCTCGGGCAGCCCGGCCGCGATCGCCGCCCTCGAAGCGCTGACGGCGGTGGCCGACGTCGTCGCGGTGGTGGTGCCCGCTGCTCGGCCGATCCGTGGGCTTCGCTCGGCCCTGCGCGGCTGGTCAAGCCGCCGGGCGCGCCGCGGTCTCGCGCGCGCGGCGCGGCGGCTGCGCGTTCCTGTCCTCCGCGCCGGCCGGGCGACTGACGCACACCTCGAGGCCGAGCTGGCCCGCCTGGGGCCCGACCTCGTCTGCGTGGCCACGTTCCCCTACCTGTTGCCGGCCTCCGTCCTGGCCATCCCTCGTCTGGGCGCGCTCGGCTTGCACCCGTCGCTACTGCCGCGGCACCGGGGGCCGGATCCGCTGTTCTGGACGATCCACGACGGCGACGCGGAGGCCGGGGTCACGGTTTTCTGGATGACCGCGGGCGAGGACAGCGGCGACGTCGTCTTCCAGGAGGCGATCGCGCTCGAGCGGGGCACTCCCGGGCCCGACCTCTATGCGGAGATCGTGCGGCGGGGATCCGCCCTGCTGGCGCGCGCGGTCGTGGCCGTGGCCGCGGGCGAGGCGCCGCGCGTGGCCCAGGACCCGGCCCGCGCGACGCGCGAGCCCGCCCCGGACCGCGCCGCCTGGCGCATCGACTTCGACGCGTGGGGAGCGGAGCGGGTGTGGCACTTCCTGCGCGGCGTGGCGGCGC
>Ga0068859_100005433_pt1 | contig 12958 bp, 13 predicted proteins | sample KBSSwiS22_FD_66585 | JGI IMG/M metagenome (GOLD analysis project Ga0068859, IMG submission 66585) | Switchgrass rhizosphere microbial communities from Kellogg Biological Station, Michigan, USA - KBS Switchgrass S2-2 | ecosystem: Host-associated > Plants > Roots > Rhizosphere > Soil ... | reverse complement strand
GAGGCCCCTTCGGGGAATTCCCGGTGGAGCTGCTCCTGGAACGATTCCGCCCCGGACAGCTCGTCGAGCGAGCGCCAGTAGTTCCCGCTCATCGGTGACACCCGGAGCAGTTGGTGGGCGGGTTGACCGGCCGCTCCTTGGCGAGGGCGGCGTGAAGCGCTGCGGCGTCTTTCGGCGCCGTCCACTTCATGTTGGTGACCTCGGAGACCGGGCGGCGGTTGGGCTCGGGGTTCCTATGGCAGTCGAGACACCAGCTCATCGATAGCGGCTGCATCTGGGTCACGACCTCCATCGTGTCGATCCGGCCGTGACAGGTGACGCAGCCGATCCCCGCCGCGACGTGCGCGCGGTGGGTGAAGTAGGCGTAGTCGGGGAGCTTGTGCACGCGCACCCACCGCATCGGGTGCCCGGTGGACGCGCTGTCGCGGATCGGCGCCAGCGCCTCGCTGTCGCGCTTGACCAGCTTGTGGCAGTTCATGCACGCCTGCGTCGGCGGGATGTTGGCGACGGCGCTGGTTTCGACCGACGCGTGGCAGTAACGGCAGTCGAGCCCCAGATCGCCGGCGTGGAGCTTGTGGCTATAGGGGACGGGCTGGACCGGCTGATAGCCGACGTCGGTGAACTTGGGCGAGCCGTAGTACCAAATCCCGGCGGTCGCGGCGACCGGAAGGATGAGGCCCGCGATGGCGGCGAACAGCGGAAGCTTGTTCAACCAGCGTGGAAAAAGTTGAGGCAAGCGCGATTATCCTCGCTGGTCGCGGTCAAGATCCGTGGTCATCGCCGGGCGCCGGAGTTTATGCGGCCCGGCCAAGGAGGGTCAAGACTCAAAAACGCCGGAGGGCCCCTCCGGAAAGCGCGAATCGGCCATGTATAATCCGCCGCCATGCCAGCCCTCTCCACCGTGTTCAAGAAGCTCGAGTCCAACCGCGACTTGTGCTTCGACTTGCTGCGCATCTACTTAGGCATCGGCCTGTTCGTCAAAGGGATCCTCTTCCTCACCGACATGGGCACCCTCTCCGAGATGCTCATGAAGTCCGGAAAGTTCCAGCCGTTCAGCTTTCTGCTGACCCACTACATCCCGCTGGCCCACATCGGCGGCGGGTTCATGATGGCGATCGGCCTGTGGACGCGGACGGCGATCCTCGCCAACATCCCGGTCCTGTTCGGGGCGGTCTTCTTCGTTTACTTCGAAGAGGGGCTGTTCACCCAGAACCAGGGTCTCGAGTTCACGGCCCTGGTCTTCTTTCTCCTCATCGTTCTTCTGATCTACGGTCCCGGTCGGTGGTCGGTCGACTACTACCTGAGCAAGACCGGTCCCCCCGAGTAGCGGGCGATCTCCGATGACGGAGACCGATCAGCGCTTCGCCTACCGCGCGATTCGCCGCAAGCGTCTGTTTCTGGGCCTTTCGGTCGCAGGGCTGGCGATCGCTGCGTTTCTGGTCGTGCTCTACGCGATCTTCTGGTGGACCCGGCCCGGCTACCCGATCGCCCCGAGGCTCGTGATCATCCTGCTCGTCCTGTTGAACGCCCGGCAGAACCTCAGGCAGTACAAATACGCGCGCCTTCTCGAGGGGCTCATGGCACCGGAACCGCGGTGACCGCCCGCGAGCTCGTCCGGAACCCGTACGCCTGGGCCCTCTTGATCGGCATGGTCACCTTGACCCTGATCCGGCCCCTCCTCCGGCACGTCCCCGACCCTCCCCCCGTCCTGTCCGAGCTTCCGGCGTACTCCCTGGTCGACGCCGACGGGAACCCCTTCGGCAGCGAGAACCTGCGCGGGCAGGTGTACATCGCGAGCTTCTTCTTCACGAGCTGCCGATCGATCTGCCCGGCGATCATGCACGGGGTCTTCCGCCTGCAAGACGGCTTCGCGCAGCGTGGGATCGGCGGGATCCGGCTGGTGTCGATCTCGGTCGACCCCGGGCACGACACGCCCGAGGTCCTCAAGGAGTACGGCAAGACGCTGGGGGTCGACCCCGCGCGCTGGACCCTGCTCACCGGCGACCCCGAGGCGGTCCGAAAGCTCGTCGTCGACGGGTTCAAGACGCCGCTCGACAAACCGCCGCCGGGAGGCGCCGAGCCGATGGACATCGCGCACACCGGAAAGCTCGTCTTGGTCGACGGAACGGGGCACGTCCGCGGCTACTACGACACGACCGAGATGGGGCTGGACGAGGTCTACAACCGCGCGCAGCACGTGCTGCGCCAGCAGCGGGGAGGCTAGATGGCCGGCACAGGGCGGGCCGGGCTCCTGCTGATCAACCTCGGCACCCCCGACAGCCCGAAGCCCGGCGACGTCCGGCGGTACCTGCGGGAGTTCCTCTCCGATCCGCGCGTGCTCGACATTCCGGCGCTCTCGCGCTGGCTGCTGCTCAATCTCGTCATCCTCCCGGTCCGTCCGCGCCGATCGGGGGAGGCGTACGAGAAGATCTGGACCGAGCGCGGCTCGCCGTTGCTGTTCCACACGGAAGACCTCGCCGCCGGGGTGAGGCAGCGCCTCGGCGATCGCGTCGAGGTCGGCGTCGCGATGCGCTACGGCTCGCCGTCGATTGCGAGCGCGCTCGCGCGGTTCAAGAAGGCCGGGGTCGATCGCATCGTCGTCTTCCCGCTCTACCCGCAGTACAGCTCGGCGGCGACCGGGTCGTCGATCGAGAAGGTCTTCGCCGAGGCCGGGCGCCTTTGGAACGTCCCGTTTCTCCAGGTCGTCCCGCCGTTTTACGACCACGACGCCTTCATCGGCGCCTGTGCCTCCGTCGCTTTGCCGTATTGGACCGAAAAGGCGTGGGAGAAGGTGCTGTTCAGCTTTCACGGCCTCCCCGAGCGGCATTGCACGAAGAGCGACGAGACCGGCGCGCACTGCCTGAAGAGCGCGACCTGCTGCGACCGGATCGTCGCCGCGAATCGCAATTGCTACCGGGCGCAGTGCTTCGCCACGGCGCGCGCCTTGGCGGATCGCCTCGGGGTCCCCGAGGGCAAGCGCATCGTCTGCTTCCAATCGCGTCTCGGCCGGACGCCGTGGATCCGCCCCTACACCGACGAGGTCGTCGTCGATCTCGCAAGAAGCGGCGTGAAGCGGGCGATGATCTTGAGTCCCGCGTTCGTCGCCGACTGCCTGGAGACCGTCGAGGAGCTGGGCATGCGCGCGGCGGACAGCTTCCGCGCGGCCGGCGGCGAAACCCTCCGGCTCGTCCCGGCGGTCAACGCGGCCCCCGCGTGGGCCGACGGCGTCGTCACGCTCGCCCGCGAAGCGTCGGCGTGGCTGACGTGACCGTCGCCGTCATCGGCGCGGGGATCACCGGCCTCGCCGCGGCGCACGCCCTGGCGCCGTCCACGCGCGTCGTCGTGCTCGAGGCCGACACGCGGGCCGGCGGGCAGATTCGCACCGAGCGGCACGGCGAGTTCGTCTTCGAAGGAGGCCCCGACGCGCTGGTCGCGCAAAAGCCCGCGGGGATCGAGCTGTGCGCGCGGCTGGGGCTTTCCGGCGAGCTGGCCGAGCTTTCGGGATCGTCGGCCGCCACGCAGATCTACCGCGCCGGGCGTCTGCACCCCGTGCCCGAAGGATTCTTGATGATGGCCCCGACACGGCTGGCGCCGGTGTTCGGGTCGCCGCTGTTCTCGTGGCCCGGGAAGCTGCGGATGGCGGCCGAGCCGTGGATCTCGCGCCGGGCCGACGGCCAAGACGACGAGTCGCTCGCGTCGTTCGTCACGCGGCGATTCGGACGCGAGGTGCTCGACCGCGTGGCCGAGCCGGTCATCGCCGGCCTGTTCACCGCCGACGCGGACCGGCTCAGCTTGCGGATGACGATGCCGCGCTTCCTCGACCTCGAAGCGGGGGAGGGGAGCGTCACCCGCGCGCTTCGCAAGGCGGCGGCCTCGCCGGGCCGGTCCCGGCCGTTCGGGCACGGCACCGGGCGCGGAGGCTTTTTCGCCCTGCGCGGCGGGCTGTCTCGCCTGGTCGAGGCGCTGACCGAGCGGCTGCCCGAAGGAGCGTTGCGACTCGGAACGCGCGTGGCGGGCGTGACGCCGTCGCCGGGCGGCGGCTACGCCGTGTCGCTCGACGGCGGTGAGACGATCGCGGCCCGCGCGGTCGTCGTCGCATGCTCGGCGATCGACGCCGCGGTGGCCCTTCGAACGCTCGACGCCGGGCTCGCCGAGAGCCTCGGCCGGCTCCGCTACGCTTCCTGCGCCACCGTCAACATCGCCTACCGCGCCGAAGTCGTCGGCGCGCGCCTTTCCGGCTTCGGCTTCTTCGTCCCGCGCACGGAAAACCTCCCCATCCTCGCGTGCAGCTACGTCAGCGAGAAGTTCGCCGGCCGCGCTCCCTCGGGCACCGTCGTGTTTCGCGTCTTCCTCGGAGGGGCGACGCGCCCCGAGGCGCTCGAAGCGAGCGATCCCGCGATCATCCGCGAGGTGCACGAGACGCTGCGGCGCATCCTGTCGATCGGCGGCGATCCGATGCTCGCGAAGGTCTACCGCTCCCCGCGCTCGATGCCTCAGTTCGACGTCGGGGCGAAAGCGCTCATCGACGAGATCGGCGTGCGCGCCGCGCGGCACCCCGGGTTGTTCCTGGCGGGAAGCGTCGCGGGTGCCTACGGATTGCCGGACTGCATCAAGTCGGGGGAGGCGTCTGGAGAGCGAGCGTCGGCGGCGTGCGTGGCGTACCAGGCAAACCAGAACGCATAGAAGCCTTTGACCGGCGCCGTCCCCGACGGACCGGTGACCTCGAACCGGCTTTCACCTTCGGCGACCGGAAGCGGGATGAGCTTCCATGCGCCCGGCTCGCCGCTGACGAACACGCGTGTCTTGGCCGGCCAAGAACCCGCCGGCGGCATCGGGTCGACCGGGAAGCGCAGCTCCGCGGAGTTGAAGTACGAGCGGTAGACGTCCTCGCCGTACTTCGTGCCGTCACCGGGAACGGGTGCCAGGACCGTGGTCTCGGGGTGCGCGGCCTGCCAGTCGTCCCAGCGCGCGAGCGCGAAGGGGACGAGCGCCAGCGTGCTCTTCGCCGCCGCCGCCGGGCCGGTGACGGCGCGGGCCTGGAGCTGGCTCCAGAGGCTTTCGCCGGCGGGCGTGTCGCCTCGGTCGTACATCAGAAGATTCGACTGATAGAGGAGGCCGGACAGACCGAAGGTCAGCGTCCGGCCGTCGAGACGCCGGTCGAAGACGGCGATCCCTTCCGAGAGCGGGTTGTAGGTGACGACGATCGGGACACCGCCGACCGTGTCGTTGACGACCTCGTGCCAGACGAGCACGCGCAAGGGATACGCGCGCCAGAGGCCGTCGCCGCCGACGCCGATCACTTTGTCGGACGGGACGAGGTAGCTCCCGCGCCCGATCCACTCCAGGCCCGACAGCTCGTTGAGCGTCAGCGCCTTGGGCTCGACCAACGGCGGCAGCGCGTCGGTCACCATGCCCGCCGAGACGATCTTGCCGGCGGGGATCAACGGCCGTGTGAGGTCGAATCCGTAGCTTTCGGCACGCCGGCCGTCACCGCGGGGCTTCTTGCGCGACGGGTCGGCCAAGGGCGCCAGGTTCCAGATCGTCCCGGCCACGGTCAAAAGGAGCGCGGCCGCGAGGACCCAGCCGCCGCTCCGGAGCGTGAACAGCTTTTCCGCGCGCGCGGCATTCATGGCCGGCCAGCATAGAATGCGCGGCCCATGAGCGAAAGCATCCCCGCAACTCCGAAAGGCGCCGGCGACATCCTCGCCGTGGGGTTCGGGACGACGGTCGCGATGTGGGGCGTCGCCTACCTGGCCCGGCTGCCCGTCGTGCTCGCGCCACCCGCCCTCGTGCTCGCGCTGCTGTTGGCCGCTTTGCTGTGTGGGGGGTACGTCATCGGGCGCTTCGGGGCGCGCGGCGTCGCCGGCGGTGCGATGGCGGGGGCGTTGACCGGCCTTCTCAATCTGCTCGTGCTCGGAAGCTTCCTGTCGACGCGTGACCGGCCCGACGCGCTGGTCCCGACGGCGCTGGCGTGGCTTCCCGGCTCGATCGCGCTGTCGTCGGCACTGGCCGCGGCGGGGGCGTGGTGGGGGACGCGGGTGCGCGCGCGCGGGGCGGCGGCCGCCGTCGATTGGACGGCGGCGTTGGCACGGGTCGCGGTCGCGGCGACGTTTCTCTTGCTCGTCGCGGGCGGCCTGGTCACGAGCAACAAGGCCGGCCTCGCGGTCGTCGATTGGCCGCGTTCGTACGGCTACAACATGTTCCTCTACCCGTTTTCGCGGATGACGGGCGGGATCTACTACGAGCACGCGCATCGGCTGCTCGGCGCGTTGGTCGGCTTGACGACGCTCACGCTTGCGATCCACCTGATGCGCGTCGAGACGCGAAGGCCCGTCAAGCGCATGGCGGTCGTCGCGGCGGTGCTCGTGCTCGCGCAGGGGATCTTGGGCGGACTGCGTGTGACCGAGCGGAACCTCTACCTCGCGGTCGTGCACGGCGTCACGGCGCAGGTGTTCTTCGCGCTGCTCGTGTCGATCGCGGTCGTGTGCAGCGTGGCCTGGCGTCGCGGGACCTCACGCGGCACGCGGGCGCACGGCGACGAGACGCTCGCGACCGTCGCCGTCGTCGCGCTCTTGATTCAGATCGTCTTCGGCGCGATCCAGCGCCACCTCGCGCTGGGGCTGATGCTCCACGTCGTGTCGGCGTTCGTCGTGGCCGGGCTGACGATCGCCGCGGGCGTGCGCGCCTGGGGGCTCAACCAGGACGAGCCCGTGCTGACGAAGGCGGGGCTCACGGTCGTCTACGCGACCGCATTCCAGCTCATGCTCGGGTTTTTGGCGTGGATCGCGCGGGGGGCGGCGAGCAGCGGCGCGCTCTCGGACGACTGGAAGATCGTCCTGACCACGATGCACCAGGGGATGGGGGCGCTGCTTCTGGCCGCGATGGTGGCGCTGCGGCTCTGGATCTCTTACTTCGCCAGCCGAGGACAGCCCAGCTCGCGGTAGGACTTCGCCAGGAGCGACTTCGCGTCGGCGTTGGCGGGGCTCGCCTTCAGCGCGCGGTCGAGCACGGGGATCGCCAGCAGGTACTGCTCCGACGTGACGAGGTTCCGCGCGAGCGTCATCGCTTCCGAGGAGGACGCGCCCGCCTTCCCGGCGCGGACGAACGCGTTCGCCAGGTCGATCACGGCGGCGTCGGAAGACGGCGACGGCGTCCCCAGCTCGCGCATCATCACGGACGCCCCGGCGGGGTCGAGGCCGTACGCCGCGGCGTACGAAGCGAACTGGTCGGGGATGCCGCGGCCGAGGCGGAACGCCGCGTCGAACCCTCCCTGCGCACGCTTGAAGTCGCGCAGGAGCATCGCGCTGACCGCCTTCGTCCGCACGATGCGCACGTCGGCGGGGGCGAGCTTCACGGCGCGGTCCAAGGTGGCGAAGGCGTCGGGCTTCCGGCCCAGGCGGGTCAAGACGTTGCCGTAGTCGACGAGGATCGAAGCGTTTCCCGGAAAGGCGGCCGCCACCGGCGCCATCAGCTCCGCGGCCCCTTCGGGGTCGTCGCGCTTCGCGCGCTCGGCTCCGTACGCGGCCATCGTCGTCGCCAAGGCGCTTGTCTTGGGCAGCGCGGTCAGCGCGGCGGTGATCGCCCCTTTCGCGCGCTCGATGCGGCCGGCGTCGGTCAGCAGGAAGCACTGGAAGACCCGGAGGTCTTGGCGCTGCGGCGCGCGCTTGATGCCGAAGTCCAGGTGAAGCATCGCCTCTTCGAAAGGGCCGGAGTCGTAGTCGATCTTGACGGGCGCGTCGCCCAGCTGTGCCGCGGGGACCGCGACCTCGCCCCGCGCGATGTCTTCCTTGGAGACCTTGACGTTGACCTGCCGGTTGACGTGCCGCGCCTGTGCCGCGAGACCGCGCGCCAGGGCGAGCCTCAAGTCGACGTCGTCGGGGTGGGCCGCGACCGCCGCGCGCCCTTTTTCCACCGCGTCGTCGGCCTTGCCGTCGGCGGTGAGCTTTTCCACCTGCGCGGCCGTCGTCGACGAGGCCGGAGGCTCGGCCGGTCCGGCGCCCGGGATCGTCGCAACGAACAGCAAGCTCGCGATCGCAAGGTGCATGGCGGCGCTCATGATAGAGGGGGCGCCTCGTCCTCCGCGAGCTGGGCCTCGGCGGCTAAGAGCCCCTCTTCGGCCGTCTTTCCCGCGCCAAGCTCGATCGCCTTGCGGAAGAACCGCGCCGCCTCGGCCGGCTCGTCGGCGACGTCGTCCAGGAAGTGGCCGAGCTCCTCGTGCGCGCTCGCGGAGTGCGGGTCGAGCTCGATCGCTTCCTGGTAGCAGGAGAGCGCTTCGTCCTGCGCCTCCGGGTCGTCGAAGGCGGCCAGCTGGATCAGCTGGCCGCGAAGGACCAGGAGGTCGACCGTCGGCCCTTCGGCGTCGAGGATGTCGTCGATCTCGTCGAGGTCCTCGGGAACCGCCCGGCCCTCGCGCGCCACGCGGCGCCTCAGGTCGTCGACACGGCTCACGGCTTTCCCAGCTCTTCGATCAAAGCGTCGAGCTCCGCAATCTCGGGATCGCCCGGGGGCGAGAGCGTCCGCGCTTGGATGAACGCCTCGCGCGCGCCTTTCTTGTCCTTGAGCTCGTACATGCGGATCGCGCCCAAGGTCTTGGCGAACCGCGCCTGGGGATTGGCGGCCAGGGCGCGCGCGTAGAACCCCTCGGCGGTCGTGAACAACCCCGCGTCGTAGGCGATCTGGCCGCGCGCTTCCAAGGCCTCCACCTGCTTCGGGTTCAGCGCGAGGGCCCGGTCGAACGCGGCGACCGCGGCCCCCTTGTCGTTGCGCGCGGCTTCCAGGGCTCCGAGGGCCGTTTCGAGAGTCGGGTCTTCGATGCCGGCGGCGCGCGCGCGCAGCAGGGTGCTCCTGGATTCGACCGGATCGCGCCGCCCCGCCTGCAGCGCGGCCAGGTTGAGATAGGTGTCGGCGTGGCGCGGCGACAGCGCGAGCGAGCGCTCGTACGCTTTTTTGGTGGCCTCGAAGGCGGCGTCGTCCTTGACCGCGCGCCCGGCCGTCGCGTTTCCGAGATCGAACCAGGCCAGCGCGTTGTTCGGCGCCAGCTCCGTCACGATCTTGTAGGTGGCGAGGGCCTCGGCTTCTTGGCCGATGGCGATTTGCGCCTGGCCGAGCAGCAGCCGCGCGGGGACGTTCGTCGAGTTTTGCGCGAGAAGCCGCGTCAGCGGCGCGATGGCGTCGTGCGGGTCGCCGAGCTGGAGCGCGTGGCGCGCGGCGTCGAGGTCCGGCAGGAGCTTGACGCCGTCCTTCGGGTCGATCCCCCCGCCCGGCGGGGTCACCGATCCGGAGGTGTAGCCGAGCGATGCCAGGCGATCGCGCCGCTCGTTGGTCTCTTCGTCCTCCGCCGGATGCGGGGTGGCGTCCCCCTTCGTGCGGTCGGCGAGCGCGCGCGCGAGCGCACCGGCCCGCTCCGCCTTGGCCCGGACGACGTCTTTCGTCTCGCGAGGATCGGTCGGCAGCTCGTACAGCTCGGGGCGCGGGGCGAGGACGTACTTGAAAGGGCCGGCGACGAGCGCCCGAAGCGGCGCCCAGCCGTACGAGAACGACGGGTAGAAGGTCTCCATCTCGTAGTCGCGCGGGGCGAGCTTGGCGCCGCGCATCGCGGGCACGAGGGATCGCCCGTCGGTATCCGGCAGCGGAGGCAGGCCGAGCAGGTCGAGCACGGTGGGCGCGACGTCGACCAGCCCCACGGCGGTCGTGACCGCCGTCCCCGGGGGGAGGGCCGCGCCCGTGACGATGAGCGGCACGTGCTGCGTCGCCTGGTACAGGAAGACCCCGTGCGCGGGCTCGCCGTGCTCTCCCAGGCTTTCGCCGTGATCGCCGGCGGCGACGACGATCAGCTTCGGCGACTTGCGCTTGACCGCGTCGAGCAGCCGCCCGACCTGGGAGTCCATGAACGCGATCTCGCCGTCGTACGGGTTGTTCTTGAACTTCGTCGCAAACGGCTCGGGAGGAACGTACGGCAGGTGCGGGTCGTATAGATGCACCCACAGGAAGAAGGGCGGCTTGAGCTCCGGGAGCCGCGCCAGCGCGCTGTCGACCGTCTGGCTCGCCGCGCGCTCCTGGTAGTCGAAGGCGCGGCGGTCCCCGACGCGAACGGAGTCGTCGTAGACGCGGAAGCCCCGGTCGAGGCCTCCCTCGCGGTCGAGGACGGCGGCGGAGACGAACGCGGCGGTCGCATACCCCGATGACGCCAGACGCTCGGTGAGCAACGGGACGTTCTTGTCGAGCGTGAACCCGGCGTTGTCGCGGACGCCGTGGCGACGCGGGACGCGTCCCGATAGCAAGCTCGCATGCGCCGGCAGCGTGAGCGGGACGGGGGAGAGCGCCTGCTCGAAGCGCACGCCCCCCTTCGCCAAGGCGTCGAGGCGCGGGGTCGAAGCGCGCATCGCGCCGTAGCAGCCCAGGTGATCGGCGCGCGTCGTGTCGAGCGTGATCAAGAGCACCGACGCGCGCGCCCCCCCGGGCGCAGGGGCGGGCGGGGGTGCCGCGCCCGGCACCGCGGCCGACGCGGCGAGCAGAAGCGATGCGATCACGGCCGGGAATTCTACGTCGCGGTCAAAACGTAGGCCGCAAGCGGCGACCGGAACGGGTTCCCGCCGTGCTTGGCGAGCGGGGGGAGCATCGCGGCCGCCGCGACGTCGAGGTCGATGCCCCGGGCGGTCAGCTCGAGCGAAAGCGGCGTCCCCTTGGCGAATCCGTCCGCGACCGATCGCGCGCTCTCGGCGGCCCCGGTGACGTCGACCCGCTCGATCGCGACGTTTTCAAAGCCGGCGGCGGCGGCGAAGCCGCGCATCGCCTCGGGGTCCAGCGAGCCGTAGGGGGTCTTCAAGAACCGGGGCGGATCGGCCGGCGCGAGCGACGCCGCGACGTCGTGCACGATCTGTGCTGCGGGGTTGTCCGGCATCGGAAGCCAGACGTTCGCCAGGAGCATCCCCCCCGCGCCCAGCACGCGCTTGGCCTCGCGGAACCCCTTGGCGGGATCGGGAAGGAACATCAGCCCGAACTGACAGACGACCGCGTCGAAGGCCCCGTCCTTGAAGGGAAGCTCCGAGGCGTCGGCTGTCCGCCAGTGAACGTCCGCGGCGCCCAGGTTCTTCCGGGCGACATCGAGCATCCCGGGGTTCAGGTCGGTGGCGACGATCTGCGCCGAGCCCGGAAGCGTCGCGCGCAACACGCGCGTCAACGCTCCGGTCCCGCACGCCAGCTCCAGAACGCGGCCGTTCGGGCCGACCTTCAGCCGGCGCGCGAGGTCGTGCGCGTACGGCTCGAAGAGATACGGGACCAAATGGCGCTCGTAGAGCTCGGGGATGCTTCCTTGGAACTGCGCGTTGGGTGTCGTCACCGGGTCACTCCTTGAACGGCCGACCATGTTACGTCACAGTGCACGCCGTGCCGCGCGCCGCCGTAGAAGAGCTCGATCACCCGGTGCGCGCGCGCTTCGGGATCCTGACGGCGGCGATCCTGTTTTCCACCGGCGGGGCCGCGATCAAGGCGACGCATCTGACCGGTTGGCAGGTCGCGGCGTTCCGGTCGGCGGTGGCCGCGGTCGCCGTGATCGCCATGCTGCCCGCCGCGCGTCGCGGCTTTTCGCGCCTGTCGGCGATCGTGGGGATCGCGTACGCCGCGACGATGATCCTGTTCGTGCTCGCGAACAAGCTGACGACCGCGGCGAGCACGATCTTCCTTCAGGCCACCGCGCCGATCTACCTGGTGCTGCTCGGGCCCTGGCTTCTCAAGGAGCCGATCCGGCGGCGCGAGGTCGTCTTCATGCTGTCCCTGGGCGCGGGGCTCGCGCTGTTTTTCGTCGGGCGCGAGGCGGGGAGCGCGACGGCGCCCGATCCGTTCAAGGGGAACATCCTCGCCGCGCTGTCGGGGGTGTGCTGGGCGTTCGCCGTCACCGGTCTTCGGTTCATGAACAAGAGCGGCGCGCACGCGGGGGGAGCGGCGACGGCGGTGGTCTTGGGGAACGTCTTCGCGTTCGCGATCTGCCTGCCGATGGCCCTCCCCATGGCCTCGATCCGTCCCATCGACGCCGGGATCGTCACGTTCCTGGGGGTGTTTCAGATCGGCCTCGCGTACGTCCTGCTCAACTACGGCCTGCGGCACGTCGGCGCGCTGGAGGCCTCGCTCCTGCTTCTGGCCGAGCCCGTGTTGAACCCGTTGTGGGCGTGGCTCGTCCACGGAGAGCAGCCGTCGTCGTGGACCCTGGCGGGGGGCGCGATCATCGTCGCCGCCACGATCGGGAAGACCCTCTGGGAGAATCGGCGATAATGCACCCATGAAGTTCGAGACGCTCGCGGTGCACGCGGCGGAGCCCGATGCCGCGACGGGGGCGGTCGCAAGCCCGATCCACCTTGCGACCACGTTCACGAGGGACACGTCGCTCGGCCTGGTCGGCGACTTCCAGTACGCGCGCGAGGGCGGGCCGAACCACGAGCAGCTCGAATCGGCGCTGGCGCGTTTGGACGGCGGCGAAGCGGGGCTCGTCTTTGCTTCGGGGATGTCGGCGGGGCTGGCGGTCCTGCAGAGCCTGGCGCCGGGGGATCGCGTGCTCCTCCCCGATGACGCGTACTACGGCTTCCGGGTCGCGGCGCGCGACTATCTGGCGAAGTGGCGGATCGCATGCGAGATCGTCGAGATGAGCGACCTGGCCCAGCTCGCTCGCGCGCTCGAAACGCCCACGCGCCTCGTGTTCCTCGAGACCCCGTCGAACCCCTTGCTCAAGGTCGTCGATCTCTCGGCGGCGATCGCGCTCGCCAAGAAAGCGGGTGCGGCGACCCTCGTGGACAACACGTTCGCAACGCCCGCGCTCACCCGGCCGCTCGAGCTCGGCGCGGACGTCACGCTGCAGTCGTCGACGAAGTACCTGGGGGGGCACAGCGACGTCATGGGCGGGGCGCTGGTCTTCGCGCGCAAGGATGCCTTCTACGACGAGGTCGCCCACGCGCGGCACATCCTGGGC